>Ga0181858_1000367_pt1 | contig 20988 bp, 20 predicted proteins | sample NewIslPassag4_SG_FD_130749 | JGI IMG/M metagenome (GOLD analysis project Ga0181858, IMG submission 130749) | Feedstock adapted compost microbial communities from Newby Island compost facility, Milpitas, CA, USA - Passage 4_SG | ecosystem: Engineered > Solid waste > Feedstock > Composting ...
CTCCACGTCGACCGTCGCCTCGATTGCGAGGTACCCGAGCGGTTCGCCCACGACCGAGCCCGGGAGCTCGGTGTGCCGGCGCCGTTCGTGGCCCTCCTCACGGGAGTCGAGAACCACCGCGTGCGGGCTGCCCGCGCGACGTTCGACGGCCCGGAGCCGGTGCAGGCGGTCGCCCTGGTGACGGCCGGCGGCCGGAACCTCTCCGCCGCCGGCCGTTCGCCGGTCTGGTCCGCCGCGGCAGTGGGAACCATCAACGTCCTCGCGATCGTCGACGCCCAACTCCCCGACGCAGCCCTCCTGAACCTCCTCACCGTAGCCACGGAGGCGAAGTGCCTGGCGCTCGCGCTGCGGGGGGTACGGACCGAGGAGGGCATCCCGGCGACGGGGACCTCGTCCGATGCCGTCGTCGTGGCTGCCACGGATCGGGGGCGGGCGTTCCAGTACGGCGGTCCGGTGACCGTTCCCGGTCATCTCGTCGGAGCGGCCGTGCTCGCCGCCGCCGAGGCGGCGCTGGCAGGGTCCCGTCTCGGAGGCGGCGCGTGACGGTCGGGACGTTCGCGGTGGCGCTCGGCTGGGATCTGGCCTGCGGGGAACCGCCGGCCGTCCTCCATCCCACCGTCTGGGTCGGCCGAGCCGCCGCGCTCGAGCGGCCGGCCCTCCGCCTCCCCCCCATCGGACAGCTCGTCGCCGGCGCAGCCGTGGGGCTCGGGCTGCCCGCCCTCGCGGCCGTCTTCTCGCGCGCCCTCACGCGTCGCCTTTCGCGTTCCCGGAGACCTGCCCTCCTGCGGGCGCTCGCGCCGGTCTGGCTGCTGAAATCGGCGTTCTCCGTCCGCATGCTGGTGCGGGAAGCGGAGCTCGTCGCCGACTGCCTGGATCGCGGCGAGCTCGACGCGGCCCGATGGCGGCTGCGCAGCCTCGTGAGCCGCGAGACGGGGCGGCTCGACCGGGCGCACGTCGCGTCCGCCGCCATCGAGTCACTGGCGGAGAACGTCACCGACTCCTTCGTCGCTCCGTGGTGCTACGCGGCGGCGGGCGGCGTCCCGGCGGCCCTCGCCTACCGGGTCGCGAACACGCTCGACAGCATGTGGGGGTACCACGGGAGGTACGAGCACTTCGGGAAGGCCGCCGCTCGGATCGACGACGCGCTGAACTTCCTCCCCGCGCGGCTCTCGGCCGCGCTCATCGCCCTCGCCGCCGGCCGACGGGCGCGGGATGCGTGGACGACGGCACGTAGGGAGCACGCGCGGACGGAGAGCCCGAACGCCGGTTGGACGATGGCGGCAGCCGCTGGGGCGCTCGGCGTCTGGCTGGAGAAACCGGGCGCGTACCGCCTCGGCAGAGGAGCGGACCCGGATCCGGAGGCGATCCGACGAGCCGCGCGGCTCGTGACCCGTACGGCCGTCATTGCGGCGCTGCTCACGGCCGCCGCGATGACGGCGCGCGAGCGGAGGGGGCGGTGAGCGGGCGGGCCCCGGTCCACGGAGGGTTCACCGCGCGAGAGGCGGCCGAGCGAGGCCTCGTCTGGCGGGAGGTGCTCGACCTCTCGGCGAACCTCGCGCCGCTCCCGACGCCGCCCGTGCTGCTCGAGGCGGCGCGGCGCGCGCGTCTCGACCGCTACCCAGACCCGGAGTACCGAGCACTGCGTGAGGCCCTGGGGGAGTTCCTCTCCCTTCCTGCGGAGAGCATCGTCCCTGGCAACGGCGGCGCAGAGCTCATTTTCGTCCTCGCCCGCTTGGGGCTCCGCGAGGGCGACCGCGCGGCGATCGTGGCTCCCACGTTCTCCGAATACGAGCGCGCCGCCGCCGCGTGCGGTGCCGAGGTGAGGGCGTTCTGGGTGGCGCCCGGCGAGCTCCCCGTGGCGGAGGAGCTGGTACGTCGAGCGGAGCTCGCGAGGGCGAAGCTGCTCTTCTTCTGCAACCCGAACAATCCGACGGGGTGGGTGCTCGCCGACCTCGCGCGTCTCCTGGAGTCAGCGCCGCCTTCGCTCCGCATCGTCGTCGACGAGGCGTACGCCGACTTCGTCCCGGGCTACCGGTCCGTCGCCGAGCTCGCCGCAGGCGAGGCACGCGTCGCGGTCGTCCGCTCCTTCACGAAGTGCTTCGCCCTGCCCGGTTTGCGGCTGGGCTGTGCGGTCGCGGCTCCCGAGGTGGCGGAGGCGCTCCGGCGTCTGCAGCCGAGCTGGAGCATCAACGCGGTGGCGGAAGCCGTCGGCCGGGCGCTGCCTGTCGCCCGTCCACCCCTCGACCGCGTGCGGGAGGAAGTCGAGCGCGCGAAGGGTCGGCTCACCGAAGACCTGCGCCGCCAAGGGTTCGACGTCGTCGTGGGCGCCGCAAACTTCGTGCTCCTCCGCGTCGGTGAGGCGGCGCGGTACCGTGCCTTGCTGCTCGACGAGCGCGTCTGCGTGCGCGACTGCACCTCGTTCGGGCTGGCGGAGTGGGTGCGGGTCGCCGTCCCTCCCGCGCACGCCGTCGAACGGACGGTACGGGCACTCGTCGCCGCGAGGGAGCGGATGGAGGCAGGGCGATGATGAAAGCCAAGCTGCTGATGGTCCAAGGGACGGCGAGCTCCGTGGGGAAGAGCGTCATCGTCACCGCGCTCTGCCGCATCTTCGCGGCGGAGGGCGTGCGGGTATCCCCGTTCAAGGCCCAGAACATGTCGCTGAACGCGGCGGTAACCCCCGACGGCGCGGAGATCGGCCGCGCGCAGGCCGCGCAGGCGGAGGCGGCGGGTCTCGTTCCCACCGCGGACATGAACCCCATCCTCCTGAAGCCGGAAGGGAACGGACGATGCCAGGTCATCGTCCAGGGGAGGATGTGGCGCGAGGCGCCGCCGCTGGGGTCGCCCGACTACGCGAAGGTGCTCTGGCCGTTCGTCGTGGAGTCGCTCGAGCGCCTTCGCTCTCAGTTCGAGCTCATCGTCATCGAGGGAGCGGGAAGCCCCGCAGAGGTGAACCTCCGCGAGACCGATCTCGCGAACATGCGCGTCGCCCGTGAGTTCTCCGCGCCTGTCATCCTCGTCGGCGACATCGACCGGGGCGGCGTCCTCGCCCACCTCGTGGGGACGCTTCAGCTCCTGCTGCCCGAGGAGCGAGCGCTCGTGCGCGGCCTCCTGATCAACCGCTTCCGCGGAGATCTCGGGCTCCTCGCGCCGGGCTTGGAGTTCCTCGAGCAGTACACCGGGAAGCCGGTGCTCGGGGTCGTGCCGTACCTCGACCACCTCCGGGTCGCTCCGGAGGACTCGGTCGAGCTGGAGCGCCGGCTCCGCCCTCGAGCGGGGGCGAGCGTCGAGGTGGCGGTGGTCCGCCTGCCGCGGATCTCCAACTTCGACGAGTTCGATCCGCTCGAGGCGGAGCCGGACGTGCGGCTCCGCTTCGTGCGCAGCGCGGCGGAGCTCGGCGAGCCGGACCTCGTCATCCTGCCGGGGTCGAAGGCCACCTGTCCGGACCTTCGGTTCCTCCGCGAGTCGGGGCTCGCGGATGCGATTCGACGGCTCGTCTCCCAAGGGAGCTGTCTCATCGGTATCTGCGGAGGGTTCCAGATGCTCGGGACTCGCGTGTGCGACCCGGAGCGCATGGAGTCGGAGCTACCTGCGGAGGAGGGGCTCGGCTTCTTCCCCATGGTCACCGTGATGGTCGGGGAGAAGGTCACGCGGCTCGTCGAAGGAACGGTGCGGGGTGGCCGGGGCATCCTCGCCCACGCGGCCGGGGTCGCCGTTCGTGGGGACGAGATCCACGTTGGCCGCACCGACCTGGCGCCCAGCGTGGAGCGCCCGCTCCTGATCCGAGGGGAGGAACCGCGCCTGGAGGGCGCTCTCGACGCCTCGGGGCGCGTCTTCGGCTGCTACGTCCACGGCCTCTTCGAGAACGACGACTTCCGGCACGCGGTGCTGCGGGCCGTGCGCGAGCCGCGGCAGCGCGCTGGGGCGGAGACGTTCACCTCGTTCAGCCGGGAGGCCGAGTACGACCGGCTTGCGGAAGCCGTGCGGGCGAGTGTGGACCTCGCCCGCATCCGACAGATCGCGGGGTTGGCACGATGAGTGGCGCTGCCTGGGCACCGAAGGTCACGATCCCGGCGCACTGGCGCGGGCCGCGAGCCATGCTCGCCCTCCTTCTCTCGGCCCTCGCCTTCGTCGGCGCCGTCGTCGTCGGCACGGCGATCGGGCCGGCCTCTCCCGGGGTGCGTGAGGTCGTCGAGGTGCTCTTGGGGCATCTCGGGGTCCGGGATGCGGGCGTCCCGGCGGTGACCGACCGCATCGTCTGGGAGATCCGCCTGCCTCGGGTGCTGCTGGCCGGGGTCGTCGGCGCGACGCTCGCGTACAGTGGCGCGGCGTACCAGGGGGTGTTTCGGAACCCGCTCGCGGACCCGTACCTCCTCGGCGCGGCGTCGGGGGCGGGCCTCGCAGCGACCATCGTCTTCGTGGCCCCGGTTCCGGCGCTGCTCGGACCGGTGAGCATCGTGACGCTGGCCGCGTTCGCCGGCGCCGTTGCGGCCGTCGTCGTCACCTACGCGCTCGCGCGCGTCGGTGGCACTACTCCTCGGACGACGCTCATCCTGGCGGGCGTTGCGGTCTCCTCCCTCGCCGTCTCAGCCACCTCGTTCCTGATGCTCATGAGCAGGGAGAACACCGTTTCCATCCTCGCCTGGCTGCTCGGGAGCTTCAACGACAGCGGCTGGCACAAGATGTGGTTCATCCTCCCGTACACGGTTCCGGCGGCGGTCATCGTCTACCTACACGGGCGCATCTTGAACGTGCTGCAGCTCGAGGAAGACCAGGCCGCCCAGCTCGGCGTGGACGTCGAGCGGACGAGAGCGATCCTGCTGCTCGCGGCCTCGCTGGCGACCGCTGCTGCCGTCGCCGTGAGCGGCATCATCGGCTTCGTCGGGCTCGTCGTGCCGCACGCCGTTCGGCTCGTCCTCGGCCCGGACTACCGGCTGCTCGTGCCCGTCTCCACGCTCGTCGGCGGGAGCTTCCTCATCCTCGCCGACCTGGGCGCCCGCACGCTCATCGCTCCGGGGGAGATCCCGATCGGCGTCATCACCTCGTTCCTCGGCGCGCCGTTCTTCCTCTATCTGCTGAAGCGTCAACGGACGGTCTTCATGTAGGAGGTGCCGCATGCTCGAAGTTCGCGGCCTGCACGTCTCGTACGGTCCTCGGCCGGTGCTCCGCGGCATCGACCTCTCGGTCGCGCGTGGGGAGGGGGTGTCGCTCGTCGGCCCGAACGGCTCTGGGAAGACCACGCTCCTCCGCGCCATCACGCGGGTCGTCCCGTGGGGCGCGGGTGACGTGCTCGTCGGGGGCCGGAGCGTGGCGCGGCTCTCCCGGAAGGAGCTCGCTCGGCTCATCGCCGTGGTCCCCCAGAGCGTCGCCCTTCCCATCGGGTACACCGCGCTCGAGGTCGTGCTCATGGGACGAACGCCCCACCTCGGCTTCCTCGCCCACGAGGGGCCGCGGGACGTGCACATCGCCATGGAGGCGCTCGAGCTCGTCGGCGCGGCCGCCTTCGCGGGCCGGCGCGTCGATGAGCTCTCCGGCGGCGAGCGCCAACGGGTGGTGCTCGCCCGCGCCCTCGCGCAGGAAGCCCCGGTGCTCCTCTTGGACGAGGCGACGGCGAACCTCGACATCGGCCACCAGATCAGCACCCTCCAGCTCGTCCGCCGTCTCGCGCGAGAGCGCGGGTACGCGGTCGTCGCCGCGATCCACGACCTCACCCTCGCTGGGCTGTACACCGATCGCATGGAGCTCATGTGCGAAGGACAAATCGTGTGCGGCGGACCCCCGCGGCAGGTGCTCGAGGAGGAGCGGATCGCGACCGTATACGGCGCCGACGTCACCGTCCTCTGCGAGGATTGCCTGCCGGGCCCCGTCGTCGTCCCGTACGCGAACGGGGCGGTAACGGTTGCGGATGCGTCCTGAGGAGGATTGGGGATGGAGCAGCGGCTGAACGAAATCGTCCGCAGCATCGCGCCGCTCGACGAGCGGGCGATGGAGCTCGCCCGCTCCCGTCTCGATCGTCTGACGAAGCCTCCCGGGAGCCTCGGCCGCCTCGAGGAGGTCGCCGTGCAGGTGGCCGGCATCATGGGTGACCCTCGGCCGAAGATCAGCCGCAAGGTCGTGTTCGTCCTCGCCGCCGACCACGGGGTGGTGGCGGAGGGAGTCTCGCCGTACCCGCAGGTCGTGACCGCGCAGATGGTGGCGAACTTCGTCCGTGGCGGGGCAGCGATCAACGTCCTCGCGCGCCGCGCCGGGGCGGACGTCGTCGTGGCCGACTTGGGGGTCGCGGCGCGCGAGTACCTCCCGGCGGCGGGGTTCCTCGCACAACCGGTCCGGCCCGGCACGCGGAACTTCGTCCGCGAGGACGCGATGTCGCGGGCCGAGGCGCTCCAGGCGATCTTCGCCGGGTACGAGCTCGCGTCTCGGACGGTGACGCCGCGGACGAGCCTCATCGGGCTCGGCGAGATGGGGATCGGCAACACGACGGCGAGCAGCGCCATCGTCGCGGCCCTTCTCGGCTGCGACGCCGGCGAGGTGGTCGGTCCCGGCACCGGGCTGGATGCGGACGGGGTGCGGCGGAAGGCGGAGGTGGTCGAGCGCTCCCTGCGGTCGCGTGCGCCGGACCCGGAGGATCCGCTCGACGTGCTCGCGAAGGTGGGCGGATTCGAGATCGCGGGCCTCGTTGGTGTAGCCCTCGCCGCCGCCGAGCGCCGTCTGCCGATCCTCGTGGACGGGTTCATCAGCGGTGCCGCGGCACTCGTCGCGGCGCGGCTCGCCCCGGCGCTCCAGCAGTACCTCATCGCCTCGCACTGCTCGGCCGAGCCCGGCCACCGGGCCGTGCTGCGCGCGCTCGGCCTTCGTCCGCTGCTCGACCTCTCCCTTCGGCTGGGGGAAGGAACCGGAGCCGCGTTGGCGATGCCGTTGGTGGAGGCCGCCGTGGCCATCCTCGACGAGATGGCCACGTTCGAAGAAGCTGGGGTCTCCGACCGAGGATGAAGCAGCTCCGGGCCGTCCTCGCCGCGTTCGCCCTCCTCACCGTCCTGCCGGTGGGCGGACTCGGCGGGGGGACGGCGCCTGCGGTGTGGTCCTTCCCGCTCGTCGGTGCTGTCGTGGGCGCCCTGCTCTTCGCCGTCGACGCCGCGGCCCGGACGGCGGTGCCGGCCGGTGCGGCGAGCTGGGTCGTCCTCGTTGCGTGGGTCGCCGTGACGGGCGCCATCCACCTCGACGGCCTGGCCGACAGCGCGGATGGGCTCCTCGGCCATGGGACCCCCGCGAGGCGCCTCCAAGTCATGGCCGATCCCCGGGCGGGTGCCTTCGGCGTGGCGGCGGTGGTGCTACTCCTGCTCGGCAAGTGGAGCCTGCTCGCCAACCTCGAGGGAACGCCTCGCTCCCTCCCGCTCCTCCTCGCTCCGGTCGTCGCTCGGGGGGCGTTGCCGATAGCGCTCGAGCTCGCTCGCCCCGCGCGCGAGGAGGGGATGGCGTGGGCGCTGGACCGCTCCACCGGCCGCCGCGGGCGGGGGTTCGCGCTCCTCCTCACGCTCGCGGGAGCCCTGGCGGCGGTGCCGGTCGCCCCCTTCCTGTTCGTGGGCGCCGGCGCCGCCGCCGCGTTGCTGGCGCTGTGGGCCAGGCGGAGCGTCGGCGGGGTGACCGGCGATATCCTCGGGGGAGCGGTGGAGCTCGGCGAACTCGTTGTACTCTTCGTCGCCGTGGCCGCGGCCGAGGAGGGATGGTGGTGAGCGAATCCCTCGAGTCGGTCGTGCTCATCCTCGGAGGCGCCCGCAGCGGGAAGTCACGCTTCGCACAGGAGCTCGCCCGACGTGCCGGCGGCGATGTCCTCTACGTCGCCACGGCCGAGCTCCGGGAGGAGGAGATGCGCTCGCGAGCCGAGGCGCATCGGGCGGAGCGGCCGGCGGGGTGGGAGACGGTGGAGGAGCCGCTCGCGCTCGGCACGGCAGTGAGGTCCGGGTCGGCGGCGACCGTGATCGTCGACTGCCTCACCCTCTGGGCGTCGAACGTGCTGGAGCGGTTCGTGGGAGAGGCGGAGCCGCCGCCCGCTCCTTCGCTCGTCGAGGCCCGCCGCTTCGCGCTCGAGGAGCTGGAGCGCGCGCTGGAGGCGGCGCGCGAGCGGCGCCTGCTCTTCGTTTCGAACGAGGTCGGACAGGGGATCGTGCCGCTGGGCGGCCTTGCGCGCGCGTACCGGGACCTGCTCGGGGAGGTGAACCAGTTCGTCGCCCGCAGGGCGGGGCAGGTCTGCCTCATGGTTGCCGGGTTGCCCGTGGACATCCGGCGGTTGGCGGAGCCGGGCGGGTAATGCGCGACTGAGGTCCGTTTCATTCGACCGAAGCGCCTTGACGCGGCCGGAGCCGAGGAACCAAAATTGGGGCGCAGTACGGAGGGGAACTCCGTCCCCTGTGCCGCACCCCCTGGAAGGAGGAAGGTGGATTGACAACCGACGCACCGCCGAAAGGCGAGCTCAAGCCCATCGTGCCCCATCTGGTGCTGGGCGAAACGCGAGAGGATGACTACCTGATCGGGAGCCGCTGCAAGAACTGCGGGACGCTCTACGTGGGCCCGCGGCTCTTCTGCGGCAAGTGCAGCTCGGACGGCCCGTTCGAGACGGTGAAGCTCAGCAAGGAAGGCGAAGTCTACGTCTGGTCGATCATCCACCAGTCCGTCCCTTGGGTGAAGGTGCCGTACATCGCGGCCGTCGTCGACCTCCCCGAGGGGGTCTCGGTGAACGCGAACATCGAGGGCATCGAGCCGAAGCCGGAGAACATGAAGTTCGGCATGAAAGTTCGCATGTTCACCGAGATCGTTTCCGAGGACAAGGACGGCAACAAGTACGTCGGGTACAAGTTCCGCCCGGTGGAATCACAGTAAGGAACGAAGGAGGGACCTGAGATGCGTGAAGTCGCGATTATCGGCGTTTCGATGATCAAATTCGGGCGGTACCCGGAGCGGAAGGTGGAGGAGCTCGCTGCGCGCGCTGGTCTCGACGCGCTGAAGGACGCGGGCGTCGAGATGAAGCAGATCGAGGCGCTCTACAGCGGGAACCTGTACCAGACGAGCGGTTCCGGCCAGCGCATTCTCCAGCAGATGGGCCAGACCGGCATCCCGGTGGTGAACGTCGCCAACGCCTGTGCGACCGGCTCGACGGCGTTCCGCGAGGCGTACCTCGCCGTGGCGTCCGGCGCGTACGACATCGTGCTCGCCATCGGGAGCGAGCAGATGGGGAAGCAGGGCCTGCTCGGGGCGCCGCGCGACCCGGCGACCTCCATCGAAGGGCGCATCGGCTCCTACCTGATGCCCGCGGTCTTCGGCATGGCGGGTATGGAGCACATGCGGAAGTACGGCACGACGCAGGAGCAGTTCGCCCTCGCGAGCGTGAAGAACCACTGGCACAGCACGATGAACCCGCTCGCCCAGTACCAGAAGGAGACGCCGCTCGACGAGGTGCTGAACTCCCGCGTCATCGCCTACCCGAACACGCTCCTCATGTGCTGCCCGACCGGTGACGGGGCGGCGGCTGCCGTGCTCTGCTCGATGGAGAAGGCGCGGCAGTTCACGACGCAGCCGATCAAGGTGGCGGCGAGCGTGCTGACGAGCGACCCGTACACCGACCGTGACCTCACGCTTCCCGACATCAACACGCTGACGCGGAACGCCGCGAAGCAGGCGTACGAGACGGCCGGTGTGGGGCCGGAGGATCTCGACCTCGTGGAGCTCCACGACTGCTTCGCGACCGCCGAGCTCCTCCACTACGAGAACCTCGGCCTGTGCGGAGACGGCGAGGCGGCGAAGCACGTGGCCAGCGGCGCGCCGTGGCTCGGCAACAAGATCCCGACGAAGTACGAAGAGGACGTCGCGCCGTTCGTCGACAAGACCTACCAGCCGAAGTCGAAGGCGGTCGTCAACGCCTCCGGCGGCCTCCTCTCCAAGGGGCACCCGCTCGGGGCCACGGGTGTGGCGAACATCGCCGAGATCGTCTGGCACCTGCGGGGCCAGGCGGGCGATCGGCAGGTCGAGGGTGCGAAGGTCGGCCTCGCCCACGTCATCGGCCTCTGCTCGGCCTGCACCGTCCACATCCTGCAGCGGTAGCCGTTCCCGCCGCCCGAACGTCGAGCGCCCCCTCCCGCTTCCGGAGGGGGCGCCTCGCTTTCGTCGTACACTGGGCGTGATGTCCGAACGCCCAGTGAGCCCTGTCGTGCTCCGCGCGTTGCGGTTCTTCGAGATCGAGCCCGCTCGGGTGCTCCCGTACCGAGGGCTTGGCGACGATTTCCAGTGGCGAGCCGAGGACGGCAGCCGGGCTGTCCTGGTCCGCCAGCACCATCCGACACGGTCGGACGGCGCGATCGCGTGGGAGCATGAGCTCCGGCGGTACCTCGCTTCCAAGGGGGGGCCGGCAGCGCCCCCGCTCGTGACGAGAGACGGGCGTGACGTGGTGGGGATCGACGGCGAGCGGTTCTCCATCTACCCGCTCCCCCAGGGTTTCCCGCTCCGGCGCCTCTCACCGGCGGTCGCCCAGGTGTTGGGGCGGCTGCTCGCACGGTTCCCCCTCGACACGCGCCACTTCCCTGGAGAGGGACAGCCCGAAGGGCTCGGCCGCGCCTGGGAGCTGGATGCCTTCGCGCAAGCGGCAGGCTTCTCCGCGCTGAGCGAGCTGATCCTGGCCTTCGGCCGAGAGCACGGTGCCCTGGCCCAGAAGTTGAGGAAGGAGCGGTTCCGGCTCGTCCGCGACCTCGCCCGGTCGGGATTCGCCCGCCTCCCCGAAGGAGTCGTTCACCTCTCCTTCTGTCGGGAGGCGCTGCTCTTCGATGAGGGGCATCCGGTCGCCCTCCTGGAGTTCGAGCTCGCGCACCGGGACGCGCTCGCCTTCGATCTCGCCGCCACGCTGGTGCGGGAGGCGTGGCGCGGCCCTTCGGCGGGGTTCGACGAGCGGCTCGTCCTCGCGCTCCTCGAGGGGTACGAGGCGCTGCGGCCGCTCGAGTCGGAGGAGGTGCAGGCCCTCCCGACGCTCATTCGGGCGGTCGTCTTCTGGGAGGCGGCACGAGCCCTCGTCCGCTGGTGGAACGAGGGCTCGCAGCGCGCTGTGCGGAGACTCGAGCAGGTGCTGGAGCGGGACCTCCCGGCGCTCGAGGCCGAGGCGCGGCGCCTCCTCGCGCTCGTGGCGCCGCACGGCCGCCGCCGGTAGGCGTCACGGCCGGAGGGCGATTTTGAGGACGCCCCCTTCCCGCTTCCGGAACTTCTCGTACGCCTCCGGGGTCTCGGAAAGCTTCATCTGATGGGTGAAGAGCGGGCGCATGTCGATGCGGCCCCGCTCGATGAGCCGCATGAGGCGGACCATCCGGTCCGTGCCTACGGGGCAGAGGGTCGTCACGATCCGGCGATGGAGGAACGTCCCCGACGTCGGCAGGGTGAGGGTCGGGAACGCTCCGTACACGCCCACGCTGCTCACGGTGCCGCCCCAGCGGGTGACCGCGCACGCGTTCTCGAACGTCTTCTGGTGCCCGAGCGCCTCGACGGCCACGTCCACGCCTTGCTGGCCCGTGAGCTCCAGGATCTTCGCTACCGCCTCGTCCGGGTTGAGGACGATGTCGGCTCCCATCCGCCGGGACATCTCCTGCCGCTCCGGGATCCCCTCGACGGCGATGATGAGTCCTGCGCCGAGGGCACGGGCGGCTGCGGTCGCGCAGAGTCCGACGGGCCCCTGCGCGAAGATGGCGACCGTGTCGCCGGTGCGGAGGCCGGCGCGTTCGATGGCGCCGAACCCCGTCGAGAGGATGTCGCCGACGAAGAGCACCTGGTCGTCCTCGAGCGAGTCGGGAACCTTCGCCATCGAGGTCTGGGCGCCGTTGACGAGGAAGTACTGCCCCTGGGCGCCGAAGAGGAGGTTGTTCGGCGCCGCGAACGTCTGGCAGACCTGCTGGTTCCCCTCCTGGCAGCGGACGCACGTCCCGCAGCAGAGCAGGCAGCTCACGACGACGCGGTCGCCCGGCTTGAAGGCCGTGACGCCCGCCCCGACGGCCTCGACGACGCCGACGGCTTCGTGGCCCATCGGCACCCCTGGCGGGACCGGGAGCTCGTCGACGATGTGGATGTCGCTCCCGCAGACGCTGCTAAGGGTCGTGCGAACGAGCGCCTGGCCCGGGCCGGGCTCGTCCGGGAGCGGGATCTCCTGCATGGCGACGGCGGCCTGGCCCGTCTTCATGCACGTGAGCGACTTCGGCATCGAGACCTCCTACCGGGATTCGGATGTGGGGGCGGCAGCGCTCAGGAACTGCTCCAGCGCAGTATACGCGTCCGACTCGGTCAATGATGGGGCATGACCGACCTTCGGGACTTCGACGACCGTACAGCGCGGGTGCTCGCGCGCCATCCGGTCGGCGGTTTCCTTCGTGAGCACGTCGCTCTCTCGGCCGCGGATGACGAGCACCGGGCACGGCACGCCCCGGAACGCCTCCCAGAGGTCCTTCGGCGGTGGCGCCGGCGGAGCGGTTCGGATTGCCGGGTCGAGCTTCCAGACGAGCAGTCCCGTGTCTGCCTTCCGTACGTGCCAGCGGGCGTACTCCGCGACTTCGTCGTCGCTGCGGCCCGCGAGGACGGGCGCGTTCGCCTCCCGATACCAGCGAACGACGGCCTTCAGGTCGGGGAAGGCTTCCGGCATCGACTCCAGCATCCGCCGGATCCGCTCCAGGCCAGCGGGAGCGATCTCCGGCCCGACGTCGTTGAGCACGAGTCCCCAAACGGCCTCCGGGCGCTCGTCAGCGAAGAGGAGTCCGATGAGGCCTCCCATGGAGGTTCCGACGATGGCGAACCGCTCCAGGCCGAGGGCGTTCCGCAGCTCGGCGAGGTCGCGGACGTAGACGTCGAGCCGGTACTCGTCCGGCGGTCCCCAATCGCTCTCGCCCCGGCCCCGGACGTCGAGAGCGTAGACGTGGAAACGTTTGGCGAGCTTCGACGCGACAGGGTCGAACACATGGGCCTGCTGGGTGAGCCCGTGGATCATGAGGACGACCGGCGCACCCGGCCGGCCGCGGGCGATGAGGTGGTGGCGGAGTCCGTTCGCCGTCACGTACAGGTCGCGCGTGCCCGCGTCGCTCACGTCGTTCCCCCTGGCCGAGCTGGCGTGATTGTAGCTGCCTTCCGCACCGCCCGGTGCGAACGGTTTCGGTGGCGAGAACGGAACGGCGATGCCCTGCGGAGGACGCTGTCGGGCGTATGATGACGTCGAGCGATGGCGGCACCAGTCCGCGGCATTCCGGTCGAGGTGGATGGAGGGGGCCGCTTCCTCCGGCTGCGGTCGGAATTCGAGCCTGCCTACCTCCGGGCGTACGAGACCGGCCTCCTCAGGGAGAAAGTCGAGGAAGCCGTGGCGGCGCTCGCCTCCTGTGAGCTCTGCCCCCGCCGCTGCAGGGTCGACCGGCTGAGCGACCACTTCGCCGTCTGTAAGTCAGGACGGTACGCGCGCGTCTCGGCTGCCTTCCCGCACTTCGGAGAGGAAGACGTACTCCGCGGCTGGCACGGCTCGGGGACCATCTTCTTCGCCTGGTGCAACCTCCGCTGCGTGTTCTGCCAGAATTTCGAGACGAGCCAGCTCGGGGCTGGCGAAGAGGTGACCCCTGAGGAGCTCGCCGGGCTGATGCTGAAGCTCCAGGAGCTCGGCTGCCACAACATCAACTTCGTCACTCCGGAGCACGTCGTACCCCAGATCCTGGAGGCGCTCCCGCTCGCCATCGAGCGCGGGCTCCGAGTCCCTCTCGTCTACAACACGAGCGCCTACGACAGCCTCCACAGCCTGCGGCTGATGGATGGCGTCGTCGACGTCTACATGCCGGACTTCAAGCTCTGGGACCGGGAGCGGTCGCGGAAGTACCTGCTGGCTCCCGACTACCCCGAGGCGGCGCGCGCCGCCGTCTCCGAGATGCACCGACAGGTCGGGGAGCTGGTCGTGGACGAAGACGGCCTCGCGCTGCGGGGCGTGCTGGTGCGGCACCTCGTCATGCCGGGGATGCTGGACGACTCCCGCGAGATCTTCAGGTTCCTCGCCGCGCTCTCCACAGATACGTACGTGAACGTGATGGACCAGTACTATCCCGCCTGGAAGGCCGCGCGGGATCCTCGCTTCGAGGCGATCGCCCGCCGGACCACGAACGAGGAGTGGCGCACTGCGCTGCGGCTCGCCCGGGAGGCGGGGCTCTGGCGGTTGGATAGCCGCTGGCGCGCCTGGTCGCGAGGCTGGTGAGCGCTCAGAGTTCCGAGATCGGCCGGCGGCCGCGGTAGCCGTCCTCCACCCGGTGCCAGAAGGCGATGTCAGGTTCGCCCCACTCGAAGCAGAGGTAGACGACCTCATCCCCGCGGCGGAAGGGGAAGTCGATGAGTCCGCGTTCGATGTCCTTCACCTCGACTCCGCGGGAGGTGATGGCAGCGATGATCCGTCTCAGCTCGGCGGTGAGCTGCTCGAGCGGCCCGCCCGGTTCGTCCCGCGGGTCTTCCGCCGGGACGGGGGCTTCGAGGTGGCCGTTCCGGCGCGCGAGCACGCCTTGGGCGCGGAGCGCAGCGCGGAGCCTCGCGCCCTCCGCCGCCAGCTCAACCATCCGTGCCAGGTGAGGACGGATCTCGGCCAGGACGCGCTTGGCCTCGTCGATGCTCTCGAACATCCTGCCGCCGAATCAGACGAAGAGGTGCATCGGCATCTGCACCGGATGGACGGACGATCCGCTCGGGAGCTCGAAGACATCGGCCAGCTCCTCCTCCACGCCGGGGCCGACCACGACGTTCCGACCGATCCGCATCCCGGCCGGGATTACCGCCCGCTTCCCGATGATCGTGATGCCGGTGTTGACGATGTCCGGCCGTTCGCGGTTCGGGGTGAAGTCGTCCCCGTAGCCGATGAAGGTGTTCTCCCCGACGGAGACCTCCTTGTCGAGGATGGAGCGGTCGATGACGCTCCCGCGCCGGATGACGCATCGGTGCTGGATGATCGACTCCCGCACCTCGGCGCCCTCTTCGATGACGGCGCCGGGCGAGATCACGGAGCGGTAGACACGTCCCTCGATGCGGGCGCCGGGAGAGACGAGCGAGTCGATCACCTCGGCCCGGGGGCCGATGCGCGCCGGCGGCATCGTCGGTGCGGAGGTGCGCAGCTTCACGTCGGGGTCGTCGAGGTCGAGCTCGGGACGCGGCGCGAGGAGGTCCATGTGCGCCTCCCAGTAGGACTGAATCGTGCCGACGTCCCGCCAGTACCCCTGGTACTGGTACCCGAAGACCCGGTACCGGCGGAAGATGCGCGGGATGATGTCGCGGCCGAAGTCATGGGTGCTCTCGTCGCCCATCTCCGCGTCCGCCTGGAGTTCCGTCATGAGCACCTCCCGGTTGAAGCAGTAAATCCCCATCGACACCCAGGTAGACTTCGGCTCCTGCGGCTTCTCCTGCCAATCGACGATCCGTCCGTTCTGGTCGAGCTCGAGGACGCCGAACCGGCGCGCCTCCTCACGCGGCACGGTGTAGACGCCGACGGTCACGTCGGCCGCCTGGCTCCGGTGGTAGGCGAGCATGTTCCGGTACGAGGTGAGGTAGATGTGGTCGCCCGCCAGGATGAGCACCTCGCGCGCTCGGGACTCCTCGATCACGTACAGGTTCTGGTAGACGGCGTCGGCGGTACCCTGGTACCAGTCCATGTCCGCGCGGCCGAGGTACGGCTGCAGGATCTGGACCGCTCCGTCGGGCGTGTCCAACCCCCACGCGCGTCCCGATCCGATGTGGTTGATGAGGGATCGGGGGCGGTACTGGGTGAGGACGCACACCTTCGTGAGACCGGTGTTCGCGCAGTTGCTGAGGGCGAAGTCGATGATCCGGTAATGCCCGGCGAAGACGACCGCCGGCTTCGCGCGCTGCTCGGAGAGGACGGAGAGTCGATCCCCCTGCCCTCCGGCCAGGATCATCGCCAAGACGTCGTTCATGGCTGCTCCGGTGCGGGGGTCTGCCCCGATTCTAGCCGCGGGGCGTGGGCCCTGTCAGGGCGCTCCCGACCCCCGCACCGGTCCGGTCCGGCTACCGTGTCGCCATCGCCAGTTCCGTCTGGGCGACCATCGCCATGGCACAGTCCCGGCAGATCACGGTGGCGAACTGTGCCCCCGCCGAGCGGTTGGCCGGCTCGAGGTCGGCCAGGATGAGGCGGGTGCGCGCCTGACCGGAGCGCCCGCAGAGCGGGCATCGTCGAGGGAGCTTCCGCGGAGCCATCCTCCTTCCCCTTGACTCCCCGCCGCCACCGTATTCTTCGCGCCGCAGACCGCTCCGTGAATCGGGTTCGCCCCCTAAGGGATTCGCCGCATCAGCTGGTGGAGAAACGCCGATCAGGGGGCGGTCCGTATACTGAGGCAAAGGTTCCGGGGGCGCGCCGTGCGAACCGTCCGCCTCGCCCTGGCCCAGGTGAACACGACCGTCGGTGACATCGAGGGGAACCTCGGGCTCGTCCGTCGGGCGATCGAGGCGGCGAAGGAGGGCGGAGCGGGGATCGTCGCCCTGCCCGAGCTCGCCATCACGGGGTATCCGCCCGAAGATCTCCTCCTCCGTCGCGCCTTCTGCGAAGCCTCGCGCGATGCGGTCGCCGAGCTCCTCCCGGCCACGCGCGGGATCGTCGCCATCGTGGGATTCGTCGACTGGCGTTCCGACAACCCGTACAACGCGGCTGCCGTGCTCGCCGACGGCCGCTGGGTGGACACGTACCACAAGCGGCGTTTGCCGAACTACGGGGTGTTCGATGAGGAGCGGTACTTCGCTGCCGGCCGGCGGGTTCCCGTCTACGAGGCGGGCGGGGTCCTGTTCGGCGTGAGCATCTGCGAGGACATCTGGTACCCGGGTGCCCCGCTCGACCTGATGGCGCTCGCCGGCGCGGAACTCGTGATCAACATCAACGCGTCGCCGTACCACCGCGGGAAGGTCCCGGCGCGCATGCGGATGCTCGCCACGCGGGCGGCGGACAACCTCGTCGCGCTCGCCTACGTGAACCAAGTCGGCGGCCAGGACGAGCTCGTCTTCGACGGCTGCTCGATGGTGTTCGACCCCGAGGGCCGGCTCCTCGCCCGCGGGCCGCAGTTCCGTGAAGCGATGATGTTCGCGGAGGTCGACCTCGACTTCGTCTCCCAACGGCGGCTCCACGACCCGCGCCGGCGGGTCGAGCTGCGCGACCGCGGCGAAGTGGCGGCGGAGCGGGTGCCGCTCGGGTTCGAGGTCCCGCTCTCGCGGGAGGCTCCCCGGAACCCGGCGCCGGAGCCGCTCCTCTGCGAGGAGGAGGAGGTGTGGGAGGCGCTCGTCCTCGGCACGCGCGACTACCTGCGGAAGACAGGGTTCCGGGACGCACTCGTCGGGCTCTCCGGTGGTATCGACTCCAGCCTCGTCGCCACCATCGCGGTCGATGCGCTGGGCGCGGAGCACGTCGTAGGGGTGTCGATGCCGAGCCGCTACTCGAGCGAGCACAGCAGGAGCGATGCGGCGCGGCTGGCGGAGAACCTCAACATCCGCCTCCTCGTCATCCCTATCGAGCCCGCCCACGCAGCGATGTTGGAGATGCTCGCCGACGCGTTCGAGGGGACGGAGCCCGGGACGGCGGAGGAGAACCTGCAGGCGCGCCAGCGCGGCAACGTCCTCATGACCCTCTCGAACAAGTTCGGCTGGCTCGTGCTCACCACCGGGAACAAGAGCGAGATGGCGACCGGGTATGCGACCCTGTACGGGGACATGGCGGGCGGATTCGCTGTCATCAAGGACGTGCCGAAGACGCTCGTCTACCGGCTCGCCCGCTGGCGGAACGCGAAGGCTGGGTTCGACCTCATCCCCGAGTCCGTGCTCACGAAGCCGCCCTCCGCCGAGCTCCGACCGAACCAGGTCGACCAGGACACGCTCCCGCCGTACGAGGTGCTCGACCCCATCCTCGAACAGTACGTGGAGCTCGATCGGACCGTGGACGAGATCGTCGCGCTCGGCTTCGACCGGGAGACGGTCGAGCGGGTGGTACGGATGGTGGACCGGAACGAGTACAAGCGCCGTCAGGCCCCGCCGGGCGTGAAGATCACCCAGCGCGCCTTCGGGCGTGACCGCCGGCTGCCGATCGCCGCGCGCCTGCGCTGGTGACGGTTGCTCCCGCTGCCGCCGCCCGGCACCCTGTGGCCATGAGTTCCATCGAGGCGGTCATCTTCGACTTCGGCGGCGTCATCGTCCCTGGCGGTGCGGAACCGATCGCGAGCGAGACCGAATCCCCCTACGTGCAGATCGAGCGCCGTTTCGCCCTGCCCGAGGGGTTCACCTTCAACGTCGTCTACCTCGAGAACCCTGCCTGGATGCGGCTGCGGGTCGGCGAAGGGAGCTTCGAGGAGTGGTACGAAACGACCCGCCGGCTCGCCGAGGAGCGGGCGAGCGCGGAAGTCGCGGAGGCCATTGTCGCAGAGCTCCAGACGAAGCGGCCGCCGGTGTTCAACCCGGGCATGATCGAGCTGGTGCGGGCGCTCCGCGGGCGGTACCGGGTGGGACTGCTCTCGAACGCTGCGCCGGGCTTGGAGGAGGATCTCCGGGAGCACTTCCGCATCGCCGACCTCTTCGACGACATCGTGAACTCGGCCACCGTAGGACTGGCGAAGCCGGACCCGCGCATCTTCCGTCTCGCGGCCGAACGGCTCGGCGTCCCGCCCGAACGGTGCTTCTTCACGGACGATCTCGCCCACAACGTCGAGGGGGCGCGGTCTGTGGGGATGACGGCGCACCAGTTCCGAGGGGTCGAACGCCTCCTGGAGGCGCTGCGCGCGGCCGGGGTCGAGGTGGAGCTCGCCGCGTGAGGGCGCTCCCTCAGCCGATCCGCTCGAGGAGCGTCCGGCGGTCGATGCCGAGCCCGGAGTAGAAGAGCGGGTTCACCTCCCCGGACTCGATCACCCCGCGGGCGATCTCGCGCGCCCCGAGCTCGTTCCGCCCTGCCTCGATGAGCCGCCGGACGGCGTGGTCGAGCGCCGCCCGAGCGGTTGGGCTGGGGACGATGCGGTCGTGGAGCGGCTCGCTGCCGGCGCCGCACACGAGCAGGAGCGCCTCTTCGATCCGCGCGCGGTCCGGGAGCCCCGTTGTCCCGGAGTCTCCGAGCGCGAGCAGCGCTCCCGCAAGGAGGTGTTCGGGGGCTTCGATGGCGACGTTCGTCCGCCAGCAGAGGTTCTCCGCCTCGCGCAGCGCGCGCTGGCCGTCCGCCGTCAACCGCACCTGCTCGGGCACGTTCCCTCCCTTCGCGCCTCGGTGCGTTCCATCGTACCGGACCGAGCCCGCCGGCCGCGCTACACCCCTTCCAGCGGGCGCCGCTCGCTCGCCGGCGCGATGTCCAGGACGCGCAGCTCTACGCGATCGCGGAGCGGATCGCAGGCCAGGCTGTACACGACGTCGACGGCCTCGGCGAGCTCTGCCTCGCCTTGCCGGAAGGCGATCGCGTCCCAGGTGACGGCGCCGTCTCGGAGCCGGAGCCTCAGGTGCTGCCCGTCGCTCCCGACGGGCCTCACCTCGAGCAGGCGGACGCCTCGGCTGAGGAGCACGGGGGCCTCGTTCCCGAAGCCGCACGGTTCGAAGCGAAGGAGCCCGCGGAGCTGCTTCCCGCCAAGGTCGGAGAGGCGCGCTGCGGCATCGACGTAAAGGACCGGCCGCCGATCGCGCCCGTCGAGGAGCTCCGCGGCGTACGACTCGAGCGCGTCCCGGAGCTGCTCGAGGTCCTCCACACGGGCCGTGAATCCGGCGGCGGCGCGGTGGCCGCCGAACTTCACGAGCAGGTGGGAGGCGGAGCGGAGCGCGCGCACGACATCGAACCCGGGCACGCTCCGCGCGCTGCCGCGGGCGAGCCCATCTTCCTCGGCGTAGACGATGGCGGGCCGGTTGAAGAGTTCGGCGAGCCGCCCGGCGACGATCCCCACCACACCCGGGTGGAAGCCGGGGCCGCCGACGAGCAGGAGGGGAGGGTCGCGGCCCTCCAGCTGCTCCAGCGCGGCGGCGAGCGCCTCATCGGTCAGCTCCTGGCGCTGCCGGTTCAGGCGGTCGAGCTCCTCCGCCAGCGCTGCAGCCTGGCTCGGGCGTTCGCAGAGGAGGAGGTCCAGCGCGAGCCTCGCGTGGGCGATCCGTCCGGCCGCATTCAGCCGCGGCCCCCACTGGAAGCCGAAGACCTCGGCGTTCGGTGCGCCGCGGGTGCCGCTCGCTGCCCCGAGCGCCTCGAGGCCCGGGCGCAGGCCGCGCCCCATCAGCTCGAGACCCTTCGTGACGATCGCCCGGTTCTCGTCGACGAGCGGTGCGACATCGACGACCGTCCCGAGCGCCACGAGGTCGATGAGCTCCGCCTCGGGCAGCTCCCGGCCGAGCTCCTCGTACAGGGCCCCGAGGAACCGGTAGGCGACGCCCACCGCCGCGAGCTCGTCGAACGGGTAGGGGGAGTCGCTCCGCTTTGGGTCGATGTTCGCCACCGCGGGCGGGAGGACGTCCGGCACGGTGTGGTGGTCGAGGACGATGACGTCGATGCCGAGGCGCGCGGCGAGCTCGATCTCCTTGACGGAGGTGATGCCGCAGTCGGCGGTGATGATGAGCGAGACCCCGCGGTGGTGGAGGCGTTGGATGGCGCCCGCGTTCACCCCGTAGCCCTCCTGGAACCGATCGGGGATGTAGCGGGTCACCTGCGCGCCGAGCGCCCGCAGGCCGATGGTGAGGACCGCCAGCGACGTCACCCCGTCGACGTCGAAGTCGCCGTACAGGCCGATGAGCTCGCGCTCCTCCAGGGCGCGCCTCACGCGCGCCACCGCCTCTCGCATCCCGGGCAAGAGGTACGGGTCGTACGTGGGCGCCTCGTGCGGCCGGTAGAACCGCTGCGCCGCCTCGCGGGTGGTGATGCCGCGGGCTGCGAGCACCTGCGCGAGGATGGGCGGGTACCCCGGGATGCCGCTTCCCTGGGCGCGCGGGTTCCGCAGTCTCCAGCGCGGCTTGGCCCGCAAACTC
>Ga0181858_1000372_pt1 | contig 20917 bp, 14 predicted proteins | sample NewIslPassag4_SG_FD_130749 | JGI IMG/M metagenome (GOLD analysis project Ga0181858, IMG submission 130749) | Feedstock adapted compost microbial communities from Newby Island compost facility, Milpitas, CA, USA - Passage 4_SG | ecosystem: Engineered > Solid waste > Feedstock > Composting ...
ATCACACGTTTCAATTCATCTTTGGTCAAGGTGATTTGCTCCTTACTCATACTGACATTTTCTTGGAACAATTACACCCTGACAATATCACAGCACGACAACACACAAATTGATGAATAGATGTTGACATTTCCGAACGGCCTTGTTACAATAACTTTGTCTTCAGGAGATGGCAACAAAGCGAAGCGAGAAAATGTGGGCCTTTAGCTCAGCTGGGAGAGCGCATCGCTGGCAGCGATGAGGTCAGGGGTTCGAGCCCCCTAAGGTCCACCATTTTTATCGAAACGCAACCGACATGAATGTCGGTTTTTTATTTTGCAACAGGCATTTTCAAGAGTAAGGAGGTGTCCAAGTTTTGGCACCTTCTTTTTTTAATTGCTAAACAAAATGGTTCTTAAGTTGTTTATTTCCAATTGATATACTGTACATAGAGAACATTGATTTAAAGCAATAAAAGGTATAAACATAGGAGTGCATCGTGGGTGGCCAAGAGAATCGGTGTGTTGATCGTCGAAGACGATCCCGTTTGGCGAATGATGTTGACGAGATTCATCAACTTCGAACCGGATCTTCATGTGCTGCAGGCTGTGGCGACCAAGGAAGAAGCCATCGCTTATTGCACCCGTAATACAGTGGATCTTGTTCTGATGAACATCAACATGTCGGGCAGGAATTTGGACGGAATAGAGGCCATCCTGGAACTGAATTTGATGGGCATTGATGCCAAAATCATCGCCTTGTCCTCGTATAATCACGAACAAATCATTCTGGACGCGTTTACAGCCGGAGCGATGCATTACGTTTCCAAGACAGAGTATCGGAAAATCCCCGAATTCATCCGCCTCATTTATCATTCGTCAAAAAATTCTCCCCAGGAAGTTTTGTTGAAAGAATTTCGACGATTAAAAGAAGAAAAACTGTACAATCAGTTAACGGACGCCGAGAAAGAAATTGTGATGCTTTACGAAAAAGGGCACAATCGGGCGGAAATCTTGCGTCGATTGGGCAAATCGGAAAGCACGGTAAAAAACCAAATCAACAGTATCTTGCGAAAATTCAATGCCAACTCCATGAAAGAAGTCATTCGTGTCATCAAAAACCGAGGTTTACATCGCAAGGAGCTTGACTGATGGTTATTTGCTCGACCGTAACTATCCCGATGCGCCGCATGATCTGCTAAGCTCCAAGCGGCAAACGATTTCGCGGCCGTTGGCATAACGATGTGTTTGCATTTCCTTTACCATTTCCTTTCTTGTTTTGGGGATAAAACGAGGTGTTCTAGGCGTGAGAAAATGTTGAAAGCAGATGCCACAACGAATGTGTTGAAGCGAAGTTCAACGTTGTTCAACCATACGAACAAAAATGAAATTGGAAAAGTCGGTATCTTGATTCACCAAATGCAACTGTTATTGCAGCGGTATGACAGGCGCGGGGCAGAGGTGGCGGAACTGGAGGAAATGTTGGCTTTGGCGGCTGATTCCGTTCAACATATCCAAATGATCATGGCGACTGTCAACGATCGTGTACGGACGGTTAAATTGAATCTTGCGAAACAAAACATTTTGCCCATTGTCGTTCAATGTTTGGCGACGTTTGAAAAAACCATCGGTCAGCAAATTACCATTGAGCAGGCGTTGGAATCTGTTTCCGACGTTTACTTCGATGCGGTTCATATGAAGGAGGTTATTTACAATATTCTGAACAACGCGGCAGAAGTTATGGAATATAATGGAAAAATAAGGGTAAGTTTGAAAGAAACGAACAAAGAGGTCGTTTTGCAAATCGAAGATACGGGCATGGGAATACCTAAAGAGGATTTATCCGTAATTTTTGAACCGTTTTATTCGACGAAAAACCGGCAAGAAAATTTTGGGTTGGGCCTTTATTATTGTAAAAATGTCATGTCCCAACAAAATGGCTCCATCCATGTCGAAAGCACTCCGGGCCAAGGAACGAGCTTTTATTTGCTGTTAACAAAATGAATAAACGACATCGGCAATTGGGCCGTCGGAAGAAAAAGAAATTATTAAGGATTCTCGACTTTGATTTTGTAGTGTATAATGTATGCATCTGGTGTTGGAAAGGAAGGAAAAAATTGAATACCCACGACATTAGCTACAAGTTGTACGGCGATGACATGCAATTTGTGGAAATCGAGCTCGATCCGCAGGAGACGGTCATTGCCGAAGCCGGAAGTTTGATGATGATGGAAGACCAAATCCGAATGGAGACGATTTTCGGTGACGGCACGGCCCAAGGCTTCATGGGCAAGCTTCTTCAGGCCGGCAAGCGCATTCTTACCGGCGAAAGTTTGTTCATGACGACGTTTACTAATGTCGGCACCGGGAAACGCTATGTCAGTTTTGCCGCGCCTTATCCAGGAAAAATCATTCCCATGGATTTGAGCGAATTGGGCGGAAAAATCATATGTCAAAAGGATGCGTTTCTTTGCGCTGCCAAAGGCGTGAGCGTCGGTATCGCCTTCCAGCGGCGGCTCGGGGTTGGCTTCTTTGGCGGTGAAGGCTTTATCATGCAAAAACTTGAAGGAGACGGATTGGCTTTCGTCCACGCCGGGGGAACCATTCATAAAAAAGCATTGGGTCCCGGTGAGCTGTTGCGGGTCGATACCGGTTGCTTAGTGGCCATGACCGGCACCGTTGATTACAATATTGAATATGTAGGCGGGATCAAAACGGCGTTGTTCGGCGGAGAAGGGCTCTTTTTCGCCACCTTGCGGGGTCCGGGAACGGTTTGGGTGCAGTCGTTGCCCTTCAGCCGCCTGGCGAGCCGCGTCTTTGCCGCCCTGCCGCAAAAAGGCGGTGACAAGGGCGAAGGCAGCGTTGCCGGAACATTGTTTGATTGGCTCGGCGGCGACCGCAACTAATGCGCCAGTCAAAGCAATTAACCCCAGGGATCAATCGAACCCTGGGGTTTTGTCGTCTCTAAACCGTTCATAATAGATGATTTCTTCCCGCGGCATTGGTGTTTTTGGCGCCGGCGTTTGGGCCGGATGGCCGAGGCCCATGATGGCCACAATCCGCCGATCGCCGGGCAAGGCGAGTGCTTGGCGGACAAAGTTTTCCCGCCGGGCGGACTCGACCGCGTCTTCGGCGTGATAAACGGCGCCGAAAGCGGCTCCCAAGCCGACAGCGACCGCCGCCCGCCAAATGTAGCCACAGGCGATGGATGCATCGTGGAGCCAATATTTGCTGACGTTGGGCCGCCCCGTCACCACGATGCCGGCGGCGGCTTCCTTCAGCCACGGCATGTACGGGGTCGTCTGGGATAGGTGGGTCAACATGGATTTGTCCGTCACCGCGATAAATTCTCGGGAAGGCAGGTGGTTCCCGGTAGGGGACAAATAGGCCGCTTCCAGCACATTTTCCAGGAGTTGTCCTTCGATAGGGTTTGGCTGGAAACGGGTAATTTCCCGCCGGCGGCGAATCGCCGACAATACGTCCATGCTCTCTCTCCTTTCGTCATCAACATTAAATGATCGGCGCGTTGGAATTGTAATTCATGTGAAAATACGGGGCTAATTTTTCCAGCACTTCGCCGGGGACGGTCTGTTCGATGAGCGGGAAGACGATCCGCTCTTCTTTGCGCACGTGTTCCTCCAGCAAATGGCCGAGCCGCTCCATGATTTCCACCGACAATTGCCCTTCTTGCAAGATTTGGTAGATCAACGAACGGATTTGCACGTGTTCCAGCAACATGTCGACGATGACCGGATGGTTGGGCGATGCGTATTTGGCGAAAACCGGCAGCAATATTTCTTCTTCTTCGCGGAAATGCTCCTGCCCTCCCGGCTCCCAGAAGGCCGCCAGGTGATCCCGGACGTCTTCCGGGCGGTAGCCTTTGTGTTGAACGCCGGCCATTTTCAGCCGCTTGGCCGCCGCCAGCGCGTGGTGATGATGGTGCGACAGCGGATGGAGGCCTGGATGTCGTTTCATGGAAATCCCTCCGTATAAGATGGCGACTTATTCCCAGAATAGCATAGCGGATGTGACTACAGAATAATAAAGCCGAACGGAAAATGCCGTGACACCGATCACAACTTTGCTTGTTGGATAAATGATGCGTTTCAGCTTCATACTAAGCACGAGCGAAAGCCATCAAGGAGGAACAGAGATGTCCAAAGACAACGTGAAAAAAATGAAGCAAATGATCGAAAACACCCGGGAACGCCTGGAGTCTTCCCGCAACTACATGGAAGACAACGATGTGTCCGGGGAGCAAAAACAGCGCATGGAAGAAAAGAACGAACGGCGGCAAGAGGCCATTGCGCGGTGGGAAGAAGAAATCCAAGACGAGATGCGGGAATAAGATACTCGGCGAGGTTCGCTCCGTCCAAGGCGGAGCGGCCTCTTTTTTTGCCGAAATCCTTTTCTTCACTTGACGGAAAGATCTAGGAAAGCGAATAATAAAAGGCGAGTGACTAGCCTGTCCATGTTGTGGCGAAAGGGGGACCAACCGATGAGCCAAATTTCGCGGGAACAGGTGCAACATGTGGCCAACTTGGCCCGGTTGACGCTTACGCCCGAGGAAGAAGATCGAATGACGCGCAATTTGAACGATATTTTGCAGTTTTTCCAACAACTGAACCAATTGGATACCGACGACGTTCCGCCCACCAGCCACGTGTTGGAAATCGCTAACGTAATGCGGGACGATGTGCCACGGCCGTCGTGGCCGCTGGAAGACGTGTTGAAAAACGCTCCCGACGAAGACAACGGGATGTTCCGGGTTCCTGCCGTCATTGAAGAATAGGAGGTTTGATGCGATGTCCCTGTTGGTAAAACGCGTGGCGGAGATCCACCAAGATTTGCGCAACAAGGAATATACCGTTGCGGAACTCGTGCGGGAGTCGCGCAAGCGGATCGACGCCGTCGACAATAAAGTGAAAGCGTTCCTGCGGCTGAACGAGGCGGCCGAGGAAGAGGCGAAAAAATTGGACGAACAGTTGGCCCGCCAAGGGGCGGACAACATGCTGTATGGAATTCCCATGGGCATCAAGGACAACATCGTCACCAAGGGCGTCATCACGACGTGCGCCAGCAAAATTTTGGCCAATTACGACCCGATTTACGACGCCACGGTGATGGAACGGCTGAATTCGGCCCAAGCGGTGATGATGGGCAAGCTGAACATGGACGAATTCGCCATGGGGTCCTCGACGGAGACGTCGGCTTTTCAACTTACATACAATCCTTGGAATTTGGAATACGTGCCGGGAGGGTCCAGCGGCGGCTCGGCGGCGGCGGTGGCGGCGGGGGAAGTGGTCTTTTCCCTCGGTTCCGACACCGGCGGTTCCATCCGGCAACCGGCCGCCTATTGCGGCGTCGTCGGCCTGAAACCGACCTACGGCCTCGTCTCCCGCTTCGGCCTGGTGGCCTTCGCCTCATCGCTGGATCAGATCGGGCCGCTGACGCGAACGGTGGAAGACGCGGCGTACGTCCTGCAGGCCATTGCCGGCCACGACCCGATGGATTCCACGTCGGCCAACGTGGACATTCCTGACTATGCGGCCGCCCTGACCGGCGACGTGAGGGGCCTTCGCATCGGCGTGCCGAAGGAACATTTCGGGGAAGGCGTGGATCCGGAGGTGAAGGAACGCATCCAAGAAGCCCTGCGGGTGTTGGAAGGCTTGGGCGCCCGGGTGGAAGAGGTGACACTGCCCCATACCGAGTATGCCGTGGCGACATACTACATCATCGCCTCTTCGGAAGCGTCTTCCAACTTGGCGCGGTTCGACGGGGTGCGGTACGGTTTCCGCGCGGAAGAGGCGGAGAACATTATCGACATGTACAAGCAAACCCGCAGCCAAGGCTTCGGCCAGGAAGTGAAGCGGCGCATCATGCTCGGAACGTATTCCCTCAGCTCCGGTTATTACGACGCTTACTACTTAAAAGCGCAAAAGGTGCGGACGTTGATTCGCCGCGACTTTGAAAAAGTGTTTGAAAGCTACGACGTCATCATCGGGCCGACGGCGCCGACGACGGCGTTTAAAATCGGCGAAAAAATCGACGATCCGCTGACCATGTATTTGAACGATATCTTGACCATTCCGGTCAATTTGGCCGGCTTGCCCGCCATCAGCGTGCCGGCGGGGTTCGCTTCCAACGGTTTGCCGGTCGGCATGCAAATCATCGGCAAAGCCTTCGACGAGTCCACTGTCTTGCGGGTGGCCCACGCCTTCGAGCAGCATACGGATCATCATCGGAAACGTCCGGCACTATGAGAAAGGGGATTGCCATGAAGTACGAAACTGTCATCGGACTTGAGGTGCACGCGGAACTTTCCACCGCGACGAAAATTTTTTGCCGCTGCTCCACCGAATTCGGCGCGCCGCCCAATACGAACACGTGCCCCATTTGTCTGGGGCATCCCGGCGTGTTGCCCGTCTTGAACCGCCGGGCGGTGGAGTTCGCCATGAAGGCGGCGCTGGCTCTCAACTGCGAAATCGCCGAGGTTACCAAGTTTGACCGGAAAAACTACTTTTATCCCGATTTGCCCAAAGCGTATCAAATCAGCCAATACGACCAACCCATCGGCCGCAACGGCTGGGTGGAAATCGAAGTGGGCGGCGAGAAAAAACGCATCGGCATTACCCGCCTGCATCTGGAAGAAGACGCCGGGAAGTCCAACCACATGGAAGGCGGTTTCGGCACCCTGGTGGATTTCAACCGGGTGGGCGTGCCGCTCATCGAAATCGTGTCGGAACCGGACATCCGCTCGCCGGAAGAGGCGCGGCTGTATTTGGAAAAACTGCGTTCCATCCTGCTGTATACCGAAGTGTCCGACGTGAAAATGGAAGAAGGTTCCTTGCGTTGCGACGCCAATATTTCCCTTCGGCCAGTTGGGTCGACAAAATTTGGCACCAAGACGGAGCTGAAAAACATGAACACCTTCTCCGGCGTGCAACGGGCGCTGGAGTACGAGGAAAAACGGCAGGCGAAGCTCTTGGATTCCGGTCAGGAAGTGGTGCAGGAGACGCGGCGGTGGGACGAAAACCGGAAAGAAACGGTTCCCATGCGATCCAAGGAAGAAGCCCACGACTACCGCTACTTCCCGGATCCCGATCTGGTCGTCCTGCACATTTCCCGGGAATGGGTGGAAGAAGTGCGGAGCACCCTGCCGGAGATGCCCGACGCCCGCAAGGAACGGTACGTGCGGGAGTACGGTTTGCCGGAATACGACGCAGGCGTGCTCACCGCTTCCAAGAAGCTGGCCGACTATTTTGAAGCCGCCGTCGCCACCGGGGCCGACGCCAAAAGCGTATCCAACTGGGTGATGGTGGAACTGCTGGGCTACATGAACAAAAACAACCTCGAGATCGAGCAGGTGAAGATGACGCCGCAACATTTGGGCACGATGATTCAATTGATCGAAAAAGGCACCATCAGCGGCAAAATCGCCAAAACTGTCTTCGCAGAAATGCTCGAGAGCGGCAAGGATCCGGAAACCATCGTCAAGGAAAAAGGGTTGGTGCAAATCAGCGACGAAGGGGCCATCCGGGAAATCGTGCTGAAAGTCATTGAAAACAACCCGCAGTCGGTGGACGACTATCTGAGCGGCAAGGAGCGGGCCTTGGGCTTCCTCGTCGGGCAAGTGATGAAAGAGACGAAGGGAAAAGCCAACCCGCAACTGGTCAACAAGCTGTTGGTCGAAGCCCTCAAACAATAGCGCATCAGGGGGAGAAAAGGTGAAAGCGGTCATGTTGCAAGGCACGTCGTCGGATGTGGGGAAGAGCGTTCTCTGCACGGCGCTGTGCCGTATTTTTTATGAAGACGGGTACCGGGTGGCGCCGTTCAAATCGCAAAACATGGCGTTAAATTCGTATATTACCGCCGACGGCGGAGAAATCGGCCGGGCGCAAGGGGTGCAGGCGGAAGCGTGCGGCATCGAGGCGACGGTGGACATGAACCCCGTCTTGTTGAAGCCGAAAGGGGACATGACGGCCGAAGTCATCGTCCGGGGAAAACATTTGGCCGACGTGGAGGCGGGGATGTACGGCGAAGAGACGGTACATAAGCTGTGGCCGTTGGTGTGTGAATCGTATGCGCGCCTGGCCGCCGCCTACGACGTGGTCGTCATCGAGGGGGCCGGCAGCCCGGCGGAGGTCAACTTGCGGCACCGGGACATCGCCAACATGCGGGTGGCCGAAATGGCCGACGCGCCGGTACTGTTGGTGGGCGACATCGATCGGGGCGGAGTCTTCGCTTCTTTCGTGGGGACGCTGGCCGTGTTGCCGGAACATGAACGGAAGCGGATCAAGGGGTTTATCATCAACAAGTTCCGGGGAAAACGGGAGTTGCTGGAACCGGGTTTGGCATGGCTGGAAAAGGAGACCGGCATACCGGTGTTGGGCGTGATTCCTTACGTGGATACGCAAATCGAGGCCGAAGATTCCCTCTCCTTGGCCGGTTTGCGGCTGAAGAAGGGCGACGCGGACGGCGAAACATTGCGTGTTCACGTCATCGCTTTGCCGCGCATTTCCAACTTTACCGATCTGGATCCCCTCTACGACGAGCCGGGGGTGGACGTCCGCCTCGTCGACAAGGCGGCGGATTGGGACGATCCCGATGTGATTGTCATCCCGGGGACGAAAAACACGACGGAAGATTTGCTTTGGTTGCGGGAAAGCGGTTTGGCGGCCCGTATCGGCGCGGCCGTGGCGGCGGGGGCCCATATCGCCGGCATTTGCGGGGGGTACCAGATGTTGGGAGAACGACTGTCGGATCCCGACGGGGTGGAGTCGGTGCATCGGGAAATGGAAGGGCTCGGCATTTTGCCGGTGACGACGCGTTTTGTCGCCGACAAGACGACGGTGCGGGCGGAAGGGTGCGTCGCGGAAGCCCCTTTTGCCGCCGGCGAACGGGTGACGGGGTACGAAATCCACCTGGGCCGCACCGAACGGAGCGGCGGCCGGCCGCTGCTTCGTTTCGCCGACGGGCGGCTCGACGGGACGGTGGCCTTGGACGGGCGGGCGTGGGGGACGTATTTGCACGGCATTTTTCATAACCGCGCCTTTACCCGCGCGTGGTTGAACCACATCCGGCGGGAAAAGGGCATGGCGCCGGTGGAAGGTCAAATCGTCTCCGAGGCGGCGCGGCGGGAAGCCAGTTACCGGGCTTTGGCCCAGTTGGTCCGCCGTCATCTTGACATGGAGAAACTGAAGCAAGTGATCGGGTTGAAATGAACATCATGGGCGCATATATTCGCCCCGGCAGATGTAGTTGGCCGGACCGGTCATCATGACATGGCCGTCGTCCTGCCACCGGATGTCCAACGTTCCTCCGGGAAGCTGAACGGCCGCTTCCCGTTCGGCCAAGCCTTTGAGGACGGCGGCGACGAGCACGGCGCAGGCGCCGGTGCCGCAGGCCATGGTAATGCCTGAGCCCCTTTCCCACGTACGCATGCGCAGATGATGCCGATCGATGACTTGTACGAAATGGACGTTGGTTCGTTGCGGAAACAGGGGATGGTGTTCCAGGCGGGGGCCCCAGTAGGGCAAATCGACGGCGTTCACGTCGTCGACGAACAGGATGATGTGGGGATTGCCCATGGAGACGGCGCTGAAGGTGAAGCGGTGTCCTTCCAGTTCCAATGCGGCATCGATGACTTGCTCTTGTTCGGGTCCGGCCATCGGAATGTCGGCGGAGCGCAAGCGGGGTGTTCCCATGTCAACGCGAACGGCTGAAACTTGGCCCTTTTCGTCGAGGATGAGTTCGGGGATGATGGTTCCGGCCAACGTCTGGACCGGGAAACGGGTTTCCTCCGTCAAACCCAAATCGTAGACGAGGCGGGCGAAACAGCGCATTCCGTTGCCGCACATTTCCGCTTCCGAACCGTCGGCGTTGAACATGCGAAAACGAAATGCGTGTCCGGGAATGGTGGGAGGGAGGACGCAAATGAGTCCGTCGCTGCCGATGCCGAAATGTCGGTCGCTGACCGCCCTGGCCAAGTCCGGCAATTCCTTTTCCGGCACTTGTCCGGCCATGTTGTTGATATAAATGTAATTATTTCCAAGGCCTTCCATTTTCGTAAATGTCACCATGATGACATCCTCCCTCCTTACAATATTCCAGTAATAACCATTTTTATACAAAAAAAGTAAGTTATTTGGTTTTGTTTTCAGTTTATCAATCGTTTTTTCACCGTGTCAATCATGAAAATATGGTGACCCTATTGATCTGAGGGGAATGGTTGATTAAAATTGTCTACAATCGCCTATCATAAAAAATTGCATCTCAACGGCGAGTATAGTAAAATAAAAAATCAGACGTACGTACAATGACAGTGATTTGAGAATATTCATACAGCAGGAGGTGGATGAGAAGCTTCGTCCGACTATATTCTCTCTTCGAAGAATAGTATTTTAGGGTCTTCGATGTAATTTACTGGTTTTTTTGTAAAAAAATTGAAAAGGAGGGTCTGCCCATTGAACTTGCCTCGCGATGATCATTTCTTGACCGAACGTTCCTCTTCGACCTCGGCCTCTTCGCATGATGCCTTTCGTTTTTGCGTCTCAAATGGAAAAAATGGGCGGACCCGGTTACCGGAGCATGACGCTTGCGGTGTCGGATTTATCGCCGACACGTCGGGACGCCCGAGCCATGAAGTAGTGCGGTTGGGGTTGACGGCTTTAAGCCGGATGCGCCATCGGGGAGGAGTGGCCGCCGATGGAAGAACCGGCGACGGAGCCGGCGTCATGACGGAGATTCCGCATCAACTGCTCCAGCAAGAGCTGTCCAACCGTTCCATCCAACTGCCGTCACCCGGCGATTATGCCTTAGCCGTATGCTTTTTCCCGTGGGATCGGGCGATGCGGGAAGAAGCCCAGCGGATGTTTGAAGAAGCGTGCCGCGCCCACGGTTTGTCGGTATTGACCTGGCGGCCGGTACCGGTGGACGAGTCGGCGCTGGGACGCATTGCCGCCGCCACACGTCCGGATCTTTGGCACGCGGTGATCGAACGGCCAACCTCCGTCGCACCGGAGCGGGATTTTGAACGGCTGTTGTATTTGGCGCGCCGGGATTACGAACGGGCAGTCGGCCGACGAAGCTGGGGACACGACGAGCAAACCCCTTACATCTCCTCCATGTCCTCCCGTACAGTGGTCTACAAAGGCCTGCTTGTGGCTGAAGACTTGGAACGGTTTTATTTGGACCTCCGCAATCCTTCCTTCGAGACGCGTTTCATCACTTTTCACCAACGTTACAGTACGAATACGACGCCTGCGTGGAAACGGGCGCAACCGTACCGGGTGTTGGCCCATAACGGGGAAATCAACACTTTGCAGGGCAATGTGAACTGGTTTGCCGCCCGCGAAGCGTTGTTGTCGGCCGCCGACTGGCCGGAAGCGACGACGGCGCGATTGTGTCCGGTCATCGACACCGACGGTTCCGATTCGGCCATGTTGGACAACGTGGCGGAGCTTCTGACGTTGAGCGGCCGGGACATTCGCCATGTACTGCTCATGCTCGTGCCGGAAGCGTGGGAAAAAGTGGACGATTTGCCCCGGGAATGGAAAGAGTTTTACCGTTTTCACGCCTGCTTGACGGAACCGTGGGACGGCCCTGCCGCCTTAGTGTTCAGCGACGGCCGTTGGGTCGGCGCCCGCCTGGATCGCAACGGCTTGCGGCCCATGCGTTATTCCGTCTTAAAGAACGGACTGGTCGTGGCGGCGTCCGAGACCGGAGTTGTCGACATCGAAGCGGAACAGGCGCTTGAACACGGGAAACTCGGACCCGGTCAAATGGTGGCCGTCGATTTGTCGTCGGGCCGCGTGTTGCACGATGACGAAATCAAGACGGAACTGGCCGGCGGTCGAGATTATGGCGCTTGGGTGCAAGCGGGAATCCGCCTTTTGGACGATGTTGCCTCACAAACGACAGCGACGACGGCTTCCTCCGTGATAGCGTCATTGCCATCCCCCCGCATGCTTTCCTTGTTCGGCTATACCAGTGAAGAAGTGACCGTATTGATGCGTCCCATGGCCGAATCGGGCAAAGAACCGGACGGTTCCATGGGGGATGATACGCCGCACGCCGTCTTTTCCCGAGTCCATCGGCCGCTCCATCATTATTTCAAGCAACGGTTCGCGCAAGTGACCAATCCGCCCATCGACCACCTGCGGGAAGAACTGGTCTTTTCCTTGACGACCCGCCTCGGTCGGCGCCCCAATTTGTTGGAGGAAAGCCCCGTACAAGCCCGTCTGATCGAACATTCCAGTCCCCTTTTGACCGATGCCCAGATGCAGGCGCTCAAAACCCTCGGCCAAACCGAACCGGAATTTCGCCATGCCGTGTTGGAGACGCTCTTCCCGGCCGACGACGCCGACGCTTTGGCGCCGGCCCTCGATGCGTTGTGTCGGCAGGCGGAAGCGGCCGTGGACGCCGGATGCACCATACTCATCTTGAGCGATCGGGGAGCCGACAGCCGACGCGCGCCGATTCCGGCCTTGCTGGCGACGGGGGCGGTGCATCATTACCTGTTGCGCGCCGGCAAACGGGCCCTCGCGTCCATCGTCGTGGAAAGCGGCGAGCCGCGGGAAGTGCATCATTTCGCCACGTTGTTCGGCTATGGCGCCGCAGCGATCCATCCGTACCTCGCCCTGGCGGTGGCGCGGGAGTTGGGGACGGTGGAAAACTACATTCAGGCCGTGGAAGGCGGCATCAAGAAAATCATGTCCAAGATGGGCATTTCCACCTTGGACGCCTACATGGGTGCGCAAATTTTCGAAGCCATCGGCCTGTCCCACGACGTCATCGCCCGCTGTTTTGCCGGCACGCCCTGTGAAGTGGGCGGCAACGGCTGGCGGGAATTGGCCGAAGACGTGTTGTACTGGCACCGGTTGGCTTTTGCCGATGCAGGCGGTAAAGAGGCGGCGGCCGGTGCGGAAGAGGCGCCGGCGGCCCTCAATGCGGCGAAAACGGCGGCCAAAGGCTACGGCTTTTACAAGTTCAAAAAAGACGGCGAACACCACGCTTTCAGTCCCGACATCGTCAAGGCGCTGCACCGGGCCGTGCGGGAAGAAGGCGCGGCGCAAAGCGGCCGACGGACGGCGACGGAACTGTACCGGGAATTCAGCCGTCTCGCGCATGGCGGCCCGACGAATCAAATTCGCGATTTGCTCGACATTCGTTCCGACCGCGCGCCGATTTCAGTAGACGAGGTAGAGCCCGTCGAGGAGATCATCCGCCGTCTTTCGACCGGTGCCATGTCGGTCGGCGCCTTGTCGCCCGAGGCCCACGAGACGCTGGCCATCGCCATGAACCGGCTGGGCGCCCGTTCCAATTCCGGAGAAGGCGGCGAAGACCCGGGCCGGTACGGCACCGAGCGCAACAGCGCGGTCAAACAAGTGGCTTCCGGACGTTTCGGCGTCACCGCCGCCTATTTGGCGTCGGCCCAGGAAATTCAAATCAAGATGGCGCAAGGTTCCAAACCCGGCGAAGGAGGACAAATTCCGGGCCACAAAGTGACCGATCTCATTGCCCGGTTGCGCTACACAGTACCGGGGGTGCCCCTCGTTTCGCCGCCGCCCCATCACGACATTTACTCCATCGAAGATTTGGCCCAATTGATCTACGACTTGAAACAGGCCAATCCTGATGCTCTCGTTTCCGTCAAACTGGTGGCGGAAAAAGGGGTGGGGATCATCGCTTCCGGCGTCGCCAAAGGGTATGCCGACATTATCGTCATCAGCGGCTACAACGGCGGAACCGGTTCGTCCCCTCTTACCTCCATCAAGCACGCCGGTCTGCCGTGGGAGTTGGGGTTGGTCGACGCCCAGCGCATGTTGGTGGCCAACGGCCTGCGCACGCGGGTGACGCTGCGGGTGGACGGCGGAATGAAAACAGGCCGGGACGTCATTGTCGCCGCCCTGTTGGGCGCCGACGAATATTCCTTCGGCACGGCGGCCCTGGTGGCGGAAGGCTGCCAGATGGCCCGCGTCTGCCACAACAATACGTGTCCGGTCGGCATCGCCACCCAGTCGGAGCGTTTGCGGCAAAAATTCCCGGGCACGCCGGAACACGTTATCGCCTACTTCCTCAACATCGCCCAGGAAGTGCGGGAACTGCTGGCGCAAATGGGCTATCGGACGCTGGATGAAATCATCGGCCGCTCCGATTTGTTGGTGCAACGGCCGTCGGGCAACGCCCGGGCCGATCAGACGGATTTGCGGCCGCTGCTCGTCCCCGCAGCGAAGTGGGCGGGGGACGAGACGGCACCGTTGCGGCGCATGCAACTGGTCAACCCGTTGCCGGACGAGGCGGATCTCGGCCGCCGCATTGCCGCCGAACTGGCGCCGGCCATTGCCGAAGGGCGGCCGGTGGGCGGGACGTATGCCATCAGCAACCGGGACCGATCCGTCGGCGCCACCGTCGCCTGGGAAATCGCCCGCCGCTACGGCGACCGGAGCTTGCCGGAGAAGAGCGTGCAACTCATCTTTCACGGAGTGGCGGGACAATCCTTTGGCGCCTTTGCCGTGTCCGGCATGCACCTCGAGCTGGTCGGCCGGGCCAACGATTATGTCGGCAAAGGGATGACCGGCGGCGAGATCGTTGTCCGGCCGGAGCCCGGCGCGCCCGCCGAACCGGAGCGCAACGTCATCGTCGGCAATACGGTGCTGTACGGCGCCACCGGCGGGACGCTGTTCTGCGGCGGTGCGGCGGGTGAGCGGTTCGCCGTGCGCAACAGCGGCGCCGTCGCCGTCGTGGAAGGCGTCGGCGACCACGGCTGCGAGTACATGACCGGCGGCATCGTCGTCGTTCTCGGCAAAACCGGGCGCAACTTCGGCGCCGGCATGACCAACGGCCGGGCTTTCGTCTACGATCCGGAAGGTGCGTTGACGGTGCGGCACCATCAGCCGTCGGTGCGCATTGAACGGGTGAATCTCCTTGACGAGGACGCCGAACAGTTGCGGCAACTGGTGGAGGCCCACGCCCAACGTACCGGCAGCCCCCGGGCGCATGCGTTGCTGCAAAACTGGAACGATGTGCTCGGCGATTTCTGGCGGGTCATACCGTTGGCGTCGGAATCGCTGGCCGAACCGGAAGAAGCGGCCAAAGCCCGGCGGGAAACGGCCGCCAGCCGTTAAGCCGGAACGAACGGCAGCAAATAGCGTATAGCGACAATATTTGTTTCAGCGAATGGTTACATGGTAGCGCCGCATCCACAGATCCACCTGCACCAAATACGCCAACAGTTGCGGCAGGCGCATCAATTGACCGAAACAGGGAATGTCGAACTCGGTGTCGGCCGCAAGCCATTGCCGCAAGGCGGATGAGTTGAGCAGCGGCCGCAGCGGCGAGGCCGGGTCGGCGAGGATTTCCGCGACCCGCCGCCGCATGGCCGCCAAATACCCGGGATGGAACGTCTTCGGATAAGGGCTTTTTTTGCGGGACAGGACGGCCTCCGGGAGCACCCCTTGCATGGCTGCCCGCAGCAGTCCTTTGGCTTGGCCGCCGGCGGCTTTCATGGCCCATGGCACGTTCCAGACGTATTCCACCAGCCGGTGGTCGCAAAAGGGGACCCGCACTTCCAGGCCGACGGCCATGCTCATCCGGTCTTTGCGGTCGAGCAAAACCGGCATCCAGCGCGTCAAGGTCAAATAGGCGATTTCCCGCCGGCGGGCGTCCTCCGGCGCTTCTCCTGCAAGGCGCGGCACTTCCGCCAAGGCTTGGCGGTAACGCTCGCGGATGTATTCCAGCGGGCGGATGTACCGGTTCATTTCCACGGACAAGATCATCTGCCGCGCATCGGTTTTCAACGACCAGGGAAAAACGTCGGCTTCCAGCGCCGCTTGGCGGAAAAACCACGGGTAACCGCCGAACACTTCGTCGGCCCCTTCTCCGGACAAACTGACCGTCGACTCTTTTCGCATTTCCCGGCAGAACAAGTAAAGCGAACTGTCGATATCGGCCATACCCGGCAAATCCCGGGCGACGACCGCCTCTTCCAACGTTTCGGCCAAGTCGTCGATTTTGAGACGAACGGTCCGGTGCCGGGTGCCGAAATAGTCGGCGACGAGGCGGATGTACGGCGTGTCGGTTTCCGGTTGAAAGTCGTTGGGCCGAAAATATTGCTCGTTTTCCTCATAGTCGACGGAATACGTGCGCAACATGTCGCCTTTCTTGGCCATGGCCTGGGCGGCAAAGGCGGTGATGGCGCTGGAGTCGAGCCCGCCAGACAGGAGCGTGGAGATGGGCACGTCGGACACCAGTTGGCGTTCGGCGGCGTCGGCCAAGAGATGCCGGACTTTGTCAACCGTCACTTCCCAGGAGTCTTCATGGGGGCTGCTGACCAGTTGCCAATAGCCATGTTGGCGTACGCCGCTGCGGTTTACCACCATGTAATGACCCGGCAGAAGTTCGTGGACATCTTTGAACACGCCGTGGCCCGGAGTCCGGGCTGGGCCGATGGCGAAAATTTCCGCGAGGCCTTCCGCGTCAATCACTGGTTTAACCGCCGGGTGGGCGAGCAAGGCTTTCAGTTCCGACGCGAACAGGAACGAACTGCCCCGCCGGGCGTAAAACAGCGGTTTGATGCCGAGCCGGTCCCGTCCTAGAAACAATTGTTGTTTTTCGCCGTCCCAGATGGCGAAGGCGTAAATGCCGTTCAGCTTTTCCAGGCAGCGGGCGCCCCATTGCATGTAAGCCACCAACAGCACTTCCGTGTCCGAGTATCCCTGAAAACGATGCCCGAACCCTTTTAATTCTTGCCGCAATTCTTCTGTGTTGTACAATTCCCCGTTATATGTCAGGACATATGGATGGGATGCGCGATGGCGGACCATCGGTTGGCGGCCGCCTTCCGGGTCGATGACGATGAGGCGCCGATGGCCGATGGCCGCGTGTTTGTCGTACCAATATCCGCAGTCGTCCGGTCCCCGGCACGCCAGCGTGTCGGTCATGGTCTCCAGTACCGGACGTTGCAGGGAAACGTCTTGCGCAAAATCGATCCAGCCCACAATCCCACACATTCCAACGACCTCCCCGAACGTTGGGCCGCTCGCCGGGGGCGTCCCGCTCGGGGAACCCGCCCCGGGCCGTTGCCCAAACGGTTGATGTGCCATCCTATGCGCCGCGGGATGTGGGGGTGACTGACACAGAATGTCTAAGCTACCCGGTTTTTTATTGGGGAGCGTCTCACAGAATGCGATTAATAACGGGGAGAAAATTGTCGATTGATTGCATGCGTCGATTCGATGTGCAAGGAGGAATCGTATGCCTAAAGTTGCCCAACGGATTACTGCCGTCCCGCCGTACCTTTTTGCCCAAATCGACAAGAAAAAGGCCGAACTCATTGCCCGGGGCGCCGACGTCATTTCATTGGGCATCGGCGATCCCGATTTGCCGACGCCGGATTTCGTCGTTGACCGGATGCAACGGGAAATCGCCGATGCCCGCTGGCACCAATACCCCGACTACGACGGCCATCTTCTCTTTCGGGAAGCGGTGGCTTCGTTTTATCGGCGGCGGTTCGGCGTTCATCTCGATGCGAAGACGGAAGTGTTGACCCTCATCGGTTCCAAGGAAGGGCTGGCCCATCTCATTTGGGCCTACGTTGATCCGGGCGATGTGGTGTTGGTGCCGGACCCGGGATACCCGGTGTATCAGACCCACACCCGTTTGGCCGGGGGAACGCCGTACATCATGCCTTTGAAGCGGGAAAACCGTTTTCTGCCTGATTTGGGCGCCATCCCGGAAGATGTGGCGCAAAAGGCGAAACTGCTGTTTATCAATTATCCCAACAACCCTACCGGGGCGGTGGCCGATCTCGATTTTTACCGGGAAGCCGTCGACTACTGCCGCAAGTACGACATTTTACTCGTCTCCGACAACGCCTATTCGGAAATGACGTACGACGGTTATGTGGCCCCGTCCGTGTTGGAAGTTCCGGGCGCCAAAGAGGTGGCGGTGGAATTTTGGTCCCTTTCCAAACCTTACAACATGACCGGTTGGCGGATTGCCGCGGCGGTGGGCAACGCCGACGCCTTGTACAACGGCTTGGGCATCATCAAGACGAATACCGACTCCGGGCAATTTACCGCCATCCAAATGGCAGCCATCGAAGCCCTCACCCATCCCCGCAGCGACGACTTTGTCCGGGAGATGAACGCCATCTATCAACGCCGCCGCGACTTGGCCGTGGCCGGATTGCGGGCTGCCGGTTTGGACGTGGACCTGCCCAAGGGGACCTTTTACTTGTGGGTGCCGGTGCCGGACGGCTACACCAGCACATCGTTTGCGGAGCTTTTGTTGACGGAGGCGGCCGTGGTCGTGACGCCGGGCGTCGGATACGGCCAGTACGGCGAAGGCTATGTCCGCATCAGTTTGTGCTTGAAGGAAGAACGGCTGCTCGAAGCGTTGGACCGCATCCGGAATTTGCGATTGTAATCATTTCACGCATTAATGCACCTCAATCATTCGTCTTCACGGTGACATCCCTATCAATGATATCCGTCAAACTGTGACACCCGTCGTTGTAGGCCTTCCGCCGCGGAAGGCCGGACTTTTTTGTGCGGATGTGTTTCAGGGATTGGACATTGACAGTTTTTCGCCGGATGCATATATTTATGGAAGCACGAACGAAAGGAGAGATGCCGGACAAAAACCGACAAAATTTTACGGCAGATCGCACGAAAAGTGTATGCGTTCAGGGTGGAATCGACACGAAGGGGACATGACGGCGGAAACGGTATCCATGCGGGATACGCGTCAATGGATAGATAGAGAGAACGAGAGTAAAGCATGAACTGCTAGCGCCTGGACTCGTTTCATTAAGGAAGCGAGTTGACGAGGATGGGGATTATCGAAGGTTCGGCGGATCTCCCCACGGTTGGTCACGACCGAGAACGATCCGGCAAATCCCGGGAGCGATCCCGGGGACAATACGGATCCGGTGACTTGACGTGCGCGTTTCCGCATAAGGGGATATTTCACATAAAGCGATGATTTCCAAGACAGTTATTGCCATTGAAAAGGAAATATTTTCCATTACACAATCTGATTTCCATAAATGGAAATACCCCCTTTCTGTCGTCAACGCCCTGACGGAACATCGGGGAGGAGGAAAACGCGCATGTGCGGAATTGTCGGTTATGTAGGAAAACAACAGGCCGCGCCCATTTTGTTGCGGGGGTTGCGGACGTTGGAGTATCGCGGTTACGACTCGGCCGGGATTGCCGTCGGCGAAGGCGGTGCCGTCGATGTGCGGAAACGGGTGGGCCGCATCGAGAAGCTGGAAGAACTGTTAAGCCAGCGGCTGCCGCAAGGCACCGTCGGCATCGGCCACACCCGGTGGGCGACCCACGGTCAGCCGTCGGATGAAAACGCCCACCCCCATGCCGATTGCACGGGAAATTATGTCGTCGTCCACAACGGAATCATCGAAAATTACGCCCAATTGCGGAGTGAACTGACGGCGCGGGGGCATCGCTTCGTGTCGGAGACGGATACGGAAGTCATTGCCCATTTGATCGAGGACATGTACGACGGCGATTTGGTCAACACGGTCCGCCGGGCGGTCACGCGGCTGCGGGGCGCCTATGCCCTGGTGGTCATGACGCGGCATGAGCCGAACAAGATCGTGGCGGTCAAACAGGCGTCGCCTTTGATTGTCGGCTTGGGTACGGACGAGAATTTCCTCGCTTCCGACATCCCGGCCTTGTTGCCCTACACGTCGCGGGTCATTCCGCTGGAAGAAAACGAAATGGCGGTTTTGACCCGGGACGGGGTGCAACTGATGACGGTCGGCGGGAACGCCGTATACCGGGAGCCGCTGGTTGTCACGTGGGATCCCGGCCAGGCGGAACGGGGCGGATACGAACATTTCATGTTGAAAGAAATCCACGAACAGCCGCAGGCGGTGCGGGACACCTTGACGGGCCGGATTCGTCCCGACGGAAGCGGCGTCGTGCTGGACGACGTGCAGTTGGATGCCGAATGGGTCCGCGGCTTGCGCGGGGTACACCTGGTGGCGTGCGGCACGGCGTATCACGCGGGTCTCGTTGGCGGACGGCTGATCGAGAAGTTGGCCGGCATTCCCGTATGGAACGAAGTGGCGTCGGAATTCCGCTATCGGGATCCGCTGGTGGACGATCGGACGCTGATGGTTGTCATCAGCCAGTCGGGGGAGACGGCGGACACCTTGTCGGCCATGCGCGAGGCGAAACGGCGGGGCGCCCGGGTGCTGGCGGTGACCAACGTAGTGGGCAGTTCCGTGGCCCGGGAAGCCGACGACGTCATTTACACGTGGGCCGGTCCCGAGATTGCCGTGGCGTCCACGAAGGCGTACACGACGCAGCTGGTGGCCTTGACGCTGCTGGCCATTCGCCTGGCGGAACTGACTGGCTATACGGATGAAGCGGAACGCCGCCGCCTGCTGGAGGCATTGACCCAATTGCCGCAGGCGGTGGAAGAGGTGTTGGGGGTTGAAGATGACATCCGCCGCATCGGGTCGTTGACGCGCCAATGGAAGGACGCATTTTTCATCGGCCGGGGATTGGACTATTTTTCCGCCCTTGAAGGACAGTTGAAGCTGAAAGAAATTTCTTATATCCATGCGGAAGCGTACGCCGCCGGCGAACTGAAGCACGGCACCTTGGCCCTCATCGAGACGGGCACGCCGGTCATCGCTCTGTTGACCCAGCCGGATTTGACGGAGAAGATGATCAGCAACATCGAAGAAGTCCGGGCCCGTGGCGCGCAAGTTTACTACGTCGCCAGCCGCAGCTTGCAGGACAGTGCTTTGCACGCCCAACACGTCTTCTGGGTGCCGGACGTGCATCCGTATTTGATGCCGGTGGTGACGGCCGTTCCGTTGCAGCTATTGGCCTATTACGCCGCCGTCAGCCGGGGCAACGACGTGGATAAACCCCGAAATTTGGCCAAGAGCGTGACGGTGG
>Ga0181858_1000375_pt1 | contig 20809 bp, 20 predicted proteins | sample NewIslPassag4_SG_FD_130749 | JGI IMG/M metagenome (GOLD analysis project Ga0181858, IMG submission 130749) | Feedstock adapted compost microbial communities from Newby Island compost facility, Milpitas, CA, USA - Passage 4_SG | ecosystem: Engineered > Solid waste > Feedstock > Composting ...
CCAGAGTCTTGTACCCCTCCATCTGGATAGCGGAAAAGTGCACGAACACATCGCCGCCTCCTTCAGTCTCAATGAATCCGTACCCTTTTTCCGCGTTGAACCATTTTACTCTTCCTTGCATTCGTATAACATTCCTTTCATGTTTCTTAGGCTCTGGCGAACGGCCGCCTCGCCGTAGCTCGAATATATCACCTGCCTCAAATTCGTGTCAACAAAAAAATGAAAACGGATACAATAACCATTTCCTAACAATTGATGCGTATGGCATCGTAAGTGGCTTGCAAATAGGCATCCCCGTATTTCTTGTCTGGCTCGAGGTGAGTCCCTTCGGCCCATTCGTTCCAGGCATTAATAAAAATGAACCGTTCTTCCCTGGGCATCCTGCACGTGTAATCCGCAAGTGCCAGGAGGAGCTTTTTGTATTCTTCCGGATCCGCATTTTTAAAAATGGTAGCTCTCTTCAAACGCCGCGCGGTGTTGTCCCAGCTCAGCATAGCGCCCCGGAAATTTAGGAACGGAGTTTTTCTCCGGTTCATCTCCCGCGCCACAAATTCCCGGTAATCGAAAATAAACCCTTGAAACTCCGGATCCAGCCCCTCTACTTCCGGCGTGATATTTCGACATTTCGAATTGTGCGGAGGAAACGCCGTTGCGGAATCGCATCCCCGGCTTACGGGATTGTAAGCGTTAAAGCTTTGCACCATGGAAACGTGAATTTGGGGCAAACCGTGCTCCGCGCAAATTTCCCGCCACATTTGCACTGTGCTTGGAAAATCCTCAAACAAATCCGTCCTGTAAATGAGCAGCAGCGGCGCTCCGTTGATCCGGATATAGCGCGGATCTTTGAGGATCGGAATAACGTCGAGAATGAACCTTCTGTCGCTGTCACTATTGTGAACCTGCTGGATCAGCACTTCATGCTCCGAACCGTCCCACCTTCTGCTCCAAGTTTCATTGGCCCAGCAAATGCAGAACGGAAGGTCCAACGAAGGATCTTGCAGCACCCGGTTCAGCGGTTTCTCGAGCAGCCGTTTCCCGTTGAACCAATAGTAATAGTAGCAAAACCCGTAAATTCCGTATTTTTTGGCCAGCGCGATTTGCCTGTGCTGAACCTCAGGATCCGCCACCAAATCATAGTAGCCCAATTCGCCAGGCTCATGGGGCTGATAGTGTCCGGTAAACATCGGATAGGCGCGTTTTACGTTCACCCATTCCGTAAAGCCTTTCCCCCACCACCGGTCGTTTTCCGGAATGGGATGAAATTGCGGCAGGTAAAACGCGATCGGTTTGATTCCGTTGTCCTGTTTCGCCGCTTCATCGACCCTGTAGTGGTACAGCACTTCCTTCACAATCCGGACAGCCGTCTTCTTCAGGGAATGCAGCCGGCCCAGCGCCTCGGCGCGGATGGCGAAGAATTGCCTGAGCAACCCCTGGAGCGTAACATATTCGTCCTCGATATAATCATCCTTATAATAAGGAGCGATATGGCAGTCTTTGTATAAACGGTCTTCATAAGCGGTAATCAGCGGGTATTCCGGATGGTCGGATGCGGCTTCGACCAGGTTCAGGATTGCATTGGCCGCCAGTTCGTCATGGGCATGCATCACGATCAGCAAATCGTATCCGCCGGCATAAGGCGCGGCTTCTTTCAGGAACGTGAAGACGTCCGCATTGGGGCGAACTGTCGTCACTGTATGTTTGCCCCCGCCCATTTGATAACCTTGCAGCAGTCGTTCAGCCTGAGAACGGTTTTCCTCACAAAAAAAGAAAACCGTGTCGAAGGCGGCATTCGTCTGGGCCGCTATGCTTCTCAAACACCCTTCAAAATACGCGCCTTTCAGCTTCGCTGTGCCGTTCACGCATAGCAGGGTTTTCAAGCCTGGGAATTGGGCGGCGGGTTTGATGGGCTGCGGAATAAAAGCGTATGGCCTTCCTTCCAGTTCGGAAATGACCGTCAGGATGTACTGCCAGCCTTTGACATCCCAACCGTTCATAAGTTTGCAAATCTTGATGATTTCCCGCATATAAGGAACTCTCATGGGCGCGATCGCCGCAAGGTCCGGCAGCACTACACGATCCGCAAGCTCCGCCGGATTGACATCCGCCGTGATTTCATTGAGGTCGATGATCGCCTGGGCCCCGAGTTCGCGGAACTGCTGGTACAGAACGTTCGCATGATTGGCGGTGCAAACCACGATGGTGGCGCGGCTGATCTCCGTCCGGATTTCCATAGGCGAAAAAATTTCACAGCCATCGTAACGCAGCCCGCGCATTTCGGCCTTATTGTCCAAAAAACCCGCTACAGGTATGCGGTTTTGCCTCAGAAGATGATAGAAAAATATCCCCCTCACGGAAAATGGCACAATATAAACGGGCTGCTTGAGTTCATGCAAATCCAACGATCTCCACCACCTCATTTGCCAATGATCTCATTATAAGTGCCCTGTGCTTCCCTGAGAAGATCCAGCAATGAAATGACGGCAATTGAGCAGACATCCTTCAGATTTTGCGCGATCTCTGCGTAATCGCTGACCGGGGTCACCACAATCGCGTCCACCTTGTCAAGGTCAGGATGCAAAGGCACCACGGGAAACGAAAATTGTTTGACGTCATGCCGCTTGTCTATGCCGTATTTGACTTCAATGCAAGTTGTGGCCAGCATTTCGCACAATTTCTTGCCGTACACGCCGATGCCGTACACCGCGATCTCACGCATGTTCCGGGAAAGCAAACGCCGCTCCAGTTGCCGCGCACTCACGGCGTTCATGAGCGCATCCATCTCCGCATACATTTCATATTTCAAAATTTTCCGATCCACCAATTCCCGGAATCTTCTTTCCTGGTATTCATCCAACAAGTTTAAACGCAAAAAGAGATCTCTGAAATTTTTGCCTGACAGAGCCATCGTCTTCCAATTGAAAGATGCGTTGCGGCCATCCTCTTCATGAATATACAGAACCTCTTCATTGTTGTTGACCTTCACCTGGTGGACCATCATCAGCGCCCACAAATAAGCGTCATCCCATCCGTTATGCACCATCACGTTTTCGGGATCCAGCCATTCCAGCGGAATCCGGTCTCGTCTGATCAGAAGCTGACCTAACGAAACCAAGGGGTAGCCGTATTCCAAAAATCCTTCAAACGTATGGCGGTCTCTCATCGGATTGCTGGGAGAATATAATTTTTCGCCATTTCTGTATAACCCGTTGCATATGACAGCTTCGCCATCTTTCATATGCTGCAGTTGGCTGACAATATAGTTTTCGCTCAACGTGTCATCCTGATCCAAGAACACCACGTAATCGCCTGTCGCCTGCCGCACTCCCATGATGCGGGAATAATGGATGCCCATATTCCGCTCATTGTTGAAAACCTTGACGGAAATGCCGCTTTGGCCTACCCATTCTGGCAATACGATGGTTTCCTCAGGAAAATCATTGATAAAAATCAATTCCAATGAAAGGTTCGCATCTGCTTCTTTCCACTTTCGAATCATGGAGATCAGCTTGGGTATGTACTTGTTACCCTTATAAACAGGAACAACGACACTGCATCCGGCCATTGAATTCTCCCGATTCTGCTTTTGGTTTTCTTACGGTTCATCAAAAAATACTTCCTTAACCATGCTTTGTTCCAGCAATAACATGGGATTGTCGATATATTTTTCATCAATCCAGCGTATTTTCCGCGCATCGATGCCCAGGGCCAGTAAATCGTTTCTGGCGCTTAAATACGCCTTTCGGTTTAAAATGGAAATCACCAAATAATTAAAATCCAGACGGGTAATGGCCGTGGGTTCAATCACGCCCGAATCCGCATGGGCGGCATAGTTCCGGTCAGCCCACCCCACAATCTCGCAACATTGGCTTTCCTTGATGTAATGATACAGATGATGGCCCACCGCGCCCGCGCCATACAGCACAATCTTGGCGCCCTTTTCCACTCCCCCGTATGGCATAAGGCATTTTTGCCCGTCACGATCAAAAACGTACGGCGCTTTCCAGATCAAAAGATACATCGCGTAATACAGGAGTTGCCTGTTTAACTCGTCTTTATATTTGGACAGGCCAAAAGCGTATTTCCAATCACGCACGCGATCCCGGATGATCCGCTCAGCGCCTGGTACCGGCGTTCTTTTGTGAGATTGGGGCACCACCCGATAATGATAAAAACATTGGTGCGTTACGTACAAAGATTCGGACGTGACGATGCACGGATACGAGCAAGCGGCATCCTCCGCCAGCGAGCTCTTTTCATCCAGGCGCAAAAGCCATTCGGACAAAAGTTTACGCTTATAAATTTTTGTCCAGTGATAAGGGAAAATGCCGTGCTGAAAAAAATAGCCGGCATAGATCATTGTAGGGATAATTTCCCGCGCGAATTTTTTCCCGGCATAATAGCCTTCCGGGTAAAGGGCATGCCTTCGGCTTTCCGAACATTGGTTTCCGAAAGTATAAGTATCAATGACACCCGAGTCCACGACGGCAGCCCCCGTCCGATGCGCCAGCGCCATCAAGGTTTCGTACATTTGGGGCTCGATCCAGTCATCGGCGTCCACCCAGCCGACATATTCTCCCCGGGCCGCGGCTATAGCCGTTTTTCTGGCGCCAATCAGGCCTTTATTGCGCTGGTGGATGACCCGGATACGGGAGTCTTTGGCCGCATATTCGTCACAGATGCGTCCGCTGCCGTCCGTTGATCCGTCGTTCACCAGAATGATTTCGATATTGGGGTAAGTTTGCCCGACAATGCTGTCCAGGCATTGCCGCAAGTAGCGTTCCGCATTGTAAACAGGCACGATTACGCTAAGCAACTTGTCCACCTGTTTTAACTCCCTTCAAATGCCTGAACAAATTCCTTCGGAAACGCCACTTTGGAAACGGGATGCGTCTTTCTTTTTTCCTCAGGCGGCAACGTCATGTAATCGCCGAACTTGAACGTCAAATATTCGTCGTAATCTTTAATCCCCATGAATTTGTGGCCTTCAAATTCATACTCGGCGCTTTCTTCATACCAGTGGCGATAATAGCCGTAGTGACGGTTGGGAGTCGGAAACATGAGTTTCCGGACCATTATGGTTTTTTTGCGGTTGCTCTGGGCAATCAGCCGGTGATAATAGGCAAACACTTTCTCGGCCGGTATCTTGTAAAGCAAACGGTAGATCATGCGCAGCACGGGATTTTTTGCGGCTTTCCTTCCGACTGCGGACCACAATATTTTGCGGACGGCTGTGCACTTCAAATTGTGGAACCAACGCAACAAATAATTGTCCGGCACGCCGTCCAGCGGGAAGATATCAATGAACACGCCTTGCTCATACGGCATATGCTCCTGGTTTTCCCGCAAAAACAGGGAATCCTTGCGGCGCAGCTTGCCGTAACCCCACCGATAACCCGGCGTGTTGGTATGATCCTGAAAATAGAAACGGGAAGTATCCAGTTCCGTCTTGCAGGCTTCCTTGAATTTTTCGTATTCCGGCCGCATCATGGCCACATCGGCATCGTCGTCCCAGGGTATGAATCCCCGGTGACGCACCGCGCCCAGGAGCGTACCGGCAATAATGTTGTACCGGATGCCGCATTTGCGGCAAATGCGGTCCACTTCAAGCAACATTTCCAGTTGGATCAGCTGCACTTTTCTGAGACTTTCGGGATCCAGACGGATCACCTGTCGGTCCTCCTTTAATCCCGGGATGCTTACGCTTTAAGCAGCACTCTGCTTTCCTGAAGGAACTTTTCCATAATGCCGGCCATGGCGATGGACTCTTTTCTTGTCAATTTGAATTCGTTGGCGGTATTGCCGTTAATCCTAGAAACAAAGTCGCTGATTTCATATCGGAGCCCGTCTCCCAAAAAACGGTCCGAATATTTTTCCACCTCGTCGGGATTTTCGTAGTGCACTTCAAAATACGTCGTTTTCCACCAGGGCGGATCCACTTTGATGTATCCTTTGGTTCCGGATATGATCAGATGGCCTTCCGATTTGACGCCAAGACCGCAGGTGGCCGTGCCAAGCCCATTGGGATAACGGAGATAGGCTTTTGTAAAGATGTCCAGGCCGTTTTCGCCTTTGATGATGTCGAAACGGATATCTTCATAGTCCGTGCCGAAGATTTTGATGATGGGCAACAGAGTATAGCTGCCCAGTTCCGTGAAACTGCCGCCGTATTTGAGGTCCGTCAGTTCGCGGCTTGCGGGATTTTCCAGTTTCGTAAAGCAAGCCTCAATATTGCGGATGCTGCCGATCATGCCGCTGACGGCGATCCCCATCAACTTGCTGAAGCCGGGACAATAGGCGGTTTTAATGGCCTCAAACAGCACCAGGTTGCGCGCCTGGGCCATTTCAAACAGCTCTTCCGCTTGCCTTTTCTCCAGCACCAGCGGCTTTTCGCACAGTACATGCTTGCCCCGCTCCAGCGCCATTTTGGTGTAATGGTAATGGGTCTCGTGGGGCGAAGCGATATACACCGCATCCACGTTGGCAAAAAAATCTTCAATGTCCGTGTAGGCATGAATCTGCCATTTTTCGGCGAACCGGATGGCGCTTTCCGCGTTAGGATTATAGACCCCTTGCGGGTTAATGCCGCTGACCAGCCTCACTTCCGGCATAAACCTCGCAGCAATGCGCCCTGACCCAATGATGCCGATTCTCTGGATGCGCATGTTTTTCTCGCGAAGCATCGTGCTGGAAATGTCTTTCGTTCTTTCAAGATAGACCACCTGACAATAATCTTTAAAATGGTCAAAATGGCCTTCCCAGTCCGAACCGACCACAAAGATGTCGATTTTGTATTTTTGGATGTCCCGAAACTTTTGGCCCGGATGCTCTTCGATGATGATTTCGTCGGCAAACCCGGTCTTGCGCACATTTTCAATCCGGGTCATCAGCGAATCCATCACATTCAGCTTTCCTCTGTGCCGGTCGTAATCTTCCGTCGTCACGCCGACAATCAGATAATCCCCAAGCGCTTTGGCCCGTTGAAGCAATCGGTAGTGACCTTCGTGAAACAGATCGAACGTGCCGTAGGTAATAACCTTCTTCATCCGGACAGCCTCCCCAAAAGGTCGTCAAAACGACGCTTCATGAAACGGTGAACTTTCTCCCCGCAAGTGCCGTCAAGACTCGCGGCACTCTCGCTCCACGAAGCAAGCTGCTCTTCCCGGCTGTAAGGATTGCCGCAAAGTTTGCCGCTCAGGAAAGCGGAAAGAGGATTGAACGCATCTTCCACGCAGCAATAAGGAAGCCACGGGGAATATTTTTTAAATCCGGGCGCATGGGCTTTCAGTTCTTCGACGTTAAACTCCACGCGGATTTCCTCGTATCGATGGTTTTTCAGGTCCACCTGATAAATCTTTTTGTCATGCAGGGATACGAATTGCCAGATATGACCCTCTGGCCCAACCCGTCCTGCGAAGTTTCCCATTATCCTGGCCCGGGAAGATCCGCCCGCGCTTTGCTGCGTCTTTGCAAAAGGCGGCTGCCATGGCACTGCTTCTCCCGTCACCCGGTTCAACTTGACGAACATGTTCCCCCAGTGCGGAGCCAGGTACACATCATCGCCGTAAAAAGCGGGGCGGCTGAAGGGTTGCTCCATGCATTCGGAGCCATCGCCGCCCCGTCTGCACGAAAACCCTTCAGGGGAAACCAAATATTCGCGGACTTCCCCCGTTTCGGGGTTCCAGCAGGTCACCGTCGTCCCCTCATACGGCATCAGCCACAAAGATTCGCCGTCGGAAACGATGTTCATATAGCCGCCGCGATATTTGCCGCCGGTGGCCAGCATCTGCTCTTTTCCGCTTTCGGCCTCGATGGCCCATATGAGATGGTTGACAGGAGAAGCGAAAAACAGGTAGCCTTTGTAAACGCAGACGCTGCCGGTTACACGCTCCCCGTTTCTTACGCCGGCCACAATGTCGGGCTGAACGGGAAAATAGCGGACTTCGCCGCTGGCCGTATCGTATCGGACCACATCGGGATACAGATTCGGAATCAGAAAAATGTATTTCCCGCATCGCAACGATCTCGCAAAGGCGCCGGGACGGTCCACGCGTTTTTCGAGCTCAATGCGCCCGGCGATTTGGCCGTCGCGAAGCACGAGGATATCCTGGGCGTTGACGGGGCATATGTAGGCCTGATCATCGATGGTGATAACATTCGAGTAAAGATGGGCATGCCCGTATTCGGTCAAATCGCACAAATACCGATATTTAAAATTGTTTTCCGGCGAATAATACAGCTGGTCGTAGCGCGTGATGTAATATCTCCGGTCGGAATGCAATTTGACGGGGTTGATTTCATTTTTCCATCCGTCTTCGCCAGGCTCCGCATGAATGTCATGGTTCAGAATGAAGACAGGCTTCCCCGCAATGCCAAAGAGGGATACAAGGGAGCTCCCCGCATCCCCGACGTAAGCGTCACACAGCGCAATGGTGTTCGTGACATCCGGCGTGTCGTCGTAGATGCCCAATTCGCTCTCGATGAAACGCGCTTTCAAAGCGGCATATTGCGCTTTGTATTGCGGCCGCATGGAATCCAGCGTGGACTCCAGCAGCGGATGGGGTCTCCACACCAGGCAGGCGTCATCGCGGGATGCAAAAACAGAAAACACATACTCCATCTTTTTCAAATAATTCTCCGTATCTTTCAACAGTCCGGCAATGCTGGTGTTAAAGAAATAAGCTTTCTTGCCCGCCATTTTCTCTTTCCAGTCCGCCGGAGGCTCGGGCGGCTGCCCGCAAATGCGGATCAGCCTGTCAAATTTGGGCGATCCCAGAGGGAGCAGCTTGTCCTGCAGCCCGGCATCAAAATATTGGCGAAATTTTTCCGATTGAATCACAATAAAATCCGCTTGATGATACGCGGGCAGATTCCTTTGCCCCTCGCCCAGGGAGCCTGAGGAGGAATAGTAAGGGATATAGACCAACGTGTCGGTGTGCTTCTTCAATTCATGGGAATAAAATCTCGGATCGACCGACGTCACCCGGTTGAAGCCGTCATAGGGATTATGGATGTAGATGACATCCGGCCGGCGTTTTGCGATGTCATAGAATTCGTAATGCGTAATCGGCACATAGTCCGGAAACTGGTTTCCTTCATAACGAAATTCGCCCAGCGCCCCGTCCGGCTTCCGGTCATAATACGGAATGGGCACCACGTACACTTCACAATCGGGATCTTCCTTGGCGGCCATCCAGACGCTTTCCATGGAATCCCACATGGATGCCTTGTACGGCAGGAACGCAATCTCCATCTTCCGGGGCTTCAGTTCGTCCACGATGAATGCCTGAATATTCCGGACAGTTTCCCTCAGCTCACCGATGAATGCGCTCCCAATGGTCTCTATGTTGCCGGCAATTTCAAAAAGTCTTCTATAGTAATCCGCCAACAGCTCGACGGAGCGGGTATTTTCGCCTTCGGTTTCCTCAATGAAATTGACCATGTGACCCACCGCTTCCTGACAATCCCCAAGCAGGTTCACGGCGGTCGCATATCTTCCCTGGGCATATTGCCGCTCGATTTCATCCGTCGCATCATGCAATACTTTGACAAAATTCAACAGCAGTTCCAGTTGGAATCTTTTCATCCAGCGTGCGCTCCCGTCACGAATTGTTGCAGTCATTCTAAGCATGTTAAGAAATATATCGGTTTTCGGTGATCATTCATGAAGTGTCAAAAAATGCAAATCCCCGGCCGCCATAGCCGCCTTTTCTTAACGAAACGGACCGCTTGTTGTAAAATGGTGAGGAAAGTTCCACATTCTTTCCGATGGGAGTCGAAAAGATGCATCTTCTGTCATTATGCATGATCGTGCGCAATGAGGAAAGCCTGTTGCCGCGATGCCTTGAAAGCGTTAAAGATCTGGCGGATGAAATCGTCATTGTCGATACGGGCTCCACTGACCGCACCAAGGAGATTGCCCGCCAATATACGGACAAGATTTACGATTTTGCCTGGACCAACAACTTTGCCGAAGCCCGCAACGAATCGCTGCGTCACGCCACGGGCAAATGGATCCTGGTGCTGGATGCCGACGAATACGTAAGCAGCGAAACCGACAAGAAGGAGCTGCGGCGTTTTCTTGAGCAAACGGAGGCCGACAACAGCGTCTACATGCTCCCCATTCTCAACGTTCTGGGAGACGGAGACAACCTCGGCTACAAGGAAACCCTCAGCACCCGCCTGTTTCCCAATCACCGCGGCATTCATTACATTCGTCCCATCCACGAGCAGCTGACCGCTTCTTATCCGTTCGAATACAAAAGATATAATTTTTACATCTACCATACGGGTTACATGGATAAAAGGGTGGAGGAAAAGCGGAAAGCGGAGCGAAACTGGGGCATTTTCCGGGATGTGGTCGGTTCATCTGCCGTGGACCCTTACTATTATTTCTGCATCGGCAACGAATACCGGAGGGACGAAGATTACAACAAGGCCCTCTATCACTACGAGAAGGCCTACAAAAAAGGTGACCCCCGCCTTCCCTGGTTCCCCCATTGCCTGGATGCGATGATTACCATCCAATTGAAACTGAACCGGGTCACCGACGCCTGCCGGCTGATCTCCGAAGCCATTCAACATTATCCCGCATATCCGGATTTTCTGTGCCTGGAAGGGCTCGTGCTGCTTCATTTCGGGTTTCATGAGCGGGCAATCCGAAATTTCGAAACCTGCATTCAACTGGCGGACAAGCTCGGGGCGCAAAATCAGTCCGTATGCCTGGTCAGCCCTGACTACGGGTATGCCATTCCCTTTGAAAAGCTTGCCGACATCTACACGATGCGGATGGATCAGCACAAAATGGTTTACTACTACGTGAAGCAGCTTCAGGCCAATCCGGCGAAAACGGATACCGCCGTCAAGCTGGCCATCCTGCTGGGCCGGTACGAACCGCCCCAGGCCGTGCAAACGTTTTTTGAAAAAAATTTCTTCCGCTCCTCGCCCGTTGACCAATACCGATTGTTCCGCATTTTTCTTGTGGCCGGCATTCCGCAGCTTGCCATGTATTATTACTCGCAGCTCAAAGCTCAGAACGTGGAACCGGCTCCCCTGGAAACGTGCAGGCTCGGTATCTTGACGAAAAATCGCGTTTTCTATGATCAGGCCATCGCCAAAATGACGGATGCCGCCGAAGCGGAGCATTATCGGCGCATCGCCGCGCTCCTCTGGGAGAACCCTGCGGCAGCCGACCCGGATCTGAAAGGCGATGAAACCCGGATCGTCCGGTTGCTGACGGATCTTTTCGACTTGCAATGTTACGAAAGTTTTGACCGGGCAATCGCCCAATATCAATCGCCGGCCGTGGCGGAAAAGGTGGCGCAGCATTTCTTTGTGCGGGGCGAATGGGATCTGGCCTGCGACTTCTACCTCCAGCTTGAGCAATTTGTTCCGCTGCAGGCAGTGTCCTGTGAACAGATGTTTCACATCTTGCGGCGGAAAAATGAAAAGGAAAGGGCTCTGTCTTATTTGCAGCGGGCCATCGCTCTCGAACCGGAAGTTCAGGGACGATACGGATTGCTGTTTGAACTGGCCGATCCGCCCACGGTCAAGGAATACAGGCAGAAGTTTCTGGACCGTTTCCCCCAATACCGGAAATTGCCTTTCATCGCCAGCCTGTGAATGACAATTATGAAGAAAAACGCTGTCTCCGAAAAGCGGAGACAGCGTTTTTGCTTGCGTGACAAGGCCGGATATCAGCCGAGCAGACGCAGCACAGCTTGCGGCGTAGCATTGGCTTGGGCCAGCATGGCCGTACCGGCTTGCACGAGGATTTGGAACCTCGTGAATTCGGTGATTTCTTTCGCCATGTCGGCGTTGCGGATCCGGGATTCGGCAGCCGCCAGGTTTTCGGCCGTGACGCCCAGGTTGTTGATCGTGTGCTCCAGACGGTTTTGCACGGCACCGAATGCGGCGCGTTGGTCGGACACCTGGTTGATGGCCGCTTCGATGGATGCCAGAGCGTTGGCAGCATCCGTTCGGGTAGAGATGCTGATGTTGGTAATTCCCAGCGAATCCGTGGTCATGGATGCGAGGGATGCCGTCAGTTGTTCGGCCGCTTTCACGCCGATATGGAACGTGACGGAGCTTTGCGTGCCTGCGAGCAGATAGATGCCGTTGAAGTTGGTGTTTTCTGCGATGCGGTTGATTTCGTTGATCAGCTGGGTAACTTCTTTTTGCAGCTGCTCGCGGTCCGGGTCGTCATACGTGCCGGTAGCGGCCTGGTTGGCCAGAACGTTCATCCGCTGCAGCATCGCATGAACTTCCGTCAGCGCACCTTCAGCCGTCTGGATCAGGGAGATACCGTCTTGCGCGTTGCGGATCGCCTGATTGTAGCCGTTGATCTGGAAGCGCATCTTTTCGGAGATGGCCAGACCTGCGGCGTCGTCAGCGGCGCGGTTGATCCGGAAGCCCGAAGACAGCCGCTCCATCGTTTTGCCCATTTGCGTGTTGTTGAAGCCGAGGTTGCGATGGGCATTGATCGCAGCCACGTTGGTGTTGATGTACATCGACATCTGCAATCATCCTCCATGATTTGTATAGTCACCGCATCCTTGCGGTCCTAATTACATATTTCGGAAGCCTCCAAAGAAAATTTTAGGGGTTTTCGAAAAAATTTATTGTCTTTCGTCGAAAAACATAGGTACAACGTCCTGATTGCCGTATCCGCCGTAAGCCTTACTGGCCGCCGCATGATGATGCAAAGCCCGGAGGCTCCATGTGAGGGTGTTCATGCGGTGGCGGATCTCCTCTTCCAGCTTCCGGCCGTATTCATTCATGCGCTTCAGCGTCTCGGCCACCTCCTGGCGCCGGCTTTCAGGCAGACGCTTCAGCTCGCTTTGCCTTTCCGACAGCTTTCGGGCATATTCCTGCCATTCGCCGGATATCCGAACCAGCGCTTCCATCTTCTCGTCGTCCGGCCCTTCCGAAGAACCGGCCAGAAGATCCAGCTGCCGGGCCATCAGTTCTTCCATCTTGCGGTACAGGCCCGGAAGATCTTCTTTCGGACCGTCAGCCGGATGTTTTGGCAATGGAAACATCCTTTCCGATTTGTTCCCAAGATTCCTTGATGGGCCGCAAAAGATCCATCATTTCCCGAATCAGGCCGGCATCCTTGCGGATGTTCGCACGAATCAGCAAATCTATCATGTACATGTAAAGCCGCCGCAAATTCTGGGCAATCTCCCCGCCCTGCTCCAGATTGATGCAAACAATCAGTTCGGACAGGATATCCTGCACCTTCTGAATCATGCGGTTGGCCTCGGGAATATCCTTGCGTTCGATGGCCTTGCATGCCCTTTCGGCATATTGGAGGGCTCCCTCGTACAGCATCAGGATCAATTTGTGCGGGGAAGCCGTCTCGTACTTGTTTTTCTGGTAGGTTTGGTATGCCGCTTTATAGCCCATCGGGTTTGGAGCCTGCATGAGTGTTCCTCACTTTCGCAAAATCACATTAGCGGGCTGGCGTCATCAAAGCGGTCAATTGGGCGGCGATCCACAACTGCTGGCTTTGCAGGTTGCCCAGCGCCACTTCCATGGCCGTCCACTGCTTTTTCAGCTGTTCTTCCCGCAAGCTGAGCTGGTATTCCATGCGCTCCATGCGTTCGTTCAGCATCGCGATGCTGGCGTCAAAACCGGCAATTTCCTTGGCGATGCCGCCATCCATGAAGTCCGTCCAGTTTTGCTTGAGCAGGTCGCGGAAACGGCGGATCACGCCGGGATTTTTTTCATCTTCCTGCTGGAAGAGCGTCAAAACGGCATCCTCATTATTTTTCAGCGCTTCAATGAACTTGTTTTTGTCAAAGTTGATTTTCCCTGTCATGTCGCTGGCGGTAAGAATGCCTCTGTCCACTTCCAGGCCGACTTGCCACAGAAAGCGCAAAGCGTATTCTGCTTTTTCTTCATCCGACAAACCATCCGCCACGTCCCGGTTAATCCATTGACTCAACTGGCTGCTCAGCGAGCGGAGCGTGCTGTTGCCCTGCAGTTCCGCGCCTTTGGCCGTATAATCGCGGATCGTCTGAATGATATCGTTGTACGCGTTGACGAAGGCCTCCACCTTTCCGGCGATGGCGTTGTAATCCCGCTCCACCGTAATCACGGCGGTGTCATTCTCCGCCAAAAGCTCGAAGGTCACGCCTTCAATGACGCCGGAAATGGTATTGCTGGCATGTCCGGTAACTTTCACGCCGTTGACGGTGAAGATGGCATCCTGAGCGGGCACGGCATCCTTAAAATCGCTCTTGTTCAATCCGGACCATTCGAAATAGGTGATCGTATCACTGACCGGGTTATCCAATCCCCACTCGATGCCGTTGGCCGTGCCCGTTTCCTTCGCCGCCAGCACGAGCATCTTTTTACCCGGAGACGTCTCGATGACGGAAGCCCGCACTCCCACGTTGGCTGAATTAATCTGGTTTTTGATGTCTTCCAGGATCTCGGCGTTGTTGGTTTTATCTGATTTAATGACCGGCAGCGTTTTGCCGTTGAAATGAAGCGTCAGTTCCGTCCCCATCAGATCAATGCCCGACGCGGAAAATTCCTCCGATTTGACGACGTGGGCGCGCGCCATCTTTTCCACCTCGATGTGATAGGTGCCGACGGCGGCGCTGGAGGACGATGTGATCTTTACCGCGCTTTCTTTGGAGCTGGTTGCTTTCACGAGGCTGAAGTTTGATTTCAAAAGCAAATCGGCGGCGGCAAATTCCAGCGTCCTCAGCTTTGTGTTCAGCGTACGGAACTTCGACTGTTTGGATGTGAGCAAAGATTTTTGCGTTTCCAGTTTCTGATACGGGATTCTTTCGATCTTCATCAGTTCGCTGATGATCGCTCCCGTATCCAGATTGGACGCAAGTCCTACGAAATTTATGGACATTGGCGTTTCACCCGCTTTCCGTCGTGGCCGTCACAGTTTCTTGTCCAGGAACAGCCCGATCATTTCCTTGAGCTTGATGCTGAGTTCAATCAGATATTCCGGCGGGAGGCTGATGATGACTTCCTGGGTTTCCAGGTCCACCACTTCCACATAGGTTTGGCCCGCCTCCTCATTGTAGCGAAAACGAAGATGCTTGCCCCACTGTTCCATTTCCTTGTTAAAATGATTGATCAACTCCAGCGTGCGGGACTCGTCCGGGGCGGCATTCGTTTTCTCGCGGTCACCGTGGACGAGCGAATCTCTCCTTAAGCCCGCGTCTTCGGCCCCATCGGTAACGTGGGTCCGCAAAGGCGTTTGGTGCGCCTGCACCCAGCCGGTGTTGGCATGTTCCACTCGCGATACGGCAAGCACGTTTCTCACCTCTTCAATCCTTTTGTTCCTCCTTTTTCGAATCCTTCGGTTCCTCAGGGGATTGGCGCAACGCTTTCAGCAACTCTTCCCTGGGCACGGCTGTCCGGCTGGCCCGCACATTTTCTTCCCGAATGCTGCCGTACAGTTCGGACCGCACAATTTGCACGTGCCGGGGAGCTACCAGCCCGACTTTCACCTTGTCGTGCTCAACGGCGAGAATATGAATTTCAATGTCATCTCCGACCCTGATGCTTTCGCCGGCTTTACGCTGCAAGACTAACATGTTTTCGGCTCCTCGTAAGACAAAGGATGCCTGATGGGGTAATCTTTGTCCGTAATGATAAATTGGCAGCCCAGGTGTTCCGGATGGGACAGGAGCACGGGGGCTTTCAGGTTCACATAAAGCTTGCTGTCCACATAATTGACAATCAGAAGCGTCGAAATGTCTTCCGGCTTTTTGGCTTTCAACAGTTCCACCGTATCGTCATCTATGTGAAAATCGTAATCCCGGACAGCCAAATGGGCCGGGATGACGATGAAGCTGAGGTCGTGCGATGCCGCCTGAAGGATGTAGAAAATGGTATTTTCCAGCGGAATGAGCGCATATTCCTTCGCTTCCGGCAATCCGACCAGCCCGCGGGGAAAACTGTACAGGCTGTCGGCACCCACCGTGAAGGTTCCGTAGATCTCGCTGGTAATCGTTACCGTCTGCTCATTCACTTGCGAAACCCCCGTTCTGCCGACTTAAAGGGTGATGTCCACCATCGGGCGCGGCTTGAACTTGATCTCCACCCCGCCGACGCGAACGTCAATCCGGAGGGGCTCGTCCACCACCTGAACTTCCACTTTTCCCGGGCGGACTTTAATTTCGGGCGGATAGACCTTCACGTCAAAACGCGGCCCGTGCCTGGGCAGGGCGGCCAGCTGCACTTCCGGCTTGGCTTTGCGGAACATGGATTCCCAGGCAATATTGGATATGGCGTTCTTCTCGCCCGCCGCCAGATTGGCCAGCCGGTCTCCGTCCCGGGCTTTCTGCGCGATTTTATCCAATGCTTCCTTTTTGAATTTCGCGGTCTGTTTTCGCATGTACACGGACCACCGCTCCAGCCCGAGATCTTCCCAGACCTGCGTCCAATCCGCCCGGATGTCCGGATTTCTCGTGCGGATTTCCATCCGGGCCGGTTCGGTTTTGAGGTCGATCAGCACGGAAGCGCGCCTGATCCGAAGATCTGCCGGAATATAGCGGATGGACATGCGCTCGATCCAGTCATGTTGGGGCAGCACCCGCACGATTTTCACCTGCTCCGCCTGAATTGCGCTTTATCTCAGAAAATCGATCAGCGACACCTGCATGATGCGCGCGCCGGTGCCCAAAGCGGCCTGCAGCACGTTTTCCTTCAGCTTGAGCTCCGTGATGGCGTTGGCCATGTCCACGTCGGTCACCGACGAACGAAGCTCTTTAAGGCTGGCCTGCTCGTCCAGAATACGGCTTTCCACCAATTCAAAGCGGTTCGTTCTGGCGCCGATTTCCGCCCATGACACCATGATGCGGTCCGCGGCGGCGTCGATGTATTCCAGATCCTTGAACAGTTCCTGCTGCTCGCCGTTTAAAAGATGTTTTTCAATATTCTCCAGCAGCACAAACACATTTTCCGGTTCCTCCTGCGGATTGGCAGGATCCCGGGCGGGACCGAAAATCAGTTCGCCGGTAATGCTGACCGGAACCTTCACCAGAGGGCTGACGTTCAGAAAGAAGACGCCTTTGTCGGTCCGGTCGGTGGCGGCATTGTCCAGCGAGTAAGGCGGTTGGTCCGTCTTCTGCCCGTTGAACAAGTATCTTCCGGCATAGCTGCTGTTGGCGATCGCCACCATCTGCTCGCGAAGCTGCCGGATTTCCGCCGCAATGGTGTTCAGCGCTTCCTGCGGATTCGTTCCGTTGGCCCCTTGCTGCACCAGCACCCGGGCCCGCTTCAGCACATCATCCGCCTGCTGCATGAGCGTATCCATCGTTTTCAGCATGCCCAAAGCGGTCCGCGCGTTTTCCAGATACACTTCACTGCGGTTCAGTTCGGTGTCATAGCGCAGCAAGTAGTTTACGCCGACCGGATCGTCGCCGGGCCTTTGAATCTTTTGGCCCGTGGCGAGCAGATCCTGCCAGCGGAGAATTTCCTTGTTGGTTTGCCTCAGGTTGTTAAGCAGCTGCATATTTTGCATGGAGTTGGTCACTCTCACGATTTATCCCCCCTTTACGCGCCGGGAATTAGCGGCCTACGAGGCCCATTTGGTTGATGATTCTGTCCAGCATCTCGTCCACCACGGTGATGTTGCGGGCCGCCGCGTTGTACGCGTGCTGGGATTTGATCAGCTCGGTCATCTCTTCATCCAGCGACACTCCGCTGACGGATTGCCTGCGCAGATTCACCGAATATACCAGTTCCTGCTGATAAAGCATGTTCCGTTCGGCGTTGGCCGAGCGGCTGCCGAGGTCGCTGACGAGCGCCCGGAAGAAATCGTCCGTGGTGCCTTGGGACATTTCCGTCAGATCGGGCGGATATAGGAACACGTAATCCCGCAAGGAAGCCAGGGCGTGGGCAATGTCGCTGTTGCCCCTGATGGCGTGCATGTCGCCGCCGACGACCTCGTATCTGCCGGATGCGGCAATCATGCTGGTGTCATTCCGGATTACCTCATTCAGTCGGATGTTGTCAATGGTAAACGTGCCGCTGCCGTCACTGGTCACAAAAAACGGTATGTTCGTCTGAGCCGGATCGGACAGCGTGTAGCCAAGCTGATGCAGCCCGTTGAAGCCGCTCAGCTCAAATTCCACAGGCGTAACGATACGCGAACCTGCGGGTATGGTCGCACCCGCAGGGATCGTCGTGCCGTCTTCCAGCGTCACATCGTTCAAAGCCACCATAGCCGTGGACGGGGTATATCCGTTTTCCAGGCGTACCCGGATCGTGCCTTGCACCAGCGTGTTTATCATGGCGTTTAACTGATCGCGGGTGCGCTGCACATCCGACAAAGCCAGGACATACCCGTGCAGTTTTCCGCCGGCTGCGGAAACGGCATCGGCCTCCGTCAGCAGCGTAAACTCCAAGTTGCTTATCACCTGAATGCCGCCGGCCGTGATCGTAAAGTTGCCGGGAGCGTCATTCACCTGCACGTCAATCAGATTGGAAAGCTTGTCGATAAGCAGGTCCCGCTGGTCCCGGTAGTCGTTGGCGTTGTCCCCGAGCACTTCGGCGCGGCGGATGACCTCGTTCAGCTGCGCGATGGCGCGGATAATATCATTGGCCTCCATCACGGCGTTGGCGATGTTGTTGTTCAAGGTTTCCTGAAGCCGGTTCAGCGAACCGCCGATATGGTTGAGCGTATCCGTCAGCGCGGCGGCGGCGCCGGTCACCTCGATCCGCGCGCTCACCAGCATCGGATCCCGATTGAGCACTTCCCACGCGTTCCAGAATTTGTCCATGACGGCGCGCAGCCCGGTGGCGGAAGGCTCATTGATGATCGCCTCAATGGAACGAAGCGTCGCGTCGCGGGCTTCCCAGCTCATGTAGAGCGCATTTTCCCGCCGATATTGCATGTCCAGATAAAAATCGCGGATGCGCGTGATGTTTTGGTACTCCACCCCGGTGCCGAGCATTCCGGGCGCGGCGGTGCGCTGAAAGCCCGGCATCTCGATGGGCCGGCTGGCGGTCAGTTGCACCCGCTGCCGGGAATACCCTTCCGTCGCCGCGTTGGCAATGTTATGCCCGACCGTTTGCATGACCGTCGTATGGGTAAGCAAAGCGCGTTTGCCCGTTTCCAATCCGTGAAAAGTGGAGCGCATGTTTCATTTCCTCCCTGGAGCCAGATGGGCCTTTCCGTGTTGCATACGCGTGTTTCAGGTTTTGACATCAAATGAACCGGCCCGCCCGTTTTCCGCCATCCTGGGCATCGGCACGGGCCGCGGCGCGCGGTACACCGGTTCCTCCTGAGGCGCGCCGGCCATGATCGCCAGCTCGTCTTCCGTCAGGATCAGCGCCTGGCGCACCAGCTTCTGGTTGTGCCGGTTGATCTCCTGCAAGGAACGAACCCGCTCCTCCAGGCGCTCAGCCGCATGCTGTAGGGCCTGTTTGGCTTCCGCCGAAGGAATCGCCTGCATGAGATCGGTCAGCTTGTGATGCGGCCGGGCCGCAATGCCCAGCCGTACCAGGCTCGCCAGGGTCAATTGCCGGACTTCGCCGGCTTTTTTCTCGATCCGGTCCAGCAATTTCGATTCTTTGTTCGTCAGCTGGATCAGCGGATTCACCTGGTTTTCTATGACGAGCTTGGTCTTCTGCCGCGCAAGCTGCAGCATTTCATCGTGGAGATCGGTAAGTTCGTTCATCGCCGTCAGAAGTTGTTCGATGTTCACAAGTTCACCCCGTCAGTCCCGGTTCAGAAAGTAAGGGTACACGAACGGAGCGATCTTCTCCGCCAGTTTGGCGGTATCGACTCTGTACGTGCCTGCCGACACTTCCGCTTTCAGCTGTTCTATGCGCTTCATGCGCTCCGGATCATCCATGCTTTTGCGGGCTTTCAGCAGTTCCAGAGCCTCCGCGGAAAAAGCCACTTCATCCTTTCGGCGCTTGCCCGCGGCGCTGCCCGTCCGCTGTTCGGTCTGTTGCTGATAGGCGCGATAAACGCTGATGCGCCCGACTTCGTTTATTTTCATTGCCGTTTTCACCCCGACGAATAAAAAAACCGACATATCGTTACAGATATTATCGGTTAATCAAAACAAATTATTTAGATCGCTGATGCGCCAATGTCAGGTTTTGCGGTGTTCCCGGATTTGCAGCCCCCCCGTATGGCGCGGCGGCGTCTCGGGAGCCCGCGGCTGCGCCGGCTCCACGGCAGGCTGATGCAGTCTTTGCATTTCTTTTGCGAGTTTCTGCCGGCAGGAGGCGCATAAGGTCCCTGTCTGGATCGGTGTGCCGCATCGCTCGCAGGGAATGGTAATGTTGGTGGTGTATGTGGTCGCTATCCGTCCTTCCCGGATGAACTTCGTAATTTGCTTGACGGATACCCCGGTCGCTTCGGACACTTCATTTATGGTTGCGCCTCTGTGTTCTTTCAGGTAGGCTGCCACACGGTCGTATTCTTCTTCGATTTCCTGCGTGCATTTGTTGCACACTTCCCGCGTACCCCTGGCAAACAGATTGCCGCAGCGCGGACAATACGTCAGGTTCATGGTGCGCTTCCTCCTTTACACAGCCGGCAAGGTACTTTCTTTGACAAAATGTCACATTGTGTTAAGTACCATTATACTAAAATTTTTCAGAATCTACATATATTTTTTCCGTCTGTCACGATCTTGCCCATACTATACCATATATTTCTACCTCTTCTTTTGAAAGGCCATACGCCGCGCATAGCGCCTCCCGCAGCGTTTGGGCGCATTCGTTCAGCGTGCTGCCGGTCGTGTAAACGTCATCCGCCAGCAGAATGCGGACAGGACCGCCGGATCGGCCGATCAGGCTCCGCAACGCGGACGGA
>Ga0181858_1000379_pt1 | contig 20765 bp, 21 predicted proteins | sample NewIslPassag4_SG_FD_130749 | JGI IMG/M metagenome (GOLD analysis project Ga0181858, IMG submission 130749) | Feedstock adapted compost microbial communities from Newby Island compost facility, Milpitas, CA, USA - Passage 4_SG | ecosystem: Engineered > Solid waste > Feedstock > Composting ...
ACCAGAAAAATGAAACGCCAATCCCATAAGGAAGAAGATCAAAAGCGCTTACAAGGGAAAGGTTCTTTTCAAGTTCGCATCCAGAATCCAAAAAAGGTGCCCACACTAGCTTGACTCAGACTCGATGACTGCGCCCCCTTTACAAGCGGGATGGGTCATGGTATCATCAAAACCAAAAGTGAATACCAGCATGGTTCAAAGGCAACGGCGCCTTGGTGTCAGGGAACTTCAGGGTTCCCTGTGCTAAGGCGCTTTTTGATTTTTGACCGATCGCGGGGTGGAAACATGTTGCATCGAAAGCCGATCCGCGCCATTCCGCTGGCCGTCCGGATCATACCCAACGTGTCGAGGGATCTGGCCGCGAGCATGGAGCTGAAGCCGCACATCCGGAGCCTCGGGATGTTCACGTCAACCATCGACGACGTCGGTTATGCGGCGGTGGACGAAGCGACCAAAAAAGCCAGGGTGGAGGTGGTGTACGCCAAGTCGTTCTATGCCGGGTCCGCCCACGCCTCCGGTCCGCTGTCGGGGGAATTCATCGGCATTCTCGGCGGGGAATCGCCGTCCGAAGTGATCAGCGGGATCGAAGCGGCGCTGGCGTACATGGAGCATGATTGCTGTTTCTACGCGGTTGACGGAAACGAGAATCATGCCTATTTTGCCCACGTCATTTCCAGTACCGGTACCTACCTGTCCGCCGTCGCGGGCATCCGGCCGGGCGGCCCCCTCGCTTATCTGATCGCGCCGCCGCTGGAGGCGATGTATGGCCTGGATGCCGCGCTGAAAGCGGCCGATGTGCGCCTGGTGCAATTCTACGGTCCGCCCACGGAGACCAACTTCGGCGGCGGACTCCTCACGGGCACCCAATCCGCTTGCGCGGCGGCTGCGGAAGCGTTCAGCGAAGCGGTGCACAAGGTCGCGCAGTTTCCGAAGCAGTACTACTGAGTCCGGTGTTGAAACGAAGGAGGCTTGAATGCGGATGAGCAAGCTGCCGGCGCTTGGCATGATCGAGACGGTTGGCGTCACCGGATTGATCGCCGCCGCGGACGTCGCGGCGAAGGCGGCCAATGTCCGTGTCGTCACCCGGCAGGGCGTGGACGCGGGGATTGTAACCGTATTCGTCGTCGGCGATGTCGCTTCCGTCCAGGCCGCCGTGCAGGCGGGCGAGGCGGAGGCGACCCGTGTCGGCCGTTGCCGCGGTTCCCATGTGATTCCTCGTCCCGGGATCGATGTCCTGCGGCAGGTGGGATATCTGCCGCCGGAGGGTGATGGCCGGGACGGGCCGGCTGCGGGGAGGCCGGCTGCAGGACCGGAAGCACCGGGTACGAAGCCGCCTGCAGTGCCGGGAGGGCCGGGTCCGAAAGCGGAAGGCGGACCGGATGGGCGCGTTTCGAATCCCGCGGCCGAACCGCGCGAATCGTCTTCCGGCTCCGCTTCGGAAACTTCGGGCCGGGCGGAGGAACCCAAACGCCCGCGGGCCAAGCCCGCAAGCTCCGGGGAAGGAGGTGATGAAAACGCATGACACCGTTGAATCTGGACCAGGATTTGCAATCCGTGCAGGAAGCGCGGAACTTCTTGCAGGAGGCCGACAAGGCCCGCCGGACGCTGGCGTCGATGACGCAGGAACAGATCGATGCGATCGTGGAGGCCATGGCCAAGGCGGCCCGGAGGGAAGCAGAACGGCTGGCGGCGATGGCGGTGGAAGAAACGGGGTATGGCAATGTTGCCGACAAGACCGTCAAGAACCTTTTCGCCGCCGTCGACGTCTATGAGTCAGTCCGGCCGCTGAAAACCGTCGGCGTGCTGCGTCGCGACGAAGAGCGCAAGGTGTGGGAAGTGGCGGAACCCGTCGGGGTGGTGGCCGGCATCGTGCCGTCGACCAATCCTACGTCGACGGTCATCTTCAAGACGCTGATCGCCGTCAAATCGGGGAACGCCATCGTGTTCAGCCCCCATCCCGCCGCCGCCCGCTGCACCCATGAAGCAGCGCGGATTTTGCGGGAAGCCGGCGAGCGGGCGGGCGCCCCGGCGGGCCTGGTGCAATGCCTTTCCCGTCCGACGATGGCGGCGGTGCGGGAGCTGATGACCCATCCGTTGACCAGCGTCATCCTCGCGACGGGCGGCAGGGAAATGGTCAAGGCCGCGTACAGCTCCGGCAAGCCGGCGTATGGCGTGGGTCCCGGCAACGTCCCGGTGTATGTGCATCCGAGTGCCGATCCCGCGGAAGCGGTCCGCCTCATCGTCCGAAGCAAGTCTTTCGATTATGGAACGATCTGCGCTTCCGAACAGGCGGTCATCGTGGAGTCGGGCAACAAGCGGCAGGTCGTGGCCGAGCTCAAACGGCAGGGCGCCTATTTCCTCAATGAAACGGAAAAGGCGAAGGTGGCCGCCATCATTTTGAGCGGCGGCACCCTGAACCCCCGCATCGTCGGCCGCTCGCCACGCGCCATCGCTGAAATGGCCGGGATCACCATTCCGGAGGGTACCCGCGTGATCGTTGCCGAAGAGACCGGCGTCGGAAAGGAGTACCCCTTCTCCGTCGAGAAGCTGTCGCCGATTCTTGCGCTTTACACGGTGAGCGACTGGCGCGAAGCGTCCGACCTCTCCCGCCGGCTTTTGGATTTCGGGGGACTCGGGCACACTTTCGGCATCCATTGCCGGGATGAGAGCGTTATCAGGCAGTTCGCGTTGGCACAGCCGGCTTACAGGATCGTGGTCAATTCCGGAACCACCTTTGGCGCCATCGGCGCCACGACGGCGATTCAACCGTCGCTTACGCTCGGATGCGGCGCCGTGGGGAACAACATCACCTCGGACAATATCGGTCCCTTGCATCTTCTCAATATCAAGCGCGTGGCTTTCGGCGTCAAGGACGCGCCGGAAGCTCCGACGGCGTCCGCGGAACCCGTCCAAAGACCGGCGGCCGCGAAGGCCGAACCGCCGCGGTGCCCGTTTCCCGGGGACATCCGCAAGGAAGACATCATGGAAATCATCCGGGACATTTTGAAGGAAATGCATGAAATGAAAGTCTAATGCACAAAAGTCAAAAAGACAAAAAAAATCCGGAAAATTGAAGGAGGAAGACCACAATGGCTCTGGAAATGACGGCACTGGGCATGGTGGAAACTAAAGGTTTGGTCGGCGCCATCGAAGCCGCCGACGCCATGGTCAAGGCGGCCAATGTGAAACTGATCGGCAAGGTGCATGTCGGCGGCGGGCTGGTCACCGTCATCGTGCGGGGCGACGTCGGCGCGGTCAAGGCTTCCACGGACGCGGGCGCGGCGGCCGCGGAGAAAGTCGGCGAATTGATCTCCGTCCATGTCATTCCGCGTCCCCATTCGGACATCGAGCTCATTCTTCCCAAGCTGGAAGGCTGATGGGAAACGCCGATGGCCGTGATCACGGAATCCATGCTCCGGACCCTGCAGAGGGAAGGCCGGCTGACCCGGTTGGTGCTCCGGCAGGGGGAACAGCTCACGCCGGCCGCGGCGGATTTCCTCAGGGAGAAAGGGATTCCCGTCGAACGGGGGCCCATGCGGATTCCTGTCGGCGTATCCAACCGGCACGTCCATCTTTCGCCGGAGCACGTCAAATTGCTGTTCGGTCCGCATCATGAACTGACGCCGCTCAGGGAGTTGTCCCAGCCGGGGCAATTCGCGGCGCATGAGCAGGTGACGCTGAAAGGGCCCAGGGGCCGCATCCCGGGCGTGCGGGTGCTCGGTCCTTCCCGCGGGGATACCCAGGTGGAAATCTCCAAAACGGACGGCCATACGCTGGGCATACATCCCCCCGTCCGCCTGTCCGGCGACATTGAGGGCACGCCGGGCATCACCCTGCACGGCCCAAAGGGATCGGTGACGATCGAACGCGGCCTGATCGTGGCAAAAAATCACGTCCATCTTTCGCCGGAGGAAGCGGCCATGATGCAGGTGAAGGAGGGCGACACGATCATGCTCCGCGCAGACGGGGAGCGGAAAGTGATGTTTGCCGATGTGGCGGTGCGCGTGTCGCCCCGGTTCCGGATGGATTTTCACATCGACACCGACGAAGCCAACGCGGCCGGGTTGCGCACGGGCGACACGGTGGAACTGGTCGGCGTGAACGGCGTGTTGTTTTCCGTCCAGAAACGGAGGTGACGGCATGGAATGGAAACAGATGGTGCGGGACATCGCCAGAGAGCTGTTGCAGCAGATGCAGTTGCCCCCCAAGCCGCAAGAGCCGAAGGTCTTGTTCATCTTTTGCGACAGCACCGCCCATGAAGCGTATCAGGATCAATTCATCGAGCTCAAGAACGCCGGCGTCTCGCAAGACCTGTTGTTCCTGGACGGAGAAACCGCGGCATGGCTCAATATGCGTCGGATTGAAAGCAGCGGCAGCTCGCGGGTGATCGCGGCGGACGAATACGCGCCGGCGCCCGTTGAGCTGCCCAGGGAATATGACGGCATCATCGTGCCGGAGATCGATTTGGACAACGCGGCCCGGGTCGTGTCCGGCATGAAGGGGACGGTCAAGGCGGAAATCATTTTTGCTGCGCTCGTGCTCGGCAAGTTTGTGATTGTCGGCGCGGAATCGACCGGCCTGAAGCGGTCGGACCGCCGCACGCTGAAGGTGACGCGTCTTCCCGAGCCATATTGCAGGCTGTTTCGCCAGCAGATGGACCAGATGCGGGCTCTTGGCGTCGAGGTGGCGCCGCAGGCACAACTGGCGGCCCGCGTGCTTAAGCGGCTCGGGTATTCTTCCCCGGACGCGGCGCCGGTGCCGGAAGGGGGCGCATCCGCCGCAAACGACGCGCCGGAAGGCAAGCCCGTCATCAGCCGTGCGAAACTGATCACCGCGGAATGGGTGCGCGCCCAGGCCGGATTTCCCGGCGGGCGGCTTCTCGTGCGCAAGGACGCAATCATCTCGCCGCTTGCCCGGGATTTGCTGAAGTCGAAAGGGGTTGCCGTCTCCTTTACCGAGTAGGGAGTGAGTTGGGATGATGCTGGGCAGGGTCGTCGGAAATGTCTGGGCGACCAAAAAAGAAGAAGGCATGGAAAATCTGAAGCTGCTCATCGTGCAACCGATCGGCATGAATGTGGAACCGGCCGGTTCCATCATCGTCGCCGCCGACCGGATCGGCGCCGGCATGGGCGAGATCGTGATCATGTCGCGGGGCACGCCGGCGCGCCTGTTGTTCGCCAATCGCAATACGCCGATTGACGCCGTCGTGGTCGGGATCGTCGACTCCTATGAGGTGTCGGGCTGATGGAAGGCGGGAAGGCTTTGCCAACGGAACGCCCGAGGATGATCCAGGAATATGTTCCCGGAAAACAGGTGACGTTGGCGCACGTCATCGCCAATCCCGATCCTGTGCTGTACACCAAGCTGGGTTTGCAGCAGGCGGGCGCCATCGGCATCCTTACGCTGACGCCCACGGAAACATCGATCATCGCGGCGGATATCGCAACCAAGGCGGCCAGCGTCAGCGTCGGGTTCATGGACCGGTTCACCGGATCCCTGGTCATCGTGGGTGACGTTGCGGGAGTGGAGTCGGCGGTCCGCGCCATCCCCTCCTACCTGACCGAGAAGCTGGGATTCTCATCCGCGGAGTTGACGCGGTCATGAAGGCCCGGCGGAGAGTCATGATCATCGGTGCCGTCGGATCCGGCAAATCGTCCCTGGTCCTGGCGCTGTTCGGCGACCGGGGGCAGGCCGCCAAGACGCAGGCGCTCGAATTCCGCGACTGGATCATCGACACGCCCGGCGAGTACAGCGAGAACCCGTTCCATTACAAATCGCTGATGGTGACCGCACAGGAGGCGGGGCTGCTCCTCATGGTGCAGGATGCAACGCGGGAGCGGAACTATTTCCCGCCGGGGTTCTCGACCGGGTTTCCGATCCCGGCCATCGGCGTCATCACGAAGTGCGACCATCCGGACGCCGACGTGCCCCGGGCCAGGGAACTGTTGAAACAATCGCTGGTGGAGGGGGAAATCTTCGTGACTTCCGCCGTCACCGGGGAAGGGATTGCAGAGCTGAAAACGAAATTACAATCATTGCTGGAGTGAACCAGGACTTGAAGCGAGGGATCGGGGCCGTGTCCACCATTGCCGAGCTCTGCAGATCGCGTACGCCACTGAGCGAAGAAGACATCGCGATCATCGAAGATATCGCCCGCCACCTGCAATTCATCGCGGACCTCAGCCAGGCGGACGTCTTCATCGATTGCCCGACCGGGAGATCGGACCAGGCTGTGGTCGTCGCGCAAGCTTCACCGACGACGGCCCGTTCGCTTTACCGCAATTCGGTGGTCGGCGAGCTGGCGCTTTCCCGCAATGAACCTGCAGTGCTGTTCGGCCTCGTTTCGGGTCTTCCCGTCGTGGAACACCGCGGCATTTCGCAGGAAGGCACCGCCATGCAACAGAACGTCATCCCCATCAAAAACAGGCGCGGCGACACGATCGGGGTATTGATCAAGGAACAGGACATCACCGAACAGGTCGAACAGGAGAAGCGCGTGGAAATGCTCCTGGAGACGACCGGACAGCTCAGCGATACCCTGCTCGGGACAGCGATGGCGGAGCACCAGGTGCCGTCTCTGATGCACGAAGGGATGCTGCTCGTTGATGAGACGGATCGCGTGCGATACGCCAACGCCCACGGCATAGAAATTTTGCGGGATCTCGGCATCCGGCGGACCGTCAAGGGAATGCCCGTCGGGCAACTGTTCGACGGCCGGTGGACCATTTCCGAGATGCAGCGGCGGGGGGGCATGCGCTTTGAGGAAATGAAGATCGCCGACAAGATCATTCTCCTCAAAGCCGTGCTGATCTACGGCAAATTCGCCCCGATCGGCAGCGTCATTCTGATACGGGACATTACGGAACTTAAGGAAAAGGAGAAGCAGTTGGTCATCAAATCGACGGTCATCAGGGAAATCCATCACCGCGTCAAAAACAACCTGCAGATGATCTCGAGCCTCCTTCGCATGCAAATGAGGCGCTCGGATTCGCCCGAGGTGCGGAACATTTTCCGGGAGAGCATCAATCGCATCAACAGCATCGCGATCATCCACGAGATACTGGCCCGGGACGGACTGGACAAGGTCAATTTCCGGGACATCCTGGACAAGCTGTCGCAGACGGTGGTAGATTCGCTGGCAACCCCGGAGCAATCCATCGAGGTTACATTCCACGGCACCTTCATGGAGCTTCCGTCCGACAAGGCGCCCACCCTCTCCCTCATCGTAACGGAACTGCTCCAGAACAGCATCATCCACGGATTCAAGGACGTCGACAGGGGCCGGATCGACATCCGCTGCGAATACGGAGAAGGCCGGGTGGTGCTGACGGTGGCGGACGACGGCCGCGGCATCGGCTATGAGGGCAATCGTTCCCGCGAAGGCCATCTCGGGCTCCGGATCGTGGAGACACTGGTCAGCAGCGATCTGGAGGGCACGATCTATTTCAAGGACAACGGCAACGGCACGACGGTCACGATCACGTTTCCGTGGAACGGGGGAGGAACGGATGAACCGGAAAAAAATTCTGATCGTGGATGACGAGCCGATCATCCGCATGGACTTGCGGGAAATGATGGAGGAATACGGCTTCGACGTGGTGGCGGAAGCCAAGAACGGGGAAGAAGCCGTGGAGATGGCCTTCCGGCACCGTCCGGATCTCATCCTGTTGGACGTGAAAATGCCGGTGATGAACGGAATCAAGGCGGCGGGCATCATCCGCAAGTTTTCCGACGCTTCCATCGTGCTGCTCACCGCCTACAACGACCGGAAACTGGTCGAGGAAGCCTGTGCCGTGCACGTGACGGCCTATCTCGTCAAGCCGGTGACGGACGCAAATCTCTTCCCAGCCATCGAGGTGGCGCTCAGCCAGCGGGAACAAATCCGCGGACTGAAGGAAGAAATCCACAACATGTCCAGGAAGCTCGAGGAACGCAAGGCCGTGGAACGGGCGAAAGGCAAAATCATGAGCGAATACGCATTCAGCGAGCAGGAAGCCTACCGGTGGCTGCAACTCGAAAGCATGAGACGGCGGATTCCGATGGCGGAACTGGCCAAACGCGTGCTCAGCGGCGGATGACCGGAGGGGCGGAAGATGGACGAAACGTGGATCACCAGCGTGGGCATCGACATAGGCACCAGCACCACGAAAATCATCGTGAGCCGGCTGCACCTCGGGCGCACCTCCGGCGCGTTCGCGCTCCCGCGGTACGAGATCGTGGAGCGGCAGCTCATCTATGCGAGCCCGATCATGCCGACACCCCTGCGCAGCGAGGACGAAATCGACCCCGACACCCTGTTCCGTCTGATCGAACGGGAATATGCCAAAGCCGGCGTGAAGCTGAAGGAGATCAAGTGCGGAGCGGTGATTATCACCGGCGAGACGGCAACCAAGAAGAACGCGCGGCATATTCTCCACATGCTGGCGGAGAAGGCCGGCGATTTCGTCGTCGCCACGGCCGGCGCCGATCTGGAAGGGGTGCTCGCCGGCAAGGGCTCGGGGGCGGAAGCGCGATCCCGGGAGATCCGCGGGGTCGTCGCCAATGTCGACATCGGCGGAGGCACGGCCAATACGGCTTTTTTCCGAGGAGGGAAGGCGATCGGAACGGTCACCTTCCATATCGGCGGCCGGCTGATCCGCCTGGACGACAGCGGCCTGATCCGGCATGTTTCGCCGAATCTCCGGCCCTGGCTGCATGCCCGGGGGTATCCGTTCGAGTCCGGGAAACGCGTGACGCTGGAGGAACTGGAAGAATCGGCGGACAAACTGGCCGGCGAAATGCTAGCCTACCTGGCGACCGGAATGGCGGATGACGTTTTCCGCCGGCTCATCCTGGGCGGGGAACCGGAATTCCTGCCGAAGATCGACGAGATCATGATTTCGGGCGGCATCGGCCAGATGATGGCGGAACCGGCACCGGTCCATCTGCGCGATGCGGCGGTCTATGGTGATTTCGGGCCCGTCCTCGCCGCGATTCTGAACCGGCATGCGCGGCGGAGTCCCGTGCCCTTCGTGGCGCCCGTGCATGCCGTCCGCGCCACGGTGATCGGCGCCGGCATGCAAAGCGCGGAGATCAGCGGAGCGACGGTGCACTTCGATCCCGCGCTGTTGCCAATCCGAAATGTGCCGGTCCTCAGCCTGGAACTGGAAGAACGCGACATGGTCTCTCCCGAAGGCGTCCGGGACCGCATCGTCGCCATCCTGGACACGGGGAGGCGGCTTTTCGACCCGGACGCGTCCCCGCCGTTCGCTTTGGCCGTAAAAGGACTCCGTTATTGTTCCTACGCGCAGCTGCAACTCTTCGCCGAAGTGCTTGCTTCCTCCTATCGGGAGCGGTTTCCGGAAGCCCGTCTGTTGTGCGTCGTTTGCGAAAACGACATGGCCAAGGCGCTTGGACAGGCGCTGGCCCTTCGCCTCGGAGACGACTGCCGGGTGCTCTGCATCGATCAGATCAGGGTGGAACACGGCGATTACATCGATTTCGGGGAACCGGTGTCCGAAAGCGTCCTGCCCGTTGTCATCAAAACCCTGGCGTTCACGTGATTTGCGGAGGGAGGTGCACCCGATGTACAAAAGCACGACTTTGATTGGAAAAACATATCATTTCAAGGACTTAAAGGAAATTATGGCAAAAGCAAATGAGGAAAAATCGGGGGACCAGCTGGCCGGCATCGCCGCCGCCGACGCGAGGGAACGGATCGCCGCCAAGCAGGGGCTGGCCGACATGACGCTGGCGGAAATCCGAAATAATCCGCTTCTTGACCCCGAAGAGGACGAAGTGTCCCGAATCATCGAAGAAAATGTCAACGAACCGATTTACAACCAGATCAAGAACTGGACCGTGGCGGAACTCAGGGAGTTTCTGCTGGACCACAAGACACAGGACGCGGACATCAAGCGGATCAGCCGGGGGCTGACGAGCGAGATGATCGCCGCGGTGGCCAAGCTGATGTCCAATCTCGACCTGATCACCGCGAGCGCCAAAATCACGAATATGACCACCTGCAATATTACGATCGGCCAGCCCGGCGTCCTGGCCGCCAGGGCCCAGCCCAATCATCCGTCGGACAGCCTGCAGGGCATTCGCGCATCCTTGTATGAAGCCCTGAGCTACGGCGTAGGGGACGCGGTGATCGGCGTCAACCCGGTCATCGACACGGCGGAAAGCGTGCGGGACATCATGGTGATGACCAAAGAAGTCATGACGAAGTGGAACATTCCCACGCAGAACTGCGTGCTTGCCCACATTTCGACGCAGATGCGGGCCATCCGCATGGGCGGAACGGTGGATCTGGTGTTCCAGAGCATCGCGGGAACCCAGAAGGGCAACGAAGCGTTCGGCATCAACCGGGCACTGCTGGACGAAGCGGACGATCTGATCCGCAGGGAAGGCACCTCGACCGGTCCGAACTTCTGGTATTTCGAGACCGGCCAGGGTTCGGAATTGTCCAGCGACGCGCATTTCGGCATCGACCAGGTCACGCTGGAAGCCCGCTGCTACGGACTCGCCCGCGCCTACAAACCGTTCATCGTCAATACGGTGGTCGGCTTCATCGGCCCGGAATACCTGTACGACAGCAAGCAGGTCATTCGCGCCGGACTGGAAGATCACTTCATGGGGAAACTGCACGGCCTGCCGATGGGCGTGGATGTCTGTTATACGAACCATATCCGGGCCGACCAGAACGACATGGAAAACCTCGGCGTGCTGCTCACGGCCGCGGGCGTCAATTTCGTCATCGGCGTCGCCATGGCAGACGACTGCATGCTGAATTACCAGTCGCTGAGCTATCACGACATCGCCACGCTTCGCGAGGTGCTGGGCAAAAGACCGGCGCCCGAATTCGAGCGTTGGCTGGAACGGATGGGCATCATGGAGAACGGAAAACTGACCCCGGCGGCGGGCGATCCTACACTTTTCCTGTAAAGGAGGTCGCGAAATGAACGACAAGGTATTGGACTATCTGGCCGAACGGGTGTTGGACGAGCTCCGGCGCCGGTGGTCGTCGTTGTCTGCCCGGGAAATTTCGGGCGGGACCGGAGAGGCGGTTATGCCGGGAGGCGGAACGGAAGGCGTCCGTGCCGCCGATGACAGCCGGCAGGAGGATTCCGCGCGCCGGATCCCCAGCGTGCCTTCGCCGAAATCCAGGGAAGGCCTCCTGGAGATGCTCGAAGCGACGCCGGCGCGCATCGGCGTCTGGCGGACGGGCACGCGGCCTTTGACGAAGGAGATGCTTGCGTTTCGCCGGGACCATGCGGCCGCCGTGGACACCGTCTACGGGGAAGTCAGCGCCGATCTGATCCGCGAATTCGGGTTTGTCGTGGTGGACACGAAATACCAGAACATCGAGAATTACCTGAAGCGTCCGGACATGGGTCGGGTCCTGACGGAGGAATCCGTCCGGCGCATCCGGGAAAACTGCGTGCGGCGTCCCCAGGTGCAGATTGTCGTTTCAGGGGGACTGAGCGCCAACGCGATCGACGCCAATCTGCGGGATGTCTACCCCGCCCTGCTCGATTCGCTCAAGGCGCATGGCCTCACCCCCGGCACACCGATCTATGTCCACGGCGGCCGGGTGAAGATCATGGACCAGATCGGCGAGATCCTGGAACCCGAGACGCTGGTGCTGCTCATCGGTGAACGGCCGGGGCTCGTGTCGGCCAGTTCCATGAGCGCCTATATGTGCTACCGGCCGAACCGCAATACCGTAGAATCGGACCGCACGGTCATTTCGAACATCCATCGCGGCGGAACGCCGCCGGTGGAAGCGGGCGCCCACATCGGTGCCGTGCTGAAGAAGATGATTGAACAGAAAGCCAGCGGCGTGAAGCTTGTTCTCTGATGACTTGCCCGCGCCACCCCTGCTCTCCTCATCTAAAAAAAGTACACCTTATAAAAAAAATCGAATTTTTTGTGAACGGGGACTGTGCTAAGATTAGGATACCTTCAGCGCTGAAGGCACAAATTTGCCTGGGAGGAGAGCACCGTATGCAAGTGGCGGGCAAAGTGAAACTGCCGCAGGGCAAGAAAGTGGCGGTCAACATCGGTGTGGACTTCGACGCGCATTCCGTGTGGATGGGAGCCTTCGGTCTCTTCACCCCCGCTTATATGGCGCGCGGTGAATTCGGAGCCGAAGTGGGGGGGCCTCGCCTGTTGAAGCTGTTTGACAAGTACGGCATCAAGGCGACGTTCTTCATTCCCGGACATACGGTGGACACCTTTCCCCATGCGGCCAAGGCCGTCGTGGAACACGGCCACGAGGTCGGCCATCATGGCTATGCCCACGAGAACGTGTCCAAACTGAGTGCGGAAGAAGAAGAGAAAGTCATGGTCATGGGCCTTGAGTCGCTTGACCGGATCGGCGTGAAGCCGCGCGGTTATCGTTCTCCCGCGTGGGATTACAGCCCGAACACTCTCGATCTGATCGAGAAATACGGATTCAAGTACGACAGCTCCCTCATGGCGAACGACCTGCATCCGTATCGCCCGCGCAGGGTGGAGCCCAGGACGGACGGACCGAGCGTCTACGGCGAACCGAGCCACATCGTGGAGTTCCCGGTGACCTGGTATTTGGACGATTTCCCGACCCAAGAGCTCATCCTCGGTTCCGGCGGCGGGTTGACCGACCATGAAGTGTTCTTCCGGCGCTGCAGGGATATTTTCGACTATGCGGTGGCGAACGAGGAAGGCGCCTGCTATTGCCTGACCGTGCACCCGCAAACGATCGGCCGCGCTCACATGATCACGGGGCTGGAACGGCTCATCAAGCATTTCCTGGAAAACGGCGCCTGGATCACGACTTTGGGAGAAATGTATGACAACTACTACGAAGACTGACCGGGACGGGAGGCCGGGGTCATGAGAAAAGTCAAAATCAGCGCATGTCAGTTCGCGACCAGGGCCGTCTCGAACTTCGACGAATTCGCGGCACAGGTCCGGGAACTGATCGACCAGGTCCCGCAAGATTCGCATTACGTCGTCTTCCCGGAACTGTTTACCGTCGGCCTTCTGAAAGCGTTGCCAAATGCGGACAAGCTCCAGGACAAGGATCTGTACATGATCGACACCTTCACGGATTCGTACCGGGAGCTGTTCCGCAAGCTGGCCGCCGAGCGCAGGCAGGTCATCATCGCCGGATCCCACCTTGAGAAACGCGGGGACAAATACTGCAACGTCTGCCACATCTTCGACGAAAACGGCCGGGAATACACGCACAGCAAAACGCACATTTTCCCCGCAGAGTCGACATGGCTCACCAGCGAAGGAGACGATCTGGAAGTCCTCGAAATCGGACCGGCCAAGATCGGCATCAACATCTGCTACGAAGCCGAAATTCCAGAGCTTTCCCGCATTCTCACGGTGAAGGGCGCGGAGATCATCTTTTGCCCGTCCTACACGTTCACCGAAGCCGGATTCTGGCGGGTGCGCCATTGCGCGCAGGCGCGTTGCATCGAGAACCAGATCTATTTCGTCCATTGCCCGACGGTGGGTTTTGCCGGCGAGCCGCTGCAGCCCGGTTTCGGCCGCGCCTCCATCCTTTCGCCTTGCGATCTGGCCTGGAAGCCCAACGGGATCGTGGCGGAAGCGCGCACCAACGAGCACATGGTGATCACCGGGGAAGTGGATATCGACGAGCTGTACCGCAACCGGGAAAGCGGTGCGGCGACGACGTACAGGGACCGCACCAGACGGCGGGATCTGTACGAACGGCACGAGCCCTACAAGAAATGACCGGCTGCAAGACACACCAAAGAACCAGAATCAAGATGCCTCATGAGAAAAAGGGGGACCCATGGCAAAAATGAAGAAATGGATTTTTGTTTCGTTCGTCCTCGTCCTTTCCGCAGCCCTGGCGGCGTGCGGAAGCAGCGGTCAAAGCAGCGGCTCGAACTCGCCGGGATCTTCTCCCTCCCCTTCCGCCACGCAACCTTCCGGCGGTTCGTCTCCGGATGCGGGACAGGCGGATGCGGGCGGCGAAGAAAACAAGTCGGTGGGCAAACGAATCGCCTTTTTCTCCGCCGGCGCGTCCAACAACTACCTGATCAACGCGATTGAACACGCGGAGAAAACCGCGAAGGAACTCGGGATGGAAATCGACATTTTCGACGGACGTTTCGATGCCCTCGCCCAGTTCAACCAGATCCAGAACGCGATCGCGACCGGCAAATACGACGGTTTCGTCGTGGAAGCGGTCGACGGAAACCAGGTCTGCAAAATCCTCACGGAAGACGCCGTGAATAAGGGCATCGCCGTTTCGGCGATCAACGTCGAGCTGTGCGGCGTCACCGAAACGGCGGCTCCGGGAACGCTTACTTTCGTTGGCGGACAAACCCTCGGGGTGTATCAGGAAGCCGTCCGGCAGATCTTCACCAACCATCCGGAAGGCGGCAAAATCGCGGCCATCGCGGGACCGGCCACCGGCACGAACTACAAGAACTTCGAGAAGGCGCTCGAGCTGGAACTGCCGAACTTCCCGCAATGGCAGTTGGTCGGGATGTATGCGACCGACTACACCGCCAATCAGGCGTTCCAGGTTGCCCAAAACGTCATCCAGGCCAACCGCGATCTGAAGGTCATCTTTTCCAACTACTCGGGCATGACGGTCGGCGTCGTCAAGGCGAAGGAAGCGGCCAAGCGCGACGACATCCTGATCTACGACTTCGGCGGCGACGAATGGGCATTCGAAGCGGTGGAGAAGGGCGAGATCCAGTCGACGATCATTATGCTGCCGAAGGAAGAAGTGCAACGCGGCATCGAAGCCCTGCACTTGTACTTCAACGGCAAGGAAGTGCCCCCGTTCTACGATCTGACCAAAGAGGAAATCCTGCCAGGCACGATGTTCGTCAACAAGGACAACATCGAGGAGTTCCGGGCCAGGGGGCTGCCTGAATACTGATCGAACGAGGGTTTTGCGATGAGCGTGGAAACTGCGGGTTCTTACCAAACAAGCTCCGTTCCAGCCATCGAAATCACCGGATTGATGAAACGGTACGGACAGTTTTACGCCAACTACGATATCAACCTCACGATATCGGCTGGCGAAATCCACTCGCTTGTCGGCCAGAACGGCGCGGGAAAATCGACGCTGCTGGGCATCCTTTCCGGTCGTGTCTCGCCGACAAGCGGGACTGTCCGCATCTTCGGTGAAGAGTTGCAATACGGTGTTCCGAGGGCCTCGGCCAGGGCGGGTATCGCCACCATCTACCAGGAACTGACCATCGCACCGAATCTGACCGCCGTGGAAAACGTGTTTCTCGGCCGGTTGATTGCCCGGAGCGGGTTCGTATCTTTCCGGAGGATGAAGGAGCGCTACGGTGAGCTGTGCCGGATGATGGGCGTCGACATCCCGCCGACGGCGATTGCGGGCGAACTTTCCATGGCAAATCAGCAAATTCTGGAAATCATGCGGGGGCTCAACCGCAACGCCCGCATTCTGATCCTGGACGAACCGACGGCATCGCTCGACGTGCCGGAACGCAACGCGCTGCTCAAGACGCTCAGGTCACTGCGGGAGAAGGGCATCACGATCGTGTACGTCAGCCACCATCTGGAAGAAGTGCTGGAGATCAGCGACCGGATCACCGTCATGCGCAACGGTGAAAAGGTGGCGACCAAACCGCGCGAACACTGGACCAAAGCGTCGATGGTCGCGGCGATGATGGGGAAAGAAATGGGGCTGGACATCATCCAGACCATCGCGGACGAAGCGAATTACGAGTATGAATTCGGCGATGAAGTGCTGCGCGTCGAGAATGTGACGATCCCGTCGGTCATCGAAGACATCGGTCTGTCCATCCGGCAAGGGGAGATTGTCGGCATCGGCGGACTGATCGGCTCCGGCCGGACCGAATTCGTGCGTGCGATCTTCGGTTTGGAACCGCATTCAAGCGGGCGGATGTGGGTGGAAGGCCGTGAGGTGAAATGGCCCCGCGGTCCCCGCACCGCGATGGGATACGGCATCGCGCTGGCTCCGGAAGACCGCAAGCATCAGGGTTTGGTGCTGGAACTGGATTGCCGGGACAACATCAACATGGTCGATTTTGGCAAGGTGAGCAAAGCCGGATTTTACAACAAGAATGCGGCATCGGCAATCGCGTCCGCACTGGCGGACAGGTTCGGGCTGACCCGGCCGGTCGACACCCTGGCCCGCAACCTGTCCGGCGGAAACCAGCAGAAAGTGCTGTTGTCGAAGGTGACCAACCTGCGGCCGAAGGTGCTCATCGTAGACGAACCGACCCGGGGAATCGACATCGGCGCCAAAATCGAAGTCCTCAAGCTTTTGAGACAATTGGCGAGCGAGGGCATGGCCGTCATCGTCATCTCCTCCGAGCTGGAGGAAGTGGTCGCCGTCAGCCACCGCGTCCTCGTATTCTCCAAAGGCCGGCTCGTCAAGGAATTGAACCGCAAGGATGAAATAAACGTGGCCAACATTCTGCATCACGCGTTTCAAGGAGGACACAGATGAGCAAGACACCAGGCGCCGTCGGGCAAGGTCCTCTCAGCATATCCAATCTGTACAATTTCTCGCTGCGATACGGCGTTGTCGTGGCCTTCATTCTCCTGATCGTCATCTCCGTCATCCTTTATCCCGGTTTCCTCCGGGCGGAGAATCTGCTCAACATATACAGCCAGCTCGCGATCATCGGCGTGATGAGCATCGGCATGACCTATGTGCTGATCATCGGCGGCCTCGACATGTCCGTGGGCGGCATTTACGCAGCCACCGCCGTACTGGTGGCGAGCCTGGCGACCAAGATGCCGATTCCGCTGGCCATGCTCGCCGGCATCCTGCTGGGTCTGGTCTGTGGCATCATCAACGGCATCCTGGTTACGCGTTTCCGCGTGCCGGCTTTCGTCGCTACGCTCGGTTCCGGTTCGATCTTCACCGGCGCGGCGCTCGTCTATTCCAAGGCGCAACCGTTCTTTGTCTACGATGACGCGTTTCAATGGCTCGGTTCCGGGTATATCGGGATGGTGCCGGTTTCGGTCATCCTGCTGGCGCTTTTGTATACCATTTCTGGCGTTGTATTGGCTTATACGACCTATGGCAGATCCCTGTACGCCATCGGAGGAAACATGGAGGCCAGCCGCCTGTCCGGCATGCGGGTGAACCGCCTGATCGCCAGCACCTACGCGATCAGCGGCATGTGTGCCGCGATCAGCGGGATCATCATTGCCTCCCGGCTCGGGCAGGGCCAGGCCAACATCGGGGCCACGATCACCCTGGACGTCATCGCCGCCGTGGTCATCGGGGGAACGTCGCTGACCGGCGGTCAGGGCTCCATCTGGCGGACCGTCATCGGCGGCAGCTTCCTGATCATCCTGTCCAACGTGTTTGACAGCCTGTCGCTCAGTCCGTATTGGCAGTCCATTTTCAAAGGCATGATCATCATCGGCGCCGTCATGCTCGACTTCTATACGCGGGCAAAATTGGCCAAATAGGCTTATCCGGCGCATACTGGCGAGCGGCCCCGGCGTTACGGCCATTTTCCGCGGTGCGAATCGGCATTCCGGAGGGCAGCGTCGGCGTCGCTTTCCGCATGAATGTTGCCGAAATGTCGTATGAAAACGCGAATCGGGTGATGCAAAGCGGATTGCATTCGGAAAACATTACCGATCCTATAAATTAACGCAGGAGCCAGCCGCGAATTTATACTATATATGTATTACCCGTGCGGGAACGTTGGTGAACGGCTCCATGTTTATCGGCATCAAATACAAGTACTTTTTCCTCTATCTGCTGGCGCTGATCCCCGTCATCATTCTGGTGAACATCATTTCCTACCGGGAATTGACCGATCGTCTTCGGGAACAGACATACGCTCAGCATCGGGAAATCGTCAAGCAGGCGAACAACGCGCTCACTCTGCTCAAGGATTCCGACCTCGGGGTCAATATCACGGAGCGGAACGACCAGAACGTCATCATTCTGTCCCTGGCGGAATCGATTCTGGGCAAAAACAACGAAATCATCCTGACCGATGCGGAAGGCAATCTGATTTATACCACCAATAAGCACCTGTTCGGGAAACGGTTGCATTTGCCCGTATATGAATCGGACACGTCCGAAGGGTATTTCCAGGTGCGCTATCTGGAAGTCGACCGGAACCTGGTGTATTCCTTCAACCCGGTTACGGGATGGTATCTGATGGTGCTGACACCGGTCGACAATCTGGCGACCCTGACAGGTTATATCGAGTCCCTGATGACGATCATGATTTTTACCACCACCGTGGTGCTCATTCTGCTCATTTTCCTGGTGACCAGCCGGATCACATCCCCGATCAGCAAGCTCAAAAGAATGCTGGACAAGCTGGAGAGGGGGGATCTCGAAAGCGTCCGCTTCAAACGGGACGTGCTCATCCGCGACGAAATCTGGCACATCGGAATCAGTTTCAACAAGATTCTGGAACTCCTCAAAGAATCGATCCACCGTGAGTATTCGTACCGCATGAAATCGAGCGAAGCCCGGCTGCTCGCCCTGCAGTCCCAGATCAATCCGCATTTTCTCCACAATACGCTGGAAACGATCAATTCCATCGCCATTTTGGAAAATGTGCCGCTGATTTCGGAGCTCAGCCGTTCGCTGTCCAAGATGTTCCGCTACAATACCAGCCATACCGGCATTTTCGTCAAGATCGAGGACGAGCTGGAGCATGTGGAGAATTACTTGACCGTGCAGCTGATTCGCTACGACGGCATGATCCGCAAGGACATCCGGGTCGATGAGGACATCCTTCAATGCTATATCACCAAGTTCGTTTTGCAGCCGATTGTCGAAAACTGCTTCATCCACGGATTCCGCGATCTGTCGGGAGACGGCCTTATCACGATTACCGGTTACCGGAAATACGGGGACATCATCATTCAGGTTTCCGACAACGGCGTGGGCATGACGGAAGAAGCCATCCGGGCTCTCAACAGGGAAATGGCTTCGATGGATGCGTCCGTCGAGCATGAAAGCGCCCTTGTCCGAAAAAGAATCGGCATTTTCAACGTGAACAACCGGATCAAGATGAGTTTCGGTCCGGAATACGGAGTTTCGGTCGAACGCAATCATCCCCGGGGACTTACGGTCAAAGTACGCATACCATGGAGGACGCGGGCACATGTACAGGATGATGATCGTGGAGGACGAGCCCTGGATTCGGAAAGGCATTGAGAAGGCGGTACCGTGGCCGGAGCTCGGCATCGAATATGTCGGTTACGCCAGCAACGGCGAAGAAGCGCTGCTGAAACTCGACGAGTTTTTGCCGGACATCCTGCTGACGGACATCATGATGCCCAAAATGAACGGCATTGAACTTATCGGGAAAATATACGAACAATGGTCGAACGACATCAAGGTCGTCATCCTGACCGGTTACAACGAATTCGAATACGCCAGGGAAGCCATCCGTTACAACGTGGTGGATTATCTGCTGAAACCGATCGATCCAGCCGAACTCCGGGAAATCATGCTGAAGATCACTCGCATTCTCGACGAAAAGCGAGCCAGGTCGCTGCAGATGCTGCGTCTGGAGATCGGAAACAGCATCTATGGACATTTTCTGGGTTCGGACGAAGAGCAATCGGTCGGTCTGGACCTGGCCGGCTACCATGTCTGCATCGTCTATGCCATGAATCGGATATCCGCCGACACCCTGAAAGAAATCTCGGATGCCGATCCCATCCTGGAATTTCCGGTCGGATACGCAACGATCTATGTGCTGTGCTTTGCGAATCCGCACGACGCCCGGCGGTTCATCGAAGAGTCGTCCGGTCTGCTGTCCCGCAAATTCACGGCGGGCGTCGGCGGAATCGCCGCCAGCGGCGAAGAGTCGTTCCGGGAAGCGCTGTCCGATGCCTACGCTTCCATGCAGCGCGCCCTTCTTGTCCGTTCTTCCGCGGAGTCCCAAGCGTTGCAACCTTGGATTTGGAACGCGGAGACGGACAAGGAGATCGTTGCTCTGCTCCGGAGAGGCGACCAGGGGGAGATCCACCGGTACATCCGGAATCTGGTCCAATCCGCCAAAGGCATTCCGCAAAAGCGCGCCATCGCCATGCACCTGCTTATGTTCTTCGAGCGGTTTGGCCATTGCTCCGCGTGGCTCCGGGACGCGGAATGGACGTACCCGCTGCTGACCGCCAACTCGGAAGAAGCGATTCAGGCGTTTCTCGACGAATACATCCTGCCGGCCGCCGACGGGATTGCGGCCGAATGGCGCCGGGACCATTCATCGATCGCCGCGGGCGTGCTACGGTACATCGACGAACATTTCGACGATCCGAATCTGTCGCTGAGCGAAATCGCCGCCCGGTTTAACGTCTCCACGTCCTATTTGAGCCATATTTTCAAGAACGAGCTGAGCATCAATTATGTGACCTATCTGACGCACAAGCGCGTAGAACGCGCCAAGGAACTGCTGGTCGCCACCCAGGACCAGATCTACCACATCTGCCGGGCCGTCGGCTATTACGATGTCAAGTATTTCATCCGCGTTTTCAAAAAAATGACCGGCATGACACCGAAACAGTACCGGGAAAACCTGGCTAAAAGACGGTAGCACGGCAGCCTGCCACGGGTTCGGACGGGCCGCCTTCCTTTCGCCGTTTGATTCGCCGTGGAATCCGGATGGGAAATTGCGCTTCAAAATACATGACGAATGTCATGCAAAAACTCAACGTCAAAGGGCGTTCACAGGCGGTTGTCGAGCTGATCAAGCTCGGGGAGCTGAAAATCTGACCATGCCGGTTGGCCGTTACGCGTGAAACCTTCTTTTCTG
>Ga0181858_1000382_pt1 | contig 20748 bp, 22 predicted proteins | sample NewIslPassag4_SG_FD_130749 | JGI IMG/M metagenome (GOLD analysis project Ga0181858, IMG submission 130749) | Feedstock adapted compost microbial communities from Newby Island compost facility, Milpitas, CA, USA - Passage 4_SG | ecosystem: Engineered > Solid waste > Feedstock > Composting ...
GCCGGCGAGCGGCTGGCGGAACGCGGCTTCCTCGGGGAAGAAGAGCTCCAGCAGGGGGGGCGCGGGGAGCGCGGGGACGCGCCCGCCCTCGCCGGGCAGGTCCGGGCCCCCGGCGATCAGCGGCCGCTCGTAGGTCGCCTTGGTGAACACGAGCGCCTTGTCGAGCAACAGCGGCGCGAGCAGCGCCACGACGTGGGCTGCCTGGAAGTCGTAGAGGTCGGAGTCGACGAAGCAGACGAGCTCGCCCGTGCAGCGCGACAGCCCGCGCCACATCGCATCGCCCTTGCCGAGCGCCGGTCCCGCGTCGGGCAGGAGCTCCTCCTCGCGCAGGACCTCGGCGCCGGCCGCGCGCGCCGCCGCCGCGGTGTCCGTCCCGCGCGAGCCGTCGATCACGAGCACCTGGTCCACCAGCCCGAGCTCGACGAGCTCCATGACCTGTTCGACGGTGCGGCCCGCGAGGTCGCCGGTGTCGCGCGCCGGGATGCAGACGGAGACCGGCTCTCGCTTGGCCTCGAGCGCCGCCTCGGCCGAGAACTCGGAATGGTGGTACGTCGCTAGCATCGGCAGGCCCATGGGCGAGGCTCGGCCAATGCTATTGACGGCTCGCGACCTGGAGATCGACCTGAGCGGCTCGCCCCTCATCGTCGGCGTGGTCAACGCGACCCCCGACTCCTTCTCGGACGCGGGCAGCACGCGCTCGCTGGGCGGCGTGCTGAAGCGCGCGGAGGCGCTGCTTGAGGCGGGCGCGGAGGTGATCGAGGTGGGCGGCGAGTCGAACGTCTCGAACCGCCCGCCGGTGAGCGTCGAGGAGGAGTGCGAGCGCATCGCCGCCCCGGTGGAGGAGATCGCGGGCTGGGGCGTGCCGGTCGCGATCGACACCTACAAGCCGCCGGTCGCCCAGGTGGCGATCGAGGCCGGCGCGCGGATCGTGAACGACATCAGCGGGTTCGCCGACCCCGGGATGGCCGAGCTCTGCGCGCGCACCGGCGCGGCCGCGGTCATCGTGCACACCGAGACCCCGCCGAAGGTCTCGCGCTGGGACCCGGACCTCTACCCGGACGGGGTGGTCGCGCACGTGCGCCGCTGGCTGGCCGACGCGGCAGCGCGGCTCGAGGCCGCGGGCGTTCGCAAGAGCTCGATCGTGCTCGACCCGGGTCCCGACTTCGCCAAGACCCCCCGGCAGACCGTGGAGCTGCTCGCCGGGCTCGGCGAGATCGTCGGCCTTGGCTACGCGGTGATGCTCGCCTCCTCCCGCAAGGACTTCATCGGCGCGCTCACCAAGCGCCGCCCCTCGGAGCGGCTGGGCGGCTCGCTGGCCGCGGTCGCCCACGGCGCCGCCGCCGGGGTGCACATGCTGCGCGTCCACGACGTGCGCGAGACGCGCGACTTCCTCACGGTGCGCGCCGCCCTGCGCGACCCGGAGTCGGTCGACCCCGCGCTGCGCGTCCCCGAGGAGGTGCGGCGCGAGCGGCCGGCCGAGCGCTACGAGACCCGGCTGCGCGTCTAGTGGCCGCGGCGCCCGAGTCAGGCACGCGCATCGACCGCGCCTGGCGCAACGTGATCGCCCTGGGCGCCGACGACGGCCGCCTGGTGGCGACGAGCTTCGAGGAGCCGCGCCCCGCGGTCACCGTGCCGTTCCCCCGCGACCTGGAGCCCGCGCTCGCCGACGCCCTGCGCGAGGCCGGGATCAAGCGCCTCTACGCGCACCAGAACGAGGCGCTCGGCGAGGCCGCCCACCGGCACGTGATCGTCACGAGCGGCACGGCCTCGGGCAAGTCGCTCGCCTTCAACCTGCCGGTGCTCGAGGGGCTCGCGCTCGACGACCACGCGCGGGCGCTCTACCTCTACCCGATGAAGGCGCTCGCCCAGGACCAGGCGCGCAAGCTCGCCGAGCTGCGCCTGCCGTTCCTGCGCCACGCGATCTACGACGGCGACACCCCGCGCGAGGACCGGCCGCAGATCCGCCGCCGGTCGAACCTGCTGCTCTCCAACCCGGACATGCTCCACGTCGGCGTGCTCCCCCACCACAAGCGCTGGGGCGACTTCTTCGCGAACCTGCGCTGGGTCGTCGTCGACGAGGCGCACACCTACCGCGGCGTCTTCGGCTCGCACGTCGCGAACGTGCTGCGCCGCCTGCGGCGCGTGGCGCGGCTCTACGGCTCGGACCCGCGCTTTCTGCTCGCCTCGGCGACGATCGCGAACCCGCAGGAGCTCGGCGAGCGCCTGGTGGGCGAGCCGGTGAGCGTGGTCGGGGAGGACGGCGCGCCGCGCGCGGGCAGGCGGATCGTGATGTGGAACCCGCCGGTGATCGACGAGGCAACGCAGAAGCGGCGCTCGGCGCTCTCGGAGGGCGCGGAGCTGCTCGCCGACCTGGTCTCCGAGGGCCTGCGCACGATCTGTTTCCTGCGCTCGCGCAAGGGCATCGAGCTGATCCAGCGCTTCGCGCGCCAGCGCCTCGAGGAGCGCGGCCAGGGCGAGCTGGCCGAGCGGATCGCGCCCTACCGCGCCGGATACACGCCGCAGCAGCGCCGCGAGATCGAGGCGCGGCTGATGGCGGGCGAGCTGCTCGGGGGGGTCGCCACCGACGCGCTCGAGCTCGGCATCGACATCGGCGAGCTCGACGCCTCGATCTGCGTGACCTTCCCCGGCACCGTCGCGAGCCTGCGCCAGATGTGGGGCCGCGCGGGCCGGCGCTCGGAGGGGCTTGCGATCTACATCGCCGGGGAGGACGCGCTCGACCAGTTCTTCTGCCGCCACCCCGAGGAGTTCCTCGGCCGCCCGGTCGAGGCGGCGATCCTCGACCACCGCAACGAGCGCATCCAGGCCGGGCACGTCTTAAGCGCCGCCTACGAGATCCCGCTCGGCGGCGCCCCGCCCCAGCCGGGCTCCGCCGACGACGAGATCCTGGGCGAGGGCTGGCGCGAGCGGGCCGACGAGCTGGTGTCCGCCGGGCAGCTGCGCCGCTCGCGCGACGGGCGCTACCTGCCGCGCGGGCCGGGCTTCCCCGCGGGCGAGGTGGCGCTGCGCTCGGCCTCGCCGGACGCCGTCGCCGTGGTCGACGTGAGCTCGGGCGAGATGCTCGGCCTGGTCGAGGCCGAGCGCGCGTTCACCACCGTGCACCCCGGCGCTGTCTACCTGCACCTCGGCCGCTCCTACGAGGTGCGCGAGCTCGACCTGGAGGCGCGCCGCGCGATCGTCGAGCCCTTCGACGGCGACTGGTACACGCAGCCCAAGAAGGAGACGATGGTCTTCATCGAGCGGATGGGCGAGCGCACCGAGCGGCTCGGCTGCGAGCTCAACTTCGGCGAGGTCTCCGTGACCGAGCAGGTGATCGCCTACCAGCGCAAGCGGCTCGCGGACCACGAGGTGATCGACCTGGTCGGCCTTGAGCTTCCCGAGCAGAACTTCCCGACGCAGGCGCTCTGGTACGTGCTCCCCGACGAGCTCGCCGGCCCCGCCGCGCTGCCGCCCGACGTCCAGCTCGGCGCGCTGCACGCCGCCGAGCACGCCCAGATCGCGGTGCTCCCGCTGCTCGCGATGTGCGACCGCTGGGACATCGGCGGGCTGTCCACCAACGTCCACTTACAGACCGGCCGGCCGACGATCTTCATCTACGACGGCCACCCGGGCGGCGTGGGCATCTCCCGCCGCGGCTTCGAGCGCTTCGACCGGCTCGTGGGCGACGCCGCGAGGCTCGTCGGAGAGTGCCCGTGCGAGCGCGGCTGCCCCTCGTGCGTGCAGAGCCCGAAGTGCGGGAACCTGAACGAGCCGCTCCACAAGCAGGGCTCGCTCGAGCTCATGCGCGGGATGCTCGCCGCCACGTGATCGACCTTCCTCGTCCGGTGGACTAGAACACTGGGTCACGTGAGCGTGGATGCGCAGGACAGCCGCCCGCCCCAGGTCGCCGTCGTCGGCAGGGGCGCCCCGGACCCAGGGGCGGAGGCGCTCGCCGAGGAGGTCGGCCGCAGGCTCGCCTCGGCGGGCGCGCGGGTCGTCTGCGGCGGCCTGGGCGGCGTGATGGCCGCGGTCGCCAAGGGCGCTCGCGAGGCCGGGGGCGAGGTGATCGGCATCGTGCCCGGCACCGAGCCCGCCGACGCCAACCCGTACTGCACGCACGTCGTCGCCACCGGGATCGGCAAGGCGCGGAACCTGGCGGTCGTCGCCTCCGGCGACGCGGTGATCGCGGTCGGCGGCGAGTGGGGGACTCTGTCGGAGATCGCGTACGCGCGCCACTTCGGCAGGCCGGTGATCGCGCTCGGGAGCTGGCGGGTCGAGCCGCACGCTCCGATCGCCGGCGGGCCCGGCATCGAGGAGGCCGACACGCCCGAGCGCGCCGTGGCCCTGGCTCTGAGCGCGATCGGCCGCGGAGCGGCTAGCCTTTAGCGGCCTCGGCGAGGTAGCTCAGTTGGTAGAGCACACGACTGAAAATCGTGGTGTCGCCGGTTCGAATCCGGCCCTCGCCACTCTCCCGGCCCCCGCAGCGGGGCCTTTTTCATGCAGGCGCTCCGGCGGGCGCTGCGGCACCGGGCTCACCGCGCGGGCCCTTCGGTGCGGCAGGCCCCCTGGGCCTTCGGCGCGAGCCCGTCCCTGAGCGCGCGCAGGAGCTCGCGGAGCTGTTCGCGCTGGCGGTCGTCCAGGGATGCGAAGAGCTCTTCCTCCGCCGCTGCGTGGGCCTGCGAGGCGCTCATGAACCGCATCTCGCCGGCCTTGGTGAGCGCGACGAAATGGCGCCTGCGATCGGCCGGGTCGCGCCGGCGTTCGACCAGCCCCTCGGCCTCGAGCGGGTTGAGCAGGGTGACGAGCATGCTCGGCGCCGTGTCCATGATCCGGGCGAGATCGCTCTGCGCGAGCCCGCCGTGGTCGTGGAGCAGCCCGAGCACCTGGAACTGCCGGGAGGTGAGGCCGTGCGCGGCGTGAGCGGCGCGCAGGCGGTTCGTCGCGACCTGGCCGAGGATCGCGAGCTGGAGCGCTGGGCCGTCCGCGTGCTCCTCGAAGGTGCGCGCGGCTGCGCGCGGCGGTGGATCGGATCGGGGACTCATGGCCGGGCCGCTAAATTAGCGCGGTAAATCGTTTAGATGAATAAACGATTAAGCAGCAATAACGCAATCAGGAGGCCCCATGCAAGCGATCACGCTCGACGCCCACGGCGCCGCGCCGGCGCTCCGCGACGACCTTCCCGAGCCCACCCCGGCTGAGCACGAAGTCATCCTGCGCGTGCACGCCTCCTCAGCGAACCCCGGCGACAACATGATCGCCGCGGGCCTCCTTGCGAAGGAGGGCCTCGAGTACGAGTTCCCCGTGACGCTCGGCAGGGACTTCGCGGGGGTGGTCGAGCGGGCCGGTGCGGCCGTCCGCGACCTCGAGCCCGGCGACCGGGTCTTCGGCGTGGTGCTGCCCGCCGCCCCCACCGTCCGCGCGGGGGCGTGGGCGGAGCTGATCGCGGTCCCCGCCGGCCAGGCGATCGCGCGGGTGCCCGACGGAGTCGACCTGGCCGTCGCGGGCGCAGCGCCGGTCGCGGGGCTCGCCGCGATCGCCGCCGTCGAGGCGCTTGAGATCACCCCCGGCGAGGACGTCCTCGTCGTCGGCGCGACGGGCGGCGTGGGCAGCCTCGCCGTTCAGCTCGCAGCGCGGGCCGGAGCGAACGTCATCGCCCCCGCGCTGCCGCAGGACGAGGGCTTCCTACGCGACCTCGGCGTCAGCGTCGTCCTGCCCCGCGAGGGCGACCTCGTCGCCGCCGTGCGCGAGCGCTTCCCCGACGGGGTCGACGCCCTGCTGGACCTCGTGAGCTACGTGCCCGGCGCCTACGACGCCGCGCTCAGGGACGGCGCGCGCGTGGCCTCGGCCACCTGCGCGGCGGGCGAGGGCCCGGGGCGCACCAACGTGATGGGAGACCCCACCCCGGAGAGCCTCGAACGCCTCGGGGCGCTGCTGGCCGACGGCACGCTGCGCGTCCCCGTCCAGGCGAGCTACCCGCTCGCGCGGGCGCCGGAGGCGCTCGCCGCGCTCGAGACCGGGCACAAGCAAGGCAAGCTCGCGATCGCGTTCGCCTGACGCCGGCGGCGGTCCGCAGCCGATGGGCCCCGAGCCTCAGGCCCCCGCAGCCGCGCACACCTCGGCCCGCCGCATGAGCTCCGCGCGCCGCCGCGTGTTCGCGGTGAGCAGGGCGGCGCGCTCGTACTCGGCGGCGGCCTCCTCGTTGCGGCCGAGGCGCTCGAGCAGGGCGGCGCGGACGGCGGGCGGCGGCGGGTACTCGGCGAGCGCGGACTCGCCGGCGAGCTCGTCCACGAGCCTGAGCGCCTCCTGCGGCCCGGAGGCCATGCTGACCGCGACCGCGCGGTTCAGCTGGACGACCGGCGAGGGCATGATCTGGGCGAGCCCGTCGTACAGCGAGACGATCCCGTCCCAGTCGGTGTCGTCCGGCGTGGGCGCGACCGCGTGGCAGGCGGCGATCGCCGCCTGGAGGGTGTAGGGGCCGATCGGGCCGCCGGTCGCGTAGGCGCGCTCCAGTGCCGCCAGGCCGCGGCGGATCAGCAGCCGGTCCCAGCGCGTGCGGTCCTGGTCGGCGAGCAGGATCGCCTCGCCGTCGGCCGAGACGCGCGCCCGCGTCCGCGACGCCTGGAACTCCATGAGCGCGGCGAGCCCGTGGACCTCGGCCTCGTCGGGGAGGAGCTCGGCGAGGATCCGGCCGAGGCGCAGGGCCTCCTCCATGAGCTCGGGGCGGATGACGTTCTCCCCCGAGCTCGCGGAGTACCCCTCGTTGAAGATCAGGTAGATGACCTCGAGTACCGCGGCGAGCCGCTCCTTGAGCTCGTCGCGGCCCGGCACCTCGAACGGCACGCGCGCCGCCGCCAGCGTGCGCTTCGCGCGCGTGATCCGCTGGGCGATCGTGGCGCGCGGCTTGAGGTAGGCGGCGGCGATCTCCTCTGTCGTAAGCCCGCCGAGCAGCCGCAGCGTGAGCGCCACCCGCGCCTCCGGAGAGAGCACGGGGTGGCAGGCCGTGAAGATCAGCCGCAGCAGGTCGTCGTCGAACGGGTCGTCGACCTCCGCGGCCAGGTCGTCCTCGATCGCACGCCGCAGCTCGGCGTCGCGGCCGAGCTCGGCGACCTTGCGGTCGTGGACCTCGGCGCGGCGCAGCCGGTCGATGGCGCGGTGCTTGGCCGTGGCCGTGAGCCAGGCGCCCGGGTTGTCGGGCACTCCCTGCGCCGGCCACTGCTCGAGCGCGGCGACGAAGGCCTCCTGCGCCAGGTCCTCGGCGAGGCCGACGTCGCGGACGACGCGGGCGACGGCCGCGATCACCTTGGCGGACTCGATCCGCCAGACCGCCTCGACCGTCGCCCTGACGTCGCCCCTCGTCACCGTCCCGGTGCGCTCGCGCTACTGCGCGGCCTCGCGGAGCTTCTGCTCCTCGGCGCGCATCTCCTCCATCTTCTCGCGGAGCTCCGGCGTGAACTCCTCGCCGAAGTCCTCGGGCTCGTAGAACGGGCGGAGCTCCACGCACGACTCCTCGCCGGTGGGGTTGGGGATGCGCTTCGCCCACTCGATCGCCTCGTCGAACGACTTGACCTGCCAGATCCAGTAGCCCGCGACCAGCTCCTTGGTCTCGGCGAACGGCCCGTCGACGACCTTGCGCTCGTCGCCCGAGAAGTACACGCGCGCGCCCGCCGAGCTGGGCTTCAGCCCGTCGCCGTCGAGGATCACGCCAGCCTTGATGAGCTCCTCGTTGAACGCGCCCATCGCCTCGAGCATCTCCTGCTTGGGCAGCACGCCGGCCTCGGTCTGCTCGTTCGCCTTCACCAGCACCATTACTCGCATCGTTGCCTCCTTGTTGGTCTCGGTGGTGCTTCTACCCATGCGTCGAACGAGCCAGCCCGAATTCGACACGGTCCTGAAATTCGGCCGGGACGGATCGGCCGCTCGGGTTTAGAGTCGAAGTATCGACCCCCGCTACGAGGTACTCGATGACGCCGCGTGGCTGGCGCAGCAGTACGTCGCCAGCCTGGGCGACCGGCCGGTTCGCGAGCGCGCGAGCATGGGGGAGCTGCGCGCCGCGCTCGACCTCGAGCTGACCGACGAGGGCGAGGACCCGCGCGCGGTGATCGCCGAGCTCGCCCGCGACGCGGAGCCGGGCCTGGTCGCCTCGGCCGGGCCGCGCTACTTCGGCTTCGTCGTGGGCGGCGCGCTGCCGGTCGCGGTGGCCGCGGACTGGCTCACCTCCGCGTGGGACCAGAACGGCACCAACTACCTGGTCTCGCCCGCCCCCTCGATCGCGGAGGAGGTCGCGGGCCGCTGGGTGAAGGAGCTGCTCGGGCTGCCGGCGGACGCGAGCACGGGCTTCGTCACCGGCTGCCAGATGGCGCACTTCACCTGCCTCGCGGCCGCGCGGCACGCCGTGCTGGCGGAGCGCGGCTGGGACGTGGAGGCACGCGGGCTGCGCAAGGCGCCCGAGATCCGCGTTCTCGTCGGCTCCGAGGCGCACGTCACGATCGGCGTCGCCTGCCGGATGCTCGGCCTGGGACGGGACCGGATCCTGGGCATCGCATGCGACCGCCAGGGCCGCATGCGCGTCGACGCGCTGCGCGCCGCGCTTGACGATTGGGACGGGCCCGCGATCGTCTGCGCCCAGGCGGGCAACGTGAACACGGGCTGCTTCGACCCGCTCGCCGACGTGGTCGAGGCCTGCCGCGAGCACGGCGCCTGGTGCCACGTCGACGGCGCCTTCGGGTTGTGGGCGGCGGCGAGCCCGCGGCGCCGGCATCTGGTCGCGGGGGGCGAAGGGGCCGACTCCTGGGCGACTGACGCGCACAAGTGGCTCAACGTCCCGTACGACTGCGGGATCGCGATCGTCGCCCGCCCCGAGGACCACAAGGAGGCGATGGCCTCGACCTCTCCTTACATCCCGCCGCACGACCCGGACGTCCCGTGGGCAGCCGACTGGGTGCCCGAGCTCTCGCGGCGGGCGCGGGGCGTGCCGCTGTACGCGGCGCTGCGGCACCTCGGCCGCGCCGGCGTCGCCGAGCTCATCGACCGCTGCTGCGACCACGCGGCCCGCATGGCGGCGCTGCTCGCCGAGGGAGGCCTCGAGGTCGCGAACGACGTCGTCCTCAACCAGGTGATGGTGCACGTGGCCGACGACGCCGAGGCCACGAACGAGGTCATCGCGCGCATCCAGCGCGACGGCACGTGCTGGCTGTCGGGCAGCACGTTCCAGGACATGCCGGTGATCCGCATCTCGATCGTCGGCTGGCAGACCACCGCGGAGGACATCGAGCGCTCGGCGAAGGCGATCCTCGCGGCTGCGCGCAGCGTGCGGCGTTCGGGGCGGCGATGAGCCGGGCGGCCGGGGCCGGTCTTACTCCGAAACGGAGAACGGAGGAAGAGTGCGCGAGCTGATCTACGCGATGGGGGTGACCCTCGACGGCTACATCGCTGACCCGGAGGGCGGGATCGACTGGTCGGTCCCCGACGAGGAGCTGCACCGGTTCCACAACGACCGCACCCGCAGGCTCGAGGGGCACCTGCTCGGCCGCAACCTCTACGAGACGATGACCTACTGGGAGGACCTCGACCTGAGCGAGGCGGGTGAGGTCGAGCGCGACTTCGCGGGGATCTGGCGGGCGCTGCCCAAGGTCGTGCTCTCGAGCACGCTCACCGAGGTCGTCGGCAACACCAGGCTCGTCTCCGGCGACCCGATAGCCGAGGTCCGCGCGCTCAAGGCCGAGGGCGACGGCGAGTGGGGGGGGGGCGGCGCCCGCCTCGCGCACGCGCTGCTGGAGCACGACCTGATCAACGAGTGCTGGCTCTTCGTCTACCCAATCGTGCTCGGCGACGGGATTCCCTTCTTCCCCAAGGGCGGCCGCCGGCTGGACTTCGAGCTGGTCGACACCCGCGCCTTCCCCCAGGGCGTCGTGTTCCTGCGGGAGCGCCGCGTGCGCTAGCCGCGTGCGCCCGCGGCGGCCGACGGGCGCGGTGCTAGCGCCGGTCGGCGGCGCGGCCGAGCGCCCACCAGCCGAGCGCCGCGGCGATCCCGACGGCGATCGCGACGCCCAGCGCGGCGCTTCCGACCAGGATCGCGGCGAGCACGCCGAGCACGGCCCAGCAGACGACGATCACGGCGCGCTGCATCGCCTGCGGGTTCATCCAGGCCAGCGTAACGAGCGGCCGGTGCGGCGCGCCGCGGCGCGCGCCGATCCGGGATGATTCCGCCCCGAGAAATGAGCGTGACCGTCGAGCCAAGGGAGGGGCAGGCCGGCCCGGCGCGCCGGCGGGGCTGGCGCCGCCGGCTCGCGGCCGGGGCGCTGCTGCTCGCGATAGCCGCACTCGTCGCCGCGGCGGTGATGAGTTGGCGCTACTCCTCGCTCGTGCTCGTGCCGGACCACGAGCCGGGCCCTTTCGACGTGAAGGTGCTGGCCGTCGAAGGCGACCGGGTCACGCTCGAGCGCGACGCCGGCACGGAGCGCCCCGGCACGTACGGCTTGGACTGGCCGGACGGCCACGCGATCGTGGGCCGGGTGCTCGCCGTCCGTGACGATGCGGTCACCCGCCGCCTGCGCGCGGTGGAGGGCCGCCTTGCGCCGGGGACGGACGCCGAGCTCGACCCCCACGTGTGGGAGGGCGACCCGCGGCGCGCGCGCGGGATCGCGTTCGAGGTGGTCGAGATCGAGGGCGAGCTCGGGCCGATGCCCGCGTGGCGGGTCGACCCGCCCAGGCCGAGCGGTGTGTGGGCGATCTTCGTGCACGGCCTGAACGGCACGCGCGAGACCGCGCTGCGCGTGCTGCCCACCCTGCGCCGCGCCGGCCTCACGACGCTCGCGATCACCTACCGCAACGACGAGGGCGCCCCGCCCGCGCCCGACGGCAAGCACCACCTGGGGCTCGAAGAGTGGCGCGACGTGGAGGCCGCCGCGCGGTACGCGCTCGCGCAGGGCGCCGAGCGGCTCGTGCTGATCGGCTACTCGATGGGCGGCGCGATCGTGACGCAGTTCGCCGAGCGGTCGGAGCTCGCCGGCAGCGTGGCCGGGCTCGTGCTCGACTCACCGGCGCTCTCCTGGAAGCGAATCCTCGCCTACGGCGCCACCGAGCTTGGCCTGCCCGAGCTGGTGGCCGTGCCCGTGCGCTGGGCGATCGCGCTGCGCATCGAGGTCGACTGGGACCGGCTCGACGCCCTCCAGCACACCGGCCAGCTCAGCCTGCCGACCCTGCTCTTCCACGGCACGGAGGACTCCGTGGTCCCGATCGAGATCAGCGAGGAGTACGCGCGCGCTCTGCCCGAGCACGTCACCTACTACCACGTGCCGCGCGCGGGGCACGTGGAGAGCTGGAACGTCGACCCGGCCGCCTACGAGGCGCGCCTGCGCGCGTTCCTCGCCGACCTGGGCGTCGGGCGCGGCTAGCCCCGGTCCGGGATCTCCTGGACGGCCCAGCGGTTGCCGTCCGGGTCGGCGAACAAGGCGAAACGCCCCGCCTTCGCCCGGTCGACGTCGCTCACGGGGACGGCGACCAGCTCGAGCCTGAAGTCCATTGCAGCCTCCTCGGCGTGGGGGATGGAGATGGCCAGCGTATGCCCGGGAAGGCGCTGGCGCAATGTGCGACGTCTCGGTCTCTATACTTGCTTGCATCAAGCAAGTACTTTCCCCGACGACAGGAACTGCGATGCCCTCACCCGAGAACCTCGAACCGCTCGCCCGCGCTATCTACCGGCTCGGCTTGGTCAAGCGCGACATGGTGCGCCGGACCGGCTTCGAGCCGGGCGGCGGGCTGCTGCCGCTCGCGATCCTCCAGGTGCGCGACGGCGCGCGGGTGAAGGACATCGCCGACGCCATGCACGTCGACCTCTCGGTGGCGAGCCGCCAGATCGCGGCGCTCATCGAGGCCGGCTACATCGAGCGTGCCGCCGACCCCGCCGACGGGCGCGCGGCCGTGCTGCACGTCACCCGCAAGGGCCGGGCCGCGCTGAAGCGCGCCCACGAGCGGATCGTGAGCGCCTTCGCGAAGGCCCTCGCCGACTGGTCGGACGAGGACGTCGCCACGCTCACGAGGCTGACCGAGCGGCTGCGCGCCGACTACGAGCGCTCGATCAGCCCCGTCGCCGAGGAGGTGGCCGCGTGAGCGTCGCCACCGCGAGGGCGGCCGGGCCCGCGCCGATGTCGCGGCGCGAGGTGCTCGAGGCCATGTCGGGCCTCCTGCTCGGCATGTTCGTCGCCCTGCTCTCCAGCACGGTCGTCTCCGCGGCGCTCCCGCGGATCATCAGCGACCTCGGGGGCACGCAGACCGACTACGCGTGGGTCGTCACGGCCACGTTGCTCGCGCTCACCGTGAGCACGCCGGTCTGGGGCAAGCTGGCCGACCGGGTCGACCGCAAGCGCCTGGTGCAGACCGCGCTCGTGATCTACGTGGTCGGCTCGGCGGCCGCGGGCATGTCGGAGTCCACGACGTTCCTGATCGGCTGCCGCGTCCTGCAGGGCATCGGCGCCGGCGGCATGATGGCGCTCGTCCAGGTGATCTTCACCGACCTGGTCTCGCCCCGCGAGCGCGGCCGCTACATGGGGATCATCGGCGCGATCATGGCGGTCGGGATGATCTCCGGGCCGGTGCTGGGCGGCGTGATCACCGACGGCATCGGCTGGCGCGGCACCTTCTACGTCGGGGTCCCGTTCGCCGCCGCGGCGATCGTCGTGCTCCAGCGCACGCTGCGCCTGCCGCCGCGCGAGCGCGGCGCGTCCAAGCCCGACTACCTGGGCACCGCGCTGATCACGGTCGGCGTCTCGGTCCTGCTCGTGTGGATTTCGTTCGCGGGCAACCAGTTCGACTGGCTCTCGGCCCAGACTGCGGTGATGGTCCCGGTCGCGCTCGCCTCGCTGGCCGCGGCCGTCGTGGTCGAGCGGCGCGTGAGCGACCCGCTGATCCCCCTGGAGCTCTTCTCCAACCGGACGATCCGCCTCGTCGTGATCGCCACGGTCGCGGTCGGCGTCGCGATCTTCGGCGCCTCGATCTTCCTCGTCCAGTACATGCAGATCGCGCACGAGCGGACCCCGACCGAGTCCGGGCTGCTCACGATGCCGATGGTGCTGGCGTCGATGCTCGCCTCCGCCGGGGTCGGCCAGATCATCAGCCGCACCGGCCGCTACAAGCGCTGGATGCTCCTGGGGTCCGTGCTGCTGACCGCGGGGCTCGGCCTGATGGGGACGCTCACCGAGGACACCAACCTCGTCCTGGTCGGCGCCTACCAGGTGGTGATCGGGCTCGGCATGGGCATGCTCATGCAGAACCTGGTGCTGGTCGCGCAGAACTCGCTCGGCTTCGACCAGATGGGCGTGGGCAGCGCGCTCGTCGCCTTCTTCCGCAGCCTCGCGGGCGCGTCCGGCGTGGCGATCCTGGGTGCCGTGCTGGCGTCGGAGGTCACGAGCTCGATCGCGGCGGGGCTGGCGGCGAACGGCATCGACCCGAGCGCGCTCGGGTCGGGGTCGGGGTCACTGCCGGACGTGCGCACCCTCCAGGAGCCGATCCGCGGCATCGTCGAGCACGCGTACGGCTCGGGCATCGCCGAGATCTTCCTGTTCGCCGCCCCGGTCGGGCTGATCGCGATCGCCGCGATCGCGCTGCTGCCGGAGAACCCGCTGGGCACCGTGAGCGGGATCGAGGCCGCGGCGCGCAAGGCCGAGGAGGGCGGCGCGGACGACGCCCCCGAGCGCGAGCCCGGGGGCGCGGAGGACGAGGCCGCGACCGCGGGCGCCTACGGCCCGTAGGTGCCGAACGCCCAGAGGTTGCCCTCCGGGTCGCGCACGGTGAAGTCCCGCGACCCGTACGAGGTGTCGGTGATCTCGATGGGGACGTCCGCGCCCGCCGCGCGGACCTGCTCGTAGAGCTCGTCGACCTCGTCGAGGGCGCAGTAGAACAGCCGCCCGCCGGGCTCGAGGCTGCGGAACGGCTCGCGCCCGATGCCGGCCGAGCTCACCATGATCGTCGCGCCGCGGAGGCTGAGCTCGGCGTGCACGACGCAGCCGCCCTCGTTGCGGTGGTCCTGGCCGAGCGTGCAGCCGAGCACGTCGGTGAGCCAGCGGATGCCGGCGTCGGCATCCCAGTAATGGACGTGGGGATAGAACCGTGGCGTCGCCATCGGGGCTCCTTTCGGTCGTGTGGGGCGCCGACGCTAAGCCGCGGCCGCGGCCGGGTCTTGTACGAAATTGACCTCCGCGCCCGCGGCGACTCCCTCGAAGCCTCCGAGCAGCGAGCCGCGGTAGGCGGCGGGCGTCGTGCCCGCGAGCGCGCGGAACTCGCGCGTCATGTGGGCCTGGTCGTGGTAGCCGCACGCGGCGGCGACCCGGGCGAGCTCGACCGGGCGCCTCGCGCGCAGGAGCTGCGCGGCGCGCTCGAACCGCAGGATGCGCGCCGCGGTCTTGGGCGGCACGCCGACCTGCTCGCGGAAGCCGCGGATCAGATGGCGCGGGCTGCAGCCGAGGCGGTCGCACAGGGCGCCGATCTCCGCCGTGCCGCCGCTCCGCGCGAGCGCGCGCCACGCCCACTCGACGCTCGGCGTGGCTCCCCGGGCCCGCGCGAACCGGCGCGCGATGGCGGCGTCGAGCAGGTCGAAGCGCGACGCCCAGTCCGGCGCGGCGGCGAGCGCCTCCTCCAGGCGCCGGCCCTCCTCGCCGAGCACGTCGGCCAGGCCGACCGAGAGCTCGGGGAGCTCGTGCAGGGCGATCCCGCAGAAGAGGTGCAGGCCGATCGGGGTAAAGTCCACCTGCACGCCGGCGGACTTACCGGAGAACGCGGTGGTGGCGGGCTGCGGCGAGAGGCGCGCGAGGAAGCCGCCGACGTGGACGGCGGCCGAGCCGTCCGGACCCGAGACCGCGAAGGGCACGCCGAGGTTGATCACCAGGCCCGCCCGCGAGGAGGGCGCCTCGAGGCGGCGCAGGCCGGTGTCGGCGCGCTCCACAAACCCCGTGTAGCGGCGCACGAAGGGAAGGAGCACGGGCGCGGGCGCAGCCTCGGCGTACTCCGAGCTGCCGGTCGCCGAGCGGCTGCGGCTGACGCGCTGCGTGCGTGCCATTCGCTCACTCTAGGCCACGGCACCGCGCCCGCCCTCCGCGCCGAGCGTGCGAAAGCGCTGAGACCGGCAACGGAATCGCACGCTCAGCGGGTTGGGAAAACGGCCCATTTCGCCTCCGGCGCTTGTCGTGGGGCCGGCGAGATGTTAGGAACGCCCCGCGCCGGCTTGAAGGCCCGCGCAGGTCAGTACCACGGAGGAGTATCCATGCACGCACTGAGGAGGCCGCTCCGGGCCGCGGCGATCGCGGTGGCGGTCGTCGCGTCGCTGGCGCTGCTGGCGATCGCGATGACGCAGGGGGCGCAGGCCGCCTTCCCGGGTCCCAACGGGGACATCTTCTTCCACACCTAGGGCAACGGCGGCGACTCGATCATCGCCCGGGTCAACGCCAAGGGCAAGAAGTTCAAGAAGCTCACGCCCGAGGCGATCGACGCGACCGACGTGGCCGTCTCGCCGGACGGCAAGCGCATCGCGTTCGAGTGCGAGCTCGAGAACGGGGGCTCGGAGATCTGCGTCGCCGACCGCAACGGCAAGCGGCGCCGCGCGGTCACGAACCACCCGGCGAGCGACAGCGACCCGGCGTGGTCGCCGGACGGCAAGTGGATCGTCTTCGAGAGCGACCGGGACGGCGACGACGAGATCTACAAGGTGCGCGCCACGGCAAGCGCCTGCGCCAGCTCACCAAGAACAACGTCCGCGACGAGGACCCGAGCTGGTCGTCGAAGGGCCTGATCGCCTGGGAGTCCGGCGAAGGCAACATTCAGGACATCTGGGTGATGCGCGCCAACGGCAAGCTGATCGCCTTCGTGAGCGACCGCCGGGCCGACCAGGACGACCTCTACGTCATGAGGGCCAACGGCAAGCGGCAGCGGCTGCTCTACGGCAGCACCGGGGCGATCGAGCAGGGGCCCAACTGGGGCCGCAAGCCGGCCAAGAAGCGCAAGCGCCGTTAGCCGCCTCCGCCGCGGCCCGCCCACGCGCGGCGGGTGGGCCGCGGCGCCGGAGCGCTCAGCCGAACGCGTTGTCGAGCGCCATCATCACCGCGAAGCCGATGAGCAGCGCGAGCGAGGCCTCGCGGTAGAAACCGCGCTCGTGCGCCTCGGGGAGGAGCTCGTCGACGACGACGTAGAGCATCGCGGCGGCGGCGAAGGCCAGCCCGAAGGGGAGCAGGCCGCCGATGAGCTCGACCACCCCGAACGCGGCGAACGCGGCGAACGGCTCGACCGCGCCCGAGGCCAGCGCGATGAGCGCGGCCTGCCTCCGCGAGCGGCCCGCGGCGACGAGCGGGACGGCGGCGGCTGTCCCCTCGGGGACGTTCTGCACGCCGATCGCCACGGCGAGCGGCACGCCGAGCTCGGGCCCGCCGGCCGCGAAGGCCACGCCGACGGCCATCCCCTCGGGGATGTTGTGGATGGTGAGCGCGGCGAGCACCATCCACCCGCGGCGGTCCAAGCGACGGCGCTCGGCAGAGCGCTCATGGGGCGCGAAGCGCGCGTGCAGGTGCGGCATGAAGTTGTCGACGAGCGCGATCGCCAAGCCGCCCGCCGCGAAGCCGGCCAGGACCTCGGCGAGCGTGCCCGAGTCGAGGGCGGGCACGAGCAGCGAGAACCCGAGCGCGGCGAGCATCACGCCCGCGGCCCCGCCGAGCAGCGTGTCCAAAAGCCGCGGAGAGGGCCGCGGCAGCGCGAAGACCGCGAGCCCGCCGATCCCCGTCGCCAGGCCCGGCAGCAGCATCCCGAAGACCTCGGTGGCGCTCATTCGCGCCGCACTCTAGAGGCTCGCCCGCGTCAGAAACCGACGTTGCGCGGGGACTTCTGGAGGGTGAGGGGGGAGATTCACCGTCCGAACTGCGCTCTACCTTGGGGCTCACGATGACCGCAGCGCCGCGACTCGCCATCCAGGAGACGCTCGACGCGACCGTCGATCAGGCGAACGGCGGGCGCGTGTTCGTGCGCGACCTCCAGGAGGGCGACCGCGTGGCGGCCGTCTTCGTGGTGCGCGAGCGCAGCCGCCTCTCGCGCCGCAACGGTGAGGACTTCCTGAAGCTCCTGGTCGCCGACCGCACGGGCGCCGTCGAGGCCGTGATCTGGGAGGACGTCGACGCCTGCTTCGACGTCTGCGCCCCCGGCTCGATCGTCCGCATCGAGGGCCAGTTCTCCGTGCACCCGCAGTACGGGGCGAAGATCACCGTGCGGTCGGTCCGCGCCGCCGACCCGGGCGAGTACGACCACCTCGAGCTCGTCGAGGGCCCGCCGACGCCGGTCGAGCGCATGGAGGCCGACCTGCGCGACCTGATCGCGACCGTCCAGAACTCGCACCTGCGGGCGCTGCTCGACCGCTTCTTCGCGCCCGACTCGCCCCACTGGCGCCGGTTCCGCGAGGCGCCCGCGGCCAAGTACTACCACCAGGCCTACCCGCACGGGCTGCTCGACCACTCGCTGTCGGTGGCGCAGGCGGTGAGCGCCGTCTCCTCGGCCTTCCCGGGCATCGACCGCGACGTCGCCGTCACCGGCGCGCTGCTGCACGACATCGGCAAGACCCAGGCCTACAACGACGACCCGCTCGCGATCGACCTCACCGACGCCGGCAAGCTGCAGGGCGAGATCCCGCTCGGCTACTACCTCGTGCGCCGCGAGATCGAGGAGATCGAGGGCTTCGACCCCGAGCTCGCCCAGGCCGTGCTGCACATCATCCTCTCGCACCACGGCTCGCTCGAACACGGCTCGCCGGTGGTGCCCGCCACCCGCGAGGCGACGCTGGTGCACGCGATGGACAACCTCGGCGGCAAGCTGGGCAGCTTCGACCGCTTGGAGCGGGAGCTCCCCGAGGGCGAGCGCTGGTCGAAGTACGACCGCGGGATCGGCTCGGGCGCGTTCTTCCGCGAGCGCCGCGCGGCGTAGCCGCCTACGGGTTGAAGACGAGGTCCCGGGCGAGCTCGGCGCAGCGCCGGTTCGGGCCGGGCTTCAGCCCCGCCTGCTTCAGGCACTCGGCCACGCGGCGCTCGTCGGCTGAGCGGCCCTGCGCCGCCAGCGTCTGCGCGTAGCTCAGGGCCTGCGTCCGCTGCGGCCGCACCGCGGTCTGCAGCCTGTGGGCGAGCGTCCGGCAGCGGTCGAGGGCGCGCGCGTCGGACCCGGCCTCGCGCTTGCAGGAGCGCAGCTGGTCGATCGCCTCGCGCCAACCCATCCCCTGGAAGCTCGTGATCGCGCTGTCGATCTGGTTGCGCGCGATGTCGGCCTGGATCTGCGCCGAGCGCTCGCGCGCCTCGGCCTGCGCCTCGCGGGCGATGCGGGCGCCCTTGTCGATCGCCTCCTCGGTGGTCTCGAGGATCGGCCGGATCACGAAGTAGTAGACCGCGCCCAGGATCGCCACCGTGGTGATGACCTTGAGCAGCGGATTGATGAAGGTGCCGGCGCCGATCAAATGACGTGCCCCCGTGGGCGACGGCAAGCCTATTCGACCTCGGGCTGCCCGTGGGGCATTCGCTCGCGCGCAAATTGCGCGGTTTCCGCCACGGAGTGGGTCTGGAAGTTCCGTGAGCGCTCAATATTCTCGTCGCGATGGCCAAGGACACCGAGAAGCTCATCCGCCAGCTCTCCCTGATCTCGTTTCTGATGGCCAATCGCCGTCCGGTCTCGGCGCTCGAGATCAAGCGGGAGGTCGAGGGCTACAGCTCGATGAACGAGGACGCCTTCGCGCGCCGCTTCTACGCCGACCGCGCCGAGCTGGAGAGCCTCGGGATCACGCTGCAGGTGGACAAGCCGGCGGAGGGCTTCTTCGAGGCCGAGCTCTACACGCTGCCGCCCGAGAACTACTACCTGCCGGCGATCGAGTTCACCGACGGGGAGCTCGCCGCGCTGCGCACCGCCCTCGCGCTCCTCGACGGCGAGTTCGCCTACGCCGAGCCGCTGCGGCTCGCGCTCCAGCAGGGCTCGTGGGGCCGCCGCAGCCCGCTGTCGGAGGGCGAGGCGGTCCCGATCGACGTGCGGCTGTCCACGTCGGGCGGCGGCCGCGAGCTCTCGCAGCGCCTGGCGAAGATCGAGACCGCGATCTCGCGCCGCAAGACGATCGAGTTCAGCTACTACTCGATGGAGCGCGACGAGGTCTCCGACCGCAAGGTCGACCCGTACCACCTCGTCTTCCGCGACGGGCAGTTCTATCTGATCGGGTACTCCCACGAGCGCGACGCCGTGCGGGTCTTCCGGCTCTCGCGCATCCGCGGCAAGGTCTCGTACGCCACCAAGGCCGAGCACGACTTCCACCCGCCCGAGGACTTCGACCGGCGCGACTACGCGCAGCGCGCCGACTGGCAGATGGGCAGCATCCAGGGCACCGCGTCGATCTTCGTGCGCGAGCGGATCGCCTGGCTCGTCGAGCGCGACTTCGCCAAGTACGGGGAGCTGCGCAAGCCGCGCCCCGAGGACGGCGTGAAGGGGCGCGGGATGGTGTACGAGACCGAGTACGCCTCGCCGCGCCAGCTGATCTCCTGGGTGCTCTCCTGGCGTGACAACGCCCGCGTGCTCGCGCCCGACGAGCTCCGCGGGGAGGCGGAGCAGCGCCGGGCGCTGCTCGCCGAGCGCCACGAGGGCACGTTCGAGGTCGCCGAGACCGTGGAGCGGCCCGAGCCGGAGTCGAACGGCAAGGCGTCGCGCTCGAACGGGCGCGGCGAGTCGGTGATCCGCCCCGAGCGCTTCGCGCGGCTCGTCACGCTCGCGGGCCTTCTGATCGGCGCGGCGCGCGCGGGCGAGCGCCTGCAGGTCGACGAGGTGCTGCGCGAGCTCAACATCTCGCGGGACGAGCTCGAGGAGGACATCGAGGTCCTCAACGTCGTCAACTTCGGCGGCGGCACCTACGTGCTCTACGCCGAGATCGTGGGCGACGAGATCGAGGTCGATCCCGACACCTACGGCGACAACTTCGACCGGCCTGCGCGGCTCCTGCCGCTCGAGGCGAAGGCGCTGATCGCCGCCATCGACCTGTTCGGCGACCACCTCCCGCAGGCGGGCCTGCGCACCGCGCGCGAGAAGATCGTGGAGGCGCTCGGCCACGACCCGTCCGAGGAGGGCCTGGAGATCGCGCCCGGCCGCGACGACTCGCACGTGGTCTTCACGGTCAACGACGCGATCCAGCGCCGCCGCGTGCTCGAGCTCCACTACTACAAGGAGAACGAGGACGAGTTCGTGAAGCGCGAGGTCGAGCCCTACCAGCTCGTGAACGGGCCGGAGGGCTGGTACCTCGGCTGCTACGACCTGAGCCGCGACGACACCCGGCACTTCCGGCTCGACCGCATGAAGGAGGCGGTGATCACCGACCGCGAGTTCGAGCCGCGCGAGGGCGTCGAGGAGAAGCTCGCCGAGCAGGAGTGGCTCGTGAAGGGCGAGGTGGCGAGCGCCGGGGTCGCGCGCGTCTGGGTCTCGCCCGAGCGCGCCCGCTGGCTGCGCGAGGAGCGCACGGTGGTCGAGGAGCTGGCCGACGGCGCGGTGGTCGTGGAGCTCCCCTACGGGTCGATGGACTGGCTCGTGCGCGAGATCCTCAAGGGCGCGGGCGACCTGGTCGTGCTCGAGCCCGAGGACGCCCGCGAGGCGGTCCGCAGCGCCCTGGTCTGATCGGCCAGGGGACTGGCGCCGGCGGGGGGGCGCCGGGCCCCTACCTGGGCCCCCCCGGCCCCCCGCCCCCCCCCCCCCCCCCCCGCGGCGGGGCACTTCGCC
>Ga0181858_1000387_pt1 | contig 20631 bp, 12 predicted proteins | sample NewIslPassag4_SG_FD_130749 | JGI IMG/M metagenome (GOLD analysis project Ga0181858, IMG submission 130749) | Feedstock adapted compost microbial communities from Newby Island compost facility, Milpitas, CA, USA - Passage 4_SG | ecosystem: Engineered > Solid waste > Feedstock > Composting ...
CACGCCCCCCTCCCGGGGGCGCCCCCGCCGCCGCGGCGGGGCCGGCGCGCGGCCGTCCCGCGGCACGTCTTGGCCGCGGGCGCCAGCCCCGGGGGGCGCGACGCCCCGCCGATCCACGAGCCCGGGTCGCGGGAGACCGCGATCGTGCTCGCCGGCGAGGTCACGCTCGTCATCGACGGGAACGCCCGGACCCTGAAGGCGGGTGACAGCGTCACGTTCGACGCCGACCTGCCGCACCACTTCGAGAACCGCACCGACGAACAGGCCGAGTTCATCGCCGTCGTGGCAGCTGGACTTCGGCGCAGCTAGGGAGTCGCCAATGCCAAAGACGATGTTCGACAAGATCTGGGAGGCGCACGAGGTCGCGGAGGGGCTGCTGTACATCGACCTCCACCTCGTGCACGAGGTCACCTCGCCGCAGGCGTTCGAGGGCCTGCGCCTCGCGGGTCGCAAGGTGCGTCGCCCCGACAAGACCGTGGCGACGGCCGACCACAACGTGCCCACCGACGGCACCCCCGCGGCGCGGCTGATCGCCGACGCGCTCTCCCGCAAGCAGGTCGAGGCGCTCGAGCGCAACTGCGAGGAGTTCGGGATCCCGCTGTTCTCGATCGGCTCCGACCGCCAGGGCATCGTCCACGTGATCGGCCCCGAGCTGGGCCTCACGCAGCCGGGGATGACGATCGTCTGCGGTGACTCGCACACCTCCACGCACGGCGCCTTCGGCGCGCTCGCCTTCGGCATCGGCACCTCGGAGGTCGAGCACGTCCTGGCGACGCAGACGCTGAACCAGCGCCGCCCGAAGACGATGCGCATCAACTACACGGGCGAGCTGGGCTACGGCGTCACCGCCAAGGATTTGATCCTGGCGACGATCGGCCGCCTCGGCACCGGCGGGATGGTCGGCCACGCGGTCGAGTACGCCGGCGAGACGATCCGCGGGCTCTCGATGGAGAACCGCATGACGATCTGCAACATGACCATCGAGGGCGGCGGCCGCGCCGGCATGGTCGCGCCCGACGAGAAGACCTTCGAGTGGGTGAAGGGCCGTCCGGCGGCGCCCAAGGGCGACGACTGGGAGAAAGCGCTGGAGCGCTGGCGGCAGCTGCCCACCGACGAGGGCGCGACCTTCGACACCGAGGTCGACATCGACGCGAGCGAGATCTCGCCGATGGTCACCTGGGGGACGACCCCCGGCCAGGTCGTCGAGGTCACCGGCGTCGTGCCCGAGCCGCGCAGCGAGACCGAGGAGCGCGCCCTGCGCTACATGGACCTGAAGCCGGGCACGCCGATGCAGTCGATCAAGCTCGACCGCGTCTTCATCGGCTCGTGCACCAACTCGCGCATCCAGGACCTGCGCGAGGCGGCGGCGATGCTCGACGGCCACAAGATCGCCAAGCACGTCAAGGGCATGGTCGTCCCCGGCTCGGCGCAGGTGAAGAAGCAGGCCGAGGAGGAGGGCCTCGACGAGGTCTTCCGCTCCGCCGGCTTCGACTGGCGCTCCGCGGGCTGCTCGATGTGCCTGGGCATGAACCCGGACATCCTGAGCCCCGGCGAGCGCTGCGCCTCGACCTCGAACCGCAACTTCGAGGGGCGCCAGGGCAAGGGCGGCCGCACCCACCTCGTCAGCCCGAAGATGGCGGCCGCGGCGGCCATCGAGGGTCACTTCGTCGATATTCGTGATTGGAGCTAGAAGATGGAGCCCGTCAACGTCATCGAGGGGAAGGTGTCGGTGCTTGACCGCGCCGACGTCGACACCGACCAGATCATCCCCAAGCAGTTCCTGAAGCGGATCGAGCGCACCGGCTTCGGCCAGTTCCTGTTCTACGACTGGATGCAGGACGGCGAGATCGAGCTCGAGCCGAACCCGATCCTCGTGACCGGGCCCAACTTCGGCTGCGGCTCCTCGCGCGAGCACGCGCCGTGGGCGCTCCAGGACTTCGGCTTCGACGCGATCATCGCGCCGTCGTTCGCGGACATCTTCTACGGCAACTGCACGAAGATCGGCCTGCTGCCGGTCGTGCTGCCCGCCGACACCTGCAAGCAGATCGCGGCCGCCGGCTCGGCGCGGATCGAGCTCGAGTCGCAGAAGGTCACCTGGGACGGCGGCGAGGCCGGCTTCGAGATCGACGCCGAGATCAAGCGCCGCCTGCTGAACGGGCTCGACGACATCGGCATCACGCTGCAGAAGGTCGACGCGATCGACGCCTACGAGTCCTCCGACCGCGCCTACCCGGGTCCAGTCACCACCGCGCTGGCGGGCTGACCCCGTGGGCGAGCGCACGGTCGACTGGGACGCGGCCGCCTACGACCGTGTCGCTGACCCTCAGGAGGCGTGGGGCCGCGAGGTCATGGGGCGGCTCGGGCTCGCGGGCGACGAGACCGTGCTCGACGCGGGCTGCGGGTCGGGCCGCCTCACCCGCCTGCTCGCCGAGCGCGTCCCGCGCGGCCGCGTGATCGGCGTCGACGCCTCGGAGTCGATGGTCGAGTACGCGCGCTCGAACCTCGCCGATCTCGGCGACCGCATCGAGCTGCGAGTCGGCGACCTCACCGAGCTCGAGCTGGCGGAGCCCGTCGACGCCGTGTTCTCGAACGCGACGTTCCACTGGATCCTCGATCACGAGCGGCTGTTCGGCCGCCTGTTCGCGGGGCTGCGGCCCGGCGGGCGGCTTGAGGCGCAGTGCGGCGGCGAGGGCAACGTCGCCGAGTGGAAGCGCGCGATCGAGGCCGCGGAGGGCGACGAGCGCTTCGCCCCTCACCTGCGTGGCATGCCCGCCTCCTACAACTTCGCTTCCGTGGACGAGACCCGCCGCCGGCTCGAGCGCTCGGGCTTCGACGTCGAGCGGGTGTGGCTCGAGAACAAGCGCTACGCCCCGCCCGACGCCCGCGAGTTCGTGCGCTCGGTGGGGCTCACGAAGCACCTCGCGCGCCTGCCCGAGCGGCTCCGCGACGCGTTCGTGGACGCCGTCCTTGGCAAGATGGCGCGGCCTTTGACCCTGGAATACGTACGACTGAACATCTCCGCGAGGAAACCCGCATGAACACCCCCAAGATCGTCCTCCTGCCCGGTGACGGGATCGGCCCCGAGATCGTCGGCGCCGCGCGCCGCGTGCTCGACGCGGTCGGCGAGTTCGAGTACGAGGAGCACCTCATCGGCGGCGCCGCGATCGACGCCCACGGCACCGCGCTCACCGACGAGGTCCTGGACGCCTGCCGCGCCGCCGACGCCGTGCTGCTCGGCGCCGTCGGCGGCCCCAAGTGGGACACGACCGACCCGGACAAGCCGCGCCCGGAGCAGGGCCTGCTCGGCCTGCGCAAGGGCCTCGGTCTGTACGCGAACCTGCGGCCGGTGCGCCCGAGCCCGGCGCTGCTCGACGCGAGCCCGCTGCGCCGCGACCGCATCGAGGGCACCGACCTCGTCGTGGTGCGCGAGCTCACCGGCGGCATCTACTTCGGCGAGAAGACGCGCACCGACGACTCCGCGTCGGACGCGTGCGTGTACACCGCCGAGGAGGTGGAGCGCATCGCGCGCGTCGCCTTCGAGTCCGCGCAGCGCCGGCGCGGGCGCGTCACCTCAGTCGACAAGGCGAACGTGCTCGAGACCTCGCGGCTGTGGCGGGAGGTGGTCTCCCGCGTCGCGGCCGACTACCCGGACGTCGAGCTCGACCACATGCTGGTCGACAACGCCGCCATGCAGCTCGTCGCAAACCCGACCCGGTTCGACGTGATCGTGACCGAGAACATGTTCGGCGACATCCTCTCCGACGAGGCCGCGATGCTGACCGGCTCGCTGGGGATGCTCCCGTCGGCGAGCCTCGGCGGCGACGGCCCGGGCCTGTTCGAACCCGTGCACGGCTCGGCGCCCGACATCGCGGGACGCGGCATCGCCAACCCGCTCGCGACGTTCCTCTCGGTCGCGATGCTCCTGCGCGACGGGCTCGGCCGCGCCGAGGAGGCCGGCCGGGTGGAGCGCGCCGTCGACGCGGCGCTCGAGTCGGGCCTGCGGACGGCCGACCTGGGCGCCCCCGAGGGCGAGGCGGCGACCACCGAGCAGATGACCGAGGCCGTGCTGGGGGCTCTCGGCTAGCTCACGCGCCGGCCCGCCGCCCTCGCTCGCCTCCCCTTGAAGCGTGGGTCATACTTTCCGGGCCCCTGCAAACCGCAACGGAGGAGACCGTGGAGAAATCTGAGTGGATCTGGATGAATGGCGAGTTCGTCGCGTGGGACGACGCCCAGGTCCACGTACTCTCGCACGGCCTCCACTACGGAACCGGGGTCTTCGAGGGCGTCCGCTGCTACGCGACCGAGCTCGGGCCGGCGATCTTCCGGCACGCCGAGCACCTCGAGCGGCTCGCGAAGTCGGCGGAGCTCTACTACCTGCCGCTCCCGTACTCTACCGAGGAGCTGCGCCAGGCCACGCACGAGCTGATCCGGCGCAACAACCTGGAGAGCTGCTACATCCGCCCGCTCGCGTTCCGCGGCTACGGCGAGATGGGGCTCTACGCGCAGAGCGCGCCCGTCAACGTGATCATCGCGGCTTGGCCGTGGGGCGCGTACCTCGGCGAGGAGTCCAAGCGCCACGGCGTGCGCGTCAAGGTGTCCTCGTGGCGGCGGATCTCGCCCGCGGGCCTGATCCCCGCGGCGAAGGCGTCCGGCCAGTACCTGAACTCGATCCTCGCGAAGACCGAGAGCGCCAAGGCGGGCTACGACGAGGCGATCCTCCTCGACGAGCACGGGTACGTGTGCGAGGGATCGGGCGAGAACGTCTTCATCGTGCGTGACGGCGTGCTCGTGACGCCCGGGCACACGAACTCGATCCTCGACGGGATCTCGCGCAAGTCGGTCATCCAGATCGCGAAGGACCTGGGCTACGAGGTCCACGAGCGCGACATCGCCCGCGCCGAGCTCTACCTCGCGGACGAGATGTTCCTGTGCGGCACCGCCGCGGAGCTCGTGCCGGTGCGCGAGGTCGACGACCACGTGATCGGCGAGCCCGGCGAGGTCACGCGCGTGATCCAGGCCAAGTTCGAGGACGCCCTGCACGGGCGCGCTCAGGAGTACCGCGAGTGGCTGGACGTCGTGGAGGTCCCCAGTAAAGTCAGTTCCTGATGCGTCCGGGTTTCGAGGCGATCGAGCGAATTAGCAGCGCCACGGCGGCCTGACCAGGCCCCGTGGCCGGCGCGTCTGCCGACGGCGCGCGAGTGACGTAGTTCGCACCCCCTCGAGACCCGAAAGGCATCAACCCGTGACCACGATCCAGCTTTACGACACGACCCTCCGCGACGGCATGCAGGGGCCGGGGATGTCCCTGTCGGCCGCGGAGAAGGTCCGCGTAGTCCAGGCCCTCGACCGCCTCGGCGTGCAGTTCATCGAGGCCGGCTTCCCGAGCTCCAACCCCAAGGAGGAGGAGCTGTTCGAGCTGCTCGCCGACGTGCCGCTGGAGCAGGCCGCGATCTGCGCGTTCGGCATGACGCGGCGCCGCGACGTCTCCGCCGAGGAGGACCCGGCGCTGCGCATCCTCACCGACTCGTTCGCGCCGGTCGTGACCCTGGTCGGCAAGACCTGGGGGCTGCATCTGGAGAAGGTCACGAAGGTGAGCCGCGACGAGAACCTCGCGATGATCGCCGAGTCGGTGGCCTTCTGCCGCGAGCGCGGCAAGCGGGTGATCTACGACGCCGAGCACTTCTTCGACGCCTGGGCGGACGACTCGGGCTACGCGCTCGAGTGCCTGCGCACGGCCGCGGCTGCCGGGGCCGAGAACGTGACCCTCTGCGACACCAACGGGGCGACCCTGCCGCACGACATCGCGGCGGCCACGAAGGCCGTCGTCGCGGAGATCGGGGACCGGGTCGCGGTCGGCATCCACACCCACAACGACGCCGAGTGCGCCGTGGCGAACGCGCTGGCCGCGGTCCGCGAGGGCGCGACCCTCGTGCAGGGCACGATCAACGGCTACGGCGAGCGCTGCGGCAACGCCAACCTGGTCTCGATCCTGCCGGCGCTCCAGCTCAAGCTCGGCTACGACGTCGTGGGGCCGGAGCAGCTGCGGCGCCTCACCGAGACGTCGCACTTCGTCGCCGAGCTGCTCAACGTCGCGCCCAACCCGGACCAGCCCTACGTGGGCCGGCACGCGTTCGCGCACAAGGGCGGCATGCACGTCGCCGGCGTGCAGGCCGACGCGCGCACGTTCGAGCACCTCGACCCCGAGCTCGTCGGCAACTCGCGCGACGTCTTGATCTCCGAGCTCTCCGGCAAGGGCTCGGTGCTCTCGCGCGCCGAGCGCGCCGGGATCGAGCTCGACGAGGAGACCGCGAAGCGCGCGGTCGCGCGCGTCAAGGAGCGCGAGCACCGCGGCTACCACTACGAGGCCGCGGACGCCTCGTTCGAGCTCCTGCTGCGCCGCGAGGCGGGCGCGTACGAGCCGCTCTTCCGTCTCGAGAGCTTCCGCGTGATCACCGAGAAGCGCGCCAACGGGAAGGTCGAGACCGAGGCGACGATCAAGATCTGGGTCGGCGGCCAGCGCTACGTGCGCACCGCCGAGGGCAACGGTCCCGTGAACGCCCTCGACAAGGCGCTGCGCGCGGCGATCACCGACCACTACCCGCACCTCGCGGACATCGAGCTCACGGACTTCAAGGTCCGCATCCTCGACTCCCACGACGGCACCGGCGCGGTCACGCGCGTGCTGCTCGACTCCTCCGACGGCCAGGAGACGTGGGGCTCCATCGGGGTGTCCGAGAACGTCATCGAGGCCTCGTGGGAGGCCCTGGTCGACTCGCTCGAGTACGCGTTCCAGCCGCGCGCCGGCGCGCGCGCCGCGGACCGCGAGCCGACTGAGCGCGAGACCCTGCAGACGGGCGCTTGAGCGGCGCGGACGGGATACCCCTCGCGCGGCCCGAGCTCGGGAGGCGGGAGGAGGAGCTCGTCCTCGAGGTCCTGCGCTCCGGTCGCCTCTCGCTGGGGCCGGTCCAGGAGCGCTTCGAGCGCGCTTTCGCCGGGTGGCTCGGGGTCGCCGACGCGGTGGCCGTCTCCTCCGGCACCGCGGCCCTGCACCTGGGGGTGCGGCGCCTGGGCTGGGGGGAGGGCGACGAGGTGGTCACCAGCCCGTTCAGCTTCGTGGCCTCGGCCAACTGCCTGCTGTACGAGGGCGCGAGGCCCGTGTTCGCCGACATCGACCCGGTGACGCTCAACCTCGACCCGCAGGCGGCCGCCGATGCGGTCGGCGAGCGGACCGCGGGGCTGCTCCCCGTGCACATCTTCGGCTACCCGGCCGCGATGCCCGAGCTCAACGAGCTCGCGGAGCGCCACGGCCTGGGGATCCTCGAGGACGCCTGCCAGGCGCCCGGCGCGGTCGACGCCGACGGCGTGCGCGTGGGCGCGCGCGGCAACCTCGCCTGCTTCGCGTTCTACGCGAACAAGCAGCTCACGACGGGGGAGGGGGGCGTGCTCGTGCCGCGCTCTGCCGAGGAGGCGGCGCTCGTGCGCAGCGAGCGCAACCAGGGCCGGGCCCTCGACATGGACTGGCTCGATCACGACCGGCTCGGGTTCAACTACCGGATGACCGAGCTGCAGGCCGCGCTCGGCGTCGCCCAGGTCGAGCGCGCCGACGAGCTGCTCGCGCGCCGCGCGCGCGTGGCCGAGCTCTACACCGAGGCGCTCGCCGAGCTGGGCGGCGTGCAGGCCGCGCCGGGCGCGGACCTCGACGGGCTCGTCCTGCCCTGCGCCGACCGCGGCAGCGAACGGCGCAGCTGGTTCGTCTACCCGGTGCGCCTGCCGCGCGACGCGGACCGCGACGCGGTGATCGCCGACCTTGCCGAGCGGGGGGTCGCCGCGAAGGCGTACCTGCCGTGCATCCACCTGATGCCCCACTACCGCGAGCGCTTCGGGTTCCGGAGCGGCGAGCTCCCCGTCGCCGAGGAGGTCGCGGAACGTTCGCTCGCGCTGCCATTCTTCCCGGCCATGACCGAGGAACAAGTCGCGCGCGTGACCGAGGCGCTCGCCGAGGCGCTCGCGGGGAGCTGGACGTAGCCGATGGGACGATTCGACACGCCGCAGGACCCGCTGTTTCAGCGCATCAACGCTTCGATCTCCTTCGACCGGCGCCTCTGGCCGCAGGACATCCGCGGCTCGCTCGCGCACGCGCGCGGCCTGCGCCGCGCCGGCGTGCTGACCGACGAGGAGCTCGCCGAGCTCGAGCGCGGGCTCGAGGCCGTCGCCGGTGAGCTGGAGCGCGGCGAGTTCCCGTTCCGCGAGGACGACGAGGACATCCACATGGCGGTCGAGCGCCGGCTGACCGAGATCATCGGCCCGCTCGGCGGGAAGCTGCACACGGCCCGCTCGCGCAACGACCAGGTCGCGACCGACGTCGCGCTGTTCGTGCGCGAGGCCGCCGAGCGCGCGCTCGGGCTCGTCCGCGAGCTGATGGGCACGCTGCTGGATCTGGCCGAGCGCCACGCGGACTGGCCGCTGCCCGGCTACACGCACCTGCAGCGCGCCCAGCCGGTGTACCTGGGCCACCACCTGCTCGCCTACTTCTGGATGCTGCGGCGCGACGCCCGCAGGCTGGCCGCGGCGTGCGACGCGGCGGCCGCCGAGATGCCGCTCGGGTCGGGCGCCCTGGCGGGGCTCAACTGGGAGCTCGACCGCGAGGGGACGGCCGCCGAGCTGGGCTTCGCGGCGCCGTCGCCGAACTCGCTCGACGCGGTCTCCAACCGCGACGCCGTGCTCGACTACCTCTCGGCGGCGGCGATCTGCGCGACGCACCTGTCCAGGCTGGGGAGCGAGCTCGTGCTCTGGTCCAGCCAGGAGTTCGGCTTCTGCGAGCCCGCGGATGACTTCTCCTCGGGGTCGAGCATCATGCCCCAGAAGAAGAACCCGGACGCGGCCGAGCTCCTGCGCGCGAAGGCCCCGCGCGTCGTCGCGTCGCTGAACACGCTCCTGGGCGTCCTGCACGCGCTGCCGCTCGCGTACTCCAAGGACCTGCAGGAGGACAAGGAGGCCCTGTTCGACGCGGTCGACACGCTCGAGACGTGCCTCGCCGCCGCGAACCGGATGCTCGAGGGCATCACGTTCAACCGCGAGCGGCTCGCGGCCGCGGCGGCCGACGAGTTCCCGGCGGCGACCGACGTCGCCGACCTCCTCGTGCGCAAGGGCATGCCGTTCCGCGAGGCCCACGGGGTCGTCGGCAGCCTCGTGCGCAAGGCGCTCGCCAGCGGCCGCAGGCTGTCGGAGCTGAGTCCCGACGAGATCCGCGCCGAGTCCGAGCTCCTGGACGACGAGTACTACGAGGTGCTGCGCGCGGGCGAGTGGCTCGAGTCCAAGCGCTCGCCCGGCGGGACGTCGTCCGCGCGCGTGCGCGAGCAGCTCGAGGCCGCGCGCGCGGTGCTCGCAGAGCTCGGGTGAGCGCGGGGTCCGCAGCGGACGCGCCCACGGTCGGCGACCTTTTGCCCGAGGAGTTCTACGCGCGCTCCGTCCACGACGTGGCGCGCGACCTGATCGGCTGCGCGCTGCTGGTCGACGGCGTGGGCGGCGTGATCGTCGAGACCGAGAGCTACCACGCCTCCGAGCCCGCCTGCCACGCGTACGTGGGCCTCACGCCGCGGACCGAGCCGCTCTTCGGCCCGCCGGGGCGCGCCTACGTCTACCTCTCCTACGGGATCCACAGCCTGCTGAACGCGGTCGCCGAGCCCGAGGGGGAGGCGGCGGCGGTCCTCATCCGGGCGCTCGAGCCGCGCTGGGGCATCGAGCGGATGCGCGAGCGCCGCGGACGCGAGGACCTGAACGAGCTCTGCTCGGGGCCCGGCAAGCTCACCGAGGCGCTGGGCGTCGGCCTCGAGCTCAACCGCGCGCCGCTCACGGCGCCGCCGTTCGAGATCCGGGCGCGCGCCGGGGAGTGGCGCTCGCCGGAGATCGTGACCGGCCCCCGCATCGGGATCACGCGCGCGGCGGAGCTGCCCTGGCGCTTCTGCGCGCGCGGCAACCCGTTCGTGTCGCGCCCGCGGCCGCCGGCGTAGCGCCGGCTAGGGGGCTTCGAGCGCGCCGTCCTGCCCGCTCGGCGGGGTCCCGGTGCCGCCCCCGCCCTGGTTCTGGTTGCCCGGCTGGCTGGGCGGCTGCTCGGGCTGCGGCGCGGGAGCCTGGGGTTCGGGGGCCGGCGCCTGCTCGGGCACGGGCGCCGGGGCCGGCGCTGGGGTCGCCTCAGCCGGCGGCGCCTCGGCGGCCTCCTTTTCGGCCTTGCGGGCCTTGCGCTCGGCGTCGCGCGAGTCGCTCAGCGTGACCCAGGCCTTGACGATGTCGGCGAAGATGAGCGCCGGGTAGGTGCCGCCGTCCACCGGGGCCCCGCCGTGCTCGGTCTTCATCGGCTGGTTGGAGTCGGCGTGGCCCACCCACACGCAGGCGGTGATGTCCGGGGTGGCGCCGCAGAACCAGGCGTCGCCGTTGTCGTCGGTCGTGCCGGTCTTGCCCCACGTCGGCTCGCCGGTCTGCGCGTTCTTGCCGGTGCCGCTGGAGACGACGCGCGCGAGCATGGTGGTGGCGGTCTCCGCGACCTCCGGGTCGATCACCTGCTTGCGGATCGACTCGTTCTTGCCGCTCGCGCCGGTGCGGTCCTCGACGAGGTCGCCGTCGGCGTCCCTCACCTCCGCGATGCCGACGGGCCCGCCGGGGCTCGCCGCCATCGTCCCGGAAATGCGGTCGCCGTCCTCCTCCAGCGTGAGGTAGGCGTGAGTCATCTCGAGCGGCGTCACGCCATGGCTCAGGCCGCCCAGGATCATCGCCGGGTTGTACGGCTCGAACTTCCCGTTGCCGATCTTGTACTTGGCCTCGGTCCGCAGGTCGGTGCGGATGCCCATCTTGCGCGCGTTGTCGGCGATGTTGCCCAGGCCCACCCGCAGGCCGAGCTCGGCGTAGATGGAGTTGTCGGAGTAGGCGGTCGCCGACGCCAGCGAGGCCGACCCGAGGTAGGAGTCCTCGTAGTTGGCGGGCTTGAAGATCTCGTTTACGACCTTGGTCTTGCCGTTCTTCTTGCGGACCTTGACCTTGAACGGGAACTGCTTGGGCTGGGAGACGAACACGTCCTCGGGCCCGTAGCCCTTCTCCAGGGCCGTGACGAGGGTGAACGGCTTGAACGACGAGCCGGGCTGGCGCTGGCCGTTCGTGGCCAGGTTGAACGCGCTCTTCTCGAAGTCCCAGCCGCCGACCATGGCGCGCACGCCGGCGGTCTCGTTGTCCAGGACCACCACGGCGCTGTCGAGGCCGAGGCCGGCGACCCGGTTGGCCGCGATCTGCTCGCCCTGCCGCTGGAGCTCGAGGTCGAGGGTCGTGCGCACCCGCAGGCCGCCGCCGAAGGCCTTCCCGGGGCCGTAGCGGTCGACGAGCTGCTGGCGTACCCACGAGGTGAAGTACGGCGCCTCGGAGTCCTCCGCCGGCGGCTCGATCTGGGCCGGGACGGGCAGCTCCTTGGTGATGTACTCCTGGTACTCGCTCTCGGTGATGACGCCCTGCTCCATCATCTTGCGCAGGACGACGTCGCGCTGGCGCCGGGCGGCCTCGGGGTTGGTGCGCGGCGAGTACGCCGACGGCGAGGAGATGATCGCCGCGAGCAGGGCCGCCTCCCAGGGCAAGAGCTCCTGAGCGCAGCTCGTGGACTCGACGCAGCCCGGGTGGGCGTGGCCGAAGTAGGTCTCGGCCGCCGCCTCGATCCCGTAGGCGCCCTCGCCGAAGTACACGGAGTTCAGGTACTCCGTGAGGATCTTGTCCTTGGACCACTGGCGCTCGAGGTGGTAGGCGAGCGCCGCCTCGCGCAGCTTCTGGAGGATCGTGCGGCTGTCCTGCGCCTCGAGGGCGTTCTTGACGAACTGCTGCGTGATCGTCGAGCCGCCCTGGGCTGCCGAGCCGGACAGGACGTCCTGATAGAGGGCGCGCGCGATGCCCTGGAAGTCCACGCCGCGGTGCTCGTAGAAGCGCTCGTCCTCGATCGCGACGACGGCGGACTTGACGATCGGCGCGATCTCGTTGGAGGCGACGAGGATGCGGCCGTCGTTGTTGGTGACGGTCCCGATCTCCTCGCCGTTGATGTCGAGCATCACGGAGTTCTCCGCCGCCTCGTACTGCGCGCGGTTCTCGAGCGAGGGCAGGTCCTGGGCGACGGCCATCATCACGCCGAACACCCACGAGACCGCGGCGAGCAGCGCGAGGCCCATGATCACGAGCAGCGCGCGCAGCTTCTTGAGCTTGGGCCGGCGCGACCTGGGATCGCCGCCGCCCTCGATCACGCGCAGGCGCCCGCGGCGTCCGCCGGGATGGCGAGGCGGGCGCCCGGAGCCGTTGCCCGCGCGGGCCTGGGCCCCGTCGCCGTTGCGCACGTCGAACGGGGTGCTGCGGATCGTGGGGGCCGAGCCCCGCCCGTTGGCCGGGCGCGGGCGATCGGCGCGGGTGCGCGTGGCCCGCGAGCGCGACGCTCTCTGGCTGGTCGCCCCCTTGCGGGGGCGCTCATCTCGCCGGCGCCGCTTACGTGTGTCTTCGGGGCCCATTCAGTCTGGATCGGCGGTCGACATCGCGGCGGGCGACGCATCCCGAGTCGCCGCAGGGATGACCTTCGCGCGCCGGCCCAGCCACGAGACCGGCTGCGATCCGGGGGCGAAGAGCACATCCCCCACAGCCGGCGAGCCAGTCTAGCATTGGGGCCCGTGACCGACAGGGGCAAAGACGAGGCCGCCGCGCTCGAGCGCTTGCTGGCCGGGGCGGTCGACGTGCTGCCCGAAGGGAGGCTCGTGGAGCAGCTCCGCGAGGGACGTCCGCTGCGCGTGAAGTTCGGGATGGACCCGACGAGCGCCGACATCCACCTGGGCCACTGCGTGGTGCTCACCAAGCTCCGCGCCTTCCAGGACCTGGGCCACACGGTGGTGCTGATCGTCGGCGACTACACGGCGCGCGTCGGCGACCCGAGCGGGCGCGACCAGACGCGGCCGGTCCTGAGCGCCGAGGAGATCGAGGCGAACGCCCGCACCTACCAGGAGCAGGCGTTCAAGGTGCTCGACCCCGAGCGCACCGAGGTGCGCCACAACAGCGAGTGGCTCGACATGACGAGCGGCGAGCTGTTCGAGCTCGTGCGCCGCTTCACGGTCGCGCGCCTGCTCGAGCGGGACGACTTCCAGAAGCGCATGAGCGCCGGGCAGGCGATCTCGGCGCTCGAGCTGCTCTACCCGGTGCTCCAGGGCTACGACTCGGTGGCCGTGGAGGCCGACATCGAGCTCGGCGCCACCGACCAGAAGTTCAACCTGCTCTTCGGCCGCGACGTGCAGATCGCGTACGGCCAGAAGCCGCAGTCGATCCTCACCATGCCCATCCTCGTCGGCACGGACGGCGTCCGCAAGATGTCGAAGAGCTACGGCAACTACGTGGGCGTCACCGACGAGCCGGCCGAGATGTTCGGGAAGCTGATGAGCATCCCAGACACCGTCATGGACGAGTACTACCTGCTGCTGCTCGGCCGCGAGCGCGACCCCGACGCCCACCCCAACGAGGCGAAGCGGGCCCTGGCGCGGGCGATCGTGGAGCGCTTCCACTCGGCCGACGACGCGCGTGCCGCGGAGGAGCGCTTCGACGCCGTCCACAAGCGCCGCGAGATCCCCGACGAGGTGCCCACCGCGACCGCGCAGCCCAACGACGAGGGCCTCGTGCACCTGCCGGCCCTGATCAAGGCCGAGTTCGGGATGAGCACCAGCGAGGCGCGGCGCCTGATTCAGGGCGGCGGCGTCAAGCTGGACGGCGAGCCCGTCGAGGCGGGGCAGCTCGACGTGGCCCTGGACGAGCTCGCGGGCCGCGTTCTGCAGGTCGGCAAGCGCCGTTTCGTGCGCGTGGCCGAGCCCGCCGGTGCGGGCCGCGCGGATTCCTGAAAGTTCGCGCGCGCGTTCGCTACACTCTGCCGCCGCCACGGGCAGGGCACCGGGCCGGGAGCCTGGGCCTTGAACGGGGCGGAGCGACACGGATATAATCGTTGGTCGCGTTTGAGACGGACCGTCGGGCCGCGAGAGCCCCTCGCAGTCGGACGGCGCGGTGTTTGAAAACTGAGCAGCGCGCGACAGACCGCCGAGGTCTAGTCGCGTCCAGGTTCGACCCGTCGGGGTGCCGCTTGCCGGTGCTGCGACGGGCCTGATACAGAACCCCGTCATGCGTGTCGCCGGGTGTACCGCGCGACGCGAGAGCGCATGACGAACTTTCCGAGTTTGGTGGGAGAGCGCTCGCCGGTTCGCCGGCTTGTGTTTCTCCTGACTCTTTTCACGGAGAGTTTGATCCTGGCTCAGGACGAACGCTGGCGGCGTGCCTAACACATGCAAGTGGAGCGACGAACCAGGGCTTGCCCTGGGGCAAAGCCGCGAACGGGTGAGTAACACGTGGGTAACCTGCCCCGATGACCGGGATAACCCGGGGAAACTCGGGCTAATACCGGATGTGCTCCTCGGACACAAGTCCGTTGAGTAAAGGTAGCTTCGGCTTCCGCATCGGGAGGGGCCCGCGGCCCATTAGCTAGTTGGTGGGGTAACGGCCTACCAAGGCGACGATGGGTAGCTGGTCTGAGAGGACGATCAGCCACACTGGGACTGAGACACGGCCCAGACTCCTACGGGAGGCAGCAGTGGGGAATCTTGCGCAATGCGCGAAAGCGTGACGCAGCAACGCCGCGTGGGGGAAGAAGGCCTTCGGGTTGTAAACCCCTTTCAGGAGGGACGAAGGTGCGACGGTGAATAGCCGCTCGTACTGACGGTACCTCCACAAGAAGCTCCGGCTAACTACGTGCCAGCAGCCGCGGTAATACGTAGGGGGCTAGCGTTGTCCGGAATCATTGGGCGTAAAGCGCGCGTAGGCGGCCCGGTAAGTCCGTTGTGAAAGTCAAAGGCTCAACCTTTGAAAGCCGATGGATACTGCCGGGCTAGAGTCCGGAAGAGGCGAGTGGAATTCCTGGTGTAGCGGTGGAATGCGCAGATATCAGGAGGAACACCAATAGCGAAGGCAGCTCGCTGGGACGGTACTGACGCTGAGGCGCGAAAGCGTGGGGAGCGAACAGGATTAGATACCCTGGTAGTCCACGCCGTAAACGATGGGCACTAGGTGTGGGAGGTGTCGACTCCTCCCGTGCCGGCGCTAACGCATTAAGTGCCCCGCCTGGGGAGTACGGCCGCAAGGCTAAAACTCAAAGGAATTGACGGGGACCCGCACAAGCAGCGGAGCATGTGGTTTAATTCGATGCAACGCGAAGAACCTTACCTGGGCTTGACATGTTGGTGACCGGTGTGGAAACACACCTTTCCTTCGGGACACCATCACAGGTGGTGCATGGCTGTCGTCAGCTCGTGTCGTGAGATGTTGGGTTAAGTCCCGCAACGAGCGCAACCCCTGTCCCATGTTGCCAGCGTAAAGTCGGGGACTCATGGGAGACTGCCGGTGACAAACCGGAGGAAGGTGGGGACGACGTCAAGTCATCATGCCCCTTATGCCCAGGGCTACACACGTGCTACATTGGCGCGTACAGAGGGAAGCGATACCGCGAGGTGGAGCAAATCCCAAAAAGCGCGTCTCGGTTCGGATTGGAGGCTGAAACTCGCCTCCATGAAGGTGGAGTTGCTAGTAATCGCGGATCAGCAATGCCGCGGTGAATACGTTCCCGGGTCTTGTACACACCGCCCGTCACACCACGAAAGCGGGCAACACCCGAAGCCGGTGAGCTAACCCGTAAGGGAGGCAGCCGTCGAAGGTGGGGCTCGTGATTGGGGTGAAGTCGTAACAAGGTAGCCGTAGCGGAAGCTGCGGCTGGATCACCTCCTTTCTAGGGAGCTCACGAAGCCCGCGCCTCGAGCGCGGTCGCTTCGAGGGAGCGCCGGCGGTTCTCGCCCGCCGGTCGAACCCGAAACGTCGACCGAACCTGGTCCGAGGTGGCGGCCGAGCCCTGTGCTCGGCGGCGGCGCCGCGGAACGCTGCTCAGTTTTCAGAGACCGCGGGCGGAAGTCCTCCGCTCGTCCGTCTCGGAGGAGCTTGAAAACTGCACCAAGGCCGATTAGACGGGTAATTCATCTCACTCACGCTTCCGTGTGAGTGAGCTCACCGTCAAGATAGTAAGGGCAAATGGTGGATGCCTTGGCCCCAGGAGCCGATGAAGGACGTGGACGGCTGCGATAAGCCGCGGTGAGGCGCTGAACAGCCTTTGACCCGCGGATCTCCGAATGGGGAAACCCGGCGCCGGTAATGCGGCGTCATCCGTCACTGAATACATAGGTGGCGGAAGGCAAGCGGGGGAACTGAAACATCTCAGTACCCCGAGGAAAGGAAATCAACCGAGACTCCCTGAGTAGTGGCGAGCGAAAGGGGACCAGCCCAAACCGAGCGGGTGAAAGCGGGCACGCGTTGCTCGTTCGGGGTTGTAGGGCTCGTGCCCGGACCGTGCCCGGTCCGGCGGCAGTTACCAAGTCAGGCTCTAGCCGAAGCACGTGGAACCGTGCACCACAGAGGGCAATCGTCCCGTAGGCGAAAGGGCACTGACCTGCCGATCGAGTTCCTGAGTAGGACCGCTGCCGTGAAACGCGGTCTGAATCTGGGGGGACCACCCTCCAAGGCTAAGTACTCCCTGGTGACCGATAGTGAACTAGTACCGTGAGGGAAAGGTGAAAAGTACCCCGGAAGGGGAGTGAAATAGCACCTGAAACCATTTGCCTACAAGTGGTCGGAGCGCTTCGGCGTGACGGCGTACTTTTTGCATAACGGGCCGGCGAGTTGCTGGTCAGTGGCGAGGTTAAGCGATGAGCGGAGCCGCAGCGAAAGCGAGTCCGAATAGGGCGATTGAGTCACTGGCCGCAGACCCGAAACTGGGCGAGCTATCCATGGGCAGGCTGAAGCGAGGGTAAGACCTCGTGGAGGGCCGAACCGACCTACGTTGAAAAGTGGGCGGATGACCTGTGGATAGGAGTGAAAGGCTAAACAAGCCCAGAGATATCTGGTTCTCTCCGAAATATATTTAGGTATAGCCTCGAGTTATGTGCGTGACGGCCGTAGAGCACTGCTTGGACTAGGGGCCCCACCAGGTTACCGACTTCAGGCAAACTCCGAAGACCGTTACGTTCAGCTCGGGAGTCAGTGTGCGAGGGATAAACTTCGTACGCGAGAGGGAAACAACCCAGACCACCAGCTAAGGACCCTAAGTGTTGACTAAGTGGAAAACGATGTCCGAATGCCGAGACAACCAAGAGGTTGGCTTAGAAGCAGCCATCCTTTAAAGAGTGCGTAACAGCTCACTGGTCAAGTGTTCGGGCGCGGATAATTCAACGGGGCTCAAGTCAACCTCCGAAGCTGTGGGTTCTCATGATCTGCGGATCATGGGAGCGGTAGGAGAGCGTTCCTGTTGCGGCTGAAGCGGGCGCGAAAGCGACCCGTGGAGCGGCAGGAAGTGAGAATGCCGGCATGAGTAGCGCAAGAGGGGTGAGAATCCCCTCCACCGATTGTCCGAGGTTTCCTGAGTAAAGTTCGTCTGCTCAGGGTTAGTCGGGACCTAAGGCGAGGCCGAAAGGCGTAGCCGATGGCCAACAGGTTGATATTCCTGTACCACGTCGCATCCGTTTGACCGAAGGGGTGACGAGGAAGGGGAAGGGATCCCAGGCGATGGTTGTCCTGGGGCAAGCACGTAGCCAGTCGCTGTAGGCAAATCCGCAGTGGCGTTTTGACGCGAGGTGCGATGCCAGCTGGCTTGACCGCCGGCGAGTCCCCGTACCCATGCCTCCGAGAAAAACCTCTAGGAAGGATGCTCGTGCCCGTACCGAGAACCGACACAGGTGGACTGGTAGAGAATACCGAGGTGAGCGAGATAACCATCGTTAAGGAACTCGGCAAAATCGTCCCGTAACTTCGGGAGAAGGGACGCCCCGGTAGGGTGAAGCCTCTTGCAGGTGGAGCCCGAGGGGGCCGCAGTGAATAGGCCCAAGCGACTGTTTACCAAAAACACAGGCCTCTGCTAAGTCGAAAGACGACGTATAGGGGCTGACGCCTGCCCGGTGCCGGAAGGTTACGCGGAGTTGTTAGCGCTTCGGCGCGAAGCAGCGAAGCTAAGCCCCGGTAAACGGCGGCCGTAACTATAACGGTCCTAAGGTAGCGAAATTCCTTGTCGGGTAAGTTCCGACCTGCACGAATGGCGTAACGACTTGGGCGCTGTCTCAACGATGGGCTCGGTGAAATTAAAGTCTCGGTGAAGATGCCGAGTACCCGCGGCTAGACGGAAAGACCCCGTGAACCTTTACTGCAACTTGATATTGGAGTCTGGGGCGTCTCGCTCAGGATAGGTGGGAGGCTGTGAAACAGTGGCTTCGGCCGCTGGGGAGCCGTCCTTGAGATACCACCCTTGATGCTCTGGGCTTCTAACGCGCTTCCGTGATCCGGGGCGCGGACAGTGTCAGGTGGGCAGTTTGACTGGGGCGGTCGCCTCCTAAAGAGTAACGGAGGCGCCCAAAGGTTCCCTCAGCACGGTCGGAAATCGTGCGTAGAGTGTAAAGGCATTAAGGGAGCTTGACTGCGAGACCGACGGGTCGAGCAGGAACGAAAGTTGGGCTTAGTGATCCGGCGGTAGCAAGTGGAAGCGCCGTCGCTCAACGGATAAAAGGTACTCCGGGGATAACAGGCTTATCGCTTCCAAGAGTCCACATCGACGAAGCGGTTTGGCACCTCGATGTCGGCTCGTCGCATCCTGGGGCTGAAGCACGTCCCAAGGGTTGGGCTGTTCGCCCATTAAAGCGGCACGCGAGCTGGGTTCAGAACGTCGTGAGACAGTTCGGTCCCTATCTGCCGTGGGCGTTGGAGAGTTGAGGGGAGTCGTCCTTAGTACGAGAGGACCGGGATGAACGCACCTCTGGTGTATCTGTTGTCCTGCCAAGGGCACCGCAGATTAGCTACGTGCGGATCGGATAACCGCTGAAAGCATCTAAGCGGGAAGCCGACCCCAAGATGAGCTCTCCCATCCCCTTGAGGGAGTAAGACCCCTGGGAGACCACCAGGTTGATAGGCCGGCGGTGTAAGCGCGGTAACGTGCTCAGCTGACCGGTACTAATGGGTCGAGGGCTTGACGGATATTTTTGAATTCCCGCGCGGCCTAGGTGCAGTTTTCAAGCCTCTTCGAGGCGGGCTCGCACTCACACAGTGTGAGTCGGTCTCGCAAAATTTCGGTGGCTATAGCGAGGGGGAAACACCTCTTCCCATTCCGAACAGAGAAGTTAAGCCCCTCAGCGCCGATGGTACTTGGCCCGCGAGGGCCTGGGAGAGTAGGTCGCCGCCGGTTTATCTACTGCGAGAGAGCCGCCTTCGGGCGGCTCTTTCGCGTTTCTGGGCCCGCTCATTCGCGCCGGAGTACGGTTTGCGGGGATGACCGAGGGAGCGGAGCCCGCGGACGGAAGCTTCCGCTTGGCGCAGGAGGTGGTCGCGCTGCTGTCCGACGAGGTCGGGCCGCGCCGGCCGGCGAGTGCCGCGGAGGCGCGCGCCGCGCAGCTGGTTGCCGAGCGTCTTGGCGAGCTGGGGGTGGCTTGGGCGCTCGAGCGCTTCCGCGGGGCCTCGACGTTCGCCTGGGCCCAGGCGGTCCCGCTTGCCGCTGCGCTCGTGGGGTTCGGGCCGCTTGGGCTCGCGCTCGCGGCTTCCGAGAGCGAGCTGCGCTGGCAGCTGCTCACGCGGCTGTTTTCCCGGCGGGCGAGCCAGAACCTGGTCGCGAGCGTCGAACCGCGCGGCCAGCCGGTGCGGACCGTCGCGCTTGTCTCGCACCTCGACAGCTCACGGTCCGGCCTGCTCTTCCACCCTGCGCTCGCGCCGCACCTGCGCAGGCTCTTGGACGCGAACGCGCTCGGTCTGGCCGTTGGGGCGCTCGCGCCCTTCCTGCGACGGTTCCGCGCGGGGCGGGCCGCGGTTGCAGCTGCGCGCGCCTTCGCCGCGTTCGGGCTTGCGCTGCTCGCCGAGCGCGAGCTGCGCGGCCGTGACGTTCCCGGCGCCAACGACAACGCGTCGGGGGTGGCCGTCTGCGCTGCGATCATGGCGGAGCTCGCGCGCGCGCCGCTCGCCCGGACGCGCGTCGTGATGCTGGCTACGGGGTGCGAGGAGTCCGGGACGATCGGCATGCGGGCGTTCCTCGAGCGGCACGAAACCTCGGGTTGGCTGTTCGTGAACCTGGACGGGGTGGGGGCGCCCGCGACGCTGCGGTACCTGCCCCGCGAGGGCGTGGGGCGCGTGTACCGGGCGGATCCTGGACTGGTCAAGCTGTGCGCGGAACTCGAGCGCGAGCGTCCCGAGCTCGGCCTACGGAGGGCCGAGAAGCTGGTTGGGCTCACCTACGACGCGACGCCCGTGCTCGCCCGCGGCGGCCGTGCGATCACGTTGAGCGCCCAGGACGACGTGATCCCCAACTACCACACGCCCTCCGACATCACGGCGAACCTCGATGCGCGGACCCTGGCGCGGGCTCTCGCCACGGTCCGCGCTCTGCTGGCGGCGATCGACGCGGGTCGCGCCGACCGCCCCGCGCGCTCGGGCCTCGCGGAAGGCCTTTAAGGCCTCCTCCCGGTCAAAGGCGAGGCCCTTCTTCTCCACACCCTGCCACCGCCCGTCCTGGTAGATAAACCGGGG
>Ga0181858_1000391_pt1 | contig 20530 bp, 37 predicted proteins | sample NewIslPassag4_SG_FD_130749 | JGI IMG/M metagenome (GOLD analysis project Ga0181858, IMG submission 130749) | Feedstock adapted compost microbial communities from Newby Island compost facility, Milpitas, CA, USA - Passage 4_SG | ecosystem: Engineered > Solid waste > Feedstock > Composting ...
ATGAAAGTAAACGAAGGAGGACGACGGGCATGAGTGATCGGGAAAAGAAGATCGCGGAGATTCGGGAAGCGTTGGGACGTGTTGAATTAGGATCTTGCCGCATAACTGCTTTTGCAGATTTGGAGTATTGGGTCCGTTTCCTCCTATCCGACCTCGACCGCGAACGCGAAGAAAGCCGGAAACTGTGGGAGGAACGGGATTTTTGGAAAGGGCAATACGACAGGCAAGTTGAGGGTTCCGTGTTTCTTGGAGAAATGGTCGAGCGGTTGCGCGAGGAACGCGACAAGCTGATCGAGGTGTTGCGGTGGTATGCGGATGCAGTCAATTACGAATATCGAACGAGTTATCTCGATCAAGACGCGCCAATCATAGACGACAGCGGCCAACGTGCCCGCGACATCCTTCACGAAATCGGGGTGACGGTGGAATGAGCAGAACCAAAATGAACCTGAACAACCTGAATCATCAACTGGTCGTCGCTGGATTAACAGGTATGGTAGACGAAGACGGGTTAACGCCGCATGAAGCGTTGGAAGTGTTAGAGGACATCAAGCAGAACATTTTCCACGCCTTGGCCGAAATCCGACGCGAGAAGGTGAGCGGTGGATGAGTGAAAAGTCATGGAAGCAGATACGGGAAGAACTCAAGATGCTCCCGAGGCAAATGTGCGTAACGCCAGTGGCCGAGGCGCTGGAGTACATCGACGAGATTTTGAAGTTGCAGGAACAACTCCAATCCGCCCAACAGGAAATCGGGGCGTTGCGTCAGGAACGAAACAAGCTGATCGAGGTGTTGCGGTGGTATGCGGACGAAGACACGCACGAGATTAAGCGCCGCGTGCTGGGCGACTTTGCGCCGATAACGCTTGATAAAGGCCAACGCGCCCGCAACATCCTCCGCGAAATCGGGGGGACGGTGGAGTGACACCACAAGAGATTATAGAACATTGCGATCGGCAGATTGAACTTGCAGGTGATTCATTTCGGAGATTTTACGCCCGGCCGCTACGCATTGGAACTTCGAGACGTGCGCGGCTGCCCGAGCCGATTCCAACGAAAGGACGGCTTGGGTTGTGGGAGTATCCGTTAGAAGAAATATGGGAGGCAATTCGACATGAGATGGACTAAGGAAGATGATCAGGTTTTGTTGGAATGCGTACAAAACGCAGTTTCGCAAGGGAAAAGCGTCTATGCCGGAATTGGAGATGCGAGCGAAAAACTGAATCGAAGCAGATATGCTTGCCATTTTCGGTATTACAAGAAACACAAAAAAGCAGAACTGATCAAATCCGGCGAGGAAAAACAGTTAAGCGCCAGGGACATTTATGAGTATATCAGGAGCCTGGAACAAAAACTGCAAGAAAAAGAAAGGGAGTTGGCGGAAATCAAGCAGGAACATGAGATGCTTTTAGCTGTTATCGAAAAAGCGAGGAAGCATGTGTTTTTGGGCGAAGAAGCGGTACAAAAACCAAAATTCATCATGGAGAAAAACGGGAATTTGGTGAGGATATCCTGACCAAACGGAAAGGAGCAATTTTCATGCTGGAAGAGGAGTGGTTCGAGACAGAAGGACGGCGCCATTTCCAGGCATTCTTTCGCATGATCGAAGCCGCATACCAGGAAGGCGTTGCCCGAGGGATGAAAGTGCGAAAAGCGAACGCGGCAGAGCTGATGGAATACTATCGTGGACGCAGAAAAGGGTGGAAAAGAACGTAAAAATCCCACACCTGCCTGGTCGGCGGTGCGGGAAGCCTTAGAGAATCTCCGACTCCTATTATAGCATGCAGGGGAGGGGTCGGGGAATGGCTGTCGGGCATTGGAACGAATCAGTGGTCGATCTCATACCACAATATCGGGCTGCGCGTCGCGGACTGCAAAAGTTGAGAGAGAAAACAAAGGATGCGGCAGACCGCGAAATCATCAGCAGCATGCTCGGGGACGTGGAGTTCGCGCTTCAGTGGCTGGAGACAGGGCGCAATCCTAAATCGCTGAAAGGCGTTGAGAGGCGCTACGAGCGCCCGTGGGCGCCCGAATGGCTAGACCGGTATCATTCCCCTTACGGCTGGTCTATCGAGCGCGAGACGATCACAGCGGGGCTTACAGACGATGATCGGTTTCGTATCGAAGAGGCGATGCGCGATCTGACTATGCGCGAGCGCCAATGTTTCGTAATGCATGTGGTTGACGGGATGAGTTTCGGGGAGATCGCGCGGGAGCTGCACTTAGCAAAGGGCGCGGTGCAGGTATATGTCGAGAGGGCGCGGCAGAAAATCGAAATCGCAAAAAATACGAGCCTGTTCCTTGTGTAGGCGCAGGCTCTTTTCTTTGGTCAGGAGTCGCTTTTGGAAGTTTTCTTGGACCGCGGACGCTTCGGCTTCCCGGCATCCAGTCGGTCAATCTCCGCGCAGATTTCGTGCTGCCATGCCCAATCTTCCGTCATGGACGCGATCAGCGAGAGGTTCGCCAAGTATGCGTGTTCCCAACAGTATTTGACATTGGCCGCCAAGCAGTGCTGGATTTCCGTCATCTCCTCCGGAGTCAGCGGCCGCTGCTTGTTGATGATCCACAGTTCCGCCAAGCGTTCATGGAACGGTTGCGGTGTCACAGGCGCATCACTCCAATCGCGGCGATGATGCCGAGCAAGATAACGAGCCAGGGCGCGGCCTTCTCCCGCGGCGTCTCCTGCTTCTTTTCGACAGCACGGACGCATTTAATCCGATTGCCGTCGTACTCGAAGTGATACACGACTTCTTTCACTGTACCCAACTCCTTTCGGTTGTTTAGTACAGTGTATGCCATATTGTCATAATTATTGCCTGTCCGGTTCATCGACCAGATAAAAAATTTCGTTGACGGTGCGATTCAATTTTGCGCTGATTTGTAAGGCGATCTCAAGTGTCGGCTGCCTGGCTTGGTTCTCATACCGGTTGTATTGGTACTGCGAGAGGCCGAGGAATTCGGCAAATTCCACTTGATTCATGCGATGATCGTGACGTAATTCTTTCAATCGGTTTCGGACGGCCATAAAAAATCACCCACCTACCTATTCGGCAAGTGGGTTTGTCGATTCCTTCGGGAAATTCATCTATTTTTGTCGTTATCCATCAACGTTTCACTCCTTCCGCAGGGCGAAATACCTCAAAATGGCATCTGCTTCGCTTTCGAGGTAGTATTCCAGCGTCCACGCGGCATTACTTTGCGCATGAGGATAGGGAGGGCGCTCTGATACACCGACTTCATCATGCAAGTACCTTGCTAACGCTTCCATGATTTCACGTGCTCCGAAGATGCGGAGGCGTTCACGCAGCCCAGCTTTGCGGCGGATGAGGCCTATGCTGTGATGGACGCGGACGTAACCGCGAAAAAAATGATAGAGCGAGAACGTTCCGCCGACAGGCATTCCGCGCTCATGGTTCCAGCGCCCGGACCAGCCGAGGCTTTTCAAATATTGCACAGCTGGATGAGAAACCGGAACGGCGACGCGAAAAGAACCGGACATCTCAAATGTTTTCGTAGGCAATGCAAAACCGCGCTGCACAGCTTCGGGGATGTCTCGTTCCTTGTGCCGAACAACAAACTTGTCGCCGACAACGGAACCGATTCCCCAGCAGATGCCGAGCGCGTAATCAAAATCTGGCGTGCCGCGCATAGCCTCGAACGCTCCCCGTAGTTTCGCTTCGCGCTCCTCGTCCGGAACAATGCGCCGCACGCCAAGCCGATTCAACGCGCGAGAAATGGTATCCTGCGTAACGCCAAGGCGCCGGGCGATTTCACGCAAAGAAAGGCCGGAACGGAACAACTCAATCAGTTCCGCTTCCCGGCCGTGCAGTTTGGATGGGCGGGGCATTGAAACTCAACCTTTTCCGAAAACTTCTTTGACCGCGTCCCGGATGTCCAGATCGCGGTATTTTTCCCCTGCCCAAAAGCGCTCCGCCGCGTCCACAATCGCCATGCAGGCGAGATCATCGAGCGTGCGGAGTTTCTCCATGAGCGCGCGGCCGTCTACGCCCCACTTCGCATCGAAGCCGTACAGTTCGATGCTGTCCTCGACGCCGATCCAGAACCGCACGCCGCTGCGAACGTCGTGCAAGGTGCCGTTCAACGCATCGACGATGAGGCAGAGTTCGTCGATGCTGAACGACGGCACGACGCGCTGGAGCGCCCGGGCATAGAGCGCATACAGGCGTTCCAGATCGCGATCCGCAATCGTGGATCGAGGGCCTCGGGCGTCCAACTGTTCAAGCACTTCGGGCCGTATGCGAAAGCCGGTGTGGGTTTTAGCCATGTCTAATTCCTCCTCTTGTTTCTGAGGGACACAATCCCTCGTTTTGTTTGAACGGCGTATCCGGCGTCGGTCAGCTTTTTCAGTTTTCGGTAGACCGTGCGCAGGTGTGCGCCGATTAGTAACGATAACTCATCGACGCGCATGTCTCGCTCTTCGAGTGCTTGGAGCATCTTGCGGCAATCGTCGTCGTCCAACCAACCGACATTAACAAGTTCTTCGAACGTGATCGAGTAGCAGAACAATGTCGTGGTCTTCGGCATCTTTGCACCGCCGCTTTGCTCCAGTTCTCGATACTCGAACGGCGTGCGAATGTTGTACTTCGCGATGGCTTGCCTCGCCTCGCGGACGTACTTTGCGCGTCGTTCTTCGTAGTTGATGTAGTATTTTGATTTTCCCGCCTCTACACGGTTCAAGATCCGGAAAAACTGTTCAAGCGTCTTTTGATGCCAATATTCTGTGCGGCCTTCTATTTTGTCGGGCTTAGGGAACTGCCGATTGCGCCGCATAGCATAGAAGCGATGCGCTGGCAGACCCCATTCACGAATAATGTCCTTGCTTGTGAAAAACATGGGAGAGGCCTCACGCCCCTTCCAGGACAGCGTGCGTCTGTTCGACCAGGCATCGTTTGGCCGGCAAAGGACGCCGGCTGCGAATCAGCCCAATTTTCATTGGAATCAACTCCTTATTCATTTCCTCGTTTCCGAGGTTGAGCGGAAGGGGCGCAATGCCCCCGGCCGGCATTCTCGGCCTCGTCCCTAGCCCTCATCTTCGAGTTTGTCGCCGACCCACGCGATCAGCGTCAGGCCGGCAAGAGCCGCGCACATCACGACGCAGAAGAGGAAGGCAGTAGTCATGTGCGCCGCCTCATTTCGCAAAAACCAACGTTTTGTAATCGAAGCTGTGACAATGCACGCGGAGGAAAATCCGCCGTTCGTCCTCTCGATCAATGCGGACACGCCAGCCGTCTGGGTGTTCGATGATCTTCCGCGCGAACGCCATAATGTCAACTTCGCCGCGGCCGAAGTTCGTGGCGTTATCCCAGGCGTAATCATCAGTAAGGTACAAGTCCGTTCGTCCCGCTGTGATCTGCCCGGCAAGGATCGCTTTCCAGACGTGCTGCAGGGTCCACTTCGACGGCGGCGTGAGAGGTTTCGCTTTCACGAACGGACTGAACACACGCATGGATTTCAGCGTCCGCGTCCGATATTCGACGCCGCGCACTTTCTGCCGATACAACCGTTCCAGCACCGACGAAACCGGTTCGTCGTAGGTGAAGAACAGTACTTCCCACATCGGGCCCTTAAAGATGTAATGCGTCACGTCTTTTCCGGGCTTCAACGCGTTCGTCAGATCGGTAATGTGGAGTTCGACTGCCCCCGCATAGTCTCGGTATTGTTTCAGGCGGATATTTTGTGCCCGGAAATACAGGTCGTCGTAGCAGTTCGCCAAGTCTTCGAAGCCAAGCGCGTTGATGTCGTCAATGATTTTCATGGATAAATCCCTCCGAATGTGGTATAGTGGAGGGGAGAGCGGCTGCGCAAGTCACTCTCCCCGAAGCTCGTCGGTGTGCTGGACCGGCGGGCTTCATTCGTTGATGGTCTCTACTTCGGCTTCGCCCCATTCAGCCGTTACAACCGCGTAAAAGTTGTAGATCGGTTTAAAGTTTTCATCGTTTAGTGTTCCCCACATGTGCCGCGCTCCGCCGATGTAGCTGGATTGGTCTACTTCGTAGCCAGCCCAGCCCTCTACTTTCAAAGCCATTTCTTCGATCAAATCTTCCCATGTTCTCTGCTCACCTTCGCCGTAAAACTTGCTGTTTTCCACCTTGATAGTAATCTTTTCCATATTCCTCATCTCCTTTCTGGACCGCCGCCCTGTCGTCGGCTGTCGTCCTGTCATGTGCGGTCTCCCGCGATCGGTGACGATCAAAACAGTTTTGCAATAACCACAGCGTCACGGATGAGGATTTCGCCTTCGTCCGGGTCGTCATGGCGGCCAGGATCGTTTCCGGCGATGATGTAGCAGTGTTGAGCCAGCACGTAGTTGCGGACATCATTTCCGGGTTTAATCCACGTCAGGCGGCGCGTGTCGCCGAAACCGGGGAAATAATCGTCATCCAGCAGGCGCAAATCCCAGGCGCTGGTGCCGTCGAGCACAGGCAATTCGGCGTACTCGTCGGACTCATAGTCGGGAAAATCCCGTTCATCATCGCGGTACGGGTTATGACGGCTCCAGTCGCACGTTTCACCCACGGCCCGATCCTTGTTTTCAAAGCGGATTCCGACGCGGTCATAATCGTCCTTGATCGCCTCGTAAATCTTACGCGCCTTTTGATACAGTTCGAAAACGTCCATGTGATTGCCCTCCTTTCAGCCCGCCGCCCTTTTGTCGGCTGCCGGCCTTTGTTGGCTCCATAATAGCACACCGTAAAACGAACGTGCAACGAACAAATTGTTACGAATTTGTGAACAAATTTTGCGAAACGCTAAAATGTGCGGTTTTTTGTCTTACGAAGTGTCATATAGTGAAAAGGTTTGGAGGGGGCGGATGATGTGGAGAAGAAAAGCAGGAAAGGGATTGGCGGACGGCCGAGCAAATATAAGCCGGAATATGCGGAACAGGTATATAAGTTGTGTCTTTTGGGTGCGACGGATAGGGAGTTGGCGGACTTTTTTGGTGTGAGTGAGCAGACGTTGAACACGTGGAAAAGCCAGTATCCGGAATTTCTTGAGTCCATAAAAAGGGGAAAGCTGGTGGCTGACACCGAAGTGGCCGCAAGCCTGTACAAACGTGCAAAAGGGTACCAGTACGAGGAGATCACCGTTGAGCCTGGTAAAGACGGCAAAGAAGCTGTCACCAAGCGCGTCGTAAAAGAAGTTGCGCCGGATACCGGGGCAGCGATGGCGTGGCTGAAAAACCGCCGGCCGCAATACTGGAGGGACAAGCAAGAAATCGAACACAGCGGCAGCATGACGCACGAGGTGCGGCATGATCTGCGAAAACTTGACGCGGCGGAGCTGGCGCAGCTTGAAACGTTGCTGCGGAAGTCGGCCGAAGATGCGGCGGAGAATGCGCGAGACTAATAATAATGCTTAATATAGTCTAACTGCATTTTTGAGCGCCGAAAATGCCGAAAAACCTTGTCATTACAAGGAAAATCGGCATTTTTATGTTGCGCAATTTTTTGCGCAAAATCGGTTAATTTTGCGCAGATTTTTGCGCATGACAAAGGAGGGGATAGAGCGCCGGAAATGGGGGGAAGTTGCTGAGATGAAGAGGGTAAAACGCGAGCAACTTATTAACGAGGAAACCGGGGAAATCGAGTTTGAGCGATCGAAAATCGTCGAATTTACGATATTCAACGAGGAAAAAGGCTACATGCTCTTTTTGAACAAACGCAACGTCCGCATTTTCCCGGACATTTCGTTTCCTGACGATTTCAGCATGAAGGACATTGCGCGCTTGTTTTTGTTGAGTCGATGCATTGTAGGCGCGACGAATATGATCGGAAAGCGGGCGCGCAACGGAATTAAGCCGATGACTCCGGAGGACATGGCCGAGATCGTTCAGATGCCACACCGACGGTTCATAACCTGGCTAAACCGTATGATACGAGCAGGTATGATAGCGCGCGTGAAGATTCGGACGGAGGACGCGGAAACGACGCAATACTACATGAATCCTCTTTATTTTTTCAGCAGCCGGTATCTGCCGCTGAATCTGTACCTGCTGTTCCAGGAGCAAATCGACCGCTATCTGCCGGCGTGGGTGCGTCAGAAATATGAGGAGATGCGGCGACATGAAGAAACAGCTTCATCTTCCTAGTCTCGCCGAAGTACAGGCGGCCCGCGCGTATGTCGATTTTTCGTATTTTATCGACTACGACAGCGGATTCCGCGACAAGCCCGGTCGGCATCTGGACGTGCTGGATCGGGCGTTGATGGATGTGAGCGCAGGCCGAATCAAGCGCCTAATCGTGACGATGCCGCCGCGGCACGGGAAATCCGAGCGCGTATCCAAAAAGTTCCCGGCATGGCATCTCGGGCGCAATCCGGACGACGAGATCATCCTTGCGTCGTATTCGATTGACCTTGCGCGCGATTTTTCGCGGATTGCTCGCGACACGTTAGCGGCGCGGCCGGAGGTATTCCCGGGCGTTGCGATTGACCGCAACAACCAGAGCGCGGAGAGCTGGAGCATTGCCGGGCATCGAGGCGGGCTGAATGCTGCCGGCATCGGCGGTCCGATCACCGGGCGAGGCGCGCGAATAGCGATCATCGACGACTATTTGAAAAACGCCGAAGAAGCCGCGAGCGAGACGATTCGCGAGAAGATTTATGAATGGTACCAATCGACGTTGTTTACGCGGCTGACGAGCGACGGCCGCATCATCATCGTTGCGACGCGCTGGCACGAGGACGACTTGATTGGCCGTCTGCTGCGGAAGGAGCACGAGGAGATCGCCGAGGGCACGCACGAAGGCGAGCGCTGGACGGTGATCAATTTCCCGGCGTTCGCAGAAGCTGACGATGTGCTCGGACGCAAACCGGGCGAAGCGCTCTGGCCGGAGGGCGGATTTGATGCAAAGCGGCTGGAAGAGACGCGGCGAGCCGTCGGGACATACTTCTTTAACGCGCTCTACCAACAACGTCCGAGCGCCGCAGAAGGCGCGATGCTCAAGCGCGAGTGGTGGCAGTTCTACGACACAGACCCGCGCTTCATGCGGTTTGACGAGATGATTCAGTCATGGGACTGCGCGTTCAAAGACAGCGACGGAAGCGACTACGTGGTCGGGCAAGTCTGGGGAAGGATCGGCGCGGACAAATATCTGATCGACCAGGTACGCGACCGCATGGACATCGTGCAGACGATGGATGCGATTGTGCGGATGACCGCAAAATGGCCGCAAGCGAAGCTTAAGCTCATCGAGGACAAAGCTAACGGCCCGGCGGTCATACAAATGCTGCGGACCAAAGTCGGCGGACTCGTGCCCGTACAGCCAGAAGGCGGAAAGGTTGCTCGCGTGTCTGCGGTGGCGCCGGAGATCGAGGCGGGAAACGTCTATCTGCCGCGCGGCAAGCCGTGGGTCGAGGAATTCATCGACGAGTGCGCGGCGTTTCCGAAAGGCGCGCATGACGACCAGGTAGACGCGATGAGTCAGGCGCTGAATCGTCTGCAATATCGGTTTGTGCCGAAGGAAAAACGGCGGCTTCCAGGCGAGTTTTACACTCCGACGGAGCTGGAGGATTTGGGCCTCAGTAAATACGAGATCAGGAAGGTGTTGTGATGGAACCGGGGGAAATGAAATGCCCCATTTGCGGCGGAACTTCATGGCGTCAGTCGCGCACGGACTTGGGCTATCCGCATTGGAAAGCGGACGGGATGCGGCCGACGCGGATGAGTCACTACCGCTGCGAGGCGTGCGGATTTATCGCCAGTTTTGCGAAGGGGGACGTGGGGAATGGAAAGCCATGAATGGATGGAATATGCTGCGGAAGTGATTTCGGCGCTTCTCATCTTCGCCGTCGGGGCGATGTTTGGCGCGTTTTTAGTGACGGACAAAAGAGCGAAGAGCATCCCGCCCCCATTCTCTACGGACGAGGAGACGATCAAAGTCAAGCGCGTAAAACCGAGCCTTCGCAATCCGCTGCGGACGTACGAAACGCGGTATGAGGATTTCAAGACGAAACGCGGTCTGTATGAGCCGGTGAAGCCGAAAGGCGACAGCGGCCGGCTGGAGGATTTGGAAGCGTAAAATAGATTCCCTAGGAGGAACGGCGTCATGATCGACTTTCGCTGCCGCAAGTGCAATAAACTTCTCGGACGCATCCGAGGCCGCGCGGAGATCATCTGCCCGCGGTGCAAGACGCTAAACAAAACGGAATAGCTTAGAGGCTCCCGAAGCCCTGATGATGGCCTAGCGCCGTTGTCAGGGCTTTTTTATTTTGCGCGAAAGGAGTGATTCGGTGGCCAGTTTCGACCCGTTTGAAGAAGAATTCCCGTTTCTCACGAACGACCGCACGAATAAGCGCCGCGTCGATGTGATGACGGAAGAGCAATGCAAGGAAGCAGACAAGTTCCTGGAATGGTTCCGCTCGGCGTGGCTCGATAAAGAAAACCGCGGCCTGTTCGACAAATGGGAGCGCGTGGATCTCTATTGGGAAGGCGACGCGAATCCGCCGGAGTCGAGTACGGATCCGGCCTCGAACACGAACATCATTAATCCCAACGTCGAGGGGCAAGTCGCGTACCTGGTCGAACAGAACATCGCAATCGAGGCGAAGCCGCGCGGGCCGTCTGATAAGCCGTGGGCAGACCGGGCAAAGATGGTTATGGAATTCGTGAAGGAACAAAACAAGATGCGCCGCAAATTGGACGTGCATGAGCGGCGCCGGAAGAAGTTCGGCACAGGCATCTTCCGCGTGCTGTTTGACCCGGACAAGCTGGACGGCTTTGGTCTGCCGTGCATCGAACCGTGCAATCCGGCCTATGTGTTTTTTGACCCGACGGTGACAGACATCTATCGCATCCAAGAGGGCCGGTTCGTGATCGAGTACATCAACCGGTCGCTGAATTACGCCCGGGAGCATTATCCTGAAGAGCTGGTCAACGCCATCGAGCCGGGCTATCATCCGGCGGAGGCGCAGCTTATCTTTGGCGAAGAAGAAGGCAAGGTGGACGCAATCAGCCGCGATTCGTACCTGCATATGTTCGTCTTCACGCGGTATCGAACGAAGGACGGCGAATTGCGGCTTCGGCTCGTGGAAATGAGCGGATGCGGCGTGATTCTGCGGGATACGAAGCAGGAGGAGGAAGAAGAAGGCGTTCGCATCTTCCCGGACGCGCGGTATCCGTACTTCGCGACGCCGGATATGTACCGTGAAGGCACGGTTTGGGGCAAATCGACGGCGGAATTGCTGATCAAGACGCAGGACCTGATTGACGATTTGGACGACCAGATTCGCATCAACGCGCGGCTCACGGGGAATCCGCAGCGCATTGTTGACGTGAACAGCGGCATCGACCCGGAGAAGTTGACGAACGAGGCGGGTCTTGCGATTCCGTCCAACGACGTGAACGGCATGAAGTGGCTGGAGCCGCCGGGGATGCAAGCATACATCTTCCAGCGCCGCGACCAGGCGCTCGGCATCGAACGCCAGATCGTGACACGCTTTGGGGACCAGCAGGTGGGTGTAAAACAAGCGGGCGTTGATACGGCGACGGAAGCGCTGGCGCTCCAGCAAAGTGCACACAGTGGTATCAGCCATAGCAAGATTCTGCTGGAGGAAACGCTTTCCGAAGTGTTCGAGTATTGTTTGGAACTTTGCATGCTGCATTGGACGGAGGAACAATTTTTCGAGCTGACCGAAAAGCCCGGCGAGTTTGATTTCTTCCGCCCGAGCGACATGCTGCAAATCCCGGTGCTGATTCCGGCGACGCCTTCTTATCAGGAGGCGTTTTTGCGCGAGTTCCCCGGTTCGGAGCCGCCGGAGTTCATGCCGCTGATGGGAGAACCGGATGAGTTTGGCAACCGAGAACCGATCAAGAAGAAGATTGCGCTGAATATCACGGTGACGGTCGGCGCCGGCCTGCCGCAGAACAAAGCGTTCATCTACAGCGTGATCAAAGAATCGGCTGATCGGCTCACGCCGCAAGAAATGCGGAAACTGCTGAAAGAGTACGTCGGGCTGCCGATCGAGGAACAGCCGCCGATGACGCAGGACCAGGTGCAAGCGATGATTCAGGAAGCATTACAACGCGCCCAGGGAGGCGCTATGAGCCCCGCAGGGGCCGCTGGAGCGCCGACAGGAGCCGCGCCTATGTCTGATATGCCCAATCCTCTTGTCGATGGTCTGACGGCCACAGGAAGCCCGAGAATGCCGCGGATAGGAGGTGTTGCGTGAGGTGTTGACGCGGAAGATCACACTGGATGATTGGAAACGGCACGCCGCCGCACATCCCTTGATTGGCTCCAGCGACGAGCGAATTTACGCTGATCATCCGATTTGCCCTCGATGCGAGGCGATTATGCTGCGCGGGAACGGTCGGAAAGGAAGCTGGGGAAAGCATCGCATCGCTACGTGCCCGGCGTGCGGTTATCAAGGGCCGACGACGCTGGTCATGCGCGAATACATTGAGGAGGAGTTGTATCGACGGTGACGGTTACGCATTTGAACACAACGACTTGCTGCAATCATACGTTCACGGCGCGGGACATCCGGCCGCCGCTGAAAAATGCCCGAGCGACGTTCGGCGCTGGTAACGACCGGCTTTGGGGCGGACACGCGCAGTGGTTCTCGGAATCGGCTTGCCCGGAATGCGGGCAGAAGTACATTCTTTGGCTTCAGCCGATTGCGCACAGCTACAAGGTGCTGACGATCAGTGCGGTTGGCAAGCGAGAACCGCCGCCGCAAAGCGCTCCCGCGGCGGCAGAAGAAAAGCCGTTCGACGTTGAGACGGCTTCCCGCGATGAACTGAGGGCGTTTCTCAGGGAGCGGCAAATTCGGTTCTTCGGCGGCGCGTCGGATGAACAGCTGCGCGAGGTAGTGCGTAATGCGCTGGCCGCGGAGAAGGAGTGACAAGCGATGCCCGGAGCAGGGAGACGGTTCACGGCGAAGCAGGATCGCATGGCGAAGCACATCATGAAATCCGAGATGAAGCGCGGCGTTCCGAAAGCGGAAGCCGAGCGGATTGGGTACGCCACGGTTAACAAGATGAAGCGTCGGAAGAAGGGTTAGTGATGACAAAAAGCAAGTTGGTGGGGAGATATGTGCGTGTTAATTGTTGCGACACAGAACATTTCATCGACTTGCTTGATGAGATTTGGAACGAAGAACTGATGATTTATTCATGCGATGAGTGCCGAAGGCCGATGGTGGTCAGAGGCAAAGACGGATTCTTCTATTTCGTTGGAAAAAGGTTCGCTTGATATTTCCCGCACTCTCCTTTTCGGAGGGTGCTTTTGTTTGCCCTTCGGCGCGGGCAAGAGCGCCGCTTTCTCGGTCAGCACAGACCGCCCAAAAAAGCCAGGTTATCGGTTCCTGACGAAAAATCGCATTTCGAGTGCCCCGCGATAAAGGGCGAGGAGGTTTTCTTTGCATGGACAAGATCAAACAATTTCCGTTGACGCTGGATTTGCAGTGGTTTGCCCAGGAACGGTCCATCACCATCGATGGACAGACGTTCGAGATTGACGATGGACCTGCCAGCGGCGCCGGTACCGGTTCCAATGACGACGATTTCGACGCGGACGACGTTCTGAACGACATCGAAATCGAGGATGAAGGTATCGGCTTTGACGAAGGCCCTGACGACGCACAGGACGGCGAAGAAGACGCGGAAGGTCAGTCCGAAGGGGATGACACCGGACAAGATTCCGACGCGTCAGAAAGCGATTCTGAGCCTGAGAGCGCGGATGCCGATGCGGAGAAGTCCGATGCCAAGAAGGACAAGGGCGACAATCCGATTGCCAAGGCCGTGATTGCCGAGCGCAAGCGTCTGCAAGCGCAAATGGCGGAACTGCGCAAGCAAGCTGCGATTGCCGAAAAACTGATGAAACTCGTCGGCGTAAGCGACATTGCGGACTTGCAAGCGAGACTCGACGCTGCGGAAGCCGCAAAGATCGCCAAGGAGAAAGGCATCGCGCCGGAACTCGCCATGGCGCAACTCCAACAACAGCGCGAGCTGGAGCGCCAGCGGGCGGAGATTCGCAGGCTCAAATACGCGCAGGAAATCGCCGAGTTGAAAAGAGATCCGTTCTTCGCCGACATCGAGGATTTCCGCGAGGAATTCGAGGAAATCGCCGAGCGCACCGGCCAAACGCTGGCTGAAGTGTACATGGCAAAGCGCGGTCGGCAGCGCATGAAGGAAATGGAGCGCGAGATCGAACAGCGCGTCCTTGCCAAACAGCAGCAGCGCCAGAAGGCGAAAGTCGATACGACGCCGAGCGGCGCGCCTGTAGTGAAGCAAAAAGTCAATCTTCCGCCGGACGCTCTAGCGGCTGCGGAGGCGGCCGTCAAGATGGGAATTTTCGAAAGCGTGGCGGAGTACGCGAAGTATTACAAACCGAAAGGATGATGGAAATTGACGAGACGGTTGGTTTATCGCGGTTCTCTGGACGGAACCGGTCAAATTTTGCGCCGTTTCCCGGTGGCGGCCAATCAAACGATTCATCGGGGCGACATTGTGGTGCTGGATACGGGCAAGGCAAAGGTGGCTGCCAGCAATCCCACGTCCGGCACGGTTCTCGGCGTGTCCGACTCGGACATCGTGACGGGCGCGAATCCCGGCGCGGACGAGACGATCTTCGTGGACATCAATCCGAAATCGATTTTCGTTGCGCCGTACAAGGGCAGTGCGACACCGGCCATCGGCACGAAATATGCCCTTGGCGACACTCCGTATCAATTCGATGCGGACACCACCACGAACGGATTCATGCAAGTTGTCGGCAACGTGGACACTGGTGCGAAAGTGGCAGACGTGCTTGTCACCAGCCGCGTGTTCACGGGAAACTAATCGGATAAGGAGTGACAATAATCCATGAAACTGACTCGCGACAACTTCCAAGAACTCTTGACGCCCATTCATGTGAAAATCATCGGGCGTTCGTACAAAGAGAAGGAACTGCAATATCCGAAAATCTTCAAAGTTGACAAGATGCGCGAGAAGGAAGCAACCTTCCCGCACATCGGTGACCTTTCGGCGTGGAGAGAGAACACTGAGGGCAACACGATCAACGAAGACCAAATGAGCCAAGGCCCGACGGCAAAGTTCGTTGCCCGCCGGTTCGACAACGGGTACACGGTGACGTGGGAGCTCGTCAAAGACGATCTGTACGGTGTGTTCAACGGCCGCGGCGTGGACGGCTCCGCTCGGGGACTTGGCCGCGGTCTTCGGACGACGGAAGAGACGGAAGCTGCGAACGTGATCAACAACGGCTTTACGAACGTTGGCTACGACGGCGTGCCGCTGTTCGCGTCAAACCATCCGCTTGAGGATTCCAGCGACGTGCTGGACAACCTGGCGACGGGCGCGCTGACACCGGCCAACCTCAAAACGGCTATGACGAAAATGCGCAATCAAGTGAACGGTGCAGGCCACAAGATTCAAGCGCGGGCGGACCAACTCATCGTCGGTCCGGATCTCGAATTTACGGCGAAGGAGATCGTCGGCTCGAACCTGCAAGCGCATGAACTCTCGAACACGAAGAACGTGATCGAGGGGCTCAAAGTCATCGTCATGGACTATATTGAAGGCGACATATGGGTGATTCGCGACTCATCGTACGAGAACCTGGCCTTCCTCGTTCGCGAGAAGGAATGGTTCGACTCGCAAAAGCTTCCGAAGACGGTGGACTTCTTCGTGTTCGGATTCAAGCGCTTCGATGTCGGTTATTACGATTACCGCGGTCTTGTCGGCAGCGCTGGAGCAGGGGCGTGATGTGGCATGACGCAAGTGCCTATCATTCTCAACGACGGCAAAACGCTGTTCAAGGAAGTCGTCGCCGATGCGGTGGTCAAGACGGACCCTCCTTCCATCAGCGACGGCGCGACGACCGTGATTGCCTTCAACGTTCCCGACGCGGCATTCGGTGATTTTGTGCTTGTGGCTCCTCCGTATTCGCTGCAAGGGCTGATTCCGAGCATGCCATGGGTCAGCGACGACGACGAAGTTAGCATCGCCTTGACCAACAACACAGGCGGCGCCGTGGACTTGGACGAGGGCGACTGGAAAGTGAAGGTTTTGCGGTAACTCAATACGCAGAAAGAAGGAGGCGCGAAAGGCGCGCCTCCTTTTCTGTATTTGGGAGGGAGTGCGATGACGTACGTAAAGATTACGGACAAAGATGGGAAGCCGATTGACAACAGCAATCCCCTGCCTGTGGTAACAGACATCCAAATCGGTGCTGTCACGGCAACGGATGTCACCATCAAAGATCCGGTAACACCAACAAATAAACTTGCAGTAAACGCGAATGGGTCGATTAATGTTCAACTAACGGGCAGTAATGCGATAAAATGCGCGGTGCAAACTGTCACTACAGCAGGGACGCGAGTGCAATTGCCAAACTATGCTTGCCGTGAGGTGACAATTATAGCATTGCGCACAAATACCGGGCGTATCTACGTCGGTGGGAGTGATGTATCCAGCACAGTTTATGGGGCGGACTTAGGCCCGCAGGACAGCATTACGCTTCCCGTGAGCAATACAAACCTCATCTATATCGACGCATCCGTAAGCGGGGAGGGTATCTCCTATGTCGCGATTTCGTAGAAGTTTACAACCGCTTTTGGATGTGATTGATAACTACGGAAAATACGATCTGTCGTTCGACGGGGGGGATGATTGGGTTGATACTGGTTTAACCTCAATCGGTGGTGTTAATTTATTTGCTTCGCCTGAAAACTCTTTTACCGTGGAGGCTTGGTTTAAATTCAGAGGAACGGGAACAATAATTGCTCGTGCAGGTGCTTCTCAGATGAATAGGACGTTCCAAATAGCAAGGGATTCAACTGGGTATTTTTTAGTTATACTCAGAGGACATCAAAATTTCATAGGACAAATAGTTACTATCGGCAATTGGCATCATTGCGCAGTTACATGGGATGGAACTTCAGCCAAGCTGTATTTTGATGGTACGGAATATGCGCTAACAGTAGGAACTGCGGCAGAAGAGACTACACAAAGAATTTTGTTCGGCGCAAGAAGCAATGGACCCGTGATTCCTTTGAACGGTGAAATCAGAGATGTTCGCATTTGGAACATTGCTCGCACGCAGACCGAAATACAAGACAGCATGAACAAAACGCTCATCGGAAATGAGACGGGTTTAGTGGGATTGTGGATGCTCCAAGAAGGCGCGGGAAATATTGCCTACGACCGCTCTCCGTTGAGGAACAATGCAACAATTAAAGGCGCTAGCTGGGTGGTGAAATCATGAGGCACGCTATCGAGATATACAGTCCTAATGGTTATGAAGTCCGAGAGTATCCGATGAATTATGTAAAGGATGACATTCTGGACGTAATCACTCTGGAATTACAGGACGCTGAATGGTATCGCATCAGGTATCATGTATGTCGTAACGACGAACAGCAACCGTGCGATTCGTGGGAGACAGTAATAGTGAGCGGGGACGTGCCGGAGTCGGAAGAATTGCCATATTAAACCAACGAAGTTCGATTGCATCATTTCGCCTCTCTCAACGGGAGGCGATTTTTCATGAGGTGGTGAAGGCATGGGCAAAACACTCACCGAATTGATGAGTGCGTCGCTGGCAAACAGTCTGGCGGCGCAACAGTCTTGGAGCGGCCTTTTGATTCTCGCCAACAATTACGGAGCAAAACCGGGCGAAGACAGCACGGCTGCAATTCAAAAGGCCATCGATGACGCGAAGTCTCAGGGGAAGCATGAAGTCTGGTTCCAACCCGGCGACTATTTCTACACGACGCTGACGAACACCGATGGGATTGTATTCGTGGGGGATGGAGTAACGGTGACAGGATCTCCAACGATCCCCGTAGTCAGCATAAAGAATGCGGCACAAGTTGATGCGGAAAACACTTTCACAAGAGATCAGACCATCGGCGGAAAAGCACGACCGCTAATCATTTTCCAAACATCGAACGATGCGAATTCCACCACAAACGGGGTGTTTTTCAGGAATCAGGCGGGCGAAAACAAGTGGGTCGCGGGCTATCATCCGGCAACTGGGCACTACAAAATCTATGACTACGTTAAGGCATCCAACCGAATGGAAATCGTCCCTAACGGGCCGTTCTTAATTGACGGTGGTCAGGTGTGGACGGAAGGGAATATGCCGTACGAACACGGTACATTCACGCCTGAAATCTTTGGAGCGGGTACCGCCGGAAGTAACACATATTCAAGTCAAGAAGGCAGATATGTACGCATTGGAAATCTTGTTTATGCCTCCATAAATGTTGTTCTTTCGGCTAAAGACCCGACCATGGCGGGAGGGGCACGTATCAGAGGGTTACCGTTCGCTCCAACCAATGCGCCGTCTGCGTCGGTCGCATTAGGCCGCACGGATTTTATAACTTTTCCTGCCAATGCAAAACAGATCGTCCCGTACTTTGTTGGCACCGCAATTTCCATGCGATATATCATCGATGGTGCGAATGGTTCCGAAATTCAAGCCGCCAACTTGGCGAACAATTCCCGCATTCAGGTGACCGCCGTTTATTACATTTCATAGGAGGGAATCGGCATGTACGAAAAATATACGCTGGACATGCTCACGCAGGACAGTGTCAGTGTGAAAATTCAAAAATACGTCGAAGTCGAAGGCATGGAATACCCGATCGGCGAACCATGGCGGCGCGCATACGTGAACAGCGTTAGCGGACGCGTACAGGTTGCGGCGGAACTGCCGCCGGCACAAGCCGCTGCGATCATGGCTGTGTGGGGAGATTCGCCCACGGTGGTGGATGAGGAGGAATAACGGATGCCCACAGTCCAACAACTGCTCAATTACGTGGACACGTACCGCAATTCCTACACGACGGATATGAAAGTCGGCTGGATGGATGCGGTGCAGCGGCAAATCTTCCAGGACGTGCCGCATGAGGCGTTGCCGTACGAGTTCACGACGGTGGCCGGCTTCGCGTTCTATCCGTTGCCTACCGATTGCGACCCGCTTGGCGTAAAGCAGGTGGTCATTGAAACGAAACCGGGAAGTGAGAACTACAAAACGCTGCGATATGTGGCCGTCGAGTCGAATGAGCGGTTCAGTTTGTCGGACGAGTTCTATTCGATTCAGGCGAACACGAACCTGTTTTTGAATCCGATGCCGACGGAGCAGACGGAAGGGAGGAAGGTAATTCTTTACTACAACAAACGCCCGGCGGCGCTGTCGGCGGCAAATCTCTCGGCAGTCCCTGATCTTGAAGAGGACTTCCACGAACTGCTTGTACTCGGCACGAAAGCGAAGATCGCAGAGGCGCGCGGCGAATTCGACGACAAACTGGAATTCGATGCGGCTTTCCAACGTCTATATCAACAGTACGTGAAGAGGTACAAGTTCAACTTTGCTGAATATCCGACGGCAAAAGATGTCATGCCTTCCATACGCCGCGGCGGCCGTGTGGTTGGCTATCGTCGCAGCGGCGGCAAGTATTGGGACCTGATTCCGTACTAGAAAGGCGGTGACGGGCGTCAATGGGTGCCATTGTAGGGCGGCAGCGAAAACAAAAACTGAGAGGCGAGCAATCGTTTGAGGGAGGCGTCAATACCGGCGTCTCCCTTTTCGCGATCGCCGACAATGAAACGATGGACGAAATTGGCTTCGATTTCGACGAGTATCCGGCGGCCGTGGTGCGCAAAGGGCGGACAAGGTATGGTTCTGCCGGCTCCGGGAAAGTTCGGCTTCTGGCGCCGTTCGGAACCGCACATATGGTCCGTGCGGTCGGCGGTGTGCTTTCCTACAACAGCAGCGGTACAACGTGGACGCAGATTGCGACGGGGCTTGCGGACGCCGATTGGAGCTGGACCAACTTCAACGACAAGCTGATTCTTACGAATGGCACCGACAATGTGAAGGTGTGGGATGGGAACACGCTGTCCGATCTAAACGCATCAGACGCGCCGAAGGGGAAGTTCATCACGTCGAGTCTGTCGCGCGTGTATATCGCCCACGACGGTGACCAGATTTCTTTCAGCGCGTTTCAGGACGAAACGGATTGGACATCGCCGGAGAATAGCGGCACGGACCAGTTCTACACGCCCGACGGCGGCGAGATCACGGCGCTGACGTTTTTCCGCGACCAAGTGACGGTGTTCAAACGCGACGCCATGGCCGTGTATTACGGGAACAACTACTACAACCAGCAGCTGGTGACCGTCTCGAACGACATCGGCTGCGTGTCCGCGAAAACCGTCGTCGAAGTCGGAGAAGTCCTCATTTGGCTTGGAGAAAACAACGTGTACGCATACTCTGGCGGCTTGCCGCAGCCTATCGGAGATCGTATCCGAGGTTATTTGAACCGCATCAACAGGGCCGCAGAAAGCCGCTGTACGGCGTTCACGGACGGGCTAAGGTATTACCTTTGCCTTTGCCTTGACAACGCTCCGGAGCCAAATTTGAGGCTTGTATACGACACCAGGTACGCACGCTGGAGAGTATGCGCGCAGAACGAGCAATACACCTACGGAGATCAGCTCCACAACATAGTCTCTGCGGAGGACGAGAACGGCCAGAGTTGGAAACCTGTTGAAGGGGACA
>Ga0181858_1000395_pt1 | contig 20473 bp, 26 predicted proteins | sample NewIslPassag4_SG_FD_130749 | JGI IMG/M metagenome (GOLD analysis project Ga0181858, IMG submission 130749) | Feedstock adapted compost microbial communities from Newby Island compost facility, Milpitas, CA, USA - Passage 4_SG | ecosystem: Engineered > Solid waste > Feedstock > Composting ...
GTCACATGCCCAAGTACGCTTTCTTCAAGTTCTCGTCATTCATCAACTCCTCGCCGGTCCCGGACATGATGACGCGGCCGTGCTCCACCACGTAGGCATAATCGGACATGGACAAAGCTTGGTCCAAGTTTTGTTCCACCAACAGCACTGTCACCCCTTGGTCCTTGATGGTGCGGATAATCTCAAACACCTGCTTCGTCAACAAGGGGGACAATCCGATCGACGGCTCGTCCATGATCAACAGTTTCGGTTCCGCCATCAATCCCCGCGCGATGGCCACCATTTGTTGTTGGCCCCCGCTCATGCTCCCCACCAGCTGCTTCTGCCGCTCTTTGAGAATCGGAAACAATTCAAAGACCCATTCCAAATTCTTTTTCCGGTTTTTCCGCGCCTTGGGCGTATAGGCCCCCAATTCCAGGTTTTCCATCACCGTCATGTCGACGAACAATTTCCGCCCTTCCGGCACTTGCACCAAACCGGCCTTGACGATCTCGCTGGCCGAGTGGCGGGAAATGTTCTCTCCCATAAACCGCACTTGCCCCCCGCGCGTTTTCAGCAAACCGGAAATCGTCCGCAAGGTGGTCGTCTTGCCCGCGCCGTTGGTGCCCAAAAGGGATACCAACTGGCCTTCCTGAACGCGGAACGTCATGCCGTGCAACACTTGCATCTGGCCATACCCGGCCACCAGGTTCTCCACTTCCAGCATCAGAGCACCCCTCCCAAATACGCCTCGATGACCGTCTCGTCTTGCGTCACTTCTTCCGGCTGGCCGTCGGCGATTTTTTTGCCGTGGTGCATCACGATGACCCGGTCGGAGAGGGACATGACGGCCGCCATCAAGTGTTCGATGAAGACAATCGTCGTTCCGCGCTCCCGGATGGCCCGGATCAGTTCGATCATTTCGCTCACTTCCGTCGGGTTCAATCCGGACATGACTTCGTCCAAAAACAACAGTTCCGGTTGGGTGGCCAACGCCCGGGCCATCTCCACCTTCTTTTGTTCGGCGAAGGTGAGGTCGGTCATGTTCATGTGCACCTTGTTGGACAGACCGACCAGTTCCAGCTGCCGCAACGCCTCCTCCCGCGCCGCATGGGCCTGGTTCGTATGGTTGAACGCGCCCACCATGACGTTTTCCAGCACCGTCAAGTTGCCGAAGGGCTGGACGATCTGAAACGTTCGGGCAATCCCCCGTTTGCAGATTTGTTCCGGGTTCAACCCGGTGATGGCCTCGCCCTTGAAGAAAATGGCACCTTCCTCCGGCCGGTGAAAACCGCAAATGGAGTGAAACAAGGTCGTTTTCCCCGCGCCGTTGGGACCGATCAAGCCGAGGATTTCCCCCTGCTCCACGTCAAAGCTGACGTTTGAAACCGCCACCAATCCTTTAAACCGCTTGGTCAACTCCTTAACGCTTAAGATGGGCATACTTTTCCCTCTTTCCCGTGGTCTGTTCCGTCTCCGGACCCTTTTGCACCCTCCTCAGGCGCATCCGTTTCAACACCCAACCGACGATCCCTTCCGGCAAAAACAGGATGACCAACACCAAAATGGCGCCGTACACAATGAACTGCACGCCCGGTGTGCTGCTGAACAACACGTTGGTGATTTCGCCCAACGGCGTGATGACGAAGGCCCCGATCACCGGTCCCAGCACCGTTCCGGCACCGCCGATGATGGACGGCAGCAGGATGGAGATGGAAACGTTGGACGCAAAGGCCAGCGGCGGTTCAATCAGCAGCAAATATTGGGCGTAGAAGGTGCCGCCCAAGGCGGTCAACGCGCTGCTCAAGCCGATGGCGATCATTTTCGTCCTGTATGCGTCCACGCCCAGGGACCGGGCCGCGTCTTCGTTTTCCCGGATGGCCACCATGTTGAATCCCAGTTTGCTTTTGCTCACTTTGTATACGAGCAACGTCAGCAGGGTCGCCATGATGAAAATGACGTAGTAATACGGAATCCGCGATTCAAACTGGTACATGAGCGGATTCGGATCGAGCGGAATGAGAATGCCCATGGTCTTGTTGAAAAACTCCGAGTTTTGGATGATTTGCCGCAAGATCTCGGCCACCGCCAAGGTCGCCAGGGCAAAATAGGCGCCCTTGAGACGGAAGCGGAAGGACAAAAAGCCGATAAACAGCCCGATCAACATCGCCGCCACGGCCCCGACCCACATCCCGATCCAGGGCGAGACGCCGTATTTGGTCAGCAACACCGACGAGGCGTACGCGCCGGTTCCGAAAAAGGCGGCGTGCCCGAAGGAAAATTGTCCCGTATACCCGCTCATGATGTTCCAACATTGGCTCAAATAGGCGTACATCAGGACGAGAATGCCGATGTGCAGCACATAGTCCGATGCCACCAACGGCGCCAGGGCCAGGAGGAGCCAAACCAACCCAATGATGACGTACGGCCGCTTCATCGTTCTTTCCTCCCAAACAACCCGGTGGGGCGAAATAACAGTACGAGAATAAAGATCAAGAAGGTCGCCAATTCTTTATAGTTCCCCGGAACATACACACTGGTCAGCGACTCGCTCACCCCGATGATCAATCCCCCGACCAACGCGCCAAAGAAATTCCCCAAACCGCCCAAGACGACGACGACAAAGGCTTTCAAAATGAACACTTCTCCGACGGTGGGGGTGATGTACAAAAACGGCGTAATGAGCGTGCCGGCGACGGCCGCCAGGGCGGCGCCGATGCCGAAGGTGATCATGTTGACCCGGCGCACTTGAATGCCGCTCAAGGCGGCGCCGTCCCGGTCGATGGCGACGGCCCGGATGGCTTTGCCGAGGTAGGTGTTTTGCAAAAACCAGTACAGGAAGAAGGTCAGGAGGAGAGCAAAGGCAAAGGCAATGACTTTCGTTTTCTCGAAGTGGATGTTCCCCAGGGCCAACACACCGCTCAAGCTCTCGACTTTCACGGTGCGGAAATCCGGACTGAAGAGAACCAGCGCGGCGTTTTCGAGAATGAGCATCAAGCCCATGGTCACCAACAGCTGGTTGTGTTCGGGCGCATCCAGCACCCGCTCCATGACGCCCCGTTGGATGAGGGCGCCCAAAAGAAACAGGGCAATGGCGCTGAAAGGCAACGACAAGTACGGGTTCATCCCCAGCAATGTAAACAGCCAGTAGGTGACGTACATCCCCAGCATCATCAAGGCACCCTGGGCGAAATTGATGATTTTCATCACGCCGAAGATCAAGGTGAGGCCGATGCCGATGAGGCCGTAGATCCCTCCGATTAATATGCCGTCCACCAATGATTGCATCAGCAAGCCCAAAAATATCGCTCCCCTCTTCCGTCACACTTTGCGATAATTTTTATATTACTGTCATCATGAACCGTTAATAAAATTTGTAATTATTATATTATTTATAAATTATCAATCAATTCTGAATAAATTTTCCGTCTGCCTTCCACTTTTCAAATTTTTTGCTTCTCTAAAATCTCTCTGTATCGGACAAGATAAGACATCGTCCTGACAATGCGTTCCGGAGTTGGATAGACCGGAAAATGGGCATCCTGATAGATGGACATGGCCTTCGGAGCAATGTTATCCGCACCCAGCCGCCCTACGACAATCGGCTTCGCGCTCGAATGAAAAATTTCCAGAATGGCTTGCGCGATGACCGACGCTCCGGGATCCGCGTTGGTTGTAAGCATAACGAGAATTCCGTCAATGTGCTCATCATCGACCAGCGCCTGAAGCACTTTTTTGAACATCTCAGGTTTCGATATAATTTCAGCCGTCACATCCACCGGGTTGTATGGAGAACCAAATGGCGGAATGTATTGTTGAATGATATTCGCCGTCTCGGTCAATACCGGTACTTCAAGACCATACTCCTCACATAAATCCGCAACGACACTGCAAGCGCCGCCTGAAGCGGTCAATATCGCCATGCGATTTCCTTTCGGGAGGGGGTGCTGCTCAAAAATACGAGCAACGTCGATTAACTCGTCAATGTGATTTACCCGAAGAACCCCCGTTTTTTCAAAAACAGCCGTATAGACCGCATCATCCCCCGCGATGGAACCGGTGTGCGACTGGACAGCCCGTTTTCCCACCGTCGATTTTCCGGTTTTGAAGACCAACACCGGCTTGCGACGGGTTAATGCTTTGTGGGCTGCTTGCTTAAATTTTGCAAAGTCTTTAATATTTTCCATGAATACTGAAATAACTTTTGTCGCCTCATCGTCGGACAAACGGTCGATAAAATCTGAAATCGTGAGGTCCGCTTCGTTAGCGACACTGACCCAACGGCTGAAACCGGCACCTTGTTCCCACGCGCGGCTCAACAAGGCGCTGCCCATCGCCCCGCTTTGCGACACAAAGGCAATGCTGCCTGAGCGTTTTACTGGCGCTTCCAATGCCGATCCAAAAACTGTATAAATATTTTTTGCCGGACTGGCAATGCCCATGGAGTTTGGTCCAAGCAAAGACATGTTGCCTTGTTGTGCCAATTGCACGACTTGTTCTTGCAACTTTTTACCCTCTTCACCCAATTCAGCAAAACCAGATGAATAAATTATAACCGCTTGGACTTGTTTTTCTATACAATCTTGCAACACAGCGGGCACATGTTGGGCATTGACAATGATACACGCTAAATCAATATCGTCAGGTACGGCCTTCAAACTGGGATAGGCTTTGTATCCCCTAATGTTGTCGGCTTTCGGATTTATCGGATATAATTTCCCTTGAAACCCGTTTTCAATAATGTAACGGAACAAACGGCCACCGTTTTTCTTTTCGTCGGACGAAGCCCCGATTACGGCAATGGAACGAGGGTTCAACATTTTGTCCAGTCGCTCGACGGGGTGGATTTTCGGTTGAGCGGGTTGAACCGGCTCGTCCATCAAGATGCGGACGTCGCAAATTGCAACGCCTTGGCTGTAAAAAATTACGGGATTCAAATCCATTTCGGCAATTTGCGGCTGCTCTTCTACAAGTCGGTTTAAGCCATTGACAATTTCTTTCAAACGAGCGGTGTCTATACCTTCATGGCCCCGGTATCCCCTCAAAATGGCCGAACCTTTTAACGAGCCGATCATTTCGTCCACTTCATCATCGCTCACCGGCATCAGCTTTATGGCAAAATCTTTCATCAGTTCGACAAATATCCCGCCGATGCCAATGACAAGCAAATGGCCAAAAACAGGATCTCGTTTTATCCCGACGATCATCTCAATACCCTTAGGCGCCATCTTCTGGACGAGCACTCCGTCCATATGCGCGGACGAATCGTAACGATGCGCGTTCGATAAAATTTCATCATAAGCGGAAAACAGCTGGGTTTCATTCTCGATGTTCAGTTTTACTATGCCCGCATCGGTCTTGTGGGTAATTTGCCTCGACATCCCTTTCAACACAACAGGAAAGCCTATTTCTCTTGCGATGGAAACCGCTTCATCTTTCGATGTGGCTAACTTCCCTTCTATTACCGGCAAACCAAATCCCTTGAGCAATTGCCCCCCTTCATACTCGGTCAAAAACTCGCCATGATAATCGTTTCGTTTTTCCGAAGAGATCAACATCCACGACGCCCCTTACTTAATTGACTGTATTGTTATTTTTTCCGTTGGCTGAAACGCATACCCAGCACTTCTTCAGCAATTTTATTTTTCATCATTTCCACCGAACCGCCGGCAATCATCCATCCCCGAACCCGACGGAAAATATACTCCAAAGGATATTCCGTCGAATAACCATAACCCCCGAAAATTTGCAACGCTTCGTGGGCCACTTCAAACGCAATGGTGTTCACATACGCCTTGGCAATAGCCGTTTCTCCGGCGCTTGGCGCTCCTTTGTCCGCGTTGACGGCAGCGCGGTATAACAACAACCGTGCCGCATCAAGTTTCATTTTCATATCGGCAAATTTCCATTGTATCCCTTGAAACTCCGCCAATGGACGGCCGAATTGGTGTCTCGTTTTCGCGTGTTCAACGGCCATGTCAAAAGCCGCTTGCGCAAGGGACAATGCCCGTGTCGCATTCCCGATCCGTTCGACATTGAACATTGTGAACAACTTGCGAAAACCGTCTTCAGGAACAAGAATGTTTTCTACCGGCACTTCACAATTATCAAAGTAAAGGGCGCAGTGAACTTCACCGGACATGTGTTTTTCCGGCTTTCCGATGGTCAATCCGGGAGCATCCCTTTCAACCAACACCGCCCCGGACGTTTTCACACCTTCTCCAAAGCGGACCCACACAACATAATACGAGTTATGAGGCCCGTGAGTATTAAACACTTTTGAACCGTTGATGATAACTTTGTCCCCTTCGATACGCGCCGTCGTTTGCAAATCGGTTGTTGCCGAACCGGCATTCGGTTCGCTCATCGCCACGGAGATCAACTTTTCTCCCGCCAAGATGGGAGGCAGCACCCGTTGTTTCAAACTTTTCGAACCATAGGCGGCCACTTGTCGAATGGCCCCGAAATTTCCTACTTGAAACATATCTGCAGTATGGGGACAAACTTTAGCCAATTCCTCCATAACAATGATGGCCTCAAACAAGGAGCGACCTTGTCCCCCATCTTCTTCCGGCAAAGTCATCCCCATCAAACCGTGTTCCGCAAGAATCTTCGCATTTTCCCAAGGGACTTCGCCAGTTTTGTGCCATGTGTAAGCCTTTTCTGAGAATTTTTCTTTTGCGAAACTCCTCGCCCATTTTTGTAATTCTTGTTGTTCTTCTGTCAATTGAAAATCCATTACAACGTTTCCCTCCTGCATACTTCTTTAAGTCAATTCTGTACCATCCATCTACCCTTGATTCCTAATGGAATTGAACAAAATAACCCACTTCATTTACTCAATAGTATATTAATCTTGTATATAGAGCGTCAAGAATTAATACACAATAATATTGTTCACTTTTTTAATATTGTTGTTGAATCCATGGTCCACTTAATGAACTAACGCTTGGGAAAGGTCAAAGGGGATCGAAGGCACAAAAAGAACCGGTTGACATAAAGGCCAACCGGTTTGTTCGCCACAAGAGCGTTATTCGCCGATAAACCGCGGCGGCCGCTTTTCGCGAAACGCTTGTACCCCTTCCTGGTGGTCTTTGGTCTGGCGCAAAGCCGACTGTCCATAACTTTCCAATTCCAACACGTTCTCCAATTGCAACGTGGCGGCCTGCCGGAGAATGGATTTCGTCAACGCATACGCTTTCAACGGCCCTTGTGCCAATTCACGGGCTAAATCCTCGGCGCAAGACAATCCCTGTCCTTCGGGCACCAGCCGGTTGACAAATCCGAATCGCCAACCTTCCTCGGCGGAAATCATGGCTCCGGTCCAAATCCATTCCTTGACCTTCCAGGGTGAGGTCGTCTTCGTCAGAAAATAATGCAGTCCCAGGTCCGGGATGAGGCCGATGTTTTTGAACGCGAGCCCAAATTTGGCGCCTTCTTCGGCCACTATCAAATCACAGGCCAGGGCGAGGCTGAATCCTGCCCCCACAGCGTAGCCATGAACAGCGGCAATGACCGGTTTATTAATGGAAATAATTTTCTTGACAACGCGGGATGAGTCGTCCATGCGCGATTTCGCTTCGAAAAAGGTCTGATTGTTGCCCATGGTGCGGAGGTCTCCACCGGCGCAAAAGGCTCGACCCTTACCCGCAATGAGCAACACCTTTATCCCGGGATCTCGGTCCAGTTCATCCAAAGCCTTCATCAATCCTTCTTTGATGGCGACACTCAACGCATTCCGTGAATCCGGTTCATTGAGAAAAATCAAACCAACGCCGTCTTTTTTTTCTATCAATACACTTTCGCCCATAGCACACCTCCGAAATGGTTGAACCCGTAAGAAAACATTTTATCTAACAATCTTCTCGGGTGAACTTTATTCATACACAATCGGATAGTTTTCAAGACAGAAATATTATATCATTGCTGTGATTAATTTGAACCCTCTAGCAACAAAAATATAATTCCCGGAAAATCTGCCGATTTCCGGGAATTACCGTTGGCCGCGACACATTCTAACTTTTGAATTTTACTTCTACCTGGGCTGCCGAAACGTTCATTTGTTGGGAAACGATGTTCATAATTTTCAATGCCTGTTCCGGTGTCATCGATTCCGCCTTGACAACGACGTGAACTTTCTCTTCGCCGGGAATTACCACCGCATCTTCATAGCCTTCCAGCTTGATCATTTCTTCCGTAGCATACTGTTTGTCTTCCAAGGCGTACAGTTCCTTCAGCTGACGGTTGGCGTCGGCGATGGCCTCGTTGGACGCCGCCGTATCGCTGACGATGTTTAACAACCGCTCGATTTGTTCCTCCCGGCGAATGTTCCGTTGCAACCGATATTCACTGAAGAAATCGTTTAACCCACTGTTTTCAAAATGAACAGGCGCCGTCTCCAAATCAATGAGGGGCGTTTCCGCGTCCGCATCTTTCGCCTCCCCGTCGGGTTCTGCCGCCCCTGTCGCAGGCGACTCCTGGGTATTGGCCAGTTTCGTCACATCAACCGGTTCCGTCAACAAGTAATAGGCGGAAAGGACGACCATCAATCCCAACAGCGAAATCAACCAGATGGTTTGTTTTTTCGGCATCGTTTCATCACTCCTTCAACAAAATGTCAGGACATTTGTTTCCGCGGCAAAATGGCGACCCGGTGCGGGGGAACGCCCAATCCCCGCTGGACCGCTTCCATGATCCAAGCTTTTAATTGAGGATTTTCCGCCCCTTCGGCGACGATGATGACTCCCCGGACTTGCGGACGTTTTTGCATCAACACGAGGGGCGTTTCTTCGTTGCCCTTGCGGTAAATGACCGCTTGCCGGTTGACGCTGTTTTCTTCCACTTGTCTTGCCGCGCCTTGCCGATCCCGTTCATCGGTCGTCTGTTGCCGATCTTGAACATTTTTTTCCACCACCAATTCCCCAGTGGAATCGAGGTTGACCATCACTGAAACCCGGCCGGCTCCCACCACCTCCTCCAACATTTTTTTCAACTCTTCTTCGTACTTGTGCTCCAGTTCTTCCACGCTCAACTCCCGCGCTTCCCGCGCCACCGCCGGGGAAGCTTGATTAGAGTCGGGCTCCGGCGGCGTCGGGGCATAACGTTCCACTTGAAAAAACTGCGCCAGAATCATCAAGGCCACTCCAATGCCGCCAACAATCCACAACCACTGGACTTTGCTCAATTTTCCTTTTCTTGCTACCGACGGTTCATGGGGCGTCTGTTCCATCCTTTCACCTCCCATCCGCCAAGGAAACGGCAATCCGTTCTTCGTCCAGTTCGTAATTGGCAGCCAGCCAATCCCGCAACCGTGACAACAAGAAGGCGTCAGCGGATGACGATAATGGGGATGCGAGAACCGAAACGGCCGGAGCATCCGCCGTTTCCGTCCCCGATAGATTGATGCGAATGTCCACCGGTTCCACTTCGACGCTCAGTCCAATGCCGTTGCCGAACGCGTCGCCACGCTGCCCGTCACCGGCCTCTCTTTCCTGCGCCGATAATCTTTCCGCCGAGGACGGTCGGACAACAAGCTCCACCGCCCGAATCCCGACGCCTCCCCCCGAAACCGGCGGTTCCGCCGTCACCGCCACCCGTTCCACGTCCACCGGAAAGCGGGATTCCACTTCCGCCGCGATGACTTTTTCCATCTCCCGTTCCATAATGTCGACGGCTTGTTGCTGTTGCAACTGAAGCAGCGGATCGGCCTGTTGCGGCAAATCCGGAGCTCTTTCAACAACACCGCTGTTTTCATACCATTTCTTAAACCACTCCTCATCAAACCAATGGCTGTTCAACATATGAAAGACGGGAGAAAGAATCGCCATCAACACCGTCAAACTGAGGACGAGCCGGACGTACCGTTCCATGCTGCGGCTCGGCAGCAACATTTCGATCAAACTGGCCAAGATCATGACCAGGATGAGCGTCTGAAACCACTGGCCCAGCATTGCCACCATCGACAACCACCTACCTCATCATCAACGTCACGTTGCCGGCGACGATGACGACGGTTATGGCGAGGAAAAACATGAGGGCCACCATAGCCATGGCCGCAAACATGAAAACAAGACTTTTCCCCACCAAAGAAAGACAGGTGGTCACCGGACTGTCGCCCAAAGGCTGCATCACCGCTCCGGCAAAACTGTAAATGAGGGACAAAATCAAAATCTTGATGGCCGGAAAGACACAAATGAACAACAAGATGAGTACCCCCGCCATGCCGATGGCGTTTTTCACCAACAGCGAAGCGGCGACGACCGTGTCGGCGGCGTCGGCGAACAGTTTGCCGACGACCGGCACGAAATTGCCGGCTAAAAACTTGGCCGTTCGTAACGTCACCCCGTCGGCGACAGTGGCGGTCAGGCCTTGCAGCGATATGACGGACAAAAACAACGTCGTCAACACCCCCAAAGCCCCAAGGCTCAGCTTGTTCAACAAATCGGCCAATTGGCTGACTTGGTAGCGGCCGGTAAAACTGCTGACCATGTTCATCACGCCGGCCAAAAAGATGAGGGGCAGCACGAAGGTGGCGATGACGTTGCCGATGAAATGCACCATAAACAAGATGAGGGGGTGGAACACGTTGGCCGAAACCAAATTCCCCAAGGACAACAGCAAAGACAAGAGCAACGGAATGAGGGCCAGCATCAAATTGACCATGTTGGAAATGGTCGTACCGGCCAAATCCATGGCCAGGCGAAAACTGTTGATCACCAACACCATCAATGTCAGAAAGACGATGCCATAGGCCACTGTGCCGACGGTCTGATGTTCAAAGGAAGACTGAATGGAGCCGAGAATCATGGCAAAAACGGTCAGGACGACGATCATCCCCAATAAATCGGCGTTTTGTCGCACTTCGTGGAAAAAATAGGCCAACAATCCATGAAAGACCGATTGAATGTTTAAACCGGCGCCGCCCGGCAACAATTGCTCGACAAGACTGGGCGTTTCTACCAGCGGGAGAAAACCGCCGTATTCTTCTTGGAGCTTTTTCCAAAATGCTTCCACTTCGTCGGTCGGCAATACTTCCAACTGCTGTTTCAACATTTCATCATCCATCTGCGCCTCCGGCAAGGCGGCCGTCGGCACGGCGGGCGGTTCTGCAGCCCGGACGATCCCGGTTTGGCTGGCCAACAGCGCCAACGGCAAACCGAACAACAGAAAAAGCCACGTCCGCCAGCTGCGGCGATAAAACCCCGATGGCATCGTGCCTTCACCTACTTCTTCCATGTGTCAGATTGGTAATAACTTCAACACCGTCTCTACGATGATGGAAATGATGGGTATGGCCATGACGAGAATGAACACTTTGCCGGCCAATTCAATTTTGGCTCCGATGCCCTCTTCCCCGGCATCCCGGGCAATTTGCGCGCCAAACTCGGCGATATAGGCGATGCCGATAATTTTTAAGATTGTTTCGAGAAAAATGTTGTTGAGTTCGGTCCGCTGGGCCAGCTGGCGGATCAAATCGATGATTTGCACGATTTTGTCCAGCAGGAACAGGAAAATGAACAGTCCGACGATGGTGACGAGCAAAAAGGCGAACTGTGGCTTCTGTTCCCTCAGAATCACGGCTAATATGGTGGTCATTAAGCCGATGCCGACAATTTGAATCATGTCCACGGGGATTCCTCCAGCCATGCGGCTTGATTTTCTAATGAAAAAGAAAAACCCGCTGGATTTCTTGGAACAAGTCGTTGATCATTTTGGCAACCATCAACAAAACGACGACAAACCCGACGAGTCCGGCCCAAAAGGCGTATTCTTCTTTGCCGGCCTGTTTGAGAATCGTATGAATCATAGCCATGATTAAGCCGATCCCCGCCACTTGAAAAATGGCGCTGACATCGAAGGACATGCGACCACCTCTTTACAACAACAAAATGACAACAAACAGTCCGCCCAAAAATCCGAGGGTCCGGCTCATTTTTTCATATTTGGCCTGCTCGTCCAAGGCCATATTTTCCTCCACCTGCAAGTGCCGGATGAGGGCTCGAATGTGTTTCACTTGATTTTCCCGATCCGAGCTGCCCAAGGTAAAGCCGAACTGCAACAAGACGTCCCGTTCTTTATCTTTGAGGGCCGTCTTCGGCCATATCGTTTGCAGTGCCTTTGCCCAACATTGTTGCGTCGCCTCTCCGTTGCCCCGTTCCAATTCGACCGCAGCCTGGACAAACAACGTCCCCACCGGCGGAGGAATCGTCCTCCCGATACGGCGAAACGAGTCGGACAGCCGCTCCATCCGGAACATGACATCGGTTTCCAGCATTTCAAAGGCCGACTGCAGTTGCCGCAATTGTAGCGGCCGGTCGGCAAAACGCCGGGCGTACAAAAAGCCGATGGCCGTCGAGGAAAGGAGGACGAGGAACATGCCGATCCATTTCATTCTTTTCCCCCGCCGGTCGTCACCGGCCTGCCTTCCCGATCTAAAACGGCCTTAATCGTGCCCGGTCCGCGCTCCCGGCTGAGGATGACGACCCGTTCAAAGGTCCACCGCGACAAAAGCGGCGCCAGACTCGGCCGGTGCATGACATCTCTGTAATCCCACCCATGGGCGGTGGTAATCACCTTCACCCCGGCATGGACCGACTCCAGCAAGGCCTGAGTGTCTTTCTCGCCGCCGATCTCATCCACCACCAACACTTCCGGCGACATGGAACGAATGAGCATCATCATCCCTTCCGCCTTGGGACAACTGTCCAGCACGTCGGTGCGGGGACCGACATCTTTTTGCGGCACCCCCCGCACGCAGCCGGCGATTTCCGAACGCTCGTCGACAATGCCCACTTTGTAGCCACGGGGCAAGGGCGAGTTTCCATAGCTCACTTGCCGGGCGATGTCCCGAATGAGCGTCGTCTTGCCGCATTGCGGAGGGGAAACGATTAACGTGTGGTAAATTTCCTGGCGCCCGGGGTTCCACAACAGCGGCATGACACTGTTGGCGGCGCCAATCACTTCCCGCGCGATACGGACATTGAAACTGGAAATGTCCCGAATTCCCTTGACATCGCCCTTTTCCAAGACGACTTTTCCGCTGATGCCAACCCGGTGCCCGCCCGGCAGCGTCACATAACCGCGCCGCAACTCTTCTTCCAACGTATAAAGAGAATGGTTACTAATGACGTTCAGCATCTTCACCCCGTCTTCGGCTGTGAAGCGGTAGCCCGCCGACAACCAGCGGCTCAGTTCCCCTTTCGGGGTCAAAAACATGGACTGGCCGCGCCAAAGGCATTCAATGGGATGCCCGATCCGGAGACGAATTTCTTCCAATCCGGCTAGCTTTTCTTCCGGCAATCGGCTCAACATGTCTTTCAAATGGACAGGAAAGACGGTCAGCCACGGCGGCAAAACAATGCGGGAAGACATGGGCTTTCACCTTTGTACAAGGTTTCTACCCCATTCATATTCAACGTGGGACAAATTATGTATAAAAGAAAATCCCTTGCCGGCAGCGGGCAAGGGAATGGCAAAAATCCGTATATCGATCCGTGACCATTGGTGGATTATTGGGTAAAATGGCGGGAATGTTCTTCATCGCCTTTCTCTGCTGGCTCATCTTTCCATTCGTCTTCGTAGACCATCGATTCGACATCCATTAAATCTTCATCAATGGCATCGACATAGTCATGCAACTCATCTTGCCGGTCGGCCGAACGCTCCAACTCGAAAATCAAATCTTCCAGAACGTCCAACACCTCGACGAGGATGCGCCCTTCTCCCGGCTTGTTTTGCAATTGCATCCCGTCGGCCATCCCTTTCAAGTAGGCGACTTTTTCTATCAAGTGCTGCATCCGGTTCCCTCCTCGGTGTCGGTACCATGTGTAGTGTCGACCACTCCTAGTATGGCACCAAAAAGACCGGGCCATCCCGTCATTTCATTTTGATCCCAATAAAAATGCACGCCAATCCCGCGCCGATCCAAACGAATTTAGCCAACGACAGCCGGTCGGCCATCCCAACGAGACCAATGGTTGTCGTCGTCAGCAAAATCAGCGGCCCGACCATGGCCAAGGACGTATTGACCAACAGCGCCTTTTCGATGGCGTTGAGACGCCACATCAACAGTCCCGCAAAAATTTCGATGGTCCCCGAAATGACCCGCAACAGCCCCATGGCGAACACCGCCGGATTTAACCAAAATAACACCGTTATTACACCCGCCTTCATTTCTTCATTGCTTTCTTTCCCCATTTCTATGCAACAGGCGGCGTTGCCAGTCCACCACCTTCCGCCGCGCGTACCCGTGCGCCCATGCGCGCATACAATGAGTCAGCACATGTATTGTGAAACAAATGAAAAAGGAGTGCGGTCCGATGGAGAAGATGCACCCGCAATTGCTCGACCCGTCGCAACAACGGTCGGCCAAACCGCGCAGCCGCGGTCTGACAATGATCATCGACCGCGGAATGGGTTTGGGCGCGTTTCAGGAAATGATTCATCTGGCCGGTCCGTACGTCGATTTCATCAAGCTCGGATTCGGCACTGCCGCACTGTACCCGCCGGAACAATTGGCGGCCAAAGTGGCATACGGGCGCCGGTACGGAATCGAAGTATACCCCGGCGGAACGTTTTTCGAAGCCGCCTGGGCGCAAGGATTGGAAAATGAATTTTTTCGTTTTGTGGCCGACGTCGGTTTTTCATACGTCGAAATCTCCGACGGCACCGTCGAGCTGCCTCTGGCGGAACGGCGGCGGCTCATCCGCGAAGCCCGGGAAAGGGGCTTGTCCGTCATTACCGAATACGGCAAGAAAAGGACCGGTTCGCGCATCGAGACGCCGCACATGCGGGAAGTAGTGGAAATGGACTGGGACAGCGGAGCCAGTTACACCATTGTGGAAGGACGGGAATCGGGGAAAGACGTGGGGGTTTTCGATCAGAAAGGCAATTCCAACGACCGTTTGGTGCATGAAATCGTCCATCGCCTGTCCCAACCGGAGCGACTCATCTGGGAAGCGCCCCAACGGCACCAGCAAATTTACTTCATCCAATCGTTGGGACGGAACGTGAATCTGGGCAACATCGCCATGGAAGACATTTTTTCGCTGGAATGCTTGCGGCGGGGTTTGCGTTCCGACACGTTTTGCCTCGGCGGCGGAAGGTGTTCCCATGCATGTGGATGTGGCAGCATCCGTCACCGGTGATGCCCGACAGAAGAAAAAACCGATACTAATTCGGTTTTTCCGCACATATGATGTATTGGCGTGTCCACGTTTTTGCCTAAGCGAAAAAAGAGAGGAAGGCTATGCCGGCCCATGCAAGGGGAACTGATCCTCATTGTTCTTATCGTCATCGGCATCATCGGCCGCTCCAACATCCTGGCCACCGCCGCCAGCCTGTTGTTGATCATGAAACTCATCCACTTGGAACGGTTTTTTCCCGCGGTGGAACGCCGGGGTTTGGAATTCGGCCTGTTGTTGTTAATGATGGCCGTGTTGGTGCCCTTTGCCGCGGAAAAAATCAGTTGGAAAGAAATGTTGTCCATGTTCATGACGCCCGTCGGCGTATTGGCGCTGGTCGGCGGAGCCTTGGCCACGTATTTGAACGGCAAAGGGCTTTCCCTCTTGCAGGCCGAACCGCAGCTTGTCATGGGCCTCGTGTTCGGTTCGATTTTCGGCATTCTTTTCCTAAAAGGAATCCCTGTCGGTCCTTTGATGGCCGCAGGGATTACCGTCGCATTGCTCAATCTGTTTTCATTTCTTTCCTACTTCTTCCGCGGTTAGTCAAACGGCTTGCGGAAAAAGCGTCTAAGCCCGCGATACATATTCACCGGAACGGGTGTCCACGATCACCTTTTCCCCGACATTGATAAACAACGGCACTTGCACCACCAGCCCCGTTTCCAACGTGGCCGGCTTGCTGCCGCCGGTAGCGGTGTCGCCGCGAATCCCCGGCTCCGTTTCGACCACTTCCAGTTCCACGGTGTTGGGAAGCTCAATCCCGACGACTTGTTCGTCGTGCAGCATGATGTGAACCAACATGTTTTCCTTGAGGAATTTCAATTCCCGTTCGATTTGCTGACGGTTCAGCGACAACTGCTCGTACGTCTCCGTATCCATGAACGTATACTCGTCGCCGCTGTTGTACAAATATTGCATCTGCCGCGTGTCGATGCGGGCCTGCTCCACTTTTTCTCCCGCGCGAAACGTCCGCTCCTGAATATTTCCCGTCTGCAAATTGCGCAGCTTGGTCCGCACGAAAGCTGCCCCTTTTCCCGGCTTCACGTGCATAAACTCGATTACTTGCCACAGTTCTCCGTCGACTTCAATAGTCAATCCTGTACGCAAATCGTTGACTGAAATCATCGTGTTCCCTCCATCTTTCAGTATGCGTCAATTTCTTGCGGACCGCCGCTCAAAGTTCAATCAAATGTTTCGGGGCACCGGTCAGCACTTCCAAACCGTCAGAAGTCAACAAGACGTCGTCTTCAATCCGCACGCCGCCCAAACCGGGCAAATAAATCCCCGGCTCCACCGTCAACACCATCCCGGGCTGCAGCACCGTTTCGCAACGCTTGGAAAGACTGGGCGACTCGTGAATATCCAATCCCAAGGCATGGCCGGTGGCGTGGCCGAAGGCGTCCCCATAGCCGCGGGCAGCGATGTGGGAGCGCACCAGCGCATCGGCTTCACGGCCCGTCATCCCGGCCCGGATCTTGCTCAAGCCGATTTCCTGCGCTTCCAACACAATCTGGTAAATTTCTTTCAGCCGCCCGTCCACCGAACCTAAAGCCACGGTCCGGGTCAAATCGGAACAATACCCATGATAGCGGGCGCCAAAATCCAACGTGACCAAATCGCCCGCCGCCAGCACCCGTTCTCCGGCGACGCCGTGGGGCAGCGCCGAACGGGGACCGGAAGCGACAATGGTGTCAAAGGCCGGGCCGGAAGCGCCCAACTGGCGCATCTTGTATTCCAATTCCGCCGCCACATCCCGCTCCCGCAAACCGGGCCGCAACATCGTGAGCACATGGCGAAACGCTTCGTCGGCGATGGCCGCCGCCTGCCGGATCTGTGCGATTTCCTCCGGTTCTTTCACCCAACGCAACTGCTCCACCCATTCCGCTGTCGAGACGAGCTGAATCGGCCGCAGCTCCTCCGCCAATTTAACATATTCGGCATATGTGAGATGCCGGGCGTCGAACCCCAGCTTTTCGGCACCCGCATCTTTCAATAACTGTTTCAACGTATGTACTGCGTCGCCATGGTGTTCCACCACTTCAAACAATGGAGCCTGTTGGGAGGCTTGCTCGATGTACCGGAAATCGGTAAGAAGCCACGTGTTTTGCAGGGTGATGACAACCATCCCGCTGGTGCCGGAAAACCCGCTCATGTACCGCCGATTGTTGGGTTCGGTCACCAAGAGGGCATTCAGCCCTTCCGCCGCCAACCGTTCCCGCACTTTCGCCAAACGATGCGCGTTCATCGTTGAACGTCCCTTCCTTTCCGTGTGGCCAAATAACGCAAGGCCAATAAATACCCTTCCGCCCCCAGGCCGGCAATTTGCCCTTGCACGACCGGAGCGATGACCGAATGGTGGCGAAAAGGCTCCCGGCTGTAGACGTTGGAAAGGTGTACCTCGACAACCGGGACGTCGACGCCGGCAATGGCGTCCCGCAAGGCGTAACTGTAGTGGGTCAACGCCCCTGGATTGATGATGACACCCAGCAGGGACGGGTCGTCCTGGTGCTCTTGCAGCCGGTCGATAAGCTCCCCTTCATGGTTGGACTGAAGGGTCAGGACATCGACGTCCAATTCGCGGCCCAACTTTTGCAACGAGTCGTTAATGTCCGCCAATGTCTGGCTTCCATACACGTGCGGCTCCCTTTTCCCCAAGCGGTTCAGATTCGGGCCGTGCAAGACGAGTACGTACACCGGATAAACCCCTCCTCACAAGATAGCAACATTTTACCACAGGGGGGGAGAATGAAAAAGCGGCTTTCAAATCGCCCCCACAGCCGGATTGGAACGTGATAAAATAGGTATAAAGCACATGCAGACGGAAGGTGAAACGAACATCATGGCAAAACCGAAGCAACCCCTATACGGCGGGCAGGCCGTCATCGAAGGCGTCATGTTCGCCGGACGGCGGACGCGGGTAACAGCCATCCGCCGAAAAGACCAACAAATCGAATTTTTCGAGGAATACGGGCTGGAAATGCCCCCATGGCTCCGCATTTTGCAACAAGTCCCGCTTATCCGCGGTATCGTTGCCATTTTTACCGCCGTGGCCGGCGGTTCAAAACACATGGAATTCGCCAGCGAACGGTTTGATGCCGATCCGGCGGAAGAGACGGCTGAAGCGACGGCAAGCGCCGCGCCAAGCTCGTCGGGCAAATGGGCCGCTTACCTGGGCATCGCCGCCATCGCCGTCCTTTCGTTCATCGCCGGCAAAATCATCTTTACGGCGGTACCGGCCTTTTTGGCCAGCGCCTTCGACCCTTGGGTACACAACTATTTCTTGCGCAACCTCATCGAAGGGGCCATCAAAACCGCCTTGTTGCTGGGGTATTTATGGATCATCGGACAGATGCCCATTGTCAAACGCCTTTTCCAATACCACGGGGCGGAACATAAAGTCATCAACGCCTTCGAAGCCGGCGTTCCCTTGACCGTGGAAAACGTCCGGCAGCAATCCCGGCTTCATTACCGTTGCGGCAGCAGTTTTTTGATTTTCACCATTATTACCGGTGTCATCGTCTATTCCTTCATCCCTTACACCACCGTTTGGGAAAGGGTATTGGATCGCATCGTCCTTATTCCCGTCGTCATTGGCGTATCCTATGAAGTGTTGCGCTTCACCAACGCCTGCCGGAACGTGCCGTTTTTGTCCTGGCTGGCCTACCCGGGCCTTTGGCTGCAAAAATTGACGACCCGGGAGCCGGACGACGATCAGATTGAAGTCTCCATTGCCGCATTCCAACGGATGCGGGAACTGGAAAACCAACATTCCTTACAGAAAGTGTGGTGACTCCGGCCATGGGCCATCGCATTTTGACCAGCATCATCTTCGGCTTGTTCGTCATTGGAGTCCTTTTCACGTTGTTGAAAAACCCGTTGTCGGTCTTGATACCATTGGTCATTTTAGGCATCATCGTCTATTTTCTCCGCAAACCCCGCCACCGCTTCCAGCGCGGCGGCCCGACGGGCGACAAAAGACGTCCGGCGTCGCCTTTCACGGAGAGCAGAAAACCCGGTGAAAGACCCTTTGCTTTGAAATTGAAAACCGACGTTCCGGACATCCCGGAAAAACAAAAACAAAAAAACAAGAAAAAACAACACAACTTCCGGGTCATCGAAGGGAAAAAAGGAAAAACGCCGCCGGCCGACAACACCGACGACAAACACCTGCTCCACTGATTACCGACATGTTCAGTCACGCCCTAAACGGCATAAAGCAACAAAACACCATTCACAAATTTTTGCCGACCAACCGGTAACGGCGGCGGTACTTCTGACAGTATTCCTCGAAGTTCCAACGGGCGAAAAATTCCGCCGCCGCCTGCATACCCGCCCGGTACAACGCCTCTTTCTCCTCCGGTGACAATGTAAAATCGGTGGCCGATACGCGGCCGGTGGGAATAAAAATCGTCCGCACCGCGTCCGCTTCCCGCACGGCCAAATGGTCCACGGCACTGAACATCGTTTTCAACAACGATTGCGTATACAGCCAAAAATTGCCCGTCCTTTGCCCCCTTGGCCGATGTTCGCCCACTAAGCGAAAACCGAAGGTTGGCCAGCGGGGTTTTTCTTTGCTGTCAAACAACCAGACGGGATAATTGCTCAAGACGCCGCCGTCGATCATGAGATGATATCGTCCCTTGACCCGCAACCGCAATGGCTGGAAAAAATACGGGATGGTACAACTCATGGCGACGGCCCGGGCCACCGTCATCTCCCGGGGGCTTAACCCGCAGCGGGCCAAATCGTCCGGAAAGACGATCATATCGCCGGCGGTCAGATCGGTCACCACCACCCTCAGACGCCCCTCTTCCATATCGGCAAACGTCCGTATCCCTTTTCCCGCCAATTTGTCCTCCAGCCATTGCTCCAGCGGTTCGATGGTATACAAGCCGTACTTGCACCACAACTGCAGCGGCCGGCCGATCACCGGCAAATGCATCCAACCGTTATTGCGCATCAGTTGGGCCAAATCGAGCTCATGCATCATTTCTTTCAAATCTTTGGCCCGGTAACCCGCCGCCAACAAAGAGGCCACAATGGAACCCGATGAAGTCCCGGCCACCCGTTTCCAACGGTACCCTTCCCCCTCTGCCACTTGCAAGGCTCCTACAAAGGCGATACCGCGTACGCCTCCACCCTGAAACACGGCATCCGCCCACATATTACTTCCCCCTGTTCCAACGTATGCAAGACGCCTACATGCTGTTCAAACGCCCCTACTTTCAAAATCCTACCTTCTTGAAAAAATCAATTTTATATTTATAATAAAGTGAAATTTTTTTCAAAAAGATTATTCATAAATTGTAAAA
>Ga0181858_1000400_pt1 | contig 20449 bp, 17 predicted proteins | sample NewIslPassag4_SG_FD_130749 | JGI IMG/M metagenome (GOLD analysis project Ga0181858, IMG submission 130749) | Feedstock adapted compost microbial communities from Newby Island compost facility, Milpitas, CA, USA - Passage 4_SG | ecosystem: Engineered > Solid waste > Feedstock > Composting ...
CAGCAGCTCAAAACGCTGCGTTTACGAGAGAGGCGATTCAGCCAGCCAAACCAGCCGATGGGTGAATGCGCGGGCGGTAGCCCAATCGCAAGACCTCGACGATAGCGGGTGGGGTCAGCAAATTGGCGATGATATCGCCTCCGACTCTCACGCCCGCCAGATAGCCAGCCGGAGTCCAGGGTCTGAGCGCGCCGCCCAGCCAGAGATGGGGATTGCCCTCAAATCGCACAATGCTCCCGTCTGGCAGCTCGCCAAGACGCACCTCAACGGTCCGCTTCGTACCGTCTGGCCAAATCCTCTGCTGATGGAGGATGCCATCCATGTGCGGCGCCCGTGCGCGTTCAGCGAGGCCTTCGGCTTGCGCCCACAAGCTCGCAAATCGTAGCGCATCTGAGCGCCGGCATTCGAAACAAGGGCGATGACCGACAGCAAGCGCAGTCGCCTCGTCCAGGAAGAACAGCTCGGTGTAGTGGCCCGGCGCCATCACCTCGCGCCGCCGCCCCCGAAACTCCAGTTCGCAGCAAATCCACTGCCTCGTCACCCAGCGCCGACGGCCCAGCGTCTTGTCCGGGCCATGCAGGCAGCCGCCGCGATTGCCCATCATAGTGCCGCGCGCTTCGGTGGCAATAATCTCCCCTTCCGGAGTGACGCGGTTCTGCAGCGGCATTTGTGCTTGATTGACGTTGGATGATGGGCCCGACGGAACGCTCGCCGCGCCACGCGCCTCACTTGTTTTGCCACTCGTCCTTCACCTCCATGCACTTGTTGGAGATGAAGTTGTTGATGTCCTCTACGACCATGCCGTCGAGGACATTGAACGTGTTGTCCGTGGCGGTCGCAGTCCACAAAGCGCCCTTCACGACGGTGGGACCGTCAATCTCGCCCCAATTCAGGGAGGCTTTTACGGCCTTGCCATTCTCGAAAAGCACCTTCGGTGCGAAGGCAAACTTGAGCTCGGCATTCCCCTCCTCGCGCTCGACTTCGCAAGTGACCTTGTGAGTGTCGAGAACGACCTCGTGCTTGGGCTCCGTCATCGCCTTTATCAAGGCCTCGCGGCGCAGCTTGATGTCGGTGGAGCAGCGGACGCGTCCCCACGGCCAGGACACTTTGGCCTTGGACACGATCTTCTGCAGGTGCTCTTTCCGCCACGACTTTACAACATGACAGGAGATGTCGTTTCCCGGCTTGCGATTGTGAAAAGCATCGCAAATGGCAACCTTACACGCCTTGCGGCTCTCGCGCTCGGCTATCTCCTCCGGCGTCAGCTCCACCTCTTCCTTGGAAGGCGGAACCTGCGCGTCCTGGGCAGCAGCAGGCACGGCCTGCACTGCCAGAAAAGCTGCTCCGAAAAGATAAAGAACCGCGTTGCGCGCCGGCATTGGACTCCCCTCCTTCGTGGCAAAGAGGGATGAGCTAAAGCTGCCGACTGGCGCAGGAATATGACGGCGGACGGCTGAGCATCCGGCCCTTCGAAGCTGCCCTTTTGCGGTTGCTTGAACTCGCTTCACCGGTCACCATATCTCATGCTGCGTGCACCAATGGCGCCCGTTCTGGACGGGGCCTGCAAGCGGAGGCCCGTATGGGATCCGCGGCACGAGTGAACAAGGTCGCTTGGAAAGGACTTTGCAGATGTCACGCATGTCGCTTTTGTCGAGCCCAATGCTGCTCGGCTTCGAGGAGATCGAACGGCTGATCGATCGCCTAGGGAAAGGTGGGAGCGATGGATACCCGCCTTACAACATCGAACGCATCTCCAAGGAGGGAGAGCGTGGCGAAATCCTGCGCATTACCCTGGCGGTCGCAGGCTTCACGCGAGACCAGCTTGAGATCACCGTAGAGGACAATCAGCTGACGATCCGGGGCAAGCAGCAGGACGACAAGGGCCGGGAATATCTCTACCGAGGCATAGCAGCTCGTCAGTTCCAGCGCACGTTCGTGCTGGCAGATGGCATCGAGATCCGCAGTGCGGAGCTGAACAACGGTCTCCTGTCCATTGATCTCGTAAGGCACGAGCCCGAGCGGCTGGTGCGACGAATCGAGATCGGTGAGCGCAGTTCTGGCGCCTAAGGCGTCGACGCTGGCCAAAGACAGAGAATCACGGGAGCATGGTGCGCGAGGCAGCCGGCGGGCACCGCCGGAACTGCAGACCATGGCGTGCCAGCCCCCCCCTTTGGAGGAGTAGCGTCATGAACAGAGCGAAACGCGCGAAATCACCAGAAAAGAACAATAACCAAGCGAAGATCGCGCCGATCATGAGCCAGTTTGAACTCGCTCGTCTTGGCGACGGAGAGATCGCTTACATCAAGGAGCTGACGTCGGAAGAGGCCAAACGCCTCTACCCAGCAATTGAGTGGTTGCCGGTTGGAATCAACCTGTATGCCCTCTATGCGGCGGACGGCACGCCTATTGCGCTAACTGATAGCCGCCAGGCGGCCATCGGCCATGCCCGCGGCGACAAGCTGGAGGTGGCGAGCGTCCATTGACGCGAAGCTTTCTCACATTCAAACCAAAGGCGCTCCGCCAGAGCTGGCCGGAGCGCCTTTCTTGTTTTCGTTTGCCGCAAGTTGACCGGAGTCAGCCGCGATAGCGCGCAAATTGCCCCTGGGGCTTCATCCACTCCAGATAGGGAGGGACGATGGCCTCGATTGTATGCGGCTGCGAGATCCCGAGAGCCTGCAACGTACGCCCTTCCTCCTCGGCGGCCTTGCTGACGACATTGTCCTGCTTCAGCAGCCGGACTTGGTCAAGCGTGAAGGGTCGGAGAGCGTTCGGCAACGGCGATGTGAAGACCGCAATCAGGCTCGCGAGCCAGAAGGGAATCGGGAAATACAGCCGCCGACGATCCGTCCACTCCTGAACCTTGTCGAGCAACTGGCGGAACGTGAAAACCTCCGGCCCGCCGACCTCGTAGATCGTTCCCGACTTGGCCCGGCCTTCGACCGCATTGGTGATCGCTGCCCCGAGGTCGCCGGCGTATATTGGCTGAAAGCGCGTTCGCCCGCCGCCGATGAGCGGCAGGAATGGGCTGATGCGCGCCATCGAGGCAAACCGGTTGAAGAACTCGTCCTCCGGTCCAAAAACGATAGAGGGCCGGATGATAACCGCGTTGGGGAATTCCTCCAGGACGGCCTGCTCGGCTTCCGCCTTGGTGCGAGCGTAGGCCGAAGGGCTGTTCAGGTCGGCCCCGATTGCGGAGATGTGGACGAGTCGCTCCGCGCCGGCTTCGCGCGCGGCCTTGGCAACAGCCCGCGCTCCCTTGACGTGGACGGCATCGAAACTCTGCCGCCCAGTGGGCGCCAGGATGCCGACGGCATTCACGACAGCGAAGGCATCCTTCACCGCCTGCGCCACCGAATCAGGGAAACGGACGTTGGCCTGAACGGCATGGATCTGACCGAGGCGGCCCATGGGTTGCAGATGCCCCGCCAAATCCGGCCGGCGCACGGCGGCGCGAATGCGCCAGCCCTTTCTGGCCAAGTTCTGAACCGCGTGGCGGCCCACGAACCCCGATCCGCCGAACACGGTCACCAGACCGCCCAAGGCGAGGTTAGAGGACATGCCGTAAGTCTCCTGCGTCCAAACCTTTTTCCGCTGGCCAGCAATACACACCCACCCCGGTCATGTGAAGTGACGCAGCGCAATTGACAACGCGGGCAAGCGGCTCTAACTCATCTGCGCACAGTGCCCAGGTGGCGGAATTGGTAGACGCACTAGTTTCAGGTACTAGCGGGGCAACCCGTGGAGGTTCGAGTCCTCTCCTGGGCACCAACGACGCATCTCATGCGATCTCACCCTTTCTCACCCCATCTCACAAGTAACTGAAAATCAAGAAAGATCCCTGAGCTTCTGTTTCAGGGCGTCTCAGCACGTCTCCCTCAAGCGCAAAAACTTGTTGGTATCAATGTTGGTATCGGGAGGTCGGTGAGATGGTCCTCACAGATCTCAAGGTTCGCAACCTCAAGCCTAACGGCAAGGTCATCAAGGTCAGCGACGGGGAAGGCTTGTACCTACAGGTACAGCCCAACGGCACGAAGCTATGGAGGTTGGCCTACCGCTTTCTAGGCAAGCAGAAGACGTTGGCGATCGGGTCCTATCCTGAAATCAGCCTACTAGAAGCCCGAGAGCGAAAGATGGAGGCCCGCAAGCTACTGGCTCAGGGCATCGATCCTTCCCAGCACAAGAAGGACCAGGAACGTGCCGCAAAGTTGGCTTCGGGGCAAACGTTCAAGGCGCTCGCAAAGGAGTTCCTGGCGAAGTGCGAGGGAAAGGGCTACGCTAAGGACACCCTCGATAAGAAGAAGTGGATTCTGAACGACCTCGTCATCCCCGTCTTAGGCAATCGGCCGATCGCAGACATACGACCGTCCGAGATCCTAGAGCTCTTATCCGACATCGAGGCTAGTGGACGACTTGAGACGGCAAAGCGGGTCCGTCAGACCATCGGGGCCGTGTTCCGCTTGGCCGCCCTCACAGACCGAGCTCCCGGCGATCCGACCCCAGTTCTCCGGGGTCAGATCAAAGCTCCGAGGGTCAGCAGTTACCCTGCCATCGTTCGCCCCGACGAGTTCGGCGAGCTAATGCGGCGCATCTCGACCATCCGGAGCACCATCGTCCGCCTGGCCTTGGAATTTCAGGCCCGCACCTTCACGCGACCCATTGAGATACGCTTTGCCACTTGGGACGAGATCGACCTCGAAACGTCTGTTTGGACCATCCCTGCCGAACGGATGAAAATGCGTCGGCCTCACGATGTACCGCTGGTCCCGGCAACCCGTCAGATCTTGCGGGAGGTCCGCAGATACACCGGCAGGTCGCAGGGGCTCATTTTCCACTCGCCGCAGAACCCGAACAAACCCTTATCCGAGAACACCCTCAACAAGAATATTTGGGCGTTGGGCTATAAGGGAAAGCATTGCTCTCATGGGTTCCGGTCCAGTGCCTCGACGATCCTCAACGAAAGCAAGAAGTACGACAAGGATGTGATTGAGTTTCAACTTGCACACCTTGTCGGCAATGAAACTCGGCGCGCTTACAATCGGGCGCAGTGGTGGGAACAGCGGGTGCAGATGATGCACGATTGGGCCGACATGATCGCGGAAATGCGTGAAAAGGCAGCGTTGCGGGTAGCTTCTGCAATAGTCAACCGTGCCCCACACGACACGCGGCGGATAGATGCAGCAAGTTAAACTAGGAGGGAAAACAAGCTCTCAAGACTATGTTGCTAGGTCGTTGGACACGTCAGCTGGCGAGCTGCATGCTCGTGACCGGCTTCATCTGCGTTGGTCAGGCGGGCGTGCCCCGGCGGCGCGCCAATATCTTATCCGGAAGCAGCAAGACGGCACCTCATCAGTGACGACTGCGGTGTAAACCGAACCTTGCGCGGACGCCGTGATGGGAGATGTCCAGAAAGGCGACTTACTCCTGCCCGTTCTGAGGCAATAGAGCTGGTCAGCCTCTCCTTAGCCCCCTTCACGCTGGCGAACCGGCGATGCACGCGCCTCATGTCGTGAGCATCCGCGAGGCAGGACGACCAATACGTCGTTGGACGGTTCCTCCAAGGATAAGATGTGTTGCTGGGGTTACCCCTGCGTGACGTTGTAAGCTATTGTTGTAGACTGTGAGCTGGACGATTCGAGATTGTAAATGGTGTCTCTGGACCCAGAAAACATACGCAGAAATGCCGCGCAATCGAGAGCAGCAAAGCTTTGCATCTTTCCAGGCAGCAGCACTCTACCGCTGCGGCTGATCGAGAAATGCCTATGCAGGTAACGGCAAGAGCAACCTTCCCAATGCGTTCACATCAGCTTGCAACAACTGAGACGCTGGAACTTCCTCTGCACACTCAGCAAAAGATCATACCGCTCATATCTCCGTCTGGCCCGCGAGCTATCGAAGACGACGAATTTCCTTTTGAGGCTTTGAGCGATATTGCCGAAATCGAAAGCTGGCGTAAGGAAATCAACCGCCCTCTGTATCATATCCATAAATGGTGGGCGCAGCGACTCGGCACTGTTTTCCGTGCCATGATTCTTGGCGCGTTCGCTCCCTCAAAGACCAACATACTCGACCTTTTCTATAAACCGGTTCGCATCAACGATGCGCTGATCTTTGATCCCTTCATGGGGAGTGGAACGACGATTGGCGAGGCCGTGAAACTTGGGGCTCGCGCCATCGGTTTAGACATCAACCCAGTGGCCCACTTCTTGGTAAGAAATGCTCTGTCCACTCATGATCGACAGGCGATTATTTCTACGTTCCAGGCGATCAAACAGGACGTGGCCGATGAAATCCATCGCTATTACCGCGCGACGCTCCCTAATGGAACGAAAACCGATATCCTATACTTCTTCTGGGTTAAGACGGCCGAATGCCCCACCTGTTCGCAACCTGTCGATCTATTTTCAACATACATTTTTGCTCGGCATGCTTATCCAAAGAGATATCCGGAAGCCCACGCTATCTGTCCTTCGTGCGGGGCAATCAACAAAATACACAATGAAGCAGTAGAGGCGTCGTGCCATGCTTGCGGCCTAACCTTTAATCCACAGATCGGACCGGCCAAAGGACAAAAGGCGACCTGTCCGTCGTGCAATCACAATTTCCCAATTGCACGAGCTATTCGCGAGACCGGACGTCCTCCCAATCACCGACTTTATGCCAAGATGGTTCTTATGCCCGATGGGGGCAAAGCTTATCTGCCCGCCACTGAGGAGGATCACGAACTATATGCGGCCGCTGAAGAGGCTCTAAGCAAGAGAAGGACTCCCTACCCCGTGGTCAGCATAGAACCTGGCTACAACACCAACCAGGTCCTCGGCTACAATTATCGCTACTGGCATGAGATGTTCAATGCACGGCAACTGCTGTGCCTATCCATCCTTGCAGATCGAATTAAGGAAATACCTGATCAAACAGTTAGGGATTTATTCACGTGTCTCCTATCAGGAACACTAGAGTTCAACAATATGTTCGCTTCCTACAAGGGCGAAGGCACCGGGGCGGTCCGGCATATGTTCGCCCATCACATACTCAAGCCGGAACGGGTACCGCTGGAAGCAAATCTTTGGGGTACACCAAAGAGCTCCGGGGCATTCTCAACCTTATTCGAAGGACGACTAAAGCGCGCGTTGGACTATGCCGAGAACCCATTTGAGATTCGAATTGTAAGGAAGAATGGTAGACCGGCGAGCGAAAAGGTTTTCGGACTAGCAGAGAGAATTGGTTTTCCAATTGCGGATAACTATGCCTCGTTCGCCAAAAATAAACGCGTCTATCTAGCATGTGCTGACTCGAGCTCAACGGACCTACCAGATCGATCAGTTGACGCCATTATTACAGATCCGCCGTTTTTTGATAACGTTCACTATTCGCAGCTTGCCGATTTCTTTTATGTCTGGCAGCGGCACATTCTTGGCCCTGACGGATATTGGGCAGCTCCCACGACCCGCTCTGATGGTGAGGTCCAGCACGCTGATGTCGAAACATTTACAGATCGCCTGCGTAGAGTTTGGGCAGAGGCCCACCGGGTCTTGAAGGACGACGGGATCCTCGTTTTTACTTATCACCATTCACGCCCAGAAGGCTGGCGTTCAGTCTTGCAAGCGCTTATGGCCACCGGATTTGGGATCACGGCTGTTCATCCCATTAAATCCGAAATGTCGGTTGCTACGCCAAAGTGGCAAGCAAAGGAGCCTATCGATCTTGACATTATCATCGTGTGTCGCAAGCGCTCTCAACTCAAGGCCCGACGCTCGAACGACGATGTGTGGAGGACGGTGACAAACTATGCAACTTCCCAGATCGAACGTTTCCGAAGGTCCGGGCGACGCCTCAGCCGCAATGACACACGAGTCATTGTCATGGGACAGTTGCTCCGCCAGCTTTCTGTATCTCATAGACTGGAGCCTGCCCTACGGTGCCTTGACGATGGGGGAGGTGAAATCGAAGCTCTTATTGAAAGATTGTACACGTCGGAGCAGGCCGTGCACGCCAGGAAAAGAACTCGGGGCTAATCGTGTCGAAGGTATTCACAATTTTCAGACAATGCGTCCAAGCAATTCGTGATGGCGAGCTCATCGAACGTGAAGGACGCAATGATAAAGAATTCCATTTTCAGAATTGGTTCCAAAAGCGCCTTCAATCCCTTGGGTTGAAATTCGATATGCCCGGGCGAAACTCATACCCGGACTTCCGCCTTGTCCATTTCCCTGAGGGGTATGAAATCAAGGGCCTCGCCTATCCCGGAAGGGAAGCTAGCTATGACTCGAACAGCCAGGTTCCCTGCGGAGAGCACAATGGTAGGCAGATTTTTTACGTCTTTGGCCGGTATCCGAGAGAACCAGACGGTAATAGCTACCCCGTGCTAGATCTTGTGCTGTGTCACGGCAGCTTCCTGAATGCAGACAACGACTACGTTCACCACAACAAAAGCTTCCGGGGGTTCGGTACTTACGGTGACATTCTTGTTCGTGACCGTAAGATGTATGTCTGTCCGACGCCATTCGCCTTGACCAGCGGGACTGCTCACCGACGAACACTGATCGTTCCAGAAAACTACCAAATTGAATCGGGATTTATCGAAGTAGGCACTCTAACGCGTCGAGAAGCAGAGCAAATGGTTGTGGCGTATAGCTTTGACCTTCGTACAAATGAACTCGCAACGACGCAGGTACCGAATCCAAATGCCGGACGAGCGCATGTGTTCAAAGCTCTTCGCGTTGAAGGAGATCCAACCGATGCGGTCACACTTAGAGATCATTCGCAGGTGCTGCTTGAACTCGCCCCCGACGCTAATGAAGATTGAAAAGTCAGTTTTTGCTCAGTGGCGCCACTTCCTGATTAGCGAAAGTTGTATAGTATTTCCTAAAGGGGAGATGGCAGGAAGGGCCTCCTCTGCATAGATGCACTGGATCTATCTTAGAGCTCACGTCTTTCTTGCTCCTTCGATAGTCCGAGTGAAACCTACGGTTCTTTACAGACTTTGGCGCTGGGCTCAACTTCTTGCAGGGCTTCCATACCCGCACGATGCGTTTCCGTTGTCCGCCGGGCTTATTGCGCGAGTGACGGATTGGGGCGATTCAGGGCACCTCGCTTGGTGTAGCGCTTCAGTCGACCTGTACCTTGTACGTCGCGCGTGCCGACGTCTTACGCTTGTCTGCGATTGCCGGAGCCGGGCTGAGACAGATTGATATGACCGTAGACTCGTTGCCGCGACCCTCCCAGTTTGAATTCGTGCCATGCAGTGCGTCGGGAGACGACGTGAGATCAGATGAGCCGCTTCGGGTCCTTCTTGCTCGAAGGGCGCAGCCGTGGGGACCGCTGACCGCGACGCGCCAGAATTTTGGGGATTTTTTCGACGTCGATTTGGTTACAACTGCGACAGTTGCGACAGATGTTTTGATTTTCTCTCCCCTAGACTTAGCCGATCATGTCTTCATTCGAAAACTAAAGTGGAACACCTGTCGCACCTGTCGCAGATCATCAAATCAAATCATCGTCGAAAGACCATCTTTTCCGTCGGCGCACGCGTAATCCTTTATAGCTGCGCCCCCGATGTCCTCCAGTATCCTTCGCCGCCACGAATCCTCGCTGTTTTAAGGTTTGGGGGAACGATCTTGTGACATTGCCGGGATCAACATCCATTTCCTTTGCAAAGGATTCCCAAGAACTCCATAGATTCTTGACCGTGTCGATGTAGTTGTCCCCGAGCTCACAGCACTCGTCCAACCAGTGGCCGAAGATATCCTGCTCGGCAAGGTATGTTGTTGTCGCCTCGTCAACGACCGGAGGCCGAACTAAGCCGCTTTTCTGCCAATCAAGGCAGCCCAGTATCAGCCAGGAGAGGATTCCCGGCCATTCAGCCCTCAGCTTTTCTGGCAGAAGCGGATCCTTGACCTTTGGTGGATTTGTAAAAGGTAGCACAATAAAACGCCGCCTTATTGCGCTGTCTACCTCGTTCAGTGGCGGTTGGTTATTGCCCACGATCGTGAGCTTCAGCTCGGGTACGAACTCGAAGTCGTCGCGGTGCATAAAGCGAGCCGTGATCGTATCCTGCCCAGTTAGCAGTTTAATGCGATTTTCAGCCCAAGCACGTCCCTTTTCGGTCTCGGAAGCACGCGCCATGCGAGCCCCCTTCATCCGCGCAAGCTCGGTCGTATGCCGATCGTAGCTGGAGCTGGTCAACGTCTCCATTCCGATGTTGATTGCGTAATCTCCAAGGATATCAGCGATCGTGTTGACGGCCGTGCTTTTACCTGACCCGCCAGGGCCATAAACAAACGTGAGTACCTGCTCGCGGGTATCCCCGGTCAAGCAATATCCACCCCATTGCTGGAAAAATTTGATTGTTGCCTCATCGCCAGACAACGCTTCTTCAAGGAACGCCAACCAGCGGGGGCAGTCGCGGCCAGGTTTGAAGCGGTCAAGAGAGATAGGAGCAACTGCAGTGGATCGATTTATGTAATCGCGGGGCTCTGCTTTTCGAATATCACCGGTGCAGAGATTAACAACGCCTCCCGGAGTTCCGAGGACCATCTTGTCCCGATTCCATATATCGGAGGTTATAGAAAACTCCCGGTCAGATCTGGCGCCACGCTCAACATTTTCCCAAGTACTGACTTTCGTGAAGCTTTTGCTTTTTGGATAGTGTCGCGCCAGCTCAAGGCACACGGAACGGGCGTAGTCGATAGCAAGATTTGACTTTTCCTTGGCCCAGCTTGCCCCATTGAACCGATGCCAACTATGTGCGGTGTGATCGTAGATCAGCTCTCCCGCATACCTATCCGCGAAAGCTGTAATGGCACCGTTTTCGTCGGGCGAGTAGTAGTCCAGATCATCGAAAAGATCACGCAATTCATCGGGAAACAAAATCCCTCGGCGCCGCACCTCAAAAGCAAGAGTTCGCATTGTGATGGGGTTCGGATGATCGTTCTTGAAACTTTTCCATTGCCTGCGATTCTCGCGGGGTTTGTAGTTTTTCCCGCACTGGGACCACTCGTTGAAAACGTCCCACCCTTCATCTCCAAGTTCGTATTTTACGGCCATGCCCGCATCGCGCCATAAATTGCGCTCGTTAGCCCAATCCGGTAATTGGCCTAGGATCCACCGAACCTGTTCTACTGAAAACCCAAGAGGGGCGCTGCCTTCCCGCTGCACTTGTTCCTGGAGAACCGGGGCGAATGTGCTGGCGGGATACACTCGTACACTCTTAAAGTCGGGTTTGCGTTCCCAGCGATATTCCTTTCCCGTGTCGGGGTGAATACTTGGGGGAAGGACAAGTTGTCGGCCCGTCCCGAACAGTTCGATCTGCCAAGCACGCTTTTCCTCTTCGCCGATAATACAAAAGGAGTCAGACTGCGCGAGGCGTCGAAATCTGATGGGGCGGTCCAGAAGGAGATAGTAGTGGCTTGATGCCCCTCCGGACCCCGAAGCAACTTTCCAAAGCTGATCGACCCGAATTCCCTCACCGAGAGCGTGTTGTAAAGCTTCTCGCGCTTCTTCAGCCCGGGAGGCATCACGGACGTCGACATCAACAGCGTGCAGATAACCACTTTTGATCTTGGAATACTGCCCTACACGGACGCCGAAATTCAAACCCTTCCGATAGTTCTTCTCAAGCTCCTCTAGTGTGGCAACAGGAGCTGTCGACCATCCCGGTTGGTCGGGTGCTTTGGAGCGTGGTGGCAGCAAGTGTACCGCAAATCCATTCTCAGCGAGCTCGACGATTTCTTGCGGTAGACGAGAGGGAAACGGTACAACCTCGCCGATAAGCTCCTCGATGTCCTTCTCCAACCTTGACCGACTCACCATCGCTACAACTTCCCTTCACCTTGCGTATCCTTGGCCGGAGTGATGGCATTGATCCGGCTAGTGCATTCCATGCGATGGAAGGTTGGTTCGGATGAGCTAACAAATTGCGAACGTGAGGACATGTACGCCGGTTACCGCGGATGTCCGGACATTCGCCGGGGCGGCTTACCCGGAGCGCTAAGTGGAACGCGGCAGCGATTAGCCCCCAAAGTGTGTTCGGGTTGCGGAGACCAGCGCATCCGTTGTCAAGGCAGGCGCAATGACGGTCAGCGAGCCGAGGGCTGTCGCCTTGGATATCGAAGCAGCCTGAATAACGACAGAATAATGGTCCCCGAGATGGGAGAGCAGTCGATTGAATCGTCGATTAGCAGAAAGCCTCCCAGCGTGAAGCTCCGCAGCTCTGGCTGCTGCGCGTGCAGCGATGTGCGCCAAGACTGGGGGAGAACAGCCTCGGCGTTCGGTTAGCCGCTGCACGGGCTGCTTTCCGACTCCATCGAGCTCACGAAGGGGGACATCAACTCTCTGGTCGCATCCATAGACTATCCTTCGCGCTTCCTAAAGCGTATGTTCTATCCATCTTACGCCGTAAGGAGTCGCCAGCCTGCTTGACTTCCCGCTACGCAACAGATCCATTAATGCTCTGGATGCCGGGGAAATTGGGGTGAGTGGATCATACACTAGACAGATTTCCCGCTCGACTACGGGCTCCACCAAATCTAAAGTTGCAATCTTGCAAAACTGCATCATTGGTAGCACAAGACTCGGAACGACTGAGACTCCCAAATCGGCCGAAACCAGCCCCGCTACCGTACTGACATCGCGAGCTTCGGTAACTGCACCCAGAGTAATATTCATCCTCTGCAATGCTCGATCCACCCATGCACGAACACTGCTTGACGGATCAAAAGATACAAAATTTTCACCATTTAACTTCTCCCAAGCAATAAACGATTTTTTGGCAAAACTGTGTTTTTTGGAACAGATACAAACCAATTTATCTGCAACGATGCTTTCCCACACTAAAGTTTCATGTTTTCTTGTGAGCGACGTAACTCCAAATTCTACTTTTCCAGATAAGACGTAATTGACAACTTCTTCGGCAAATCCATCTTTCAATATCAAGCGGACGCCTTCTTTGTCTTTGCGGAACTGCGATATTATCTCGGGCAGTAGAATTGATGCGAAAGAAGAAAGTGCTGCCAAACTGACGATACCGACATGCCCCGTCTTATAAAGTTGGAAGCGGGACATCGCCGCATCGAATTCTTGCAGCACTCTGCGCGCATTTTGAAGCAGCTGCTCTCCCGCAGCGGTCAAAGTAACCCGCCTGGTCGTACGCTCAAGAACACAAGTTCCTAGCTCCTGTTCGATTTCAACAATGGTCCTGCTAAGGGCCGACTGCGCGACATTCAGGACGCGGGCCGCAGCAGAATATCCTCCGCAGTCCGCGATCGCGACGAAGGCCCTCAAGTGGCGAAGACTCAGATTAATACTCATCCGCGATTAATTGATGCCAAAAAAATGTTGGACACGCAATAGTTCGAGCGCGAGGATCGCATGCCTCTGGTGAGCCAGGAAGTAGCGATGTCGGAAGTTGAGACGAAGACCGAGAACGGTGTGTTGCACATTAGGTTCAACCGCCCCGAGCGACTGAACGCCGTCAATGAAGAGCTTTATCGGCAAACACTCGATGCCCTGGAGCAAGCTGAACAGGACGCAGGCATACGCTGCGTCGTGCTTTCCGGTAACGGCCGAGCCTTCTGTGCCGGTGCGGATCTCAAGGCGCACAAAACCGGAAGAAGTCGTGAGGATCGGGAGAGCTACATCCGGCTCGGGAACAATGTCTGCAAACGGATTCAGACGCTCAGAGTTCCTGTTGTAGCAATGGTGCACGGCTATGCGATTGGTGGGGGGGCAGAGATTGCAACTTCCGCCGACTTCCTGATCATCGCCGAGGATGCCCAGTTGGGCTTCCCCGAGGCTGCCATCGGCACCTATGTGGGAGGGGGCGTCACCTACAGGCTGCCAAGGCTCATAGGACTTCGACATGCAGCCAACCTCTTGCTGCTGGGTCACAGAATCACCGGGTCACAATGCCTTGAGATCGGCTTGGCGACCGAGGCGCCCCGGGCAGATCGACTGCAAGAGCGCACCAACGAATTAGTAAGCCGGATCACACGCAACGCGCCGATTTCCATGGCCTTGATCAAATCGGCCCTGAATTCCGATCAGGGTCAAGGCGATGTCTTCGAGAAGGAGACACTGGACCTGCTGGCAATAATGGAAACCAGGGACTGGCAGGAGGGGGTCGACGCGTTTGCCGAACGGCGTGCCCCCCTCTTCGAAGGAAGATGAGTTCGCCATGAGCACCGCCCAAGACAAGTGCAGCCGGACACGCTTGCAGACTGCTGCCTCAGCGCTTTCACGCATTCTTGAGCCGCATAGCGTAGCTATTATCGGTGCATCTGCCAGCCCGGACAAGCGCGGATATCAGATCTTGCGGGCCTTGAAACAAGCCGGATACCCTTATCGCATCTATCCCGTGAATCCCCGGGGCGGGATGATCCTCTGTCTTCCCGTTTTCGAGAATATCGAGTCGTTGCCCGAGGGAATCGATCTTGCGGTGATTGTTCGACCGGCACACGAAGTTCCGGAGATAATACAACAATGCGGCAGCAAGGGCATTCCGGGAGCCGTAGTCCTCGCTCACGGCTTCCGTGAACGTGGTGAAAGCGGAATTGCGGCTGAAACGGCAATGCTTGAAGCCGCAAGAACGGCCGGTGTGCGGATCATTGGACCCAACACGTCCGGCATGTTGAACTGCACCATTCGCGCAGACTTTATCGGGCTGCCGGAGCTGCCGCCAGCGGGTCCCGTTAGCGTTCTGACCCAAAGCGGCAACATGATACTCACGGCCGTTGAAGATAGCCGCTCTTTCAATGGACCAGGCTTCGACGTGGTTGCCGGCCTTGGCAATCAGTCCGATGTAAGCTATGGCGATCTGATAAGCGAGCTTGGTCACCGCGCGAGTACCCGATCTATCGCGATATATACCGAGGGCATTGTCGACGGACGGGATTTTCTCGACCGAGCCGCACAGGTTGCACGGCGTTGCCCTATCGTAATGCTTCGCGGGGGACGATCTGCAGAAGGGCAGAGAGCTGCATTGTCTCATACGGGATCGATGACCGGCTCCGACGAAGTCGCATTATCGGTCCTCCCGCAGGCGGGCGTAACTCTTGTCGACCGAGCCGACGAGCTCTTGCCGGTCGCTACGGTTCTTGCAACCTGTCCTTCACCCAGACCGGGGTGCGGAGTGGCAGTAGTTGCCGACGGAGGGGGACACGCGACCATTGCCGTGGATGCCCTGTCGCGGTCAGGAGTGCCATTGGCATCACTCTCTGTTGAAACCAGGACGAAGCTGCAGAAACTGCTCGGACTGGAGGCAATTGCGTACAACCCAATAGATGTAGCCAGCGCTGCCGACGCGTATCCCGATGTCTTCCCGTCCTGTGTGGAAATCCTTTCAGCCGATCCGAGCGTCGGACTGATTCTGGTCACGGGCCTAGTCGGCGCCTACCATGTCCGCTTCGATCAGGGAATTCTGGAGTCGGAGAACCAGTCCGCAGAGAAACTGGTGGCCCTGCAGCGCTCCACCAGCATGCCGGTTGTCATCCACAGCTGCTATGCCCACCGAAAGTTGGAAAACCACGACATATTGCGCAATGGAGGAATTCCGGTCTTCTCCTCCCTGGATATTGCCGTCGCCGGTATAGCGGCTCTTTTTGAAAGGGCTGCCTGGCTCTCAAAGACCTATCGACAGGCGAAGGAAGGGCCGACCGATCGTCAGCAGGTTGCCCTCCCCTCAGGTCTGGTACCTGAAACAACGGCACGGGAGATCCTGCGCCACTTGGAGATACCGACCGGCGAGTGGAGAGTGGCCGAACATCCCGACGCGGTCAAAGAAGTCGTCGCTGGCTTTTCTCGACCATGTGCGGTGAAGATCGATTCGAATAAGGTCGCACACAAATCCGATGTAGGCTGCGTTTGCCTGGACGTCACACCCGACACGGCCCGCAATGCTGCCCTGACCATCGCGGCAGCCTTGGAGACTGCGGGAATTCACGACTGGACACCTCGTTATATTGTATCACCGATGGTGAAGGGCGGCGTGGAGCTCTTCGTGGGAGCGAAGGTCGATCCTACCTTTGGCCCGATCGTGCTCTTTGGTGCCGGCGGTACGCTCGTCGAAGTAATCCGCGATGTTGCGATCCGCGCAGCACCGGTTTCCCCCGAGGAAGCTATGACGATGATCGCCGAAACCCGGGTCTCGGGCCTGCTAGACGGATTTAGGAATTTGGAGCGCGTTGATCGATCCCGCTTATCAGAATTCATTTCGAAAGTTTCACACGCGATTCTGAAGATCAAAAACCTTTCAGAACTCGACATGAATCCAGTAATCGCCAACAGAGATGGGCTATTTCCGGTTGATGTAAGGCTCATTGGTCGATAGGAACCTTAGTCCAGGGAGGAAAAGATGAAACAGTCGTATGTCGTTGCTGCTGCAATAACTGTCTGGTGGCTTGCAACATCGGCTAGCGCCCAAACAGATTTCCGAACAGAGCTGCAGATGGGCACCGCCCAGCCCGGCGGTAGTTATTTTGCTCTTGGCGCCGAGTACTCGGCAATATTCGAGAACGCAATCCCGGGAGTTAAAGTAGCCCCAGTTGAAACAGGCGGATCCGTCGACAATCTGATCCGCATCGGTCGAGGCGAGATCCAGATTGGATTGTCACAAGCGACGACCGCATACGCCGTTTTCCGCGGCGAAGGAGCATTCAAAGGCGCGCAAGTCGACAACGTGCGCCTCCTCGGATGCCTGGAGCCCTATGCCCTCCACATCATCACAAGGGAAGGGACTGGGATTCAAAAAGTCGAGGATTCTAACGGGCGCAGAATCGCTATTGGCGCACCTGGTTCCGCCAATCAGTTGGCGTCCCTCGCCCTGCTTTCCGCCTACGGGATCAAGGAGGGCGCATATACCGCACTCGCTGAAGGTTCAAACGTCGCACGCGACAAATTGCAGGACGGGAATGTTGACCTGCTGATCGACTTGCAGACTATCCCTTACCCCGGGCTGCTACAGGTTCAGGCATCTGTCAAAGATGTCAAACTTCTGCCGATCGCAGACGACGCTCTCAAAAAGTTGCTTGAGAACTCAGAGTTCGCGGAATTCTCCATTCCCGCAGATGCCTATGAATTCGTCGATCAGGAGATCAAGACAGTCTCTGATTGGTCCTGCCTGTTCGCCTCGGAAACGCAGGTCAGTCCAGAGGTTGGTTATGGCCTTACCAAGGCCGTGTACGAGAATTCCGATAAGCTTACTCTGTTAAGCAAAGGGAATATTCGGGCCGAGAACGCTTTGCTGGCCAGAGGCTCGCTTCCCTTGCATGCCGGATCGGAGCGCTATTTTAAGGAAAAGGGCCTCATCCCCTAAAGCTGCATGCGCCTGTCTGGTGACGCATGCGCACTCGAATGAGAAAGACGGCGCGCCCCTGAAGCTGGACTTTTGCCATTTATTTTCGAAACGCTGGCAGAAAGAGGCGCGACGTCGCGGAAAGGAGCCATAATGGAGCAATCGATTTCTGATAGTCGGGCTATCGCGCATCAAGCAGGTGTACTTGGTGCCGCAATACGATGGAGCGTGGTTGCTTTTGGCTCCCTTTTGACTTTATTTCAGCTTTATACTGGATACTTCGGCACCTATGTATCTCTGGTGCAAGGAGCAATACATGTCGGAATTGCTCTTGCGCTAATTTTCATGCTGTACCCGGCTACATCAAGAAAACAGCAGACAAACTGGCTCGATTTTTTTCTTGCTCTGCTTGCCATCGGAGTGAATGTATATCTTATCGTCAATTACAATAGACTTGTAACTACCGCAATTATTATCGGGTATTCAGAATTGGATGTGGCTGTCGCGATAATCGGCATTGCACTGGTTTTGGAGGCAACGCGACGATGCGTGGGGCTGCCGCTCGTGGCAATCGCGATAATCGCGATCTTCTACATGATCTACGGCAACCTTTTCCCGATATTCACACACCCTGGCATTAGCTGGAAACGTGTCGCTGCGGATACATATTTCACCAGCAGCGCCATATTTGGCACACCAATCCAGGTTTCCTCTACTTATATTTATCTGTTTCTTTTATTCGGCGTAATCCTTGTTCGGACGCCAATCGGTCAATATTTCAGCGACTTGGCGTTTCTAGCCACTGGCCGCATGACCGGCGGCGCAGCCAAGGCAGCCGTTTTTGCGAGCGCTTTGCAGGGAATGGTCTCTGGAAGTTCCATCTCGAACACTGTTGCCTCCGGATCCTTCACCATCCCCATGATGAGGCGTAGTGGCTTTAAGCCGGAATTCGCCGCTGCGACAGAAGCCTCGGCCTCGACCGGAGGGCAGATCATGCCTCCCGTCATGGGGGCCGCGGCCTTCATCATGGCTGCATATACCGGTGTTGCCTACAGGGACATCATGATCATGGCGGCGATTCCTGCAGCGCTCTACTTTGCTGGAATTTTTGCCACCGTGCATTTTTACGCTGCCAAGAATAGGATATCTGGCTTATCTAGAGACGAATTGCCTGCTTCATCCGAAATCTTTTTGAGCATATATTTACTTCTCCCGTTGTTTGCGATTGTTGCCAGCCTGCTCTTGGGTAGGACGCCAACTTTCGCAGCCTTTGTTGGAATTGTGACTGCGCTTGGTGTCAGCCTGATCCGAAAGAAAACACGTCCCTCAATTGGAGAGATACTACGCTTGGGAGAGCTCGGAGCTCGAACGGCCCTTCCGGTCATTGCTGCCTGTGCGACTGCGGGGATCATTGCCAGCACGGTCACTAAAACGGGGCTGGGTGTGAGCGTCTCCAAAGAACTCCTGGCCCTTTCGGGCGGCGATCTCCTGCCTATGCTCTTTTTGACGATGGTGGCGTCATTTGTGCTGGGCATGGGATTGCCAACTACAGCCAACTACATTGTCACTGCGTCGGTCGCGGCCCCCATAATATCGAAAAATTTCGATATTCCGCTCGTGGCAGCGCACCTGTTTGTCTTTTATTTTGGGATTCTCGCCGATATCACCCCACCAGTATGCCTTGCGGCTTACGCTGCGGCAGGATTGGCCAATGCAAATCCAATGAAAACCGGCATGACGGCATTTCTGCTTGCAATAAGTGGCTTCGTCGTCCCCTACGTTATCGTTTTTCAGCCAGCCATCTTACTGTCAGCGGGCATGCTGGAGTTTATCAAGGTTGCCGTGTCAACGCTTGCCGGACTCATATTCTTGAGTGCTGGAATAGCAGGATATTTCACCTCGACCCTGACTGCTGTTGAGCGCTTTCTATTGATCGTTGGCGGCGTGCTACTGATCGCGCCCAGCGCTGTTCTCAGTCTTATTGGTCTAGGGCTGATCTTCCTGACTGTGCTGACAAGGAAGTGGATGCAAACTTAAACACCAGATCACTGCTGCCGAGACGACAAACAGGGAGTGATCCGGGTGCTCGACAGGCGAACGGGCCAGCCCCTGTTCCTGATCGCAGAGCGGCCGGTTCCACCGCTGACACTGGACTACCGCAGTTTTCGGGTGCGTAGTAACTCGCCGACCTCGTCAAGCTCCGGCAATGTTCGCGCGAGTTCGGAACCGGAACCGACAGTACTAAAGGCTTTGCAAAGACCCTTCTCTTCAGGGAACCTGTTCTATCTGGCGCAGCTGAAGAAAGTTTCGGCGGAGCCAATTATTGACGCGTCGACGCTTCGCGAGATGCTGTTGACGGAGGCAACCGGCGCCATGCGTTCGATTGAGGCTGTGGACGCTTCTGCTACCAAGGGCTAAGGAGAGAAGCTGTGACCTCACGCCATCGCAGAGAAGGGCTATTCGCAACGTCGCAAATGCAGCCCGATGGGCATTGCGCCGCGGTCGCAACCGTTCGTCGCGGCCCGGCCATGCCGCGCTTCACGCACTGGGGCCGCAGCTCTCATGTCGACGCGACAGCGACAAGGATGTTGCGGATAAGGTAGAATGCGTGTTTGTTGGCACTATTGTTGGTATTACCAGCTTAGCAGTCTCGAAAAGGCGCGAAATAACAAGATGTTAGGTGTAATTCGCGAGTCCTCTCCTGGGCACCACCCCTCAGAAAACGCGTTCAATAGGTTAGGCTAGGTGGACACCAGTCCTTGACGTAAAGTGGGACACCTTTATCGCGCTTTGTTCCCCTGCTGCCTCACAAGCGATTCCATGCCGGATGCTGCCATCCGCTTGCGTTCGGCCTCCCGCGTGTACGGCTCAGCCTCCTTCAGCGTCAGCCAGCCGAATGAGACCGGCCCATTGGCAACGTCGCGACCATCATGCGGAAGCTCATCGAGACGGCTAGGGGCGAGCGCGTCGAGATCGAGGAAGCCTATCGCGCCCATGTCGCGGCGTGCACAACCCACAAGAGGCGCCCGGCGCCGTTCAGCTCATTTGCCGAGTCGCTTACCAGCTTCTGTCAGGCAAACCGAATTCGGATGCGCGCCACGAACGAGACAGTGTACCTCCTCAATAGGCGCATACTCTCTAGCCAGCGAGACGGCGTGCTGATCG
>Ga0181858_1000404_pt1 | contig 20365 bp, 8 predicted proteins | sample NewIslPassag4_SG_FD_130749 | JGI IMG/M metagenome (GOLD analysis project Ga0181858, IMG submission 130749) | Feedstock adapted compost microbial communities from Newby Island compost facility, Milpitas, CA, USA - Passage 4_SG | ecosystem: Engineered > Solid waste > Feedstock > Composting ...
ACACTATGGGCCTGAGCGAGGCAAGCATGTCTCGGGGCATTCTTTTGAGTGGGAAAGTGATGCACCAGGGAAAACTTGTCGTCCGTGGAATGAGGCAGGGTGTCTGGTATGCTCCCTTCATAGAGATTTTAAGTCGGGCTTAAGTCCATATGGGCTTGGACCTCAGTCCCAATTAAGCGCGTTTTGCGAGACTTCTCGCCGTTCGCCATTGTCCGAGCTACAAACGAGGAACCGCGGAAGCACGCCGGATAGTTTGCACACACTTCGGAAGGTCGCGGCCGTGGCACATACGGGAAAGTGAGAACATGATTAGCCTCGGGTCGATCGTTCAATTTCGCAAACGGCATTGGGTCCTCATTGGAGAGGACCAGGAGACAATCTTTCTTCGCCCCCTTACGGGGACCAGCGACGATCTGGTGGCCCTCCACCGGAGGCTCGCGGAATTATTGAGATCCTCCTTTCCTGATGAGGGCCTCAGGCCTTCACAATTCCCGCTGCCCGTCCCTGATTCCGTGGCGGATGCACAGAGTGTGCACCTCTTGTGGCAGGCAGCCCGTCTGCTGCTCCGGGAAGGTGCCGCCCCTTTCCGCTCTCTTGGGCGAATTTCTGTTCGCCCACGCACCTACCAACTTGTTCCCCTCATGATGGCCTTGCGGTTGGATCCAGTGCGGCTGCTTATCGCCGATGACGTGGGCGTGGGGAAAAGCATTGAAGCCGGACTCATCGTACGGGAACTGTGGGATCGCGGCGAAATTTCTCGTTTTGCCGTGCTTTGTCCCCCGTACCTGTGCGACCAATGGGCCAAGGAGTTAAAAGAAAAGTTCCATTTCGAAGCGGTGGTCATTAACCCAGCGACCATTGGACAGCTCGAACGTCGTACACCGCCTGGGCACGCAATTTATGACTACTATCCCGCGCAGGTCATTTCCGTCGACTTTATCAAGCACGACCGCAACAAGAACACTTTCCTGCTTTATGCACCGGAACTTCTCATCGTGGACGAAGCCCACAGCGTCACCCCTGGCCGCGGTCAAAACCGGCATTTGCGTTATGAATTGGTCCGCGAACTGGCACGCGACCAAAAACGGCACCTTTTGTTGCTCACGGCCACGCCGCACAGCGGAATTGCGGAATCCTTTCAGAAGCTGCTGGGATTTTTGAACCCAGCATTCGAGGAGTGGGAGTTCACATCACTGAAAACGGAAAAGCGGGTACAACTTGCCCGACATTTCGTGCAGCGCACGCGCTCGGATATCACGTCCCGCTGGGAAGCGGAGACCTGTTTTCCCCGGCGTGAAACCCTCGACGCGACCTATGCACTTTCTCCGCCTTATCGCAAGTTGTTTGACGCGGTGTACGATTTCTGTACTGAAATCGTTTACAGCGGTGAGCGGCTTCAGCGTCACCAGCGGCGGATGCGGTGGTGGGGCGCTCTCGCCCTTTTGCGATGCGTTATGTCGAGTCCTGCGGCAGCGGTTCAGGCTCTGCACAAGCGTCGAACTGGCGAGCCCATCATAGCCGAGGAAGACGAAGCGGCAAATGAATCTTACAGCGCCTATGCCTATGAACCCAGCGACTCCGTGCCCTTAGATGAATCTCCCGGTCCGCTGCTCGACCGCACAGAATCCAGGCTGAGCGAGACCGAACGCCGCCGATTGCGGGAACTGGAACGCCTTGCCAAAGCCCTTTCGGAAAAGGACGACACGAAACTTCTGCATTGCATTGGACTGGTGAGGCGACTTCTCAAAGAAGGCCATAACCCCGTGGTGTGGTGCTTTTACGTCGATACCGCCGAATACGTGGCCAAAAAGATGAGGGAATCGCTCGCCGCCGAGAACACCCGCGTGGAGTGCCTGACCGGTCGCATCGGTGAAGAGGAACGCCGCGAGCGGGTGGAACAACTCATGTCGGAACCCGGCAAGCGGGTGCTGGTGGCCACCGACTGTCTCAGCGAAGGCATCAATCTCCAGAAAGGTTTCAGCGCCGTCGTCCACTACGACCTCCCGTGGAATCCTAACCGGCTGGAACAGCGTGAGGGACGCGTGGACCGTTTCGAGCAGGTTTCCCCGATTGTGAAAGCCGTTCGGTATTACGGTCGGGATAACCCCGTGGATGGTGCGGTTATTCGCGTCCTGTTGGATAAAGCCCGGCAAATCCGCGAGACGCTCGGAACGTACGTTCCCGTTCCCGAAGACGAAGAGCGTGTGGTGGAAGCCCTCGTGCACGCCCTTTTCTTCGAGCGAAAACAACCGGGGAGAGATCGGCAGTTGGAGCTCGACTTTAAAGATTCACACGGAGACATTCAGATGCTCCACAAGTCGTGGGATCTGGATGCGCAGCGAGAGAAGGAAAGCCGTACCCGCTTTGCCCAGCATGCTTTGAAGCCTGAGGAAGTGCGTCGGGAACTGGAAAATACGGATCATGTTCTGGGTGATCCTGCGGCGGTGCGCAACTTTGTGCTCAGCGCCTGTCAGCGGCTGGGTCTGCCCATTCAGCCGAGCCGCCGTCACTCCGATGTGTGGGAATTGACTGTTGCGGAGGCAGCATTGCGCCATGTGCCGGAGGCTATCCGCCAGACCATTCCCACCGATCAAAAGAACCGCTGGATGATCAGCTTCACGAGTCCCACCCCGGAGGGCGCGGACTATGTAGGCCGAAATCATTCGTTTGTCACGACGCTCGCTCGCTATCTTTTCGAACAGGCGTTCGCCAATGTCGATAAGCCAATCGCGTCTCGCTGCGGTGCCATTCGCACGCGGGCAGTCAAGCGTCTGACCACGCTTCTCCTTCTTCGCCCTCGCTTCCACATCCTTCGGCCGGACCAAGCACCCCTTCTCGCGGAGGAAGTTTTCGTCGTGGGCTGGCAGGCGTACTCAGACTCCTGGCTAACGCCTGAGGAGGCACTGACGCTCCTTGCGGCAGAGCCCTCCAGCAATTTGCCGCTCAAGGAAAAACGCGATCTCGTTGCCAGTATGCTCCATGAAATCGAAGGGATGCTGAAAGACCAGAACTCGAGCCAACTGGGAAAAATCCTCCGCGACCGTGCCAGCGAGGTGGAGGCCGCCCATCGGCGAATCAGGCAAAGCCTCGAGCAGCGAGTGCGAGGGCTGCGTGTGGAACTTCACTGGCCGCCGGACCTTTTGGGTGTGCTTGTGCTGCAACCGGAGATCAAGCCATGACACCAGTCGCCTCACTGGAACGTTCTCGACAGACGACCTCCAGCTTGCGACACGACCGTGCAGTCCATCTGGAAGGCGGCCTCTTTGGGCCTGACCTCCTGGAACAGCTCGCCTCCGGCGATGTGCCGGGGCAAAAGCCGACTGACTTCGGATTGTCCCGCCAGGCCAACCTGCTGGATGAAATCGCGCAGGCCTATCGCGATGCGTGCGATCTCTGGCAGGTTTTCCGCCGCCGCCTGGAACGCCTTCCTGCCAACAAATCGAGTACGACACTTACCCGGGAAGGCTGGGTCATCCCCTTCCTGAACCTGTTAGGCTATGAGTTGCGTTACAACCAAAAACCCTACGACGTGAATGGCGTCACGTATGCCATCTCTCACCGGGCGGGTGAGAGTGAAGATGCTCCGCCCGTGCACATCACCGGCGCCGAACAACAGTTAGGTCGTATCAATCCCCATGATCCCCGCAGGCTCTCACCCCACGCCCTGCTTCAGGAATTCCTGAATCGCACCGATCACCTGTGGGGGATTGTGACCAACGGGTTGACGCTCCGACTTCTCCGCGATTCCACTTACGTGCGTCGGCAGGCGTACGTGGAATTCGACCTGCGCGCCATCTTCGAGGCCGAAGGTGATAGCGGCTTTGCCGACTTTGCGCTGCTTTACCGCCTTTTGCATCGCACGCGCCTGCCGCGCGGCACAGCCGACGCCCACACGTGTTGGCTGGAACAGTACCACCAACAGGCCATCGAACAGGGAAACCGGGCACGGGATCGACTGCGGGATGGAGTGGAAGAATGCCTGCAAATCCTCGGAAGAGGCTTTCTTCACGCTAATCCTGATTGGCACCCAGATCCCAAAGACTTCTATGAACAACTCCTCCGCCTGGTTTATCGGTTCCTCTTCCTCCTGGTGGCCGAGGAGCGAAACCTGTTGGGTGGAAGCGACCTCTACCGTAATCATTACAGCGTCAGTCGCTTCCGCCGACTCATCGATCGCCGCGAAGCCTATACCGACCATGAGGACCTCTGGCAATCCCTCCGTGTTCTGTTCTACCTTTTGCGGAACGATACTCCCCAAAACGACGGCAAGCCCCTGGCCAGTCTCCTGGACCTTCCGGTCCTGGATGGCGGGCTGTTTGAACCGATCGACCTCGATGAGCGGACCCTCATCAATCGCGACCTCCTCGATGCGTTCTTTCATCTGGCCTACTACTGGGATGACGATGCCCACACCTACCGCCGGGTCAATTACGCGGCTCTCGACGTTGAAGAATTGGGTTCCGTGTACGAAAGCCTTCTCGACCATCATCCAGTTATCAGCCATCGCAACTTTGAATTCGCCAGTGGAACCGAGAGAAAATCCACCGGCTCTTACTACACTCCTCCCGAACTTGTAGCGCAACTGCTCCACTCGGCTCTGGAACCTGTGATTGAGGAACGCCTCGCTGAAGCGAAACAATTGGCAAAGAGCGAATGGCGAATAGTTAGTAGCGAATGGAAGAGTTTTCCCAGTCTTGTCTTGGAGAGAATGTATGATCACCTTCAACGATTACCGCGACCTGGAAGTGTGGCGGCGAGGAGTGGAGATCGTAAAACAAGTCTACCTGCTCACGCAGACATACCCGCCATCGGAACTCTACGGGATAACCAGCCAGATACGCCGAGCAGCGATTTCGATACCGGCCAACATCGCGGAGGGTTGGGGACGCCGCTATCCGGCCGAGTTTATCCAGTTCCTCCGTCAGGCGAACGGCAGCCGCACCGAACTGGAGACACATCTGATCATCTGCTCGGAAATAGGACTGGCCAAGGAGGAGGCTATTCAGCCCATCCTGGATGCCCTGACCGTCCTCGGTCGTCAGATCCTCAACCTGGAGCGAAGCCTCCGACAGAAGAGGAGCTGAAATCCCTGTGGGCCAATTTGCCATTTGCCATTCGCTATTCGCTACTTGGTGAGCATGCCATCCTGTCCATTCGCGTCCTTGATCCTGCCTGTGGATCGGGGCATTTCCTGCTGGCCGCTGCGCGACGATTAGGCAAAGAACTGGCTCGCGCCCGCACCGGGGAAGACGAACCCGCCCCCGAGCAGGTGCGGGAAGCCATTCGCGACGTGGTTGCCCATTGCATCTACGGAGTCGATAAAAATCCTCTCGCGGTTGAGTTGTGCAAAGTGGCCCTGTGGATTGAGAGTCAGGTCCCGGGCAAGCCGTTGACGTTCCTCGACCACCGCATCCGCTGCGGGGATTCGCTGGTGGGTGTCTTTGACCTCGAAGTCCTTCAGGGAGGCATCCCGGACGAGGCCTTTGATCCCGTCGGCGATGAGGACAAAGCTCTCGCCCGAGAAATGAAAAAAAATAACCGCATAACCCGCAGGGAAATAGAAACAGGACAGCCCCTCCTCTTTGGATTAGGATCCAGTGGGGACTTGACGACTCTGGCCGAACACGCTCGGCTGATCGAAAACATCCCTGACGACTCGCTTGAGGCCATCCGCGAAAAAGGCCGCCGGTACAACGAGCTGCAGGCCGAAATGACGCGTCCGCGGACGGCCTGCGACCTGTGGACTGCGGCATTTTTCCAGCGTCGGACTCGCAGTCTTGCCCGAGACGCGCGAATCACCTCTCAGACTCTGTGTGATTGGCTGCGGCGCGGGACCGCCCCCCACCAGGCCCTTGCCCAAGCGAAAGCCCTTGCCCACGACCACCGTTTCTTCCACTGGCCGATCGAGTTTCCGGAAGTTTTCGCCGACGGCGGCTTCGACGTGGTGCTCTCCAACCCGCCATGGGAACGCATCAAACTCCAGGAGGAAGAATTCTTTGCGGCACGCGACCCCGAAATCGCCCGCGCGCCCACCGCCGCTGCCCGCAAACGGCTTATCGCCCGGCTCAAGGAAACCAACCCCGCCCTCTGGCAGGAGTATCAAGAGGCCCTGCACGATGCCGACGCCACGAGCAAGTTCTTGCGCACCGGCGGCCGCTATCCCCTGACCGGTCGGGGCGACATCAACACCTACTCCGTCTTCGCCGAGCTGGCAGCCAGGCTCATCCGCCAGCGCGGACGGGCCGGCCTCGTGGTGCCCACCGGCATCGCCACCGACGCCACCAACCAGCATTTCTTCCGCCATCTCGTCGAGTCCGGCCGCCTCGTCTCGCTCTACGACTTTGAAAACCGCAAAGGCATCTTCCCGGGGGTCCATCGCAGCTATAAGTTCTGCCTCCTGACGCTGCGGGGCGAGCGGGCGAGTAGTGAACGTGAACAGCCACTTGCCGAGTTCGCCTTTTTCTGCCAGGAAGCCGCCGACCTCCGAGACCCCGAGCGCTGCTTCACGCTTTCGCCGCAGGACTTCCGCCTGCTGAACCCGAACACGGGCACGGCACCCATCTTCCGCAGCCGCCGCGACGCGGAGCTCACCAAGCACATTTACCGCCGTGTGCCGGTGCTGATCCATGAGCGAATAGTGAATAGCGAATGGCGAATGGAAGAGGGCGGCCGTGAACCATTCGCTATTCGCCATCCGCCATTGGCTGAATCGAACCCCTGGGGCGTGGAGTTCCTCGCAATGTTTCACATGGCCAACGACTCCCACCTCTTCCGCACGCGGGAGGAGTTGGAAGCCGAGGGCTTTCGCCTGGAAGGGAACGTTTTCGTCAAAGGTGATCCCCATTCGCCATCCGCCATTCGCTATTCGCCGCTGTATGAAGCCAAGATGATCCACCAGTTCGACCACCGCTTTGGCGACTACCGTGACTTGCCGAAGGGCTCCAAAAGCACGCAACTGCCCGAGGTGCCGCTCGAACGCCTGGCCGACCCCACTTACCAAGTGCTCCCCCGTTACTGGGTGCCGGCAGAGGAAGTGGAAGTGCGCCTCCGCGCCAAAGGCTGGGACCGCGGCTGGCTCCTCGGCTGGCGGGACATCGCCCGTTCGACCGACGAGCGCACCGTCATCGCCGCCGTGATCCCGAGGGTGGGTTGTGGCGACACTTTCTTGCTCATGTTTCCTAGCGGCCCGGCTACATCGCATGTTGGCTTGGTTTCGTGCCTTGATAGCATCGTGTGCGACTTCGCCGCACGGCAAAAAGTTGGCGGCACACACCTCAAATACGTCACCTTCAAGCAGCTCCCCGTCCTTCCGCCGTCGGTCTTTGACCAGCCGTTACCGTTTGCGTGGGAGGACCATTCGCCATTCGCCATTCGCCATTCGCCTCCCATGGACCACTCGCCATTCGCCATTCGCCATTCGCCCACCATCGCCGACTGGCTCCGCCCGCGTGTGCTGGAGCTGACCTACACGGCCTGGGACCTCAAACCCTTTGCCGAAGACCTCTGGGAGAGCACGGACGACGCAGGCCGCCTGGCAATCCTGCGGCAGTGGGAAGAGAACCACGGCACCACCGCCGACCATTCGCCATTCGCTATTCGCCATTCGCCATTCTCCCTGCCCCCTTTCCGCTACGACCCCGAGCGGCGGTTCCAGCTCCGCTGCGAGCTGGATGCGCTGTTTTTCCTGCTCTACCTGGGCACGCCGGAGGAGTGGGAGCGCGAGGCATCGCCCGAGCTGAAGGCCCTTTTCCCCACCCCGCGCGAGGCGGTGAGCTACATCCTGGAGCAGTTCCCCATCGTCCGGCGCAAGGACGAAGAGCGCTATGGCACGTATCGAACGAAGGACGTCATTTTGCAGTGCTACGATGCGATGCTGCGGGGGATGCGATGAGAGCGGGGATGGAGACGCAGGATTGCCTATGGAAGCGCCGCGCCATCCTTGCCTGCTACGGCTGGGAAGATGTAGATTTGTCTCATAATTTCTATCGGAACGAGCGGGAACAGGTCCGTTACACGATATCGCCCGAGTCGCGACGCGAACTGCTCCGGCGGCTGGTGGAGTTGAACGATTTTATCTGTAGCGCTGGTTGCGAGGAGCGGCAATGATGACCAACCAGAAAACACCGACGCTGCGATTCTCGCGGCTCCGACTGGGCAACTGGAAAAACTTTCTTGAAGTGGATTTGCCACTTGCCCAACGGGTGTTTTTTGTCGGACCGAACGCCTCGGGAAAGTCGAACCTGCTGGACGTTTTGCGTTTTTTGCGGGACCTTGTCTCAGAAGGCGGCGGACTGCAGGCGGCGATCAATCGTCGCGGCGGTGTGAAGGCGATCCGCTGTCTGGCTGCACGACGCAACTCCGATGTGGCGATTTCCGTTGCGGTGGCGGAAGCGGCCGAGTCCGATCCCGAAACATTCATCTGGCAGTATGATCTGGTCTTTAATCAGGAAGGCCAGCATCGGGCGATCATCAAGCAGGAAACGGTGAAAAGATGGAATATCGAGACGAAGCGAGTGGAAACGGTTTTGCATCGCCCCACCGCAGATGATCAAAAAGACCCCGAACGTCTGACGCAAACATATCTCGAACAGGTCACGATGAACCAGCCATTCCGCGGTCTGGCGGAGTTTTTTGCCTCGGTGCGCTACCTGCACATCGTGCCCCAACTGGTCCGTGAACCGGAGCGATCCGTCGGGCGCAAGAACGACCCTTATGGGGGAGACTTTCTCGAACAGATCGCCCGTTGCAGCAAGAAAACGCAGGATGCCTGGTTGAAACGAATCGAGGACGCTCTGAAGGTCGCCGTTCCGCGCCTCACCAAGATCGAGATGTTCCGCGACCACCGCGGCACACCGCACTTGCGGGCAAAGTATCAGCATTGGCGCCCCCAGGGGGCATGGCAAACAGAAGAACAACTTTCGGATGGCACCTTGCGACTTCTCGGCCTGCTTTGGGCGGTGCTGGAAGGCCGGGGGCCCTTGCTGCTGGAGGAACCGGAATTATCACTCCATCCGGAGGTGGTGCGATATATCCCCCAAATGCTCGCCCGTGTGCAGCGTCGCACGGGAAGACAGGTTCTGGTGAGCACACACTCGCTGGAGCTGCTCCGAGACGAAGGACTGGCTCCGGAAGAGGTGGTCGTCCTCCGGCCAGAGAAGGAGGCTACGAAGGTTCGCCGAGTTGCCGATCTGGCGGACGCCAAATCTCCCCTGGAAAGTGGCTTACCTGCCGGTGAAATCGCTGTGAGTTCTACGAAACCGGGCAAAGCCAAACAGCTTTCTCTATTTGGGGATTAATCCATGGCGGAGGTGAATATTGCCGTTGAAGGCATGCTGGACGAATCGGTAGCGATGCGTCTTATCCAATACGTCGGGGGCGAGCCCGGCCGCGTATTGGGCGGGGAAGGGAAACAGAGTCTTTTACAACGGCTGCCAAAGTACAATAGTGCTGCGAACTATTCAGCCTGGCTTGTGCTGATAGACCTCGACCAGGATGCAGAATGTGTACCGGCGTTTCGAACGAAGATACTTCCCCGTCCAGCCCCAAAAATGTGCTTCCGCATTGCCGTTCCGAAGGTAGAGGCATGGCTCCTGGCCGATCGGGAGGGCTTTGCGCAATTTCTGGGAATTCGGTGTCAGGATGTTCCCGCCAATCCGGAGGCCATTTTCGACCCAAGGCAGAAGGTCATTGAACTTGCCCGAAAGTCGAAAAGAAAAGATATTCGTGAGGATATTATTCCGCGCCCTGGGACAAACACCCGGATTGGCCCGGCCTACGCATCGCGGCTGGGTGAGTTTGTGGATACCCTGTGGGTGCCTTCTCGGACCCCTCAGCGGGCTCCCAGCTTGAATCGGGCGGTTTTGTGTCTGGAAAGGTTAATAGGGGTAAAACAATCATGAACATTTTTGAACTGCACCAGTGCGTTTTGGAAGATTACCAGGATTTCGTTGGTTCGTTTGTGACGATTTACGATGAGCGTGTCCGCGATTTCGTGGGGAAGATGCTGGAAGAGGAGCGCCGGCTGTGGCCTGAGCCGTTGGTCCAGCTTTCGCCCGCTTACAAGCGCGACAAAACGGTACAGGAACTGGCCGAAGAGGGTGTGCTTCACCCGGAGACGGCGCGGATTTTTCGATCTTCCAGCGGGCAAACATATCGACTGTTCCGCCATCAGGTGGAAGCGATTCGGCGGGCACGGGAAGGGAAGAGTTTCGTGGTGACATCGGGGACGGGCTCGGGTAAGAGCTTCTGCTATTTCATCCCGATTGTGGATGCGGTTGTCCGTTGTCCCGAGGTGGCCTGCCCGGTGGCCATCATCGTCTATCCCATGAATGCCCTGGTGAATTCTCAGGAACAGGCTCTGCGACAGTTAGCACAGCGCTATCGGGAGCGGACGGGGCGAGAGCTGCCGGTGCGCTTTGCTCGTTACACGGGCGAAACAGAGGAAGAGGAGCGGGAGGAAATCCGCCGTGATCCGCCCCATATCCTGCTGACCAACTATGTCATGGCCGAACTCCTGCTGGTACGGCCCGAGGATCGGCAACTCATCCAGCCGCGAGAGCCCACCGATAGCCCGTTTTTCCTGGTCTTCGATGAGTTGCACACCTATCGGGGACGACAGGGGGCCGACGTGGCCATGCTGGTCCGCCGTTTGCGTGCGCGGTTGGCACGACCTCGGGTGGTGCATATCGGCACGTCGGCAACATTGGTGGCCCATCCCGAAGCGACCCCGGAGGAGCGCCGGCAGGTGGTAGCGGAGTTTGCCAGCCGATTTTTCGGCGCCGCGATCACACCCAACGAGGTGATTGAAGAGACGCTGGAAACGGCCACAGTGGGTGGTCCACCAGGGGCCGAGGAGTTGCGGCAGTCGCTCTCGGAGACGCTTCCTGATGATCCGGACGGGCTGCGCCGTCATCCACTCGTCCGCTGGGTGGAATACACACTGGGCGTGCAGGAGGAAGCCGATGGGCGTTTGCGGCGGCGGTCGCCGCGGCCGCTCTCGGAGGTGGCCAAGGAACTGGCGCGACAAACAGGGGAAGGTGACCAGCGATGCCAGGAGATTTTAAAGGCGGTTTTTCTCCAGGCGGCCAGGTTGAACGAGAATTTGTCCGAACCATTTTTCGCCTTCAAGCTGCACCAGTTTATTTCGCAGGGCCGGGCGGTTTATGCCACGCTGGAGCCGCCGAATGCGCGAAGCTTTTCCAGCGACGGGGAAATGGTCGGGAATCGACCGACTTACCCTCTGCGATTCTGCCGCATTTGCGGCCAGGAGTATTATCATGTGATACGACGTGGCAACAGTCTCCTGCCCCATCCCATGACCGGGGAACTTTTCGAGGAGGACTCGGAAGTCGGTTATCTCGCGTTCGTGGATGACTGGGACGAAAGTCGCATTCCCGAGGATTGGCGCAACGAGCGAGGAGGGATAACCCATACCTGGCGCGACCGTGTTCCGCAACTGGTTTGGGTTCACCCGGATGGCACACTCAGTTCACAGCCTGCCCTTGGTGCAGCGAAGGCGTGGTGGCAATCGCGCAAACTTTGGTTGTGCCTGCGGTGCGATGAGTATTACAACGATCGTCAGCAGGATTTCAGCAAACTCTCGTATTTGTCGGGAGAGGGACGTTCCTCGGCCACCACAGTGCTGGCCATGTCGATTTTACGTCACGCCGCCCGGATCGGCCCCCAGCGTGACAAGATGCTCACATTTACCGACAGCCGTCAGGATGCCTCGCTTCAGGCGGGACATTTCAATGACTTTGTTCGGATGGCGGTGCTCCGCTCCGGACTTTATCGCGCCCTGGAACAGACCGGGCAACTTCGATTTGACACGGTAGCCCGCGAGACAATGCAACAGATGGGCTTGCAACTGGGCGACATCGCGCGGACCCCGACGCTGGACCCGGATTCCGCGGCTGCGCGACAGGTATGGGAGGCATTCGAGAGACTTACAGAATATCGACTGTATATGGATCTCCGCCGCGGCTGGCGCGTCCTCCAGCCGAATTTGGAAGACGTGGGACTTTTGCGAATTGAATATGATGGGTTGAGGGAAGCCTGCGAAAAGGATCACTTATGGTCTGCCGTCGCCGGTCTGGAGGAGTGTGACCCTCAGAAGCGATTCCGCATTGTACACACGGTGCTGGACCATTTCCGCAAACGACTGGCCATCGATGTCCGCGTGTTGGAGAAGCGTGTCCAAAACCAGCTGGGGCACCAGGTCCAGCAACAGCTCAACGAGTTCTGGGGACTGGATCCAGATGTGGACTACCTGGAAAGCGCAACATGGTTTGCGCTCCCCACAAACCGTCCGAGACGGCGGCCAGAGGCGACGTGTTATTGGCTGAGCGTTCGGGCACCCATTGGGCGGTATCTGCAGAGCGAGCTGGGCCCGGATTCGGTCGCTGAACCGACGTTTTTTCCCGCTCTTCTGGAAGTCCTCGTCAATCAGGGATTCTTGCGGCGGTCAGAACCACTTAATGGCTACGAGCGGTACCAGCTCAACGCGGCGTGCCTGATCTGGAATCTAGGAGATGGTACGCCACCACCGCGGGATCCAATCTACGCCCGGGGAAGCCGGGAACAACAACCCGTCAACAGGTTCTTTCAACGTTTCTACAGGGAAGCAGCTCAGGGCCTGGCATCCCTGGAAGCGCGTGAGCACACGGCCCAGGTGGTGGCCCCTGGGGAACGTCATCGCCGGGAGCGGCGGTTCCGCTGGCTCCCGGAGGATTGTCAGGATCCGACCGTGGGGCGGCGGCTCCCCTATTTGATTTGTTCACCCACTATGGAATTGGGCGTGGACATTGCTGATCTTGACGTCGTGCATATGCGGAATGTTCCACCGACGCCCGCCAATTACGCTCAGCGGAGCGGTCGCGCAGGTCGGCAGGGGCAGCCTGGCTTAATATTTACGTATTGTTCCGCCGGCAGCAGCCACGATCAGTACTTCTTCCACAACCAGGCGGAGATGGTCGCCGGGGCAGTGCGGGCCCCACGGCTGGAATTGGCTAACGAAGCGCTCATTCGCGCTCACATCCAGGCTGAGTGGTTGGCGGAAGTCGGTCTACCACTCCGGCAATCGATCGAAGAAGTTGTAGATATTGAGCATTCGCCCGAGCTTCCGCTGCGCGACAATGCGTCAGCCCAGATTCACTTAGGGCTCGAAAAACTGGGAAAGCTGCGGGAGCGGCTGGAGCGGATCTTTGCAGCAGATCAAGATCTTTTCGCCCGATCGGATTGGTTCAGTGAAAAATGGCTTGACCGTGTTTTGGAAGAGGCTCCCACGCAGTTTGATCATGCTTTTGATCGCTGGCGAGAACTTTATCGTATCGCCACGCACCAACTTGAGGAGGCGCACCGAAAACTTCAGCAGGCCCGAAGCACTGAGGAACAGCAGAAGGCCCGCCGTGAGCAGGAGGAGGCGCTTCGGCAACGAAATCTGTTACTACAGGTGGAGGTGGCGAGGGAAGAGAGCGACTTTTACCCTTATCGCTATCTGGCGACGGAGGGCTTCTTGCCCGGCTACAATTTCCCTGCACTACCGGTTCGGGCGTGGGTGCCTCGGGGCGAAGGCGAATTCATTACGCGACCGCGAGCTCTGGCAATTCGAGAGTTCGCGCCTCACAACGTGGTTTACCACGAGGGCGCGAAGTGGCAGGTAAATTCGTTCTTCCCACCCCCAGGTGGATTGCGTCAACGCTGCTGGCGGTTGCGGCTCTGCCGGGAATGTGGGAGTTTCTCTGAGCAACACATGGATCGCTGCCCGAGCTGTAATGTCCTGTTTGATGGTGCAAATAGCGAAATCATTCCGGTACTTGATTTGCCCAACGTGCGTGTGATCCGCCGTGAGCGGATCACCTGTAATGAGGAAGAGCGGATACGACTTGGCTACGACGTACAGGTGGCCTATCAGTTTTCGATTGGCGAGGCGGGCTTTCGCACCATCGAAGCCGACGTTCAAATCGGGGAAGACATGCAAAAGGATCGGAAAAAACTGGCTCGGCTGAGATTTGGTCCCGCCGCTACTTTGCTATACATCAACCGAGGTTGGAAGGGACGTGTGCCGGGGTTCACCATCGACCTGGCTTCGGGTGCGTTATATAGAGACGCACAGCAAGACACCGATAGAAACCGAAGCCCGGAAAGGGACCGCGCGGCTCGCACACTCGAACTGGAGCGATTGAGCCTTTCTGTTTGGGAAACGCAGAACATCCTGCTAATACGCTTTGCTGATTCCCTCCTACGAGATGACGCAATAGCGGAAACTAGCCTCCTCTACGCGCTTAAACGCGGAATCGAACAGGCATTTCAGCTGGAGGAGTCGGAATTGGACGTGATGATGGTAGGCCGGGAACAACACCGAGCGATGCTCCTTTTCGAAGCGACGGAGGGTGGACTGGGAGTACTTCGAAGATTAGTAGAGGAACCTGACGCCCTCGCAGAAGTTGCCGTTCAGGCGCTGGCAATCTGCCATTTCACCCGAGAAGGTGCCGATCTTAAGCAGGAGTGTGTGCGGGCATGTTACGAATGCCTTCTCAGTTACAGTAACCAGCCGGAAGGGTATCTTTTGGACCGGCATCGCGTGCGGGGAATACTCCAGGAATTAACCAGAGCGCGAGTCCACACGCGGACACAGTACCGAAGTCGGGAAGAGCATCTGGCAGAACTTTTCAGCCGCGTCCAGTCCACATTTGAACGAGAATTTCTACAATTTCTGAGCGAAGGTGATTATCGCCTTCCGGACGACGCGCAGAAATCATTGGCCGACCCGCGTTGCATTGCTGACTTTTTCTATTCACCCAACATCCTTGTTTTCTGCGACGGCCCGGTCCATGACGAGCCGAATCAAAGCCGTGTGGATGCCAATATTCGTCGAGAGCTCCAGGCTCGTGGTTACCGTATCCTCGTTATCCGCTGGGATAAGCCCCTGGAAGAGCAGATCCGAGAATATCCCGAAGTGTTCCAAATCAGTGCCGGGAGCCGAACCACTTTCTGAAAAAGCTGCCTGACACTTGGACGACACATCTCGGCAAAGCCGAGTTCCCTCAACGCTGAACCGACAAAGGAGAACTAAAGAACGCCGTTGCCGGCTACTCGATAAAATCTCTCCTAAAACGAGTGATCCAACCACGAAGTTTGAATGGAGTTTTTCAACAACTCCCTTGCCGTAGTTTGCGTTTCAGACCTCCTCACCAATTTTCCTACAGACTAGCCTCAATCAGTTACCTTTTTTATTCTGGTGACTTTTTTACCGGACGCGCGAGCGCGATCAGGTTGAAACACGCCTTTAATCCCACACTAACCTAAGATTTCGGCGAGCACGCGGCCGTAGGTTCGCGCAGCACTGTCTGCGATCATTCGCCGGGTTTCATGGCGGGCGGCTATCGCCTGCTGGGACCAAAATCCTTGCCGCTCATTCAGATAATGTGGGTCGCACTGTCCGTTGACGCGCGTTTCCATATCCAAACCATAAAGACCGAACAGGAATTGTAACTCCCGATATTCGGTCTCTGTAAACAGATCTCGTGCTTGTTCCAGGACAGTTAACGCTTCAAAGTCAGCATTGTACTCCTCTAATTCGTGATAGGTTTTGCTGAGACTCAATCCAACATCACGTAATAGAGCCTCAATCTGACTTACCCGCGACGCGCCCAACTGTGTTTTTAAAAAGTTTTCGAGTTCTTGAGCGATTTGTTTATCTCCTTGCGAGGAACGAATAAATGCAAGGAAGCGATTCAGCCGATCTTGATTTTCTTCGTCCTCTCGTTCGAATTGTGGCAAGCATTTAAATCGCAACTGATCTAAAATATCCCTTGCCTTATTCACTGTTTTAAACGCTCGCAGAAGTTTCGCCCGGCGAAAAAAGTGGCGTTCTAAAACATTCCGTAACAGATTAAATCCCGTGAGTTCCTGAAGGTGGACAATTGTCCGCTCATAGTTCATGTTTTCCTGGGAAAGGGTTTTGACAATTGTGGTGAAGACCGACCACGGCATCCCCTGCCGAAGTTCACGGCGATGCTCAGCTTTCACCGGGCAGTCTTCGAAATCAAATTCATCCCATAGCTCATCGCTGTCGAGTAACTTAAAAAGTCGCTGTTGCGGGATCCGGGAAATAGCTGCGGCGATTTTCTGGAGTCCGGATGCATTCTCAGCCGTCAGGCGATCGAGCGCCCGTTTCATCCCCGCGGATACTGGAACGACAGTGTTGAGATACTCTCGAAGCTGTTCCGCGATGGCGGGGATTCTCCCGGGGATCTCAGGATACAGATCGATCTTGGCGACCACACCTATGGCATTCAAAGCCCGGGAGCGTCCGGCGGTCACATCGCGAAATTCTTCCAGAAAAGCTTTATCGGTGAGGCGAGGGACCTGGGAAATAAGGTAAATGACCGCATCGGCTTGGGATGCCCATCGCTCAGTATCCTGATTGTGCTGTTCGCGAAGTTGATTGCGGAGATTGAGAAACACTGCCGTAACCTCCCGATGCTCATCAACAACAGCCTCTGTGCCCGGCGTATCGACAATTGTCACCTCGCGAAGCACCTCGTGGGGTAGAAAGAATTCAAGCCTCTCAATGGCGGCCGCCCGCTGAAGTGTTTGCCGATCATTGCCCTGCAAACTTTCATAAAACGTCCGATCGACATCCTCGTAGCGTCCGCTGCGCCAGTAACAACGTATTGGCCGCGAGGGATTAGCGGGCTGGCCATACCGAAAGAAATTAATGGTGGCCGTGGTTTCGGTCACTCCAACTTTTGCCAAATCAACTCCGAGCAGGGCATTGACGAGAGTGCTTTTGCCAGCTTTTGCCCTTCCCACCACAGCCAGCACACAGGGTTGTTCCAGTTCCTGGACAAGTTGTTCAAGGCGATTTACCAGCTCTCTGGGAACCGGTGCCTGGCAAAACCGCTCCGCTGCCCACCAAAGGACTTCGCGAACCTTCGAATCCAAACTGTTCATGGTCATTGCGGTCTTGTTTAGCTCAAACGGTGCTGGGTTGTTATCGCCTGCGCAAAACTGGCGCGCAGAGACAACTCTGGTAGTACCTCATGTCTATTAATTCATCGTCAGGTGGCGGTTACTCGGAACTTCATGCGAGCAACAAAGCCCCTGCGCTTAGAGTTAACAGAATGATGGCAAGGACAACAAGGCATCCTGGATTCTCGGTTACCTCACCCTCGTTTTCCAGCAATTCAGGATGTGCCTCCTTGCCCTTAACGATTTGGTAGTTCTTGTTTCCTTCGCAGGTGTTGCGCCGCAATTTGGGAGCAGCAGAATCTGCGACGACGATCCCGATATGATTGTTTCGACAGGTGTTTTCTCGAGCCTCGCCACGGGCGCTGCCTTCATACACAATGCCCGCTCCATTTGCCTCCAAAAGGTTGTGCTCCAGGACTACATCGGCTTCCCCACACAACCTCACCCCGCACCCTTGGTTCCGATCGAACTGGCATTCTTTGACAACGCCTTTGGTCGTTCCGTGAATGGCAAGGCCGCTCCCCAGTTTCTTTTCCGTGTCCCGAACCGCTCCGGAAAATCGGCAGCCCTCGATTTCGATAGAACCTGAATCAACGACCACGACATCACCCGGCTCTTTGCCCTCATGCAGAAAGGTGATCCCCCTGGCAATAAACGTATCCGCTGATGACCTGAGGACGTATTTCTTATCACAGGTGAGAAAAGTTTTGTCAGCCCCCATCCCTTCAAGCTGGAGAGGTTCTGTGATTTCTAAAGGGGCGGTTAAATCGTACCGTCCCTCTTGAAGAAGTACCTTCTTTGGAAAAAGCCTTGCCGCCGGACCGCTGCGATGTAGAACTTCTCTCCGACCGCTGCGATGTACAACTTCTCTCAGGTTATCCTGCGGATCAACAACAACTTTTCCCCATAGATAGCCTGCATAGTAGGCGGCCCCTAGGGCCACAGCGATGTCCGCTTTGTTCCATGGCAGAGGACGCACCCTGAGCGCTTCCTCGAGTCGTCTTCGGATCAAGGGGATTCGCGATGAACCGCCGATGAGGATGACAGAATCCACTTTGTCACAGCCAGCCTCCTGCAGGACTTTACGGGCCAATTCCATTGTTCTGTCGATGTGCGGGCGAATGAGTTGCTCAAAGTAAGTACGTGGAATTTCGGTTGATATTTGTTTCTGTATTTCTCCCGATAAAAAAAAGCTTAATGGCGCGAGTCTTTCTGCAAAGCTCAGATTTTCTTTATAGTTTCGGCACCGTTCCAAGACTTGTAAGTCAGCGGTCTCACGGGGCAGTTTTTTGCCTATTTTCTTTTGCATACTTTTGTTCACTTCTTCGTAAATGAGCCAGTCAAAATCTTCGCCACCTATGCGGAGCCCTGAAGGTCGGGCGGCAACGTGAAAGCCTACTCCTTTGTCTGCCGGTTTTAACAAAGTGACGTCAAAGGTACCTCCACCCAGGTCGTAGACAAGTACAGTTTCTCCAAGTTGCTCCATTTCCATGAGGTAAGCCAGAGCAGCGGCAACAGGCTCTTCCAGCAATGCCACCTCGCGAAGCCCCGCCAGCTCCGCCGCCTCGCGGAGCCGATTCTTTTCCAACTCATCAAAAGTAGCCGGATGAGTCAAAACAGCTCGCTTGATCGGTCGTCGTCGAAAATGTGTTTCCTCTGCGTCATGTTTGAGCTTCTTGATAATCTCTGCCGCGATCTGGACACTGGTCCACGCTCGCCCGTTTAGATACCACACACGTCTCTTGGCCAACTCACGCTTGACGGCCCGGATGATCCGGGGGTGGCTTGCTGGATCCACAATTCGCTCTTCGGCCAGTTTTCCCACGAAAACCTCGTCGCGAGGACTTATGTAAACAACAGAAGGGGTTTTCACTTCCCCTTCCGCATTGTAAAGAGCCTCCGCGCGCTGGGATTGCGAATCGAACCAGGCGATGGAAGAATTGGTGGTTCCAAAATCAATCCCCACTAAGGGTTCCTGTTCCATTGTTCACAACCTCACGCTCACGCGGAAATGCGGGTCTGCTGGATTTGTTTCAAATTGATTTCGATGCTACTCAGTCGCCGTGCATACGCTTTCCATTGCTCGATTTGGTCTCTTAGTCGAGCGCTCTTCTCCTCTCGTTCGCGTGCAGCCAATCGGCAGTTCTCATCCAGCCGGGCTATTTCCTCAGCCAGTTCCTCAAGCCGGCGCTCGACAGCGGCATCTACCATCTTCAGGAGTTGCTCGCATACCTGCGAAAGGGTTTGTCGCAGCGGGTTGTTCAGCTTCTTTGAAAACGTGTTCTCGATTTTCTTAAACTCACTTTCGAGATGGGACAACAAATCGTCTCGCGCAGCCTCGAACGCTCGTTGTTTAGCTTTCCACAACTCGGGTAAAATCCTGCACGCTGAGTAACCGAGCAGGATCAAGCCGATAGGGGTTGTGATAGGGTTCACAAGGGTTCCAATCACCGGCACCACGTTCCCAAGTGCCAGTAAAGCAGCGCCGGCGCCAATTACAGGCAGTTCATCTACAACGGCTTTTGAAACAGGTTTAAGATCGATAGAATAGGATGGTTCTGGAATTTTTGGAACGCCTGATTTAGAAACCAAGGTGCTATCTGTTGAAATTGGCGGAGTAATTGTCGATTCCTGGATATCCTTCGAGAAGGATTTTAGACTGTCTTGGAGAACATGTTGATATCCTTTCAAAATATCATCCCACGCCTCTTGCAATTTTTCGCTTATACGTTGCGGCAGAGAAGTGACAAGATCTGCGAGTTCGTTCATCGATTTTGAGTTCTTGACTTTGCGGCTGGCGTCATCATAAATATTGCTAAGAGCATCACCGAATTGTTCCGTGGCGAAGTCTATCGCCTGGTCCAGTTGTTTTTCTAGGTCCCGACGTTTTCGTCCGTCGCTACCCCAATCTCTTTGCAAACGCTCGCGACGGGCGGAAAGCTCGCGGTGGGCTTCTTGCAACTTCTGTTCGCCTTCCTCGAGCATTTTCAGGCGAAAGCTAAGAAGTTCCTCGCTATCTCGGTAATATCGTCGCAAGTGCGTTAGAGCATGATCCATCCGGGAGCGGCCTGTTACAGAGAACAAAAACTCCTGAAGCGCCCGGATCATTTCCCGTCCACGACTGAGAATTTCGTATTGGGAGTCACCGGTCTCCACTGCTTTTTGCAGGTTGACGCTTGAGACTGGCCAAATGCGGACGTCCGGCAAGCGATCGCCGAATTTTTCCTTGAGAATATCCTCATTTCGGCGACGAATGGTTTGCCACTGTTCTTTTTCGAATTGGTCAATCTTTGTCTGGACGAAAAAGATATTTTGTGTCTGTTTCAGTACCTCTTCGAGAATGTCAATCTCTGGCTGGCTTAGCGGCGCCTGCGATTCGAGCACGAAGATG
>Ga0181858_1000408_pt1 | contig 20312 bp, 25 predicted proteins | sample NewIslPassag4_SG_FD_130749 | JGI IMG/M metagenome (GOLD analysis project Ga0181858, IMG submission 130749) | Feedstock adapted compost microbial communities from Newby Island compost facility, Milpitas, CA, USA - Passage 4_SG | ecosystem: Engineered > Solid waste > Feedstock > Composting ...
CGCCGTGATTGCCGTGGGCATCATGATTCCCCCCATGATTTCGTCTTTGAGGGAAGCGCCCATGCCGGCGGTTCCCCGCGGGTTGCGGGAAGGGGCGTACGCGCTAGGTTCGACCCGTCTGGAAGTGGTGCTGCGGGTCGTGCTGCCGGCGGCGCTGTCTGGAATTATTTCTTCTTTTGTCTTGGCTTTTTCCCGGGCCATCGGCGAAACGATGATCGTTACGGTGGCCGCCGGCTCGACGCCGAAACTCACAATCAACCCAATGGAGAGCATCCAGACTATGACCGCCTACATCGTCCAGGTGGCGACTGGTGATATTTCCCACGGCGGCATCGAGTACAGTTCCGTATTTGCGGTGGGGACGACGCTGTTTTTGTTTACGTTGGCCATGAACATTTTGGCCCAGTACATCACGCGCAAGTTCCGCGAGGAATACGATTGACGGGGGGAGAAACGGGCATGGATTTTTCCAAGGCGCGCTTTCGCCGCCGGCGGTGGCTCGACCGCTGTGCCCACGGTCTGTTTCTATTGGCGACGTTGTTGGGCGTGTTGGTGTTGGCGGTGCTCATTTGGGACACCATGCGGGACGGTTTGCGCCATTTGGACTGGCAATTTTTGACCCAATTCGCTTCCCGCCGTCCCGAACGGGCCGGGATTTTGGCGGCGTTGGCCGGGACGTTTTGGGTCATCGGCCTGACGATTCCGCTGGTGTTCATCATCGGCATTGCCACGGCCATTTTTTTGGAAGAATATCAAGGGAACAATCGGCTGGCCCGCTTCATCCAGCTCAACATCAACAATTTGGCCGGTGTGCCTTCCATCATTTACGGGATTTTAGGCCTGGCGATATTTGTGCGGTTTTTCCAGTTAGGGTATGTCGTGCTGGCGGCGACGTTGACGATGACGCTGCTCATTTTGCCTATTGTCATCGTGGCCGCCCAGGAGGCCATCCGGAGCGTCCCGCCATCGTTGCGGCAGGCTTCACTGGCGCTGGGGGCGACCAAGTGGCAGACGATTTTCCGGGTCGTGTTGCCGGCGGCATTGCCGGGAATATTGACCGGGATGATCCTCGCCTTGTCGCGGGCCATCGGCGAGACGGCGCCCTTGATCATGGTCGGTGCGGTGACGTATATCCGGGCCGTGCCCCACGGACTGATGGATCCGTTTACCGTGTTGCCGATTCAAATTTACAACTGGGTGACGTTGCCCAACACGGCATTCCACGAATTGGCCGCGGCGGCCATTTTGGTGTTGTTGGCCGTCCTTATCGTGATGAACGCCGTCGCCATCTATATCCGCAATCGATTCCAAAACCGTTATTGATGGATACGGGGATTTAGGCATGCGAAGCGAGGGGCGTGAATACAATGAATGAGGCGCATTCCAACATCCGTCCTGAACACGTGATTATTGAAGCGCGGAATCTTCAGTTGTATTATGGAAGTTTTCATGCGTTGAAAAACATCAATTTGAAAATCGAGGAACGCTCGGTGACGGCGCTCATCGGCCCTTCCGGTTGCGGGAAATCGACGTTTTTGCGAACCCTCAACCGCATGAACGACATGGTCAAGGGGGCCCGCATCGAAGGACAAGTGTTGTTGCGCCAAGTGGACATTTACAAAGAGATGCACGATGTCGAAGAGTTGCGGACAAAGGTCGGGATGGTGTTTCAACAACCGAATCCGTTCCCGAAAAGCATTTACGACAATGTGGCCTATGGTCCATACATTCACGGCATCCGCAACAAGAAAGTATTGGATGAAATCGTGGAACAAAGTTTGCGCCAGGCGGCCCTGTGGGACGAAGTCAAGGACAATTTGCGACGGCCGGCCTACGGGCTGTCGGGGGGGCAGCAGCAGCGTTTGTGCATCGCCCGGGCGTTGGCGGTCAACCCGGAAATATTGTTGATGGATGAGCCCACTTCGGCCCTCGACCCGATTTCGACGGCCAAGATCGAAGACTTGGTACGGGAATTGAAAAGCAATTACACCATCGTCATTGTCACCCACAACATGCAGCAGGCAGCCAGGATTTCGGATCGGACCGCTTTTTTCCTCAACGGTGAGCTGATCGAATACGATCGGACGGAGCGCATTTTCACCAATCCGCGGGATCAACGGACGGAAGATTACGTCACTGGACGTTTTGGCTGAGATGGAAAGGTCGATTGAGAAAGGGTCATTTAGAAAGGAGGGTTTCTGGTGAGTCGCTTTCACGACGAGCTGGAGCAGCTCCACCAGGAGCTGTTGAAAATGGGGGCGCTGGTGGAGGAAGCCATTTATTTGTCCGTCAAGTCGCTGGTGGAACGGGATGTGGCGCTGGCCGAAAAGGTGTTGGCGCAGGACGATTTGTTGGATCAGATGGAGATGAAAATCGAAGGGAAATGTCTCCAACTGATGGCGTTACAGCAACCGGTGGCCAAAGACTTGCGACGCCTGGGTACCATGTTGAAAATCGTGACCGACCTGGAACGGATGGCGGACCACGCCGTGGATATCGCCAAGGCGACCATCAAGTTGCAGAACGAACCGTATCCGAAGCCGCTCATCGACATTCCGAAAATGGCCGAAATCGTGCAGGAAATGGTGCACGCTTCCATCGAAGCCTACATTCATCAAGATGCGGAGTTGGCCTACCAGACGGCGAAAAAGGACGATGAGGTGGACGCCCTCTTCAAGAAAATATTCAACGACTTAGTGGACATCATGACCCAGGACCGTTCCAAAACGTCCCAAGGGACCCAATTGTTAATGGTGGCCCAGTTTCTCGAACGCATTGGCGATCACGCCACCAATTTGAATGAGTGGGTCATCTACATGGTCACGGGAAAAATTCCCGAGCTCAACAAGTGACGAAAAAATAAGGCGGCGAATTTCCCGGGAAATGATGATTGGGACGGAACCTTTTCCAACGTTTGGGCATATCCTGTGGTGAACCTTTGGAACGGAAGGGCGTCCAAATGCGCGGGCGCGCATAAAAGGGAGCAATTTTGGGAAAAATAAGGGATGGGCCGAAAACTTTGGAAAAGGTGTGACCTGTCATGGTTCAACCGGTGTCTTGTGTCATTTGTGAAAAACATGAGCCGCACGGTTTGTTTTTGTTGGACCGATACATTTGTCCGCATTGCGAACGCCAAATGGTCAATACCGAAGCCGACGAACCGGCCTATGACGTATTCGTCCAACGGTTGAAAAAAGTTTGCTGGCCGGCGGGCTCGGGCAACCGCCGTTGATCTCCCTTTGAAGAAAAGGGAGATTTTTTATTGTCCGCCGATTTTTCCGTACGACGAACTCCGGGAATGCGGTATGATAAAAGAGATTAACGCAAGGAAACGGTTGTGGAGAGGTCACAGGTGAAGCGACGTCGACAAAGGTCGGTTGGACAAGAAGAACAGCAACGGGCCCCGTTGTTAGAGGCGTTGGTACGGCATGGGGCCCGACGCCCCCTGGCCTTGCACGTGCCGGGGCATCGCGGGGAAAGGCATTTTGACGCCGAAGGCCGCCCGTTTTTTGCTCCGCTGTTGCCATTGGACGTGACCGAATTGAGCGGCCTTGACGATTTGTACCAGCCGCAAGGGGCGATTGCCGAGGCGCAGGCGTTGGCGGCGGCGGCGTTTGGCGCCGAGGAGACGTTTTTTCTCGTCAACGGCAGTACGGCCGGCAATATCGCCATGGTGCTCGCCGTCTGTCGGCCGGGGGATACGCTGTTGGTGGCCCGGGACGCCCATCGTTCGGTGTTTCACGCTTGCATGCTGGCCGGGGTGCGGGCGGTGATGTTGCCCACCGTCGTTCATCCCGAGTTTGCCGTCTCCTGCGGCGTTACCCCGGACGCGGTGCGGGAAGGGCTGGAACGTTATCCCGAAGCGCGGGCGGTGTTGTTGACGAATCCCAACTATTATGGCATGGGGCGGACGTTGACCGCCATTGCGGAAACGGTGCACGCCCGCGGTTTGCCGCTCTTGGTCGATGAAGCCCACGGAGCCCATTTCCCTTTTCATCCCGCATTGCCGCCGACGGCCCTGGCGGCGGGGGCCGACGCCGTTGTCCAGTCGGCCCACAAGACGTTGCCGGCATTGACCATGGGGGCGTTTCTCCACTTGCAAGGGCGGCGCGTCGACCGTTGGAAAGTGCGCCAGGCTTTGGCCATGATTCAGACGTCGAGCCCGTCTTATCCGGTCATGGCTTCGCTGGATGCGGCCCGCCGCTGGATGGTGGGCGAGGGGCGCCGGCGGCTGGGCTTGTTGATCGAAGCGGCGCGGGATTTTCGGCAATGGTTGCGGCAAGAAGGGTGGACGGTGCCGGCGGAAGCCGACGGGATGTATGAGTGGACGGATCCGCTGCGGCTTGTGTTGCATCATCGGAAGCTGTCGGGGTTTGCTGTGGCCCGCCATTTGGAAGCGGCGGCGGTGTTTCCCGAAATGGCGGATCCGCTGCAAGTGGTCTGTGTCGTAACGGCGGCCAACCGGGAAGAAGATTTGACGCAATTGCGCCGGTTGCTGGCCGGCATGGGGCGGGACGGCAGGCGGCCGGACCGGACGCCAAGGTTGAAAGAACGGCTGCAAGAACGTCTGTCCGCAGGCTGGCGGGCGGTCTATGCGGAAAACGGTTACGCCGCCGTCGCCTTTGACCCCGGGTGGTTGCATGGCGCTGCGGAAATGGTGCCTTGGCCGGCGGCGCTGGGGCGGCGGGCGGCCGGCATGGTGGTGCCTTATCCGCCGGGCATTCCGCTGTTGCTTCCGGGGGAGCCGATCCGCGCCTGCCACTTGGCGTTGCTGGAAATATATCAGCAATTGGACGCCCACGTTCAAGGCATGTGGGAGGGGCGGCTGGCCGTGTTGGCGGAGCGGACGGCGGAAGAACGGCCCGCGCCGGCGCAAGCCGCCGAGGATACCGGTGGGGAGGAGCGGAGACAGCGTGTTTATTACGTTTGAAGGGCCCGACGGCGGGGGGAAAACGACGCAACTGGAACGGTTGGCCCAATTTTTGCGGCAGCGGGGGGTGCCGGTGGAAGTGACCCGGGAGCCGGGAGGAACCCCGTTGGGTGAGGCCATCCGCGGCTGGTTGTTGGCGCCGGCGGGTGTTGGCCGAGAGATGGCGGAGGAGACGGAAGCGTTGTTATACGCCGCCGCCCGGCGGCAACACGTCCAAGAGCGGCTGTTGCCGGCCTTGCGGGCGGGCAAGGTCGTCTTGTGCGACCGGTATGTGGACGCCAGTTACGCTTACCAGGCTTTCGGCAACGGGCTTCCCTTGGCGTGGGTGGAAGCCATCAACCGTCCGGCAACGGAACAGTTGATGCCGGACCGGACGTATTTGCTCGATGTGCCGGTGGAAGTGGCCCGGCAGCGGCTTCGAAAGCGGACGGGAGAAGAACTGGATCGCATCGAGCGGCGGGGGGAGGCGTACCACCGGCGGGTGCGGGACGGCTTTTTGGCGTTGGCGGCGCGGGAACCGGAGCGCATTCTTGTCATCGACGCCAGCGGTTCCGCCGATGATGTGGCGACGGCCGTATTGCGGGACGTGACGGCTTTGTTGGCCGGGCGTTTTCCTGCCTTGCGGGACGGAGGAGGAATGGTGAAATGAAATTGTTGCTGGTCGTAGTGCAAAACCAAGACAGCGCCAAATTGTCCCAGGCATTGATCGAGCAAGGGATTCGGGCGACCCGCCTGTCCAGTACCGGCGGTTTTTTGCGCATGGGGAATACGACGTTTTTGATCGGCGTGGAAGATGAACAAGTGGACGATGTGTTGCACATCATCCGGAAACATTGTCATGCGCGGGAGCAAGTGGTGACGGCCATGTCGTCGCCGACGGCCCATCTCGGTCACGAATTCCCGTTGCCGGTCCAGGTGCAAGTCGGCGGCGCCACCGTCTTCGTGCTGCATGTGGAAGCGTACCATCATTTTTGATCCGTCATTGATCCGTCGCGGTGAAAACGGCGGCGTGTTCGAATCCGGGCCTTGCATGCATGGCCGCCGGCCGTTGGTTCTTTCGGGATACCGTAAAGGGGGGCGCGAAGGATGGAAATATCGTTTCGTCCGGAGAAGGCGCGGGACAAGTTGCCTTCCCGTCCGGCTGCCACGGCGCCGGCCGCCGAGGGGATGCGTTTTTCCGCCTTGTTGCAGCAAAAACTGGTCGTGCAACAGACGCTGGAGGAACAGTTGCTGGCCATCGATGAGCAGGCGAATCGGCTGGCCACACTGCGGACGATGGAAGAGTTGGTCCGGTATCGGGAACGCATCCGCACGTTTTTGCAGACGGTGGTCAATTCGGCCTTGGCCGTGGAGCCGGTGCGGGGGACGGACCGCCGGCGCCTGCGTCAATTGTATTTAGTGGAGCAGGTGGACGAACTGTTGCTGAAGCTGGCCGATGAAGTGCTGAACAAAGAGGTGCCGCGGCTGGCCATATTGGCCCGGCTGGATGAAATTCGCGGTTTGTTGATTAATTTGAGCACGTGAGATGACGGAGGGATGCCGATGGCGATGATGGCCGTTTTGGGGGCGGAGCCGGTGGCCCGCTTGTTGCTGCGGCAAGCGGTTCGCCGCCGTCTGTCCCACGCGTATCTTTTCACCGGTCCCCGGCGGGAAGCCCAGTTGGCCATGGCACGGCAATTGGCCAAAGCCCTCCATTGCGCCGCGCCGGAGGCGAACGGGGATTGTTGCGACCGGTGCGGGCCGTGCCGCCGCATAGACCACGGAAACTTTCCCGCTTTTTTCGTCGTAGGGGAACCGGGGGAAAGCATCAAGATCGACCACATTCGCTCCTTGCAACAGTTCCTCTCCGTCACTTCCGAAGGGCAGACCAAGGTATACGTCATCAACGGGGCGGAACAGTTGACGGTGCAGGCGGCCAACAGTCTCCTCAAGATGATCGAGGAGCCGCCCGCCCCGGCGGTGGCCATTTTTGTCGTCCGGCACCGCCGGCAAGTGTTGCCGACCATCGCTTCCCGTTGCCAGGAGGTGGCTTTTCCCGCAACCTCTCCCCGACAGTGGGAAGAAGAATTGCGGCAGGCGGGCATTCCGCCGAGTTACGCCCCCATTTTTGCCCATTTGGAAATGGGTCCGGAAGAGGCCCGGGCGTTTTTGGAAAGTGAAGGGTTTGCCGAGGCTTTATCCCTGGTGATACAATGGAGTGAAGAGGTTCTTCGCCATCCCGTTCCCGCCATGGGGACGTTGCAGACTTTGCTGCAAGGGGGACGGGAGCGGTGGACCGTCGATTTACTCCTTCTCTGGTTGCGGGATGTGCTGCTTTTGCAAATGGAACAAGAGGAACTGCTGGCGTTTGTGGCGTATCGCCCGCAGCTGGAGCGGCAGGCGAAGATGTGGTCTCAGGAAAGCCTGCTTTTTTTTCTCGAAGCGTTTTTTTCGTTGCAACGGTTGAAGAAAAACAATCTCAACTTGCAATTGGCGGTCGAAGAAATGATGTTGCGCATGTCACGGTGAACGGACGCCTCCGGCGGACGTCGGGGCGGCGCCAACGTTCGAAAGATAAATTGAAGTGCTTTGTGGGGGACGATTCCGCTGCAAACCCAATGGACGAAGGAGGTGGACGGGATGATGGTGGAAGTGGTCGGCGTCCGTTTCAAAAAGGCGGGCAAAATTTATTATTTCGACCCCGGCGGCTGGCCGGTGAAAGTGCATGACGACGTCATCGTCGAGACGGCCCGGGGCATCGAGTACGGCCAAGTGATCGTGGGGCCGAAAATGGTTACGGAGGAAGAAGTTGTGCAGCCGCTGAAAAAAGTGCTGCGCATCGCCACGCCCGCCGACGCCGAACAAATGGAAGCGAACCGGGTGGCGGCGCGGGAGGCGTACGACATTTGTCTGGAGCGGATTCGGCTGCACGGTTTGCCCATGAAGTTGGTGGACGCGGAATATACGTTTGATCGGAACAAAGTCATTTTTTATTTCACCGCCGACGGTCGGGTGGACTTTCGCGAGCTGGTCAAAGATTTGGCCAGCATTTTTCGAACGCGCATCGAATTGAGGCAGATCGGGGTCCGGGACGAGGCGAAAATGTTGGGCGGCATCGGGCCGTGCGGGCGTCCTTTGTGCTGTTCCACTTTTTTGGGCGACTTTGAACCGGTTTCCATCAAAATGGCCAAAGATCAAAATTTGTCCCTCAACCCGGCGAAAATTTCCGGTCTGTGCGGCCGGCTCATGTGTTGTTTGAAATTTGAAAACGACTATTATGAAGAAATCAAAGAGCGTCTGCCCGATGTGGGAAGCATCGTCGAGACGCCGCTGGGCGACGGTAAAGTGGTGACGGTGCACGTGTTGGAAGGAACGGTCAAAGTGCATTTATTTGACTCCGCCCAAGAGTTGTCCTTTCCCTTGGATGAAATCCGGCAAATCGTCGAGGCGTGAGTGGGCCAGCAGGAGGTCAGCGCGGAAGGACGGAGGTGGGAAGGTGGAGCGGTGGGAACTCGTTTCCAGGTTATCCCGATTGGAACAACAGTTGGAGGACATGCAGGCCGAATGGCGTATCCTCGTGGCCGCGATGAAAGAACTGGTGGCGGAGAATGAACAGTTGCACTTGGAAAATCGCCACCTCCGGGAATATGTGGAAAAAAGCCGCATGGCGGCGGAGGCGGAGGCGCTGGACGGGGCGGCCAAGGCGCCGCGCAGGGAGCGCCGCGGTTCCGTCAGTGAAGGATACGACAATTTGGCCCGCCTGTACTATCAAGGTTTCCACATTTGCAACGTGCATTACGGCAGCGTGCGCGCCGACGCCAATGAAGATTGCCTGTTTTGCTTGACGTTTCTAAACAAGGCTTCCCATGCCGGGGCCGGCGGGAGAAAGGGTACGAAACATGAAGGTGCAAAAGAGCTTCGCGGCGGCTGAAGGGGGGCGGCTGTATTTGGTCGCCACTCCCATCGGAAATTTGCAGGACATGACGTTGCGCGCCTTGGAAACGTTGCGGCAAGTGGACTGGATCGCCTGTGAAGACACGCGTCGCACGCGGAAGTTGCTCAGCCATTACGACATCCACACGCCCTTTGTCAGTTACCACGAACACAATCAACACAAACAAGGGCCCCGGATTTTGGGGTGGCTGAAGGAAGGCAAGCAAGTGGCGCTGGTCAGCGATGCCGGTACGCCCCTCTTGTCGGATCCGGGGGAGGCGTTGGTGCGGGAGGCCATTGCGGCCGGCATCCCGGTGGTGAGCATACCCGGCGCCAATGCGGCCGTCAATGCATTGATTGTGTCGGGATTGTCGGCCAAGCGGTTTACTTTTTTAGGCTTTTTGCCCCGGCAAGAACAGCGCATGCGGGAAGAACTGCGCCGCTTCCGCAAGACGCCGGAAACGCTGGTGCTCTACGAAGCGCCGCACCGCCTCGCCCAGTTGGCGAAAGCGGCCTTGGACGAATTGGGCGACCGCCGCGTCGTGCTGGTGCGGGAATTGACGAAGCGGCACGAAGAAGTCATCCGGGGCACGTTGGCGGAAATAGTCGCTGGTCTGGGGGAAATTGACATCCGGGGGGAATTTACCGTACTGATCGAGGGAGGTAGTGAGGCGACCGAGCACGGATCGGCCGACGCCGAAGGTGAACCCGTCTGGTCGACGTGGGACATTGCCGAGCATGTGGCGTGGTACGAGGGGCAGGGGATGTCCCGTATGGAGGCCATGAAACATGCGGCCAAAGACCGGAAACTGAGCAAACGGGACGTATATCGGCTGCTTCACAGCGGTAAACTATAAAACTAGCCGTTGAAGAAAAAGACATTCTGCAACATACAGCAGAATGCCGTGGAAAGTTCCTTTGCCCGCCCATGGCTGAACGGAATGGCCGGTCCCATTCTGACCGCCGTGACCGTCATTGAGCGTAGCTGTTCAATTCTTCCAGGCACGGATGGCAGATGATTTTGTCTTTGAAGTGGATGACTTGTTCGGCGTTGCCGCAAAAGATACAGGCCGGTTCGTATTTTTTCAGGATAATCCGCTCTCCGTCCACGTAAATTTCCAGCGAATCCCTTTCGGAAATGCGCAACGTGCGACGGAGTTCAATCGGAATGACGACCCGCCCCAATTCATCTACCTTTCGCACAATGCCCGTTGACTTCATCATGTTGTCCCAACTCCCCGTAATAATATTTGAAAGATTAGTTAACATACCTATACATAATATTTTTTATTACGATATGTATTTTATCTAAAATATCAGTAAAATTCTGATAGTGCTTATCTTCTCTAAATCGAAAGGATTCCTGGTTGTAAATGGTACCATAGTTTCCTAAAGCAGTCAATTGTAAAGATGGCGCTTAACTTGACCCGGATCCGAAGTTTTGTCATAATTTGGAGGGGAAAACTCAGATTTTCTGCAGCTGCAAGCCGATGAAAGGAGCCGAGGGTTGTGATGGAACGGCCCACCTTTTATATTACGACGCCGATTTACTATCCGAACGACAATTTGCACATTGGCCATTCTTACACGACGGTGGCCGCTGATGCCATGGCCCGCTACAAACGGCTGCGCGGCTACGACGTGTTTTACTTGACGGGAACCGACGAGCACGGGCAAAAGTTGCAACGGAAGGCGCAAGAGGAAGGCAAGCATCCGTTGGAACTCATCGACCCGATCGTCGACTGGATTAAAGATCTTTGGGCGAAATTGGACATTTCCTACGACGATTACATTCGGACGACGGAAGAGCGGCATACGAAGGTCGTGCAGAAGATTTTCCAACAGCTGCTCGATCAAGGCGACATTTATTTGGGGCAATACGAAGGTTATTATTGCGTCCCGTGCGAGTCGTTCTGGACGGAATTTCAGGCCAAGGACGGGGAGGGGTATCGTTGTCCCGATTGTGACCGGGAAGTCAGTCTCGTGCGGGAAGAAAGTTATTTTTTCCGCCTGTCCAAATATCAAGATCGGCTGATGGAATATTTGGAAGCGCACCCGGAATTCATTCAGCCCGATTCCCGGCGCAATGAAATGATCAACAACTTCCTCAAACCGGGTTTGGAAGATTTGAGCGTATCCCGGACCTCCTTCGACTGGGGCATTCCGGTGCCGGGGAATCCGAAGCACGTCATTTACGTCTGGCTCGATGCGTTGACCAACTACATAACGGCCCTCGGATATATGTCCGACGACGCCGAGAAGCGGGCCCGGTTTGAACGGTTCTGGCCGGCCGACGCCCACCTCATCGGCAAAGACATTGTCCGTTTCCATACCATCTATTGGCCGATTTTTCTCATGGCCTTGGGCTTGCCGCTGCCGAAAAAAGTGTACGGCCACGGATTTTTCATGATGCCGGACGGAAAGATGTCCAAATCGAAAGGCAACGTCATCGACCCGAAATTCCTTATCGACCGTTACGGTTCCGATGCCATCCGGTATTTCTTGTTGCGGGAAATTCCGTTCGGCCAAGACGGCGTCTTTACCCCCGAGTCGTTCATCCAGCGGCTCAATTACGATTTGGCCAACGACTTGGGGAACTTGGTCAGCCGGACGACGGCCATGGTGGAAAAATATTTTGCCGGCGTGACGCCGAAGCCGGCCGAGCGGGAGCCGGTGGACGACGATCTCATCCGCCTGGCGGCCGAAGTGGTGACGAACATGGAACAAGCCATGGAGGAGATGCAGTTCAGCAACGCCCTGGCGCAAATTTGGCAGCTCATCGGCCGGCTGAACAAGTACATCGACGAGACGGAACCGTGGAATTTGGCCAAAGATGTGGCGAAACGGGAGCGGCTCGGTACGGTCATGTACAATTTGTTGGAAGGGATTCGCATCGTCTCCGTTCTCATTCAGCCCTTCATGACGAAAACGCCGGCGAAAATTTGGCGTCAGCTGGGCGTTGCCGAACAGCCGGAATTGCTCGAATGGGAGACGACGAAGCGGTGGGGCGTGTTGCCGTCGGGCACGTACGTCCACAAAGGGGAACCGATTTTCCCCCGCCTGGACATGCAGCGGGAGATCGAGGTGATTGATGCGTCGACGGCGGCGGCCCGCAAACGGGTGGCGGAAAATTTGCGGCTGAAGGAAGCGGCGCAGAAGGCGGCGGATCCGGCCGAAAAGGCGGGCGGAGTGCACGCCGGGGGCGCGGATGCGGCGAAAGCGGCGGAACAGAATACGGCCGCCGGCGGCGCGCCGGAGATCGGCATCGACGATTTTCGCCGGGTAGACATCCGGGTGGCGGAAGTGGTGGCCGCCGAACGCGTCCCGAAGGCGGACAAACTGCTCAAACTCCAATTGGATTTGGGCGGTGAGCGGCGTCAAGTCGTGTCCGGCATCGCCGAATATTACGAGCCGGAAGCGCTCATCGGAAAAAAAGTGTTGTGTGTTGTCAATTTGAAGCCGGTCAAACTGCGCGGCGAGATGTCCTACGGCATGATACTGGCCGCGTCGGAAGGGGATCGGCTGGTGCTGACCACCGTTTCCGGCGACATTCCCAACGGAACGCGGGTGACGTGATGGAACTGGTGGATACCCACGCCCATCTGGACGACCGGAAATTTGCCGACGACCGGCCCGAGGTGCTCCGGCGGGCGGCGGACGCCGGCATCGCGGCCATTGTCAACATCGGTTACAATCGACGGAGCATTGACACGACGTTGGCGCTGGCGAAAGAGTGGCCTATTGTGTACGCGGCGGTCGGTTGTCATCCGACCGACGCCGACGAATATGACGACGGCTTTGAACAGTGGCTGGCTCAACTGGTGCGGACTGAGGACAACGTGGTGGCCATCGGGGAAGTGGGGCTCGACTACCACTGGGACACGGTGCCCCGGGACGTGCAGCACGAGGTGTTTCGCCGTCAGATCGCGTTGGCGAAACGGCTGGGCGTGCCGCTCGTCATCCACAACCGGGAAGCCGATGAAGACACGGTGCGGATTTTAGAGGAAGAAGGGGCGGCCGAAGTCGGCGGCGTCATGCACTGTTTTGCCGGCGACTGGTCCATGGCCAAACGGTGTCTGGATATGAACTTTTACATTGGCCTAGGTGGCCTGGTGACGTACAAAAACGCGCCGCAAACGAAAGAAGTGGCCCGGTGCGTCCCTTTGCATCGCCTCGTGCTGGAGACCGACGCGCCCTATATGACGCCGGTGCCGTTCCGCGGCAAACGCAATGAGAGCAGCTACGTGCGCTACGTGGCCGAGGCGGTGGCCGAACTGCGGGGCATGCCGTTGGAAGATTTGGCGCGGGCGACGACGGCCAACGCCCGTAAGCTGTTCGGCATATGAAGTGAATATGAATCGATGCACAAGCCGACAAGCACCACCAGGCAAGACGGCTGCCGGTGAAAAGGCACCGGATGCGGTGGTGCTTTTTTGCATGGGATTACTTTGTTAAGGAACTTGTAAGGAACTTGTCTGAATCGAGGTATTGGCTCATGTTGAAAGAAATCGTCGTTGTCGAAGGAAGAAATGACACCTTGGCCGTGCAAAGGGCGCTGGCGGCGGAGACGATTGAAACCGGAGGCGCCAGCCTTTCGCCGTCCGTCTTGCGGCAAATCGCTTTGGCGCAACAGCGCCGCGGCGTTATCGTGTTGACGGATCCCGACAACGTGGGCGAATGGCTGCGGCGGCGCATCGACGCCGCCGTGCCCGGCTGCAAGCACGCATTTTTGTCGCGGGAAGAGGCGAGCAAAGACGGTGACGTCGGCGTCGAGTACGCTTCGCCCGCCGCCATCCGCCAGGCGCTTCAACGGGCCCGGGCCGTGGAGTGGACGCCGGTGGAGACGATTTCCTGGGAAACGTACGTGGCTTGGGGGTTGGCCGGCGGGGCGGAAGCGAAGCAATTGCGCGTCCGGTTGGGAGAAAAGCTGGGCATCGGATACGGCAATGCCCAACAAATGTATAAAAAAATACAGCGGTTCCAAATTAAAGAAAAGGAGTTCCTCCAGGCCATGGCGGAACTGACGGGGAAAGCGGGGATGCCCTAGATGAAACGGCCCATCGGAACGCCGCAGCGGACGAAGGCGGTGCGGAAGGAACAAAACTTTACATTTAATAAAGGTCTTGGCCAACATTTTTTGGTGGCCCCCCGCATTTTACGGACCATCGTTGACGCGGCGAAACTGGATGATGGCACCGGTGTATTGGAAGTGGGGCCCGGTTTTGGGGCGTTGACCGAGGCGCTGGCGGAGCGGGCCGTGCGGGTCGTGGCGGTGGAAGTGGACCGGCGGCTTATCCCCATATTGGCGGAGCAATTGGCGCCGTATCCGAACGTGACCGTCATCCACGCCGACATCCTCGCCTGTGACTTGGGGCGGATGGCCGAACATTTCGCTGGTTTAACCTGTTGGAAGGTTGTGGCAAATTTACCATATTATATTACAACTCCAATTCTTATAAAGTTCTTGGAATTTGCTTCATTTTCTGTTACGATGAAAGAAAATGAGCAACCGCTCGCCTTTCCGCCGCTGACAGAAATGATCTTGATGATGCAAAAAGAAGTGGCTGAGCGCCTGTCGGCGGCGCCGGGCGGCAAGGCGTACGGTTCCTTGAGCGTTTTTGCCCAATATCATGCCCGTATAGAACCGGTCTGTGACGTGCCGAAGAGTGCCTTTGTGCCGCCGCCGAACGTCATGTCGCAAGTCGTCCGCTTGACGTTGCGGGAGCGGCCGCCGGTGGAGGTGGCGAATCCCGACTGGTTTTTCCAGGTTGTCCGGGCCGCCTTTGCCCAACGGCGCAAGACGTTGTTGAACAACTTGCACCGTTTTCTTCCCCATGTGGCGAAAGAGGAGTTGGCGCAAATTTTGCACGAGATTGGCGCGGATCCGGCGCGGCGGGCCGAAACCTTGAGTCTGCAAGAATTTGCCGCCCTCAGCCGGCGGCTCGAAACCATCCGCTGACGAACGGCTCCAAATCGATTGAGGGAGGAACCTCGGTGAAATTTACCAGCCCGAGCAAAGGAAAAATGTCATTGGCGGAACTGTTGGACGACATGCGCCGTTTTGTCCAACAAGATCCGAATTGCGAATACAAAATGGTCATTGGCACCGATTCGCAACGGCACGGCGGCCTGACGCAGTTTGTGACGGCCATTGTCATTCACCGTGTCGGGCGCGGTGCTCGTTTTTATTATACGAAACGGATCGGGCACGGGGTGTATGCGCTGCGCCAGCGCATCTATATGGAGACCCAGTTCAGCCTGGAAGTGGTGGAAGCCCTGAAAGCCCACGGATTGTCGGAGCGGTTCAGCGGTTTGCCGGTGGAAATCCACATCGACGTCGGCCAGGACGGGGAGACGCGCATCTTGATTCAAGAAGTGGTCGGCTGGGTGACGGCGGTGGGATATACGGCCAAAATCAAACCTTTTGCCTTCGGCGCCAGCGCCGTGGCAGACCGATTCAGCAAACTCCATGTGAGCAGTTGACGGACGATTGAATGCGCCTACCGTCGACGGTCCTCCCTTGCGGCCGCTGCATAGGCTGTGAAAAAGGGAGGGGGAGATGGCGTTGACGTTTCGACCGGGGGATTATGTGACCCGCAAGTCGTACGGGCATGATCTTGTCTTTGTCATTCGCGAAATTTTTCCCGGCCGTCGACTGGCGGTGTTGAAAGGACTTGATGTCCGCCTGTTGGCCGATGCGCCGCTGGACGATTTGCAAAAAATTTCGCCGGAAGAGTTGGCCGGGCGACAGCAACAGTTGAAAGTGTTGGAAGATGAGTCCTTACGGCTCATTCGCCAAGACCGGGATTGGCTGGAGGAACGAAACGACAGCACGGCACCGGATGCGGTGCCGGCGGAAAAAAAAAGTTACTTTGAATTGCCGTCTAAAGTGCTTCATTTAGACGGGGATCCCGACTATTTGCAAAAATGCGTGCAGTTGTACCGCAAGTTGTCCGTGCCCGTCGTCGGGCTGCACATCCGCGAGGCGGAGATGGCGGAAGCGGTCGGTCCTCTGCTTGCGAAAATCCACCCCAACATCCTCGTCTTGACCGGCCACGACGGATTCGTCAAACGGCGCAGCGACCCGAGCGTGCTGGAAAGTTACCGTCATACGGCCCATTACGTGGAAGCGGTGAAAGCGGCCCGGCGGGTGGAAAACGATTTGGACGCCCTCGTCATTTTCGCCGGAGGCTGCCAATCCCATTTTGAGGCATTGCTGGCGGCCGGGGCCAATTTCGCCAGTTCACCCCGCCGGGTCATGATCCACACCTATGATCCGGTGTTTGTCGCCCAAATGATTGCGTACACACCCATCAGTCAGACGGTGAACGTGCTGGAAGTGGCCAAACGGACCATCACCGGCCTTGACGGCATCGGGGGGATTGAGACCCGCGGCGGTTACCGCCGGGGGATGCCTTCGTCGTTGAAAAAGTTGTCATAGGCAATGACGGAAACCGATTGACAACGGAAAAAGGGATTTGTTATAATTCATCCTTTTTGACATTGGGATCACATTGTGTTATACTATTTTAGGAATTCATGTAGCCGAATTCTAATACCGGGGTTCCAAGGGAGTGGGTAATACGTGGCCAATCCAGCCTTGATGGAAATTAAACGGGTGTTGGATGCTCATCTTGGAGAAAAAGTTATGATTCGCGCCAACGGCGGACGCAAACGCACCATTGAACGGAGCGGCGTGTTGGAAGAAACGTACCCGTCCGTATTCACCATCCGCTTGGATCACGACAGCAATGCGCCCAAACGGGTTTCGTACAGCTATGCGGATGTGCTGACGGAAACGGTGGAACTGACCATCTGCCGGAACAACGAGGAGTATTTGCGCATTCAATACAAACAGGTAAAACAATAAATATAGGCAGTAGAACTTGGTTCTACTGCCTCGCTTTTTTTCTGCGCTTTCGGGACATACTAGTAAAGCCCTGGACACAGGGTACGCAACAGGAAGGAGGATTCGGATGTCCCGACGCAGACGCGGCGTGATGTCTGAACAATTCAAGCTGGAGTTGGCCAAAGACTTGGGCTTTTACGACAAGTTGCAAAAAGAGGGCTGGGGCGGCATCACGACCCGCGATGCCGGAAACATGGTCAAGCGGGCCATCCAGATGGCCGAGGAAAGCCTGAGCAAAGGCCAATCCAAATAAACTGTTGCGTCGTTTAAAAGGGCCGGACCGCTCCGGCCCTTTTGTTTTGGAACGGCCACGGAGCTGTGGTAAAATGTTGTATCGTACAGTCTGGCAGACGGTGATGATGGAGGCTGACACGTTGAGCGTATTTGTCAAGGCGCCGGCGAAAATCAATTTGTCTTTGGACGTTTTGTATCGGCGGCCCGACGGATATCACGAAGTGGATATGGTCATGACGATGGTCGACTTGGCGGACCGCATCGGTTTGGAAGAACGGGACGACGGCGAAATTCGCGTGTGGAGCAACTCCGGCGTCATTCCGCTGGACGAGCGCAATTTGGCTTGGCGGGCGGCGTCGCTGTTGCGGGAACGGTACGGCATTCGGCGCGGTGTCACCATTTCCATCTACAAAGAAATTCCGGTTTCCGCCGGTCTTGCCGGCGGCAGCAGCGACGCGGCGGCGGTCTTGAAAGGCTTGAACCGGCTCTGGCGGCTGGGGGCCTCTTGGGAAGAACTGGCCGCGTTGGGCCTGGAACTTGGTTCCGACGTCCCTTTTTGCCTCCTGCAGGGGACGGCCCGGGCCCGGGGACGGGGGGAAAGGCTCGAGCCGTTGCCGCCCATGCCGGCCTGTTGGGTCGTTTTGGCCAAGCCGCCCATGGGTCTGTCCACCGCCGACGTGTACGGACAGCTGGACGTGGCCCGGATCGAGGGGCATCCGAACATCCCGGCGCTGGTCGCGGCCTTGGAGAACGGCGATTTTCAAGGCATCGTCGCGCAAATGGGCAACGTCTTGGAACCGGTGGTGTTCCGCCAATACCCGGAAGTGGCGGCCCTCAAGGAGCGCATGGTGCGTTTTGCGCGCCGGGGAGTGCTCATGTCCGGCAGCGGCCCCACGGTTTACGCCTTGTTGCGGCAGGAGGCGCAAGCGAGGAAACTTTCACGAGATCTGCGCGGTGTTTGCAAAGAAGTGTACATGGTCCGTCTGTTGGGTGAACGGCCCGCCGACTCCCGAACGGCATGAAGCAAGCCGTGTAAAATTTGCTTGGAGAAAGGAAACGTCGCGGTGAAGAGAGTTTTTCGCTTGGTAGACTTGACGTATCAATTGGCTTCGCGGCCCAATCAAGTGTTGACGCTGGGCCATTTTGCGGAAAAGTATCAGACGGCCAAGTCGTCCATCAGCGAAGATTTGGCCATTATGAGAGACGTGTTGGAAGGGCAAGGGCACGGCCGGCTGCAGACCATGACCGGGGCGTCCGGCGGCGTGCGGTTTGAACCGACCATGCCGCCGCAGGCGGCCCGGGAGTGGATTGACGCCGTTTGTCGGCAGTTGTCGGATCCGGATCGGGTATTGCCCGGCGGTTATTTGTACATGTCCGACTTGTTCGGGGATCCCGGCTTTATCTTTTCTTTAGGGCGACTGTTGGCGACGGTGTTTGCCCGCGCCGGGGCCGAAGTGGTGATGACTATCGAAATGAAGGGCATCCCGCTGGCGTACGCGCTGGCCCATTTTCTCCATTTGCCGGTGGTGGTCGTGCGGCGGGATCAACAAATCGTCGAAGGTTCTTTTGTTTCCATCAATTACGTTTCCGGTTCCCGGCGGCAAGTGCAGACCATGTCGCTGCCCCGCCGTTCCTTGTCGGAAGGTGCCCGGGTGCTCATCGTGGACGACTTCATGAAAGCCGGCGGGACGCTTCACGGCATGTTGGGGCTGCTGAAAGAGTTTCGCGCGGAACCGGCCGGCGTCGCCGTTTTTTTCGAATCGGCCAGCACTGACGCCCGACTGGTGAAAGAATACGTCTCCGTCGCCCGGATGGAAGGGATTGACGAGCAGAGCGGCCACGTCCGGGTCGTCCCTGGCAATATTTTGCAACTGTTGCCAGATGTCTATGTCTAACCACCGATTTGGAAGGAGTTGAGCGGATGAAACGCATATCCACCGACAAAGCGCCCCAGGCCATCGGCCCTTACTCGCAAGCGGTGCAGGCCGGCAATTTTTTGTTCGTATCCGGACAAATTCCGTTGACGCCGGAAGGGGAAATGGTCGAAGGGGGCATCGAGGAGCAGGTGCACCAAGTGTTTCGGAACGTCAAAGCCATTTTGGAAGCGGCCGGATCCTCGTTGGACAACGTCGTTAAAGTCGGCCTTTTTCTCACAGATCTTTCCCATTTTGCCACCGTCAATGCCATTTATGAACAATATTTGGGCCACGTCAAGCCGGCCCGCTTTACCGTGCAAGTGGCGGCCTTGCCGAAGGGCGCCCTTGTCGAAATGGAAGCCATCGCCGAACTGTCGTAAAAATTTTCGTATCAAGCAGGAATTTTGCTGAACATGTAGAATTTATGTACAAGACACGCTTGTACAACATTGGAATATGGCAAAGGTGGTGGCGCAAATGGAAATTACGGATGTACGTCTGCGCCGGGTCAACGGCGAAGGACGAATGAAGGCGATTGCATCGATTACCATTGACAACGAATTTGTCGTCCATGATATTCGGGTCATCGACGGGAACAACGGCATGTTTGTGGCCATGCCCAGCAAACGGATGCCCGACGGCGAGTTTCGGGACATTGCCCATCCGATTTCATCGGCTACCCGGGAGAAAATTCAATATGCCGTGTTGGCTGCCTATGATCGGGCCGTCAATCGCGAATTGAGCCAAGAAGTGGAAGCCGGCGCGTAACGAAAACGGTTTCGAAAATGCAAAGGGCACGAATGTTATGCGAGGGATGGATGCTCCAGCAGTCATCGTCTCGCTTTTTTTGTTTTTGTTCCGTTCCTTGAATTTAGCCCCCAGATCCGATATGTTGTTTACAGGTTAACAGAAATTAGGGGGAACGAAATGAAACGTTTCGGGATCGTATTGGCTGCGGGAAAAGGGACCCGCATGCGTTCAAAAACGTATAAAGTGATGCATCGGTTGTGCGGGAAACCGATGGTCGAACACGTGGTGGACACATTGGAGGAACTGAACTTGGACGAGCTGGTCACCGTCGTCGGCTGCGGAGCCGAGGCGGTTCGCCGATGTCTTGGTTCCCGCAGTCAATACGTCATGCAACAGGAGCAGCTGGGCACGGCGCATGCCGTGTTGCAGGCGGCGCCGCTGTTGGCGGACGAGGACGGGACGACGCTGGTCGTCTGCGGCGACACGCCCCTTTTGCATCCCGCCACGTTGCGGCGGCTCCTCCAAACCCATGAACAACGGCGGGCGGCGGGCACGGTGTTGGCCGGGGAGCTTGAGGGTCCCCACGGGTACGGGCGCATCCTCCGCGGCGGGGGCCGCCGCCCCATGCGCATCGTGGGACACAAGGAAGCCCCGGGGGGAC
>Ga0181858_1000410_pt1 | contig 20297 bp, 14 predicted proteins | sample NewIslPassag4_SG_FD_130749 | JGI IMG/M metagenome (GOLD analysis project Ga0181858, IMG submission 130749) | Feedstock adapted compost microbial communities from Newby Island compost facility, Milpitas, CA, USA - Passage 4_SG | ecosystem: Engineered > Solid waste > Feedstock > Composting ...
CGTACAGCTCTACCTTCGCGATACTGTCAGTTTCATCCGGGTCCGAGATCACCAGCGAGACATCAACCTTTTCCACAGGCAGGCTGCGGATTGTGCCCATAGGCAGGCCGTTGACCTCGAAGTATACGGTGCAATTTCGATCTCCTGTGGAAAAACAACGGCGGTTCGCCAGGGCATCGAGAATATTCCGCACTGACAAACCGGGAGCCAGAATGCCCGTCCAGGTTCGCACATTCCCCCAATTGGGCGAATGGGTGTCGGTGGAGCCGTCCGGTGCCAGGTGCCAGCCCAGTCGAAGGGCCCGCCGAAAAGCCTTTTCCTCGTCGGCGTTTCGCACTTCCATCAGTTGGACCACCTTATCGCCCAATTCGGAATACGCCAGGCCGCCATGGAACTTGGTTCCGTCACCTGGATGATTGAATTTCAGGACAACTTTGGCTTCGGCCGCGGCGCGGTAAAACGCCTCCGGATCGCTTGGCCAGCGAAAAGTCGGCGGATTATAGATGCACAGATGTCCCCATTGTTTTGTCCATTCCAACCCAATGAGGGCGGTAAATTTTCCCAGCTCGTTGGCCTCCCATGCCACCTCTTGAATGTCGGTCCACTCGTTTTCGTCAAGCGATTCGAGATGGTCGGTGAGACAGAACACGTCCAGTTTGGCGACATCTCGGGCATAACTGTATGCGTCGGCGGGAAAGTACGTTCCATCCGAATACGACGTATGACTGTGTAAATCAGCAAACCACACCCGTAACGGATTGTTGACTGTCACCCCGACAGTGGCCGTCACCCGGCGATTATCGGTCACGATCCGGAGGTTTTGGGATCCATTGGGAACGAGTGTCGTGTCGATCTCACCAACCCAGACGCTGTCTTGGTTTTTCAATTCTGCCCACGGGGGCCCACCAAACCCGGCGAACATCCTCTTTGGAAGTGAGGCGCCGGCGGGTTGTTCAACCTCGACACGGATCGCCAAATTCCCCGATACCACTGCGCCCGGCTGAGGACTCTGTACTTTAAGCACAGCCACAGGCGGGGGCGGGGCCTGCTCCGCCAGCAAATGACCGTAACCCAGCCATAACCCAGCGGCTACCAAGCAAGCTGCGATAGGACACCTGGAAAGAGCCTTCATCGACTTCCCCTCCTTTTCGCTCATGCCTTTCAATCAAACGCAGATTTAAAAACTGAGTTCAGTGTGTAGCGTCCACGCCTAATGTGCGGTTCCAGTATAGTAACGGCCGAGAGCGCGGACAATACTCTGGAAACGAATCTCAACGGCCTGTTGATCGCAAACGCAGGTGTACCTGGCAGCCTATTGCTGATACGGTGAGGATATCGCACTCTCGTCGGTCGCACATCCGCTTTTTCCGAGGACTTGTAAAAGGCCGAACACGTAGTGTGTTGTAGGGACAACTCATCAAGCCTGTCGGAGGAGCAATTCATACATTGCCCTTAAGTTTTGACAGCAACTCAACTAAGCATACGCATCCAGGTCGGTGAAATGGATTATCCAGGCTTGCCATATGAAGCCGAATAGCAGGTCCTGCCGGCCTGAGTTTCACCCCTGCGCAAAGCCGCGTTGCGGGCCGTGTCCATTCCCAGCCGCAGAGGCAAAGCGGGGAAGGGTTAGCAATCTATCCACTTGAAAAACTTGCAAGGATCATCCTAGAAAGGGAAAAGAGTCGATAATATGGTGCAGTGGATGCCCACCGTTTCGTCGTCGCACTTTGTCCGCACTACGTTCATCCGGATGAAACTTGAACCAACCATCCTGTATGAAGATCGTCATGTTCTGGTGGTCAACAAGCCGGCAGGCTGGGTCACCATGGGGCTTCCCGAGGGGCAGGAGACCCTTCTCACATGGCTGAAAAGAATGATCAAAGAGCGCGACTCCAAGCCCGGCAACGTGTTTCTCGGGATCGTGAGTCGTCTGGATACGCCCGTCACGGGGGCGGTTCTTTTGGCAAAAACGTCGAAAGCGGCTGCCCGACTGGCAGAACAGTTTCGTCAGCGAACGGTATCCAAGATCTACTGGGCGATTGTGGAGGGAAAATGGCCGAAGCCAGAGGGCACGCTTCTGCACTGGATCAAACACGATCCTCGGTTTCGCCGGGTTCACATCACGCATGCAAAAGACCCGGATGCGGAAGAAGCGGTCCTTTCTTACAGGCTGCTGGAGGCCTCCCCTCAGTGCAGCCTGTTGGAACTCGCGCCGCAGACTGGTCGAAAGCACCAGATCCGAATCCAGCTCAGCTCCTGTGGCCATCCCATTTTGGGTGACCGAAAATATGGCGCAAAAAACCCGTTCCCGACAGGGATTGCTCTGCATGCCAAGCAGATCACATTTCTCCACCCCATTGAAAAAACACCGAAAACGGTAGAGGCCCCGCTACCGCCCTACTGGCGATCGATCGCGCTCAAAGTTTTGTCAGCAGACCGAACATGAATGGAAGAACGGCTGGCAGCCTCGATTGCTCGCTCCAGCCTCAGCCGAGCTGAATGCTTCGATCCTGTATCCCCAGGATTGTGTCCAGAACTCCCCGAACGTAGCCGACTGATTCAGCCAGTCCCGGCAGGGGATCGTTTGGATCCTTTTCGTACTCGAAGGATACCATACCGCCATATCCAATATCGATGAGTGCCCGCAGGAAGCCGGGAAGATCAAGCACACCCCGGCCGCACTCGACGCACTTTCCGGCGGGCGACGCCACATCGATATCTTTCATGTGGACGTCCAGAAGTCGGTCCGCAAAACGCCGCGCGTCGGCGATCGGATCTGCTCCGATTCGGGCGGTGTGTCCGATGTCCATGCACAGCCCGATCCGCGGATCGAGACCTTTGACCCGTTCATACACGCTCTCGGGGGTCGGGAAGAATTTGTCGCCCGGCCCATGATTGTGGATCGCCACCGCGATGGATGTCTCCTGAACTTTCTTCTCAACCAGAGGAAGGATTGGCGGATGGGGGGACGCCACAATTATCCTCATTCCCGCCTGCCTGGCGTAATCGAACGCCTGGACGACCTCCTGCTCGTTCGTCATCGTGATAACGCCGCCAGCGTAGAGATCAATTCCTGCATCCGCGACCAGCTTCTTGGCTTCGTTGATTTGTTCGGGCGACGCGTCAAGCGGAAGATGGAACGACTTGAGGCATATATGCTTCAAGCCCAATCGCTTGGTCATCTCCAGCGCTTGCGATAACGGAAATTCTCTCAGGGTGTAGGAAGCCAGCGCCAGCCGAAAGGAGGGCTTCTTCCCTTCTGCACGAGCACTCTCAAAACCTGAGGCCGTTTGTGCTCCCGCGAGCCCCACCCCCGCTAACGCCGCCAGCGCAGCGCCAGATTGCTGGAGAAACCCCCGACGCGGTAACAAAGGTCGATGATCCATCTCAGTTCCTCCCACGTGGATTCTCACGTCCACCTTTTGCGATGAACAAAAGCGTTTTATGAAAATCATTACACCACAGAAGTAATGCCGTCATTATCACCTGCGGAAGGCAAACGTCAAGAAGAGACCTTTTGCAGACGATCAGGACAGAAACGCTTTTCTCGGTTTGCGATCAACTGGACGTCCGGCTTACTGGCTGCCCGAAGGTTGAAGGAAAAACCAAACGGCAACTCCCGCCAAAACAAGGGCCGCCAGAATACCAACGGCGATGGCCAAAGTTTGCGTTCGCCGAGGCCGCTCGGCCGCACGGATGAAGCGCATCTCGGGCAACTCTTCCGGGGCTACACGTGGCAACTCGGCCCCGCCCAGAGAGGGAAAGACTTCCCTTGCTTCCCGCCAATCCCGCCAGCCTTCTCTCCACACGAGCGTATCTGGTGTGATCCTTCCCTCCGTGATCCACACGCGAATAACTTCGGGCGCAGCCGGTCCGTACTGGCCGCCGGCTGGCGGACGCACATACCAGGCCACGTCTGGGTCCGAGAGAGGATCTGCCGCAGGTTTCTGGGACATTACGGGGGGTGGTTCGGGCCCACTTCCAGGCACTGCCTCGGACGCTATTGCCGGCTCCGGCGAGCCTCTCAGCGATGCGTCAAGTGGCGTCGGCATGGCACGGAAGCCACCGAACGGCTCCGGGGCGTTTTCCGCAGGTGTGGGTTCCAGAAAGTCTGTCAGGTTTTCAAAAGGAGTTGCCGGCGCAGAATCGGTCTCAGGAGGAAAAGGAGAGGTCTGGTCCGGGAGTTGCTGTTCAGACGGGGAAGAGGGAGCCTTCGAATCGGCGGACGTTTGCAGGGCACGGCGCTGTGCCATCCTTTGGGCCTTTAATTCCTTCGTGCTCGGCCGGGTGCTGTGAAGAGGAATCTGGACCTTGGCCCCGCAATAGGGACAAATACCGCGCATGCCGGCTTGAAAAGCCTTGACGTGCAGCTTATGGCCGTTAGGGCAGTAAAAGCGAATTCCCATGTCACTAACCCTGCTCGGTTTCCAGCCGTCACCAACGCGGCATCAGCTGCAGTACCCGACGAGGCGAACGGCCGTGCCCTATTTTCATTATAAAGTCAGAGGGTTCGCGGTACGACGCTCTCACTGGCGGCAAGCTGATCCCCAGGGCAAACGGATGATCCCCCAGGGAACGAGCAAGAACCCAGATTCTTATCGGGATGGTCCAAAAAGGGCGACGTCGTGTGCTATTGCCTTCGTTGCGACACCCACGGCCAATACCGGGCAGTGAGGGGAATTCTTGAATTGCCCCGAATCCGACCACTTTGGCCATATTACCGTGCACTCTATGGGCGATCTATGAATGGCCTTAAGCCTCGCTCAGGTGAGACAAGGCGAATTACCAGGGGCCATGCCAGGGTCTTCTTGAACACCCTTGGAGATTGTCCAACAAGGTCGCATACCTGCTTGACTGCCATTTCACGCAAGTCAGTTAGTTTTCGCTGACAAGACGCAACTTCTCAGCCGACGGCTACTTGTACCGCGGATCAACTCGAATGTAACTACCGAGGTCGTCCCTCACCTGCTACAATCACTGCGGGCGAGGAGATAAATGGATCTCATCGTACAAAGATAGGGAGGATACGTCATGACTCACTTTACACGCCGGGAAACACTGAAAGTATTGGGATCCCTCGGGACCATGGGTATGCTGGGGACCACGTCCGCCGAAATGCCGACCGTGGACGTTCCCCCAATGCCAGGGGCCAGTGACATTCGGCGAACAATATTCACCAAGGTCTGGGAGACTCCTCTCATTGATAGCCATGAACATCTTCCCGACGAACAGGACGTTCTGCGCGGACCGGGCGGTAAGACGTAGGAGCAATGGACAGTCATTCTGCAGCATTATCTTGATTCGGATTTCCGTTCCGCAGGAATGACCCGGGCGGAATACGATTCCTTTTTCCAAAAGCCGGGATCACCTGAGGAAAAGTGGCACATCCTCGCCCCTTACTGGCCGGCTGTACGCAATACCGGCTATGGTTTGGCCGTGCGGATCGCCATGAAAGAACTCTACGGGATCGAGGATCTATCCGAGAAAACCGTCCTCCAGCTTCCCGAAAAGTTTGAAAGCACACGGCGCCCCGGTTTCTATCAACACATTTTGTGCGATCTTGCGAAGATTGACTCCTGTCAGGTCAATACCGGAACGTTCCACGAGTCGCGCCAGCCCCTCCTGCTGCTTCAGGACATCAGTATCGTGGGAATGTTTGCGGGCCCCAACTTACGGGCATTTGGATCACCAACGGGCATCCAGGTCACAACTTTGAGTGACTGGTATCGAGTCATCGACTGGTGGTTCGATCGTTATTCGCGTTATGCAGTGGCCGTCAAGTCGCAAAATGCGTACAGTCGGAACATCGATTACGAAAAAGTTCCTCAAGAGCGGGCGGAACCCATCTTTGCGAAACGCCTTCGTGGTGAGGCGCTCACTCCAGAGGAACAAAAAGCCCTGGAAGATCACCTTTTCTGGTACGCCGTTCAAAAAGCGACGGAAAACCATCTTCCTGTGAAGCTCCATACAGGGTATTATGCGGGTGACAATTACATGCCACTTTCACGACTGCTCCACAATGCCGGCGCTGCATGCGATCTTTGCCGTCTATCGCCGGAGACGACGTTCGTCTTCATGCATATTTGTTACCCCTATTACGAGGAACTCATCAGCGTAGCCAAACACTACACAAACGCCTACGTGGACATGTGTTGGAGTTGGATCATCAACCCGGTGGCTGCGAAAGACTTTCTGAAGAAATTCCTCGTGACGGCGCCCGCTAATAAAATTTTCACATTCGGTGGGGACTACCGCCCGGTCGAGCCTGTTCTGGGTCATGCCCTTATCGCGCGACAGGGGATTGCCCTGGCGCTTTGCGAACTGGTGGAAGAAGGCTGGCTGAGCCTCGACGACGCCCTTCAGCTCGTTGACCCGATCATGCATGAAAATGCCCGGCGGGTCTTTCGGGTGGAAGAGAAAAAGCAGAATCTTCGCTCAGCCCCTTGGGTTACACAAAAGTAATCCTTGCGGATGGGAAGCCGCAAACTCGGGGAGTTGCACTACGCGTTCTATAACGTTCCCTTGGTACTCGGAATGCCGGACCCTCGGGGATCTTTTTCCACGGCCATGCGGAGCGCTCGGGCAAAGGCCTTGAATGTGGCTTCGGCAATGTGATGGCTGTTCGTTCCGTAATGGAGCAGCAGGTGCACGTTGGCTCCCGCCTGATTCGCGAATGCTTGAAAAAATTCGCGGATCAGTTCACTTTGAAATTGCCCGATAAACGGCTGGGAAATTGGTACGTTGTAAACGAGATAGGGGCGACCACTCAAATCGATTGCAGCCGTGACAAGGGTCTCGTCCATTGGGAGTGTGCAATGGCCGTAGCGACGAATGCCGCTTTTATCTCCCAGGGCCTGTGCAACAGCCTGCCCCAGCGCAAGCCCAACATCTTCCACACTGTGGTGCTGATCGACGTGGAGATCCCCGTGGCATCGAATATACATGTCGATGGTCGAATGACGAGCCAGCAGGTGGAGCATGTGATCAAAGAATCCGATGCCGGTCTCAATATCGGCGTGACCCTGGCCGTCCAAACAAACGCGTACGGTAATGTTTGTTTCGAGGGTGTTCCGAGTGATTTCGGCGGTTCTCTCCATGAATCTATATCTCCCGTGCTTCAGCCGTCCTCGGGAGGCCGGTTCGTTAGCCTACCTCTTCTTTTACTTTTTCGGCTAAGATTTCCTGTAAGCGTTCCAGCAGACAGTCTACTTCACTATCAGTTCCCACCGATATCCGCAGCCCATCGCCCCAACCTGGGTAGTCCATGTAACGTACGAGAACCTTTCGTTTCTTGAGCTCTTCATAGATTGGTTTCACAGGCCTGTCTTTCCTTGTGCACCAGACGAAGTTTGCCTGAGACGGTACCACGTCGAATCCCAAACCACGCAATTGCTCTGACATTCGTTCCCGGGTTTGGATAACCTTTCGGGTGGTCTCCCGCAGCCAATCCTGATCCTGAATGGCAGCGGTTGCTGCCGCGATCGAGAGGGCGTCGCAATTGTACGAGTCCTTTACCTTGCGGAGTTGTTCAATGATATGCGGTTGCGCGACCAGATACCCGAAGCGCAGGCCCGCCAGTGCGTACGATTTACTGAGGCTCCGGGAAACCATCACGCGATCGCTGAGTGTCACCAGATCGACGCAGCTCTCGGCGGCAAAATCGACATACGCCTCATCTATGAGGATAGGGCATGGGAGCTGTTCAATCCACCTGGAGATCACAGCCGGCGGGATCATCGTTCCTGACGGACTGTTCGGATTTGCCAGAAATATCAATTTCAATCGCGGATGAGACACCAGAAAGTCGTCACTCAGGGTCCAATCACTCTGAAAAAAGACTTCTTCCCAGGCACCATTTTGAAGCTGTGCCAGAACTCGATAGAGAATGTAGCTGGGATAGGCCAGTCGAATAAAGTCGCCTTCTCCCACAAAAGCCCTTGTGACGATCGTCAGAATATCGTCGCTGCCGTTCCCGGTGAGGATCCAGTCCGGTTCCACACCCAGAAGCCTGGCCGCCTCTACCCGGAATGCTGTGGCTAATGGATCCGGGTACTTCTGCAGCCCGCGGCGGAATGCCTGAGCAATGGCATCCCCAACGGCCGGCGAGGGCGGATACGGGTTCTCGTTCGTATTGAGCTTGACGTAACCCGCTTCCTGGGGCTGCTCGCCTGGAACATATCCCGCCATTTCAAGAATATTCTTGCGGATAAAATCAGCAGCGCTTTTCGACATAGATCGCTCTCGAAATAAATTCACGCGAGAGTTACCATGTGAACATCATGTCAACCTATAAGGCATCTTTTCCGCCGAAGAACGTCAATAGCCGAGACGAGTCCCTGGTCGATTAAATTTTCTTCCGGTTGCGGACTCAGTTATTCCGCCTCCGCCTTACTTCCACGCTCGCCAGGTGAGCCGTGAGTCCCTCCCTGCGAGCGAGCATGATCACATCCTCAGCAAGGTGCTCCAGCCCTTCCTGAGTAAACTGGAGGACGCTCGTTGCGTGGAGAAAGTCGTTGGCGGACAGCGGACCGGCAAATCGGGCTGTCCCCCCCGTGGGAAGCACATGGGACGGTCCGGCCGCGTAATCACCCAGTGCTACCGGCGTGAAATGTCCCAGGAAGATCGCGCCCGCGTTATCAATCCTCTCGGCAAGGGCTTCCGGATTTGCAGTCGCCACATGGACGTGCTCCGGTGCAATTTCATTAGTCAACTCGCAGGCTTGCTCGGCGTTTTTTGCAAGGATAACGGCACCAAATTCCTCCAGGGCTGATCGCGCAAGGTCACCGCGTTCCATGTCCTGCAGGCGAGTGTCGAGGACGCGCAACGTCTCGCGAAGAATGTTTTCTTCCCATCCGATAAGGACACTCGAGCCTGGCGAATGTTCAGCCTGGGCCATGAGATCAAAAGCCACAAACTCGGGCATGGCGGTACTGTCCACAATGACGACCACTTCGCTGGGACCGGCAATGGAGTCGATGTCCACCTCCCCGAACACATATTTTTTTGCCAGAGCCACGAACAAATTGCCCGGTCCCACGATCTTATCGACCTTCGGTGTGGACTCAGTTCCGTAGGCCAGCGCGGCGACGCCGTGGGCTCCTCCTAAACGATACACTTCATGGACACCCAGTTCGAAACAGGTTGCCAAAATGTCGGGGTTGTAGGCGCCGAATTTGGTTGGCGGGACGAGGACGGCTATCTCCTTCACCCCGGCGCATTGAGCTGGGACCACGGTCATCAGCAGCGTGGATGGATAGGCGGCTGCTCCGCCGGGAACGCAGACCGCCACCCGCCTGACCGGACGGTAACGCTCTTTGAGGAATCCCCCGACTGTTTCGACGAGGACATCCCGGTGGAGGATAGCTTTCTGATAGCGCTCAATGTTGGCACGGATGCGACGAACCGCGGCGAGAAAACCGGGATCGGCATCGCGATGGGCCTTTTCGAGCTCGCTGGCCGGTACGCGGATGCTCTCCCCATCTAATGCAACGTTGTCAATTCTCACGGAATAGTCGAGCACAGCAGCGAGACCGCGATTCTGGACATCGCGGCAGATGCGTTCCACGACCTGGCTGGGTGTCAACTCTTCCCCAAAAACTTCTTTCGTTTTGGCACGAGATGCAGGACTGACTATGTCTCCCTGAACGCCCAGTTTTCGACGCAGGGAGGTCAGTAAGTGAGACGGATCCTCCGACCGGCAATCCACCCACGGGATGTTGAGCATTCAAACGGTTCTCCTGCAATGTTAATGTAAAGTTCGAGAGGTTCCCCAGAATCTTTCTTGGCGGTTGTTCAACCCAATATGATTCCAGCGTATTCCGCGCGAAAAACTTGACAATGGGCACTCCCTTGCCTCCAGGCGTGTGCTAGGTTCAGATAGTATTGCCCGTAATGAGTGGGAGCGTCAATTCCGTCGCGAACTTCTCGAGCAGGTCGGCCGGTGGGTGAGAGTCTTTTCACAATCGAATGTCCTACGTGCCTGGCGAGGCTCCGCGTCCGACGACTTGAGGCCGTCGGAGGAATTTGGCCGTGCCCCAAGTGCGGCAGTTTGGTTCAGGTGACGCCTCCGCCGGGCTGGCAACCACCGTCGCCAACGGGCAGTCCCGCGGACCTTTCGAAGGAGGAACACGGAGCGGAAAATCCGCTCGAGGAAAGCCCTAGAAGTGGCTTCCCCTCGGAAAAGACGGCTTCTCAAACTACGGGCGCGGTGGCAACGGAACTCCAAACACCGCCGAATGGTGCGTCGGAAAGCCGGACGGCGGAGGGCGAAAAAACACGTGGAGAATCAAGCATATTACCATCGTTGGGCACCGAGCAGGCGAACGAGGGAACGCCCAAACACGGAGGGGTCTGGGCCCGTCGCAAGTGGATCGTGGTGGTGGGATTTTTAGTGCTCGCAGCCTCCACCATAGTCATTTACCTGCGATTTCTTCGTCCAAAAACGCCTGGACCGGTCCAACCGCCGCTGGTTCCCACGGAACAGCGTGAGCCTGTGCCTGTCAAGGAAGTTCAAGAAGCTAAAAATATGCCCCCAGGCCAGTGGATCCTGGAGGCAGCCGGTGACAATATCACGGAAATCTTCGGGGTGGATGATAAAGTTCCACCGGCCGATCCATTTCTGCGATTTCTTGTGGTGCCGCTCGACCTGGACGCCTATCGGACGTTTGCGGCCGAGTGTCAACGAGCGATGGGTTTGAAAACGGAAAGCCTCGCCGCGCACCTGGTGTTTGGCAAATGGAGGAAACCCCGCGCCTGTATTTTCGAACTGGCGCCCGACCAGCAAGCCGATTCGCTTAATCAATTCGGGCAGGAGCTCGAGCGTTGCGCTGATGTGACGCTGCGCCGCCACCCTGATCCCTCACTGGACCTCGCTTTTGCCGTCCTGGACTCCCACACCCTACTGGTGGGCAACGTTGATTTCCTGGATCAGCTTTTTAGACAACACGCAACCGGCGAAAACCCCGGTAAAAATTCGCAACATCCACTGGCCAACATCCTCAACGACGCCCGGAGGTTCCAGGTGTTTTTCCTCGGAGAGGCTCACAGCGTTTATTCCGTCTTCGGGGCCAAATGGTTGGCCGGTTTTCCAGAACTGGTGAGATTGCTGGAAACTCTGCAACAGAGGAGCGACACATTCTGTGCCGGTTGGTCCCTCTCCGGCGATCAGATCAGGTTGACCTTGCTCTTGTCATGTGGCCAAAAGGAAGATGCCGCATCCCTCCACGATCAACTGGAAAAACTTCGGCTTGAGTGCCTGGAACAACTGAAAACCCTTGAAAAGGATGAAAATCTGCTTGCAAAGATGTCGCCCGCCGGAATGACTGCGGAGGCGTGGTCGCCCACAATCAACAGAGTGAGTTCGAGTTTTGACCGCACGACCGTTTCCACAAAGGACACAGCGGTGGCGATTCAGTGGTCTCCCGCCGAACAGCCCAGCCCCCTTCAAGATGTCGAGGCGACCGGCGAGGCCTTTGCACGGCTCTGGCATGCCCTTGCCGCAGTCCAGTCCTTCGCGCACGCGGAAAAATTCAGCAAGAGCCTCAATCAATACGCCGAACGCCAGACGAGTTTCCCACGGGCTGCGATCGGTGGGGATCTTTTGCCTCCTGAAACACGACTGAGCTGGATTTCAGAACTCCTTCCCTACCTTGGTTACCCTGAATGGTCAAAAGGTCTTCAGCCGGGCTATTCATGGAATGCGCCGCAAAATCAACCGGTGACGCAACGGTTTCTTCCAGAGGTGACCAACCCGTTGCTTGGCGCAACACAGCATGTTCCAGGATACTACGACACCCACCTCGTCGGTGTGACTGGGGTGGGGCCCGAGTCCGGGAATCTCCCCCCTTCCAGCCCACGGGCAGGCCTTTTCAACTTTCGTCAGTCGATCAAAAGGGAGGATGTAAAGGATGGGCTGTCCAACACACTGGCCCTTCTCCCGGTAGAGGACCAGCTTGGACCATGGGCTGCTGGCGGGAGATCCACGGCCAGGGGACTGACGAAGCCTCCATATGTGAAAGGGCCTGACGGTTTCGGTTCTGCCTTGCCCGACGGTATGCTCGCGGTGATGGCGGACGGCTCCGTGCGATTTATTCGCCGCGATGTTGATCCTCGTGTCCTGGAACAACTTGCCACCATTGCGGGAGGAGAAGCTGTGAACCTCGAGGCCGTAGCTCCCGCGTGGCCCGTTAAACTTCCCGCCGGTCAGCCCACTATCGCACAAGAATCGGGCACACCGGGCCACGAAAGTCCACCTCGTGCGGCACAGCATTGGCCAGGGGAAACACCCTGTGGCCAGAGCTCGCCGCCGGCTGCTGATGCCGGAAAGGCCTCCACCGCGGGACTGCAGCTTCAGTTGCACATCGAATCCTGGCCGGAGGTTCCTCTGGGTCTTGCGCTTGCTCGCCTGACCGAGTGGAGTTCCCTGCCCATTTCCGTGGACCCGGAGTCCCTCCTCTGGGAGAACGCTCCCGATCTGAAAACCGTAGCGATCCAGCCGGGAAAAAAGACGATCCAACAGATCCTCGAAGAAATCGCGGCCCGGCGCGGCTGGACCGTGCTTCCCTGCGGTCATCTCGTTGTGTTGTGCCGTCCCGAAAGGACCAGCAAGGCCGTTACCTACAGAATTCCGCGTCTCCCTGAGTATGTTTCGGACGAGTTGCTGCAAACGATCATCACAACGTTGGATAGCGCACCAGGATCGCCAGGTGACGCGGTAAAATATCTGTCGAATAATAACGAAAAAATTCTCCAGGGTCCTTTCATTCGTGTTCTCACGATCCAGAATTGGCTTGAGGAACATCATCCGCCGCGATGGCTTCCGGAAGCGGCTGAGGAAAACTCAGCCCTCCGGGAGGTTATTTCGCTGAATTACTATGAGCCGACTCCGTTTATCGAGATAGTAGCGACACTCAATCGTTTATCACAGCTTCAGATATTCGTCGATTGGCCTACGCTGCTCTCTGATGAAGTGCATCCCACTGTGCCGGTAACGTGTTCCGCCAATGAAGAACCATATCTGAGCGTCGTGCAGAAGTTGGCGGAAACGATCGATGCGACCGTATATATTCTGGGTGAGAAGACCCTCCTCATAACGAAAAGTGGTCGTTTCGACCGGCCCGATCTTCGTGCCTATTCATTGAAAGAGGTCGTTCAGCAGGGACTGACGGCCGGGGCTTTGCGGGAACGTGTCGTGAACGAATGTGAGCCTCAAAATTGGTACGAGCGGGGCGGAATAGGACGCATTTTCTTCACCGAGGACGGTCAAACCGCAATTGTCTATCAAGACGCGCGCACCCAAAAGGAAATTCAGCGGTTTCTCCAACGACTTTCTAAGGGTTCGCAATGAAGTCCCGTTTACACGACAGGATCATCCGCGCACTGTCCCCCTGGTTTTCACTCGTCGGGCAACGACTCGCTCGAGCCGTAAGAATGTGTTTCTATGTGCTGGTCTTATTATTCCGCACAATACGAAATGGAGTCGTCAGCGGTATACAGTTTATTGATTCGTTGAGTGATGAAGTTCGCAGCATTCGCCTGGCAGATTGGTGGAAAGAATACGTTCATCGACAGATCGCGAAAATGGCCTTATGTTTGTGGATTGTGCTCGGAGGATTTATTTGGCTTATTCTACCCTATGGGCTGGGCTGGCAATCGGAGGTTGATTGTCCACGACGAGAGTGCAACTTTCTCGTAGACATTAACGCGGCCGATTGGCCGGAGCTGACTCTGCTTCCCCGGATTGGACCGATTCTTTCACAAAGAATCGTGTCCGAGCGTGAGAAACACGGTCCTTTCAGCCGAGCGGAAGACCTGCTGCGGATTCGTGGCATCGGGCCGGGGATTCTTCGAGGGATTCAACCATTCTTGAAATTTCCCGAGAATAATGGCGGAAACATGACTCCTGAGCAGCGTCCCGCTGTCCGTCCAAGCGGTTAGTCATTTGTGTCAATTTATTGTCACACAATGTGCGGTGCTCCTGTCGACGAAAAAACACGCGGTAACGAAATGCACCTTGCCGACAAGCAGTATCGACTCGGCTTTTATTGGATTAATTAAAATACGGCGATCATGACCGCGAAAATCAAAACACGTATATACAATGGCAAAGCCTCCGCAAAGACGAAGTTTGTGCTGGTTCTGGTTATTCTTCTGCCCTTGGCCGCGCAGGCACACAATGCTTGCGCGGGCGAGGTAACCGTGGCCGCGCTTTCAGGTATGGTGGAATGTCGCGTGGGTGAAATCCGAGCAGAGGGCCTGATTTTGACGTGGAACTCGTCGGAGATCATCATGTTAGCTCGGGACGGCTCGGTAAGGCGTCTCCCACGTTCACAGGCCAGCGATTTTCGCAGGACATCGGATACGCTGATCCCGCTGCCCACCCACGCCATTCGGTCTCAACTGCAGCGCGAATTCGGCTCCGAATATCGAGTTGAGGGCACAACCCACTACCTCGTGGTTCAGCCGGCCAGCACAACCGTGCAATGGGGGCCCATTTTCGAGTCTCTGTTTCGTGAGGCATGGCGGTTCGCGGTGCAGCGTAAATTGCCGGTTACAAAACCTGTTTTCCCGCTTGTCGCGGTCGTTTATCGCGATAGAAAAGCCTTTGAACGTGCGCCTGAGTTTCGTCGTTTCAGATCTCCTCAGTCCCAGGTGCTGGGCCTTTACGACGCCCTGTCCAATCGCTGTCTTACTTTTGATCAACAGAGTTTTTCAAACGCGATAGGGTCAACCATCAGCTTGGAATCGACCGAAAATGTCCTTCGTCACGAGGCGTACCACCAGTTCGCCGCGAACACCGGCCTTCAGGGGCGATTTACTGAGACGCCGTCATGGCTTGCGGAGGGACTGGCTATGATGTTCGAGAGTCCGCTCGCGGTTGGTGGCCCATCAGGTGCGTCAACCGCGACTGAATCATTGCGACGAGTCGCAATCCGCACGCTCTCTGAACTTCCCTCGGGATGGCTGGAGAACATCGTAGCCAGCGACGGCTTGTTCGATCTCCAACCCAGAACTGCCTACCTGGCTTCATGGGCGACTGTCTCCTATTTGAGCGACCGACATCTTGCCCAGTTTATCGCGTATCTTCGATGTGTTCAGAAGAGACCGCCGTTCCAATCTTACCCGAGAGCGGCCCGCATTAAGGATTTTGAAACGAACTTTGGACGCGGTTGGGAAAAATTCGAGCGGAATATCCTTGAATATCTCAGCAGGTAGTTAAATATCTCAGCAGGTAGTTACTGAGAAATGTGAAAAGAAGAGGCGTAGCGGCTTTCTGGTCGGCAGATCGGATCGGGCCTACAGCTCGACAGGAACGTCAGCCAACCGGGCCGCCATACTGGGGATGTCTGACCGACTTGTCATATCAAAAACAGGTTCTCGCACGAGAACCGCCCGGAATTCTTCGCCCAATCGGTCGATCGCATACTGAACCGCATCTGTGATTTCGTATTCTCCCCGTGGAGATAAATCGATTCGACGGCAGGCCTCGAAGATTGATGGCCGAAAACGCCAGCAATTCATGCTCAGCCACAAGGGGCGTGGCAACTGGCTCAGTACGTCCGCTGTGGGTTTTTCCAGAATCCGAACAAGTCGCCCATCGCGTTCCACTAGTCCTACGGCGAACGCTTTGATGCGCTCCGCCGCGATGTTACTCCGGGCAAGCATGGTGTCTTGGTCAAAGAGCGCCACTCCGGCACCCTTCAACTCGCGGAGACCGGTCAATGCCGCCACAGGATAATAGTTATCGGAATTAATCATGATGAAATCATCACCGCCGGCAAATTCTTCGGCCGCTGCCACCGCGTTGGCCGTGCCCAACGGCTTCTCCTGGACCGCAAACGTGATACTCAATCGCCGAAGGGGCATCTCTTGCTGATACCGCCGGCGAAGTTCCTCATGTTCTGGGGCCACCACCAGGCACACCTCACTGTAACCCGCATCTGCCACCGACGAAAGCAGATAGTCCAGAAAGACCCGTCCGTTGGCGAGGGGGATGAGTGCCTTCAATCCTCGTCGGGCAGCCTGCGCCTGAGATTCGTCCAGTGCAACGGATTGATCCTCCTTCTGCATTCGTGTCCCGAGTCCCCGAGCGAGAATGACGACTTTCCGAATCACGGCCTGAAGCTCCTGTGATAATCACAAGGTTAACGACTTTTCATTTTGCGTTTGCTTTTCGGGCGCCGGAGGAGTGGCGGCCAAACCTGCTGCACCCCCCGTGGCGGCGTATCTCGAAAACCTTCTGAGTTTTTTGTCCAAAAAATGCACGTGTCTCAGATCCTGCGGTTTCTTCACAGGCGGTTGAAGCTGGTAACTCCCCACCATCGCGACCAATTCGCGCGTACTCATCAGCCCAAGGTTATTCAAAAATATCATGAAAAAGTTTTTCGTGCGAGTTGCCTCTGCCAGAGGGGGACACCCCATCAGAGGGAGTCCCCTTTGACTTAACTGGGGAGACGGCGTAACAATAAGGACAGGTGACGGGCCCGAGGCGAGAGGTCCCTACAATGGGGAGCTGCGAACCTGGTCAGGGACGAAAGTCAGCAGCCATAAGCAGTGATCTCCATGTGTAGTGGGCCTCTCGCCACGGGTCGGTCACGTCGCCCGCAAAGCACGGCTTACGACCCGGGATTGTCGCAGACCGACAGTCCTCTTGTGATTGGCAGGATATGGCACAGGGGATTTAGTCTCCGCGTGGCGGGAAATGCGGGGAAACATGGCAACTCGCTCCAGAAAGAAGCAGGAATCCCCTCAGTCTGTAGCGGAATCGCAGCCCAGGCCCAGCAGCGGTTATCTCGTCGTTGCCCGGCGATACCGGCCCCAGGCCTTTGACGAGCTCGTCGGCCAGGAGCACGTCGCGACCGCTCTCAAGAACGCGATCAAAACGGGGCGAATCGGCCACGCTTATCTGTTCACGGGTGCTCGTGGAGTGGGGAAAACGTCCACGGCGCGGATTTTCTCCAAAGCTCTCAATTGTGTCAAAGGCCCCACAACCGAGCCGTGTAATGAATGTGACATTTGCCGCAGTATCAGCACCGGCGAGGACATCGACGTGTTGGAGATCGACGGGGCGAGCAACCGCGGTATTGAAGAGATCCGTCAACTCCGGCAGAACGTCGTCGTCCGTCCCAGCCGGGCCCGGTTCAAAATCTATATCATCGACGAAGTTCACATGCTCACCAAGGAGGCTTTCAACGCGCTGCTGAAAACGCTTGAAGAGCCTCCCGAGCATGTCAAATTCATCTTCTGCACCACCGAGCCGAACAAAGTGCCGGTGACGATTCTTTCTCGATGCCAGCGGTTCGACTTCGCCGGTATCGAGAGTCAAACAATCGTTGCCCGTTTGAAACAGATTCTTGAAGCTGAAAATGTCGCGGCGGAAGCCGGTGTTCTGGAACTGCTGGCGCAGCGGGCGGGCGGATCAATGCGGGACGCCCAGTCCCTTCTCGAACAGTTGCTCGCCTTCGCGGACAAGGAGATCAAACTTCAGGATGTTTACGATCTCCTTGGCATGACGCGGTCGGATGTCCTGGAACTTCTGGCAGAATCCGTCGCCGAGGGAAATGTCGGCCGAGTACTGGAGACTTTCCACCAGGCCATCACGGAAGGGGCTGATCCGGCTCTGCTCGTCGAACAGTTCCTCACTTTCCTGCGGGACTGCCTGGTTGCAGAAGTGGGGGGCTCACCGCAACTGTTCCTTACGGCAAAAGCCGAGGATGGCCCGCGGATGCAGACAATAGCCCGGAAGTGGGGACTCCCACGTCTGGTCGCTGCAATGCAGATTCTGGACCAGACCCTGGCGAGGATGCGTGCCGTCACTTACGACCGCGTTTTGGCGGAGCTGGCTTTCACGCGGATGAGCCGCCTGGACGACCTCGTTTCCGTCCATCGTTTATTGGAAATTTTGAAGAGCGGCCAGGCAGAAAACTTCCCGCAACTGTCTTCCGCGGTTCCGTCTGTAGGGGGTGGCGGATCGCAGACTGGGCATACACCTCAGTCCCGCAGCACGCCGGCTCGCAGTGCTGTTTCACCTCCGTCTTCATCCCCTCCAAGCCCTGGAAATGCCCGACTTCCCTCCGAATCTGTTGGCCATTCCAGGCAAGCCATCGACGAGATGAAACAGGAGGTGGCTCTCCAGCGGCAGAGGGCCTTCGGGGCCAGTTCCGCAGAAACAGAGGCCGGGGAGCCAGGCAGGAATGTAACGCGACTGACTCCGGACAATCTGGCGACTGTGTGGAAAAATGTTTACGAAGCAGTCGGCGGAATGGTGGCGGAACACGCGAAGGCCTATCATAATCTTCTTCTCCAGGACGGTGGCAAACTCGTCGTGACGTTCCGGAAAGATCACAAATTCTCGTGTGACTATTGCAGCCGTCCTGAAAATCAGGAGAAATTCAATCGAGCGCTCAGAGAAATCGTCGGACATCCTGTCAGGCTGGAATTCGTGGTTTCCGAGGAGCCAAGTGCAGAGGTGCCGCCCCGTCCGTCTCTCGCAGGGGAACGTTCTCTCTTCGATGTGCTTCAGGAACCGATGATTCGTAAAACGGTGGAGATATTTGGAGCAAGACCGGTGGCCATCCTGCCGCCGACTAAAAAAACCGTCGATCAGCCCCCCGACACCCCATTGGAAATGGATTCCGGGGAGCCTGCCGATTCCATGGACGATGACAGCGATGATTTAGAAGATTGACTTCCGGGCTGACGCTTTGGCGTTGGAAGGGAACACTAACCAGTAGAAACGTGAGGGACAATTCTCGCGTTCCATGCCGGGCATGCCCTACTTAATAGTGGCAACGCCGCGTTAGTGGACAGCTACCCCTGCCAGACCTGCGGTTTCAACGGCTTTTGTGTTAACACGGCTACCGTGATGAGCACCCCCGTTGCCTGACAAAGGGCTCTCTGGCTGAGCCATCGCCACTTTTGCAAAAACCTACCACATGCCACGATCGCAGTGAGCCGTAGGGGCCATGGATGAATTTGCCCCTACCAGCGGACAGTTTTTGTGTTCGCGGTGACACACATCAAACTGCCGTGGCTCGGGTGGAATTGGGTCCTCCAGTCCCTCGCATGATTCGGACGCGAGCGGGACAGTCGGTCGGAGTGAAACCCGGGCCATTGGAGGGACGCCTTCCACAGCGTCCGTGGAACACGAAGGGGCACGCCTGTTGTACCCGCCGATGCGGAACGCAGTATCGACGTTGAGAAGCGAACCTGACAAGCAGGTCTCTCCAGGCTAACCCGAACCTCCGTGGACCTCCGCGTCCCCGTCGTCAGAAGAAAAGTGGGGATGGGTCACGGGCTCTCTTGCGGGTGTTTGGCTGGTAGTTTTGCGTTAAAATATTTCCGAACGGTTTATGGCACCCTTTCCAGCGAGATGTGTTCTGGGAGGAACATCCAACGAGGACGCGGTACCAGGAAAAGCCGTCCAGCACCGACTGAGAACAAAGCCAGGACGTTCTGAACCATGCTTAAGGAACTCGCACAACTCACTGCTTTGCTGCGAAACGCGAAAGATATCAGCGAAAAGCTTGAGGGCGTCATTGCCCGACTGAAGGAAGAGCGGATTGTCGGCAGTGCCGGAGGCGGTTTGGTGAAGGTGGAAGTCGATGGTCTTGCCGACCCCCGGCGTGTGACGATTGAACCGGCACTTCTTAAACCGGAGGACAAAGATCTGCTGGAAGAGCTGCTCGTGGGGGCCATGCGAGATGCTATCCAAAAGGCCCGAGAACGCCATATGCAGCTTGTGACGGAGTTTACGGGCGGCCTGCCGTTGCCCGGTTTGGATTTGTTCTCGAAATTGCTGGGCACCACGGAATGAACGGGGAACAATCAGGGCTCCGACCGCATCAAAGAGTCCCGCATGCATTCCTGGGTGCCATCCTGACTGCGTGCTTCAAATCCCCGAAAGGCGGGTGCGAGAACAAAAAGAACCGTTCGGTGACCTGTACCATTTGGCGCTTTAGAGTGGAGAATTCGCTATGTTAACTCCCATGCGATGGGTGTGGATGCTTGGGGGCCTCTTTTTCGTCGCCAGTGCAAGTGCGGTCACTCTCGCCGATCCCGCCACCGATACACAACTGCCCAATTTCGTGATCATTTTCATGGACGATATGGGCTACGCTGATATCGGCCCGTTTGGCGCGGAAGGTTACGACACGCCCAATATCGATCGAATGGCTCGGGAGGGGCGAATTTTCACCGATTTTTACGTCTCACAGGCGGTGTGTTCGGCTTCTCGTGCCAGCCTGATGACGGGATGCTACAACGTGCGCGTAGGGATTTTTGGGGCACTGGGGCCGGGA
>Ga0181858_1000412_pt1 | contig 20254 bp, 17 predicted proteins | sample NewIslPassag4_SG_FD_130749 | JGI IMG/M metagenome (GOLD analysis project Ga0181858, IMG submission 130749) | Feedstock adapted compost microbial communities from Newby Island compost facility, Milpitas, CA, USA - Passage 4_SG | ecosystem: Engineered > Solid waste > Feedstock > Composting ...
ACCTCCCGCAACTGGTACGGAACGTGCGGACCAGCGACCGTCGATCAACTCACCCCGGAACCACGATGGGAGGGACAACGCATGTTCGGCCGTGGCAAAGCGAAGCAGCAGCAGACGACCAGCATGATGGCGACGATGGAGGAAGTGCCGATCCGGTTCTACTGGACGGCAGCCATCGTCTCGCTCCTGATCTCCGCGATCCTCTTCTTGTTCGGCAAGCGGACGGCGGCGATCTTTGTCGGCCAGTGGCCACCGACGTTCATCCTGCTCAGCCTCTTCTACCGCCTGCTGCGTCCCAGCGAAGAGGATACAGCCCAGCAAGTGGAGCGCGCCCGGAAGCGCGCCCGCGCCGCTACGCGGTAGCTCGCCGCCTCACGGCCATCCCGTGTGACCGTGGTACGATATCGATATGACGTGGTAGAAACCGGCCGCGCCAAGCGGCCGGTGCGTATGAGAGCGGACGAGCGTATGCGGCAGACCAACCGGCGCGTCGTGGTCGCAGCGGTCATGCTGGGGACCTTCCTTGCCGCGCTGGATACGAGCATCGTCGGCACAGCCATGCCGACCGTGATCGGGCAACTGGGCGGGATGTCTCTCTACTCCTGGGTCTTCTCCGCCTATCTCCTAACCTCGACCACCACCGTCCCACTCTACGGCCGGCTGGCCGATCTCTATGGCCGCAAACCGCTCTTCATGGCCGCCGCGGGCCTCTTCTTGCTCGGCTCCATGCTCTGCGGTGCGGCGCAGAGCATGCCGCAACTGGTCGCCTTCCGCGCGCTCCAGGGTTTCGGTGCCGGCGGCATCATCCCGGTCACCCTCACCATCGTCGGCGACCTCTTCAATGTCGAGGAGCGCGCCCGGATGCAGGGCCTCTTCAGCGCCGTCTGGGGCTCCTCCGCCGTCGCCGGGCCGACCATCGGCGGCTTCATCGTGGACTACGTCGATTGGCGCTGGGTCTTCTACATCAACCTCCCCTTCGGCATCGCCTCGATGACCCTCTTCTGGTTCTTCCTGAACGAGCGAGTGGAGCGCAAGCGCCACGCGGTCGACTACGCCGGGACCGTCACTCTGACCCTCGGCATCACCGCCCTGCTCATTGCCCTGCTGGAGGTCGGTGAGGGCCGTGCCTGGAGCGATCCGCTGGTGGCCGGGTCGCTGGCGCTGGCGGTCATCCTGCTGGCCCTCTTCGTCCGCACTGAGCAGCGGGCCGCCGAGCCGATCCTGCCGCTCCACCTGTTCCGTACCCGCGTCATCGGCGCTGCCTTCCTGGCCGGCATCCTGGTCGGCGGGGCCATGTTCGGGGTAACGTCGTACCTCCCGCTCTACGTCCAGGGCGTGCTCCTTGGCACCGCCGTCACCGCCGGCATGGTCGTGGCCCCCAATTCGATCGGCTGGTCGCTGGCATCGATCCTCTCGGGCCGGATCATCCTGCGGTTCGGGTACCGCACCGCGGTCGTTGCCGGGCTCACGGCGATCGTGCTGGCCTCGATCGTCGTTCAGTTTGTCCCGCACGGTGATTCGCTCTGGCTCGCCGTGGCCGCCGCAGGCACGTTCGGGATCGGCATGGGCCTGAGCGCCACCGCCTTCATCATCGCGGCGCAGAACGCGGTCGGGTGGGCCGAGCGGGGCATCGCCACCGCGTCCATCACCTTCTCCCGCACTATCGGCGGCGCGATCGGCGTCGCCGCGCTCGGAACCGTGCTCAGCGCCAGCATGGCCCCGCGCCTTGCCGGGCTGCCCGAATCCGCCCGCGACGTCAACGCCCTACTCGACCCGGCCGTCCGGTCGACCCTCCAACCCGCCGTGCTCGAGACCATGCGCACCGCCCTGGCCGACGCGCTCGTCTTCGTCTACCTCGGTGTCCTGATCATCGCCATAGTCGCGTTCCTCGTCGTGCTGGTGGGCTTCCCGCGGGGTTCGATCAAGGACCTCCAGGCCGCCGAGGCCGGCGAGAGCGCTCCTGACGCGAGCGAGGAACCAGCAGCTCTCTCAGTTGGAAGCAGCGAGGAAGTGCAACCGACCGAGGTCCGGTGATGCAGTCCGACTTCTGGCCCTACCTGCCGACGCTCCAGCGTCTCGCTCTGGCCCTCGCCATCGGGCTCTTCGTCGGCATGGAGCGGGAGTGGCGCGGCAAGGAGGCCGGCCTGCGCACGTTCGGCTTCGGTGCCCTCCTCGGCTGCCTCGGAGCACTACTCGGCCCGCCATACGCCCTGACCGCGCTCGGCCTGCTCGGCATCCTCGTGATCCTGATCAGCGTGCGCGCGATCCGCTTCGGCCGCGACCTCGAATTGACCACCTCCGCCGCGCTCCTGGTGATCGGCTTCGCGGGCGTCCTGGCAGGACTGGGACACACGCTCACCCCAACCGCCGTGGCGGTTGTCACTGCCGGACTGCTGGCCTGGAAGGAGCCGCTGGCCGGGTTCACCGGCGGGCTGAGTGTGCAGGAGCTGCGCTCGGCAATCCTGCTGGCGATGCTGGCCTTCGTCATCTACCCCGCCCTGCCTGAGGAGGCCGTCGACCCCTGGGGCCTGATCTCGCCCCGCGACTCGTGGGCGACAGTCATCCTGATCGCCGGGCTTGGATTCGCGAACTACATCCTGCTGAAGATGTACGGCACGCGGGGCGTGCGGGTCTCCGGCTTCCTTGGAGGGTTGGTGAACAGCAGCATTGCGGTCGTGGAGCTGGCCACGCTCCACCGACGCGCGAAGCACGGCCTCGGCAACGTCGTCTATCAGGGCGTGCTCCTCGCCACCGCCGGCACTCTGGTGCGCAATGCCGTGGTCCTGGGCCTCCTCGCCCCCCGTGCACTCATCGCTGCCGCGGCTTCCTTCGCGCTCCTGTTCCTCCCCTCCGTGGCGTTCGCCGTGATCGGGCAGCGTCCCGACGAGGAGAAGAGCAGCGACGTCCCGATCGAACTGCCCTCTCCCTTCTCGATCACCGCAGCGCTCCGCTTTGGGCTCATCTTCCTCGCCATCACGGTCACCGGCACCGTCGCCGAGCGCTTGCTCGGCGACGCAGGGTTCTATGTGGCCAGCCTCATCGGCGGGGCGGTCTCCAGCGCCAGCACGGTCGCCACCGCGGCAATCCTGGCTGCCAACGGAACGCTGACTCCCGCGGTCGCGGGCACCGGCGCGGTCCTCGCGACGCTGACCAGCATCGCGATGAACTTGACGCTCGCGGCGCGCGTCGGCGCAGACCGTCGCCTGACTGCCCGCCTCGCCCTGGCCCTGGGGATCACCGTGCTCCTCGGCGCCGTCGGCATGGGGATCGACCGGCTCCTCGCTTCGAGCCTGTGACGGCACGCGCGGCGGCTCCCTTTGAGGGTGTCACCCTGAGGAGGGCCGGTCCCGGCCTCATGGTGGGTGACGGATCAAACTTCTAGAGCGGGCTGGGGTCGCAGTGAGCACAGCCCGGCATCGGGTCCGGCCGGTCGGCGCGTGCCCGGGCCTGGAGGCGCCGGGCTGACAACGAAAGCCGGCTGAAGCCGGCTGTGGAGTGCGGTGGCCCCAGCCGCCGCTTTGGTATGGCGCTGCCTCAGCCGCGCGCCGGGGTGGGTTCCTCACCGGTGTCAGCCCCCCGGGATGGGTGGTGCGAAGGATCCCTCGCCGTGACCCGTGCCCGGGGCTCATGGAGTTTCACGACTTAATCGGGCAACAGGCCGACGGACGCCCATGCGGTCTCCGACCCGTCAGCGACGTGGGCGAGGAATGCCGCCCGGCGCGACGCGACGGCGGAAAACGCCGCTCCGCGCGTGACTCCAGCGCCGACCTCCCGAGGCGAGCATTACCCGATTCAGTTGTGAAACTCCATAAGCCGCCGGGCTGAATATGAGTAAGCCCACTGAAGGGGCTGCGTTGGCGACATGCAGGCGTAGCCGATCCGGCAGTCTGCTGGGTACAAGTCGCAAGCCCCTTCAGTGGGCTTCGCCGTCGTCTCAGCCCGGTGGCTTTAGCCCCGGGCACGGGTCGGGCGGCGGGATCCAATGCCTGGGAATAAGCCCAGACCCGCCCCGGCCGGCTTTAGCCCCGGGCACACGCCACCGCACTGCCTGCCGTGGGTGCGAACCGTGCCCATCCCTACCGGGTGGGCAGCCCGCTCTGCCCGGACAGCACGTCCTCCGGTCGGCCTCCGGGCCGAAGGATGTGAATCTCCCCCTGCCAGACCAGCACCTCGGCCGGCTCCGGGTGGCTCAGGAAGCGCAGGCTGCTGGCACTGTAGCCGTACGCGCCGCTGTAGAAGACGCCGATGATGTCACCCGGCTGCGGCGGAGCCATCGGGATGTCCGTGCCGAACATGTCCAGCGGCGTGCAGCACGGACCGACCAGGTCCGCCTGTTCCAGCGCCGCGGAGGGATCGGCGCTCACATTGAGAATCGGGTACGGCTTGCGGAAGACCTGCCCCCAGTTCCCCGTCGCGCTGATGTGGTGGTTCATCCCGCCGTCGGTCACGACGAAGGTCTTGCCCCGCGACTGCTTTACGTCGACGACGCGCGTCAGGTAGACCCCCGCCTCGGCGACCAGATAGCGGCCGAGCTCGAGGATGAAGCGGGCACCGGTCAGTCGTGGGTCGGAGAGTCGCTCATCCAGCAGGGGACGGAACCCGGCGCCGAACCGCTCCAGGTCGAACGGCTCCAGGTGCTCGAAGTAGGGAATCCCGAAGCCGCCGCCGAAGTCGATCATCTCCAGCGGGCGGCCCGCCGCGTCCGCGACGCGCGTGGCGAGATCGAAGACGTTGCGGGCGTGCTCCACGAGCGCGTCGGCGTCGAACACCTGCGTCGCGGTGTAGACGTGGAGCCCGCGCAGCCGGAGCCGCGGCTTTGACTCGACCAACGCGACCGCCCGCTCCAGGTCCGCCTCGTCGAGCCCGAACTGGGTCGGCCTTCCACCCATTCGCATGTGGGAGCCGATGAGCGGCTGGGCCGGGTTGATCCGCAGCCCGATGCCGATGTCGCGCCCCTCATTCTCGGCAACCCGAGCGAGCCGCTCGATCTCGCCCAGCGACTCGACGTTGACCGCGAAGATGCCCGCGCGGACGGCACGCCGCAACTCGTCCTCAGTCTTCCCCGGACCGGCGAAGACAATCCGCTCCGGGTCGACTCCGGCCGCAAGCGCCAGGTGCAACTCACCCGCCGAGGCCACCTCGGCGCCGGCCCCGGCCCGAGCCAGGAGCTGGGTCAACGCCAAGCTGGGGTTGGCCTTGACTGAGTAAGCGACCTCGACATCCGGTCCCACCGCAGCCCGCACCCGTTCGAGCTGTTCCAGTACCACACCACCGTGGTAGAGGTAGCAGGGCGTCCCGGCACGCTCGACCACGTCGGCCAGAGACACGCCCCCGGGGCTGAAGACTCCGTGCTGCCAGCCTCCGAGCCGCTCGGCTGCGGCCAGTGCTCGGTCAACCTGCGTAGGCATCGCGCACCGCCTGACGGTCGATCTTGCCCGACGGCGTCCGGGGCAAGATCCCCTGGTGGATCTGGATCACCTTGGGCACCATGTACGGTGGTGCCTGCCGCAGACAGGCACGGCGCACCTCGTCGGCGGATGCCTCCTGGTCGCCGCGCAGGACCACCACCGCAACGATGTGCTGCCCGTGGTCAGGGTCGGGCATCCCGAAGGCGCAGGCCTCCTGCACCAACCCGGTGCCGATCAGCACGTCCTCCACTTCCTCGGGGCTCACCCGGTAGCCCTGGGTCTTGATCAGGTTATCCTTGCGCCCCACGAAGTGCAGGAATCCATCCTCATCCCGCCACACCAGATCGCCGCTGTAGACCACCCACTCGGGGTGCGGCAGCCCTGGCGGTGCGAAGGGGTTAGGACGGAACCGCTCCGCGGTGTCCTCCGGCCGGTTCCAGTAGCCGAGCGACACGGTTGGCCCGCGGTGCACCAGCTCGCCGATCTCGCCCGGCGCGCAATGCTCGTTCTTCTCGTTCAACACCCAGATGTCGGTGTTGGGAATCGGCTTCCCGATGCAGGCCGGGCCGCGGTCCCGCTCGTCGGGCGGCACGAACGTCGAGCGGAAGGCCTCCGTCAGGCCGTACATGAGGTAGATCTTGGTGTTCGGCAGCAACCGCCGGAGCTCCGCCACGTGCGCCGCCGGCACCTGACCGCCCGAGTTGGTGATGTAGCGCAGGGAGGTGAGCGGCCGTTCCTCCAGTTCCCGGCCCATCTGCACCAGCAGCCCCCACAGAGGCGGCACCCCGGCCAGACCCGTGATCTCGTACTCACGCAGCGCGCGGATCACATCGGCCGGGAAGGCAGAGCGCTGGAGCACCAGCGTCGCGCCCACCAGGAGAGCGGTGGTGAACTGGTTCATGCCGTAGTCGAAGCTGAACGGCAGCACCGACAAAATGCGGTCGTCCCTGGTGTTCTCCAGGTACGTCGCCACGATCTCGGCCCCGACGACGACGTTCCGCTGGCTGAAGACGACGCCCTTGGGCAGGCCGGTCGAGCCGGAGGTGTAAATGATGGTCGCCATGTCGTGCTCTTGCACCCGCGGCAGCGCCGCGCGGCCGGGATCCCCACGCAGCCCCTCGGCCAGCGTCAGCCAGCCCCCGGCGCGCGGGACATCGGGCACCTGGTCGCCGATGACGAAGGCGCGCTCGGGCGCCTCCTCGCCGAGTCCGGCGAGCTTCTCCGCATCGCCGATGACGAGCCGCACATCGCAGTCGCGCAGGATGTGCAGGGCCTGGCGCGCCCGGAGGAGCGGGTTGACGTTCACATAGGCCGCGCCGGCCAGGGACGCGGCCACCATGGCGGCGACCGCTTCGAACGACTTCTCCGCGTAGATGGCGACGCGATCCCCCAGCCGCACGCCGTGCTCGACGAGCGCCGCGGCCATGGCCTCAGCCGCGCCGAGCAGGTCCGCGAAGGTGTACCGATCCGACCCGGAGACGACCGCGATGCCGCTCGGATCACGCTCGGCGGCGTTGCGAGCCATGTCGTGTAGCGTGAAGACTGCCCGATGCGTCATGCGCGCTTCCGATCCACCAATTCAGCGATCGCCTGGACCGACGCGAAGTTCTCCTCGCTCACGTCCATGTCGTCGATGACCACGCCGAACTGTTGCTCCAGGAAGAGGACCAGTTCCACCACCATCAGGGAGGTCAGCAGGCCGTCCCGGATCAACTGTTGGTCGTCGCTCACCGGCCGGCCGCCGGTGGCGTTGGCCATCAACCACTCGCGAATCGGACCCTTCACGGCGCCGTCCACCGTCATGTCGAACCCGCTCCTCTCTTCCCGGATGCAGAGGATGTGGCGGCACGCGCGCTGCACCCGGCGTACGCCGTCACTCACCCATCAGCTTGTATGCATCGCCAGAGCGAAACGCCCAGTTGGCCGCGTCCACCGCCGACTGGAGCGGCTCGGGATCGACCATCGTTCCCCGCAAGCGGGGATCCCGCTTGGGCGGAAAACATCCTGACCGCTGGACATGCGGAATAGAGCCGCACCTCCGGACATCGGGCGACCGGGGCCCAACGGGCGACGCCACGATACGATACCAGATCACCGCCGCCCCGGCCCGCGGGACGGACCAGGCCTGAGCCGCGATCGCCTGACAACGCGGCCGACGTGATCCTCGACGTCGTCGCGCACCCTGGTCGGATCGCATCCCCTACTCGACCCAGAAACTCAACTCCCCATCACCGGCGCTATACGCCCAGCTCAGCGGGTTCGTCGCCACCAACTGGAACTCGGGATCGGCGAACTTGACCTGCAAGGTATGCGTCTGCTTACGCGTGAAGAACCCCAGCCGCCACAGATCCCGCGGCAGCGGCGCCAGCGACGACAGCAGGAACCGGTACCGAATCAGGTGCGCGCCCATCTCCCGGAGGTGCCAAATCGAGGCGCGCAGCAACGCGGCGGCCACATCATGCCGACCGGGCAGAGCCGTGAGGTCCATGATGTACCCCGATCGGTCGGTAGCGGTCACGCGCAAGACGGCGTAGCCCACCAACTCGTCCCCCTCGAAGGCGCCCAGCAGCGGTCCCGCCGGCTGCGGCGACGAGGGTCCGTAGCGCCACTGCAAAAAGGCCGCGTCCTTCTCGGCGAGGCAGGCGATCCGCACCGTGAGGGACTCGAAGAAGCGGTCGAAGCGCTCGTCGAACGAGTCGAGCACCTTGACCGTCACGCCCTTCCGCCCCACAGTCAGCAGCCGGTCGGCCGCGCGGAGCGCCAGGTTGACACCGCCGTCGAGCGGACCCGGTAGCGACACCGGCAGCTTGGCCGTGGTCAAGATCTTGGCCGCGTACCGGAGATGGGTCACCTGGGTCGCACCCAGCCAGGTCTGCACCCGGATCACCGACGGCAACCAGTCGACACTGACGCAGTTCTCCACGTTCCGGAAGAACGCGCGCATCAGGCTGACCGCGTGGAATCCGTAGGCGGGATCGACCATGTAGTCGGTGGGAGTATGCGCGACGACGCGCTTCCCCCGGATGCGGTAGTACTGCGGCACCGCGCCCAGGAAGCCGACAACGCGGTCGCCGTCAGCCAGGACCCAACGGTGGAGATGCTCCGGGGCGAGCGGGTGGGACTCCAGCCAATGCCACACAGACGCGTGCCACTCCAGCCGCTCGTCGTCATGGCGGGAGTACACGGCAGCTCGCAGCCGGCTGATCTGGACCAGATCGCCCGGTTCATAGTTCCGCAGCACGACCATTACGGCTCGGCCCTCCCAGGAAGGCTCAGCGACCGGGCTCCCTGCCCCTACGCCTCCCCACTCAAGCGGCCGCTCGTGGTCCAATCCTCGGACCCGGCAGCCGCACGACTCCTCCGGCGCGCTCGGCGCAGCGTCCTGTCCCCTGCCGTCGCGGCACGCCGCACCCTTATCGCCTACTAGGATACCGCGCCCGCACCGTCTCCCCAGGCGCCTGGACTGGTGCCGCCGGTCGGACATCATACTGCCATCGCCGCGCGCGCATTCGGGCACATCGAGACCCCTTCAGCGCCCCGGGCACCAAATAGCCACACGAGGCGCCAGAAGAATGTCACGGATGAATTGACAACATCACCGTAGCATGGCACGCTCGCGTGGGGACTCTGGTGACAGTCCCCACTTCCTAGAGCACAGAAGACGGGAGGACTGCCGTGGCGCTGGTGAAGGTGCGTCGTGACGGCAACAGCACCGTGATTACGTTGCCGCCCGACCTGGTGAAGAAGTTCAACCTGGAGATTGGGTCGCATGTCCAGGTCACAGCCGACGAGCAGAACGGACGCCTCATTGTTGAGCCAGTCGCGATCACTCCGAGGGCCCGGCACGATTTCCTTGAGGCGTCGCGCAGGGTGATTGAGCGGAACCGCGGGCTGTACGAGCGACTGGAGCGGTATGACCGAGGCGAGTCCTAGCAAGGGGCGCGAGTGCGTGGAGGTGCCCGTTTATCCGACGGTCGAGTATGTCCTCAAGCTGTATGCCGATGTGACCGGGATCCCCCCGGAGGCCGCGCCAAAGTATGTCCGAGATAGGGATGTGCTCGAATCGGCACTCCAGCGCCCACGGCAGGCGGCGTTCTACGCGGGCGCTGATCTGATCATGCAGGCGGCACACCTGCTCTGGGGGTTGATTCGGGGGCACCCGTTTATCGACGGCAACAAGCGAATTGCCAGTGTGGTGGCGGAGGGGTTTCTAGCCGCGAACGGCTGGGCGATCGTCGCTACCGAAGACGAGAAGTTCTTCCTTCTGATCAACGTAGCAAAGCACCAGCTCACGGTGGACCAGATCGCAGTATGGATCAGGGAACACCTGGAGGTCTACGACCCTGAGTAGAGCTGAGACGGATGACATGCGGGGAGCGCCGCCGTCTTGGTACTGGCGCGTGACGCATCCCCCGATTCAGTGACCCCCTCCCCGAACTCCTCCTCGGACAGATCACGAATCCACCACTCGTCGTCGGCCTGGCCGACTTCCCCTAGAGTTCTCGCATCGACCCCCAGTCCCCTGTCCGGTGAGCACGACACATTCCGGCCGGCGGCCGAGGGCGCTATGATGCTTCGAGCGAGCGACCAGACTGAGAGGAGAGGAACGGACACAATGACGGGACGCATGATCGATCAGGAGGTGGAGCGGCTGACGCCGCAACTGATCGAGGATCGGCGCTATTTCCACCAGCACCCCGAGCTGGCCTTCCAGGAGGAGAACACGGCCCGAGTGGTCGCCCAGCGGCTGCGCGAGCTGGGCCTGGAGGTGCGCACCGGAGTGGGGCGGACCGGGGTGGTCGGCGTGCTGCGCGGTGGGCGGCCCGGTCGCACCGTGCTTCTGCGGGCAGATATGGACGCTCTCCCGATCGAGGAGGAGAACGACGTTCCCTACCGCTCACAGAACCCGGGCGTGATGCACGCGTGCGGCCATGACGCCCATACCGCCATCCTCCTCGGCGTGGCGACGATCCTTGCGGGGATGCGTGAGGAGATTGCCGGGAATGTCACGTTCGCGTTCCAGCCCGCCGAGGAGATCGTCAGCGGTGCCAAGGAAATGATCGAAGCGGGAGCAATGGCGGATCCCCCCGTGGATGCCTGCTTCGGCCTGCACGTCTGGCAGAACCTGCCGGTTGGGGTGATCGGCGTGCGATCCGGCCCGCTCATGGCCGCCGGCGACGCATTCCGCGCGGTTATCCGTGGCCGCAGCGCTCATGCCGCCGAGCCGCACCGCGGCATTGACGCGACGCTCATCGCCTCCCAGACCGTCGTCGCACTCCAGTCGCTCGTCAGCCGCGAGGTGTCGCCGCTGGAGTCCGCGGTCGTCACCGTAGGCCAACTCCATGCCGGGACCGCGAGCAACATCATCGCCAGCCACGCGGAGCTGGCAGGGACGGTGCGCACCTTCGACAAGGAGGTCCGCCGCCACCTCAGCGAGCGAGTGCCGGCGCTGATCCGCTCCATCGCGGAGGCAATGGGGGCCGAGGCGGAGGTCGAGTACAGCTTCGGCGTCCCGGCGACGGTCAACGACCCGGCAATGACCGAGATCGTGCGCGCCGCGGCGGCTGAGGTCGTCGGTCCGGAGAACGTGGTCGAGGCCACGCCGACGATGGGCTCCGAGGACATGAGCTTCTTCCTGGAAGCCGCCCCCGGCTGCTACTTCTTCGCCGGATCGAGCAACGAGGGCACCGGGAAGACCTTCGGCCACCACCACCCGCGCTTCGACATCGACGAGCAGGTGCTCCCGATAGGTGTGGAGACGCTGGTCCGCGCCACCCTCGCGTACCTGAACGGCTCAGAATAGTCCCCCAACCTGGCCGGGGCTCTTCGCGCCCCGGCCAGATCTCCCCTTTGCCCTCTGACTCCACTCCAGTCAAACCGGGGCTCCCTCCTGGAACCGGGAGGGAACCGGCCTGCCCTAGTCTTGTGCCGGCAATGAACTCGTCCGATGTGGGAGCGCGAAACAATCGCGCAAGCTGGCACAGATGTTGCAACGTTCAGGGAGCCTTCTGTCCGCATTCGTCGTTAACGGTTTGATGCAACCACGCATACGCGAATGGCGGGCGGGAGGATGTATGCCGAGTCGACCGATGGGCTCATGCGCCCGACGCATGCGTGATGCGGATACGATCCCCTTCCGCGCCATCGTGGCACGTGGACCGCCGCGATAGCCCATGCATCGGAAGTGACCGAAGGACTCCAGCAGAGCTCCATCACCACAGCTCGGCGCCCGCTTCCCGGTCTTGGTGGCACGGAGTGGACCGTGGCAGCGGGGTAGGAAGTGAGGGACAGTTCATGGTGAGCTCGGTTCGGGCGCGGCGCGCGCGCCGCCCGAGCGGTATGCTGGCGCGCGCCATCAGGCTCGTCAGCGTCTTGGCGTTGATCGCCGCACTCGGCGCAGCACTGGTTCCCGCCGGGCCGGCCAGCGCCCAGGCAGACCGCTGGGTCGCCGTCGGTGGGGACGACCAAGACAATGACTGCCTCGAGGAAAACAACCCGTGCGGCACAATCCAGCACGCGATCGACGTGGCCGACAGCGGTGACACGATCCACGTGGCGGCTGGTACCTACCATGAGGATCTCACGCTGCCGGCCGACAAGAGCGACCTGACGCTCAGCGGCGCTGGCGCCGACAGCACGACCATCACCGGTGTTGCAGGGAACAAGCTCTTCACTATCACGCTGACAAGCGCCGATACGACGATCGAGGGCTTCACCATCCGGAGACCTGCCGGGGTAGAGAACTCGATCGCGATCAGTTGGGGCTACCAGGGTAGCGGCTCGACGGTCCGGGACACGATCATCACCGGTTACCCGACCGGCATCTACGTGTCCTCGGACGTTGACGGCGCCACCATCACCGGTAACACCATCAGCGGCAACGGGAACGGCATCCTGCTCGAGGCGCGGGCAGACAACGTTACCATCACCTCGAACACCATCACCGGCAACAACGTCAAGAGCCTCGAGTCGGAGGGCGGTGCCGGCATCCGTGCCCTCTCGGCATTCACCGGGAGTGGAAACCGCATCGCGTTCAACCGCATCGCGGGCAACGTCGATGGCATGGGGATCAACAACCAGTCAACGACGGTCCTCGACGCCACCAACAACTGGTGGGGCTGCAACGAGGGGCCCGACGACGACGGCTGCGATACCGTTGCCGGCTCGGTCAACCTTGACCCGTGGCTGACCTTCACGGTGACCTCCGACACCGCCGAGCTCGACATCGGCGAGGAGGCGACGATCACCGCGTCACTCACGACCAACAGCGACGGTGGCGACACCAGCGGCGACGGCACGGTGCCGAACGGTATCACGGTCGGCTTCGACGTCGATCCCGCAGGTGCCGGTACGCTCGATCCGACGAGCACGAGCACCGCGGCCGGCGCGGCCACGGCGACCTTTACCGCCGCGGCCGCCGGCGAGGCGACGATCTCGGCGACTGTCGATAACGCAACCGCCTCGACCACGGTCACGGTGACCGGCGAAGAGCCGCCCGCGGTCGAAAAGATCGAGCTCGTTGCCTCGAACACCTCGCCCACGGCCGGTGAGGAGGTCACCCTGACGGCGACGGTCACGGACAGCGCGGGCGACCCGGTCGCCGACGTGACCGTGGAGTTCGCCGTCGACGGCGTGCACGACACGTCCGGCGAGGGAACCACCAACGAGGACGGCGAGGCCACCTTCAGCTACACCGGCTCCTTCGCGGGCACCGACACGGTAACCGCCACGGTTGCCGGAACGGACCTGAGCGACAGCGTGGAGATCACCTGGACCGTCGTTTCACCACCGCCCGTGCAGTTCCCGCCGTCTCAGGCCTCCGAGCCGAAGGCCGGCTGCATCTTCTTCACCCAGACGCAGCACAACCTCTGCGCTGGGTTCCGCTCTTACTGGGAGCACTTCGGCGGCCTGGCGACGTTCGGCTACCCGGTGACCGAGGAGTTCGTCGAGAACGGCCTGACCGTACAGTACTTCGAGCGCGCCCGCTTTGAGTGGCATCCCGGCGCTTGGCCGGAGCGCTACGACGTCCTCCTCGGCCTGCTCGGACGCGACATGACCGCCGGGCGCGACGAGGAGCCGCCCTTCCAGCGGGCGAATCCCGGCGCGGCGGATCACTGCACCTACTTTGAGGCCACCGGCCACAACCTCTGCTTCGGCTTCCGGTCCTACTGGGAGACGTTCGGCGGACTGGCGATCTACGGCTATCCGATCAGCGAGGAGTTCGTCGAGCAGAACCCCGATACCGGCGAGCTCTACACGGTGCAGTACTTCGAGCGCGCCCGCTTCGAGTGGCATCCGGGCGAGTTCCCGCCGCGGTTCGACGTGCTGCTCGGCCGCATCGGCGCCTGGGCGCTGCACCAGCGCTACGGCACGCCGTATCCGTAGCACATTCCACCCCACAACCCCCCAGGGAGGGGGCGGAGTCCCCATCCTCGCCCCCTCCCCTTCTTGACCGCAACAATCGCCTGTCCATCGTTCAGCACGCCGCAACCGCTCGCCGCCATCGGGCACAACTCCGTAGGTACGCGGCTGTCGATCCTCCATCTGACGCGAGGTCACAGGGGTGGCACGCCGTTTGCATCACTGAACCGAAACCTGCGAGGTCGGGGAGTGGCCTTGACAGGTTTATGTCAAACAGGTAGACTACGAATTACCGGGACGCGGCACCCCCGCCGACGACCCGGAACCCAATCCCTTCCCTTCCCTTGACGCGGAGCGCCTGTGTCCCCCAGCGCTCCGTGTCGCTTTTAACGCGATTTCCTGCGCTCAGCGCCGCCACAGCAGGCAGGGCACGAGCATCTCCTCGGCCTCCAGGCTGCCGTGCGCCCCCAGCATCGGCTCGGCCGGATCGCCCACAGCGGTGTAGGGGAACGTCGCCGGGCCGCGCGCAAGCAGCACCAAGTCCCCGACGCGCGACGGCACCTCCGGGTACAGCGGCCCCGGACCGTACATCCCCTGGTCCAGCAGGTCCGCGCCCTCGACGACCGCACCGCGTTCACCGGCCAGTTCACGCAGGCGTTCGCGCACCGCCTCTTCCCGCCCGGCGCGTGGGTGGAAATAGCCCACTCGCCGTTCACCGGCCGGCGGCACCCGCAGGTCCGCGAGCAGGTCCGGCGCCTCATTGAGGCTGAATACCTGATCCGGATCGAGCTGAACCTGCCCATGGTCCGCGGTCAAGATGAAGAGGACGTCGTCGCGCGCGTGATCGAACACCTCGCGCCCAAGTAGCGCATCGAGCAGGCGCAGGTCCGCAATCGATGTGTCCCCCTCCGGGCCCTCGATGTGTCCGATCAGGTCGATCATCGGCCAGTAGGCGAAGATCAGCCGCCGCCCGGGCTCAGCGATCGCTCGCCGGATGACGGTGCCGAACTCGCCCAGTGTCCGGTAGCCGCGGTACGCCGCGCCCCGGCCCTGGATCCGGGTCAGCGGGCTGTGCTGGAACGAGCGGTAGTTGATCATCTCCGCCGCAACGCCGGCCGACGCGGCGCGCTCGTAGATCGTCGACACCGGGAGAAACGTGCCCGGGTCGAATCCCGTGGCCGCATAGCTATCGAAGCGACCGATCGGGCTGAAGCGGATGAGGTTGCTCAGCATCCCGAACTCGCGCAGGTAGCAGGTGTACGCCACCATCCCGTGCTGCGACGGCGGGACGCCGGTCTGAAGCGCGGTGAGCGCCGCCACGGTGGTCGAGGGGAAGGTCGACGTGAGCGCGAAGGCCGCTCCCTCCTCCCACATTTTCGCCAGGACGGGCGTGTCGCCGGTGCGCATCCCCTCGCGGAGCTGGAAGTAGCTGAGCGCATCGACCACGATCAGGACGACGACCCGCACCCCCTCGCGCAGCGTCGCCGGCACCAGCTCCGGCGCCAGCGGCGTTCCCTCCACCGGGGCGCCGAGGATGTCGAGCACCGTCCAGGGCAGGTTCACCACGCCGTAGCCGTCGTAGCTCGGCCGGACCCAGGTGGGAAATGACGGATCCAGGCGCTGGCGCTCGAGGAGCGCACGGACGGACTCCGGCTCATCGCGGTACCACATCGCTCGTCCCTCCGTCCCCGCCGCGCATCTGGCCCGGCGGTTGTTTGTCGAATCGCGTTGTCGCCCAGTATACGGCGAGCTCCTGGCACCTCGTTTGCCGGAACCCTCGGTGATCGGTACGAGGAAAGGAGCGCACGTCATGCCGTACAAGCGCCGATCCGAACTTCCGGAGAGCGTCCGCGACGCCCTGCCGCCGCACGCCGAAGCCATCTACAAGGAGGCCTTCAACTCGGCCTACGAGCAGTACGGACACGACGAAGCCCGCGCCCACCGGATCGCCTGGGGCGCCGTCAAGCGCAAGTACCACAAGGACGAGCAAACCGGGAAATGGGTCGAGGGACCGTCGGAGGATGAATAAGCCGTCATGCGTCATGCGTCATACGTGATGCGTCATTCTCCCCTCTCCCCTGGTGGGCTCCGTCCGAGAGGGGCCGGGGGTGAGGGGGACGCGTGACGCATGACGACCCGGAGTGCCGGACAGGCGAACATCGCCCCCCTGGGTCGCCGCCGACCCGTGCCTGCTGCGGTGGCCTTGGCCACAGAAACGGCATCAACGAACAGCGAGCTTGCTATCTCTCCATATGTCATGAGCCTGACACAACGAGTCAGGCAATGCGATGCCCCTGCGATTGGCGCAGGAGTAGGCTGCCCCTGGATATCCCGACACCGGTCGAGAGGGAGGCATCCATGGTTGCCCGACTCCACCCACTGCGCCGCGCTGCGGATCGCCATCCCACGTTGCAGAAAATCCTGCTCGGCTGCGGCATCACCGGATCAGCGTGGTGGGTCGCCATGGACGTGGTCGGCAGCATGCGCTACCCGGGGTACAGCTACGCCGATCAGGTCATCAGTGAATTGTCTGCCCAGGGAGCGCCGACCCGGACGTTCATGCTGGTGTTCAGCGGCGTCCCGTATGCCGCGCTCTTGACCGCCTTCGGCATCGGCATCTGGCGAGCGGCAGGTGGAAGCCGCGCAGCCCGCCTCACCGGCGCGCTGGTGATCACCGAAGCGGTGTGGGGCCTCGCGGGCGGGATCGCCTTCCCAATGGCGACACGAGAGGTGATGGCCGCCGGCCAGGACACGCTGCGCAATCAGATGCACCAGTGGTACGGCATCGGGATGCCGATCCTCTTCGCCCTGGCCGTCGGCTTCGGCTCGCGGCTGCTTGGCAGGCGGTTCCGGTACTACTCCTACGCGACCATTCTCGTGATCTTCATGGCCGGTCTCCTGATGAGTCAGCACAACAATGCCCTCGCCGCCAACGTCCCGACGCCGTGGTTGGGGGTGGAGGAGCGCATCGTCGCCTATCTTCCCATGCTCTGGTACGCCGTTCTCGCAGCCGGCCTTCTGCGCGCTGAAAGTGCCGGGTCCGCGGCGCCACGTGAGCGGCGCGCGATAAGCCCTCGGGGGATGCAACACCTTCCGCAGTAGGCGGTGTGGCGGGAATCGCGCCTGGCATCCAATCGACGATCCGAGTGACCGCGTCTTTGCTTCGTCCCAGCCGCGGAGGTGCGCTCATGGATCCCATCGTCGAGACCCGCCAAGGCGCTGTGCGCGGCAGGTTCACCGACGGCGTGTACTCCTTCAAGGGCGTCCCCTGCGCAGCGCCGCCCTTCGGCCCCAACCGGCTCCAGCCCCCGCAGCCGGTCGAGCCCTGGAGCGGTCTGCGCGACGCGCTGGCGTTCGGCCCCAAGTCGCCGCAATCAGCCTATCCCCCGGTGGTGGCGATGATCCTCCCCGAGTTCGTCGGCTCCGGCGAGGACTGCCTGACCCTCAACATCTGGTCCGGTGATCTCGGGTCGGCCAACCAGCCGGTGATGGTCTGGATTCCCGGCGGCCTCTTCGAGTACCACGGAACGAGCGCGTGTCCCTGGTATGACGGCACCCAGTTCGCTTGCGACGGCGTCGTGTGCGTGACCATCAACTATCGCACCGGCGCCGAGGGATTCCTGTATGTCGAACACAGCGTCGCCAATCGCGGTCTGCTCGACCAGATCGCCGCCCTCCGTTGGGTTCAGGAGAACATCGCGGGCTTCGGCGGCGACCCCGGCAACGTGACGATCTTCGGCGAGTCCGCCGGGGCGCTGAGCATCGGGACTGTCCTCGCCATGCCTCGCGCCCAGGGCCTGTTCCACCGCGCCATCGTCCAGAGTGGAGGAGCGCAGCACGTCAGCTCTGGGGAGACCGGGCGGCGGCTGGCCCGGTACATCGCGGACAAGCTCGGGGTCGAAGCAACCCTGGAAGCAGTGGCCGCTATTCCACCCGAGCGCCTGCTGGCGGCGCAGGAGGCACTGCGAGACGACCTCATGGCGGACCCCAATCCAGCGCGTTGGGGCGAGGTCGCGAACACCACGCTTCCATGGCAGCCTGTCGTCGATGGCGATACGATCCCGGGCCCACCGTTGGAGCGAATCGCCGCCGGCGCGAGCGCGGGCATCAGCCTCACGGTCGGCAGCAATACGAAGGAATGGAGGCTCTTCGTGCTCCCCGACCTGATCGACCAGATCACGCCTGAGATGCTGGCCGGCACGATCACGGTCTTCGGCCTCCGGGTGGACGCCGCGCTCGCTGTGTACCGCGCGGAACACCCCGATGCCAGCCCCGGCGACCTGTTCGCGGCGGTCATGACCGACTGGTACTGGCGCATCCCCGCCATGCACCTGGCCGACGCACACGCCCGGAACAGCGCGGACACGTTCACGTACGAGTTCGCTTGGCGCTCACCCGCGTTCGATGGGCGCCTCGGCGCCTGCCACGCGCTTGAGATCCCGTTCGTGTTCGGTACGCTCGGCCACGCGACCGAGCCGCTCATGGGAAGCGATCCGCCGCAGCATCTCGCGGAGTCCATGCACGCCGCCTGGGTTGCGTTCGCGGCCCATGGCGACCCCGGTTGGCCGAGGTACGATCTCGACCGCCGCGTGACCATGCACTTCGACACCGAGTCGGCGTGCGTGATCGATCCCCTCGCGGCGAAGCGGAAGCTATGGGAGGGCGTGCGCTAGCCTCGGGCCATGCCCCTCACCCCCGCCCTCTCTCCCAACTCTGGGAGAGGGGCGCTCCATCGCCCCGGCTCTCCGAACCACTCGACACCATCACCGTGCGGGTTCGACCGCTCGCGGGTCATCAGGGCATTCCGCCGCGCGACTTGACCGCCTGCCCCTCTGCGAGTTCCACGAACGCGTGCATCACGGCGAGGATGGCGTCGCGTGCCCTGCCCGGCGCCCGCGTCACTGATTTTCACCGAGCAGAGACTTGATGCATTCGTTCGCAGGGCCGTCTGGGCACGCTCATGCCGTACAAACCTCCCCAACCGCTCGGAGAGGTGTCGCCGTTGTGCTTTCGACTACTCCTGTGTATGTTGATTGCAGCAGGAGAGGAAATCAGACAATGTCGATCATTCCCATCAGCCTCGACCAACTCCTGATGTTGGTCGGTGAACTGAGTGACCGGCCCGGTAACGACACCGCCCGGGACCGATTCCGGCAGTTCCTCGCCACATCCGTCACATCGCTCGGGACCGTCCGTGACTACGTGAACGTCTGTCTTACCCGATCTGACACACAGTACAACCGGGCGCTCCAGGACCTCATCAACCACACCGGTCGGCTGATGGGCTTCGAGGTTGAGTTCGGTCGCTATGCCGGAACACCGGGTGAGATCGGCCACGACGGACTTTGGCTTGCCGACGACTTTGCGATTGTCGTCGAGGTCAAGACGACCGACGCCTACTCCATCAAGACCTCGACACTTCTCGGCTACATGAACGCATTGATCGACGCCGGGAAGATCGCGAGCGCCGACAAGGCGCTGGGACTGTACGTCTTCGGAAGGCCCGACGCGGGGCTTGAGCAGCTTGAAGGCTCGATCGCCTACGGCGGCCACGCGCACCGGCTCCGGATCGCGACAGCGGATGACATCCTGTCTCTCGCCGAATTGGTGCAGGAGGATCTGCTCACTCGGAATGAAGCTCTCGCGTTGCTCCGACCGACCGGCGTGCGTGTTAGCACAGTGGTCGGCGTCCTGAACCGCATCGTCGGTGCCCTGTCCCAGGATTCCAATGTCATTCCCGGGGATGACAGCGGAGAGCTTGCACAGGCTGATCCCGTTCCGCAGCAGGCAGAGACGTCGAGTGGAACCACCGAAACCGCTGAAGACCGCCTCTACCTGCTCACCCCGGTTGCGAACGAACCGGACCGGCCCGCGGAGGAGATCATTCGCACTCTCTTGGGCCGAGGTTTCTACGTCTTCGGGGAGCGAACGCCCGGGAGGAAACGCCTGAAGCCGGGGGACATGCTCGCTTTCTACGAAACCGGCAAGGGCGTCGTGGCGACCGCTGAGGTGGCTTCCACTCCGGAGAGGAAGCGGGTACCAGGATTCAAGGAGTCGGAACGATTCCCCTGGGCATTCAAGGTCAAGAATGTGAACTACTTCTTTGATGATCCGGTTGCGATTGACGCCAATCTCCGCGCGCGGCTCAATAAGTTCAAGAATCGCAACCCGCAAAGTCCCTGGTCGTGGTTCGTCCAGGGAACGGCGATTGTCGACGCGCACGACTTCGCGCTGCTGACCGGCGGCAGATACCCGGTTCAGGACGACGCCTGATACTCCGTATCCAGAGCAGAGCCGGCCCCGCCGAGGTATCGAATGATCTCGCTTCAGACTCACCGCGCCGCGGGGCGATCCTGGAACGCAGCCGCCCGCCTCACGGCGGGCGGCTTCGCTTCAGATGACACGAGAACGAGGAATCTCCTGTACGGACGCTCTACTCCTCGCTCGCGCCGTCGAACACTTCCTCGCGGGCGATGCGGCGCATG
>Ga0181858_1000413_pt1 | contig 20248 bp, 14 predicted proteins | sample NewIslPassag4_SG_FD_130749 | JGI IMG/M metagenome (GOLD analysis project Ga0181858, IMG submission 130749) | Feedstock adapted compost microbial communities from Newby Island compost facility, Milpitas, CA, USA - Passage 4_SG | ecosystem: Engineered > Solid waste > Feedstock > Composting ...
AAGGCTGCGAGGAAGTTACGCGTCGAACCACCGCGATCGAAAATAAATGTAGATATGCCTATTGCAACAATCGCGACGGAGGGGACAAACATCAGGGTAAATAGCCCATGTTTTTCGCACCATTCCATGAAGGCGTCATGCGATAGCCATTGGGTACTTAAAGCATTGATACACCCCAGAATGAGTATATACATAAAAAAGATCATCTTAAGAAAAATCGCCCATCCGCCGAGGTGTCGCTCATGAAGCCACACCAAATATCTCATGGGCGAGGCGCGTGAATTCGGTATTGCAGGCATTGAAAGACGGAAGACGATCTGGGGAACCCGCAGGTGTGTCAAAAGCCCTCTAAATCCAAGGATCAGAAGGCGGCTTTTTAGCCAGCGAAGCGGTTTGTCGGAACTTTTCAGCCACTTTTTCACGAGAATCGCATCAATCGCTAAAACACCGGCAACGGCAAGAAGACGGACGGGCAGTAACTGGCCCGACGACTCCCAGGTAAAAGTGCCGAACTTCAGTAGTATAAACTGTTCGGGAAAGAATACTTGCTCCACGTTGTAAAAACCGATGACAATAAAGATGTCAAGAACGTAGGCCACCGCCGCCCCCATCACCACGGACCAGATCACCCCCTGCACAAGGATCGAAAAAAAGAGCCCCCATACGAAGAACTCTCCTGCCAGCCCCGCCCAAAAACGCACGCTCAGCGAGACGTCCCATGGCCATTCTTCAAATAGCGAATAGTCGTCGGTAAACCAGTCTGCGGCACTCAAAATCACAAAGCCCATCAACAAGCAAAAGGCCACTCCCAATAGAGCGACAATACTCAGGGCAAGCATGAGGCGCGAAGCCTTGATGGGGAGGGCACGGAGTAACGTGTCCGTCTTTCGTTCCGTTTCACCTGCAAAGGCCATGGCGCCTAAGGCCAGCGCGAATAAGGCGGCGCCCACAAATGGCACGACAGTTAGCGATTGGGTGGGGCGAGTATTTGCGGCGAAGAAAACGGCCAGCACGGAGGGAATTATTCCCAGGGCCAGCATGAGAAGCTGCGTCTCACGCCAGTATTTCCATGCCAGGGCAGGAGTTTCAAAGAGGAACTCATGTTGAAAGGCAGCGGTGCCTTGACCAGAAGGAACCTTCATGACACTTCCTCCGTCTGCTGAGAACTGATCGGTTGCGTTTCTCGGTTCATGTAGGCTGTGAAGATCTCTTCCAGCGAGCATGGGAAAGCATCGATTGAGCGAAGGCCGGAAATGGCTACCTGACGGATGGGTTCCGAGTCGCCTGGACTCCGCGCGATGATATGACACTCCAGTCCTTCGCGTGTCTGTTGTATGATCTCTCCCGGAAAAGAACTAATATTATTCAGAAAATCATTTAAAGAGTGAGGATTATCAAATATCAGCACCCACCGCCGTATTTCACGCTTGAGTTTCTCCACCTCGTCCACGAGAATCAACCGACCCTCCTTGAGAAAGCCCACAATATCGGTGACGCGCTCCACCTCGTGGACCTGGTGGCTGGCGAGAAATACGGTTTTTCCAGTGGCCGCGCGATCCACCATACTTTCCAGAAACTGCCGTCGGACAATCACGTCCAGGCCGGAAGTGGGCTCGTCGAGGATGAGTAGATCGGGATCGTGGCTGATGGCCAGGGCCAGCAGGACCATTGCCCGCATGCCTTTGGAGAGCTCTTTTATTTTCTTTTGGGGATCCAGTCCAAATTTTTTGATATGCTCCAGATAGGCAGTAAAATATCCCGCCGGATAAAACGCAGCACAGAACTGGCCGATTTCGTCCACACGCATCCACTCGTACAGGCCGGGCTGTTCAGGAACATAACCGACACGGCGACGGATCTCGAGCGACTCACGCTGGCAATCATATCCCAGAACTTCCGCTTTGCCGTCATCCGGGTCGAGCAGCCCCAGCAGAATCTTGATCAGCGTGGTCTTCCCGGCACCGTTCCTCCCCAGGAGTGCCCACACCACGCCGCGAGGAATCTCCAGCGACACCCCGCGGAGGGCTTCCACTTTTCTGAATCTCTTCGAAATGTTTTCCACGCGAATGACGGGATTCATGGCGTGTTCTCCTGCTGTGGCAGCGAGCGGAGCAGATCGCGCAACATCCGCTCAAGTTGCCGGGGGGTGATTTGGGCCCGCAACGCCTCATCCACGACCTGTTTGAGCCGCTCATACACCCATCGTTCCCTCTCCTTGCGGCAGCGCTCTGGGGCATCCTTCGCGACCGCCAGCCCCACGCCCCGCTGGGCGGTCAGGATTCCTTCATCCTGAAGTTCACGATAAGCACGGGCTACGGTGTTCGGGTTGACGGCAAGCTGGCGGGCCATTTCGCGGACGGAAGGCGTCAGCTCTCCCGGCTGAAGTGCGCCCGACGCCACGGCAAATTTGATCTGTCGGGCAATCTGTTCGTAAATCGGGGTGGCGTCAGCCGGGTCCACGCGGACGTACATGTGTCTGTCTCCTGTACTAGCTCACTAGTACAGCGTATTGCTCGGCCGCGGCTTGTCAAGTGCTTTGCGGCCAAAAATGCGAGGCGAGTTTCGACGGTTCCCGCCGGCTGGTGGCTGACCATTCATTCGGTCACAATATCACCTGTGACTTTCGTCCCTGCCAGCAAATGGAGACGCTCTACCATGTTCAATCAGACACCGCGTCATTGTTGGGGCAGATTGCTCGGGTTAGTATTGCTTGCGGGAATTTTGACATTCACAAGCGGCAAAGGCTGGACGTTTACACTGGCCGCTGAAGAGGAGTTTGTCGGGCCGTTCCCGAGTTGGCTGGATGTACGCCGGGACTTCGGAGCGGTGGGTGACGGAATCGCCGATGACACAGCGGCCATCCAGCAGGCGCTGGATGCGATCCGCAGCCACCAGCAGGCGTCCGTGCTGTATTTCCCCGCGGGGACTTACCGTTTGACTCGCCCCCTCAAAACTGTTCGCCAGGCCCACACGGATAATATGGTCTCCCTGGTCGGCGAGACTCCCGAGAAAACGGTTCTTTTGTGGGACGGGCCCGAAGGCGAGACGATGCTCCAATGGGACGCATGGTATTCAAAGATTTCGCGGATGACGTTCGATGGGCGCGGTCGGGCCGGCGTTTGTTTGTTTTACGGGCCTTCTTTCTCCACATATAACGAAACAAGCGACCTTATATTCCGCGATGCCCAAAATGGACTTGTATTTGGTGGCCCGCAAACCGCCGGCCAGGCCGAAAATGAAGTCCTCCGCTGCCGGTTTCTGCGATGTGAAACGGGTATTCAGGCAGTCAACTGGAATTCGATGGATATTTGGGTGTGGTACTGCTGGTTCGAAGATTGTGGGCGATCCATCCATAACGTGATGGGTAACTGGCATGCGTGGCACAATGTTTTTATTCGCTCTCGTGTATCGGACGTCAGTATCGCTAATCTCATGGTCTTTTCGGTAGTGAATAACGTAAGTGTAGGATCGCGTTGTTTTCTGGATTTTTCCAGTGGACACACCTGGGGGTCGCCTACCAGTATCACCGGCAACAGGATTGTCGATCCAACAGGTGACTGCGCCATGGTGTTGGACAACGCCGGACCGTATTTGGTGGTGGATAATCAATTTCGAATTCGGCCGAATACTCGCGCGATCAGAATGACCTGGGCTGACCAAACCTTGGTTGGAAACGCGTACACACAGGACGACGCCGTCGAGGAACGCGGACGCTTCCGGCGGATCGCCGAACGGGTTGTCTCGCCCGATCAGATTTCGGATGCTCTACCAGAACTTCCATCGGTCCCACCAAGGAAGACTCGCCGAATCATCGAAGTGCCGCCCAACGCCAGTGCGGAAGATATCCAAAAGGCCATTGATCAAGCGGTACAGATGGTCGGGGAACGGCCCGTGGTTCATATTCCCATGGGAGTTTATCAGATTGACCGCACCCTGGTTATTCCCCCTGGGGCCGACCTCCAGTTAGTCGGTGATGGTGCCAGTGAGGTTGCCACACGGTTGGTGTGGACTGGGTCGCCGGATGGTTGTCTTGTCCACATCGCGGGGCCCGGACAGGTGTCGCTGCAGGATCTTCACTTAAATGGTGGCCGGGCCTCAGCGCTGCTTGTAGAGTTGCCGGATGACGCCAATTCTCCCCTGCTGGCCGATCAGCTTAACGTGACCGGTTCATCGTCCATCCACGAGGACGATCTACCCGTGGCCCTGCGTGTGGAAGGGGTGGGCGAGGCCACAGTTCAGTTCCGCGCGTTCCAGGGCAGCGGTCAGGCGGGTCGGTGGGTTCAGGTGATTGGCAACAATCGGGAGCCACGTGTTCCGGTCGCCATTTTCACGGGTGCCACCGGGTCCGCAGTTGGACAGTACGAGGTCCGCAACGGAGGTGCGCTCGTTGTGCGAAGTATTTATCATGAGCGAAGTTCCGACGCCCTTTGTGGGCTCCATCTTTCCGAAAGCGGTAACCTCTCCATCGACGCCACCCGGTTTTCTTATGCGACGAGTCCAAGTGCACCGACCGTCCTGGCGGAAAATTTTCGCGGGCTGTGCACGCTGGCAACCTGTCTTTTCATGCCGGTTGCAACTGAAGACCCCTGTCGCATCGAGATCCGGGGCGACGGGAGCCACACGAGCGTGCTGGCATTGAATAATCAGTTTTGGGTGATCAAACCGCCGGCAACCAGCGAGACGATCTGGCTCAATCGCGCTCAGCCGCCGGCACATGGCGGCCTGGTGGGATGCAATATCAATACCAACAACAAAACAGTGGCTGCCAAAGGCTTCGAATTTCTCCGGAATTTGCCGGACCATCCCGATCCTGCCCGCTCACCCCGCGGCGCATCTCCCCTCCAGGACCGTGGCGCTGTGAGTGACGAAACGATTGTGCGGCACCTTCGGTTGCTCCGCGAAACGGTCCCCGTTTATCCGGAAAAGGTGAGCGAGGGCACAGAGATCGTCATTCGCCGGGTGATCGCCACCAGTCAGGGAAAGCTGACGGTATGGATCCGCGGCAAAAAATAAATACTGACTGGTAGTGTATTCAAAAATCGAATAACGTCCCCGGAGTATTTCTATGCCATGTATCCGTTTGTCACTTTTTGTTGTAGGCGAAAGTAAAATAATGCGATATTCTGTGAAAAACCATCATCGGCGGCGCGAGGGGATTGCCGGGGTAAGCTGCCGGGATTCTTGCAGGTCCCTGATCCACTGCTCGACGAGCGACACGGCACGTTCATCCGTTCGGTTGGTAGCCAGCGGTGGCATTTGACGGGGGCCCCGCAGCCGGAGACGGTGCCACAGTTCGCTGGCCTCAGGGTTGCCCGGTCGAACGATTTTGCTCCCCTGCGGTCCCACCTGACCCTGTCCAGGATTCACACCAATCAGTTGCGCCTTCTCCAGCGGTGTGTGATAGCGGAAGTCAGGACGGTTGACGATACCGTCCGGGACGTGGCACATGGCGCAGTTAGCATCAAGGTACGCCCGAACAAGCTCCTGACGCTGTCCGGCTTTGGCCGTTGAAGCCGTGAACCAGTCCGGATAAGCATCCCACGACTCCGGCGCACCTTGTGGTGGGTTGGCAAAAACACCCAGCGCTCGCCACAGGGCGATCTGGTTGGGGCGTTCCCGACCTTCTACGAGCGCTTCCATCTTCCCATGATCGGCTTCATTGGACGATGAAACGCTCTCGCTCGTCGCCTTTACCGAAGAATAGGAATATGAACCCGGAATAACTGGCCGATTGAGCTGCCGGGTGTTTAGGCCCAGCACAAATCCCGCGGCGGGAGTATGACAGGCCATGCAATCCGAGCGACTTGGGAAATACCATGAGAATGTTTCCCGGCCAGTTGGCGTTGCCGCGGAAACCTCCACTGTTTTTGCACCGTCTAAAAGCTCGGCATCTGTTTGAGCATCGTTCCAAACATAGGTGTATCCCTGCCAGCCCTCGGGACTGCGGACCAACAGGCGGGTTTCCAGACGCCGCCACTGCCGGGGGTCAGCCAGCTCTGCCGCTGAGATCTCTCGCGGTGAGCGACTGGCGGCGGTAGCACTGGCGGGAAGAAAGAATGTCTTCACCAGCACTGTGCCCTCGGGAAATTGCCAGTGACCTTTTTCACTAAAAGTAACGCTTTGACCTCGCGGCAGCGCAAGAAAGCGCTGTTTCATCGCGCCGTCGGACCACAGCGGTACGTTGACATCGTACGGCAGCAGCCCTTCGGAGGGTACCAAACCTGCTGGGTCGGTGAACAGTCCCGTCTCTGACAGCTTTTTGGGAAAGGCCGCGGCGATGGCCGAGAGGTTGCCCGACCGCTTTCGGAATCGATACACATAGCCGTCAAACGCCGTAAAGTACAATTCCCCTTCCGCGTCCTCACCGAAAGAGCTGATATTGAGGCCCGTCCGTGCGACCTTGCGGTTTTCGATGACTCGCTTGTTTTCATCCAGCCGAAGAATCCAGACATTTCCTGTAACATAGTCCCCGTAAAAATATGCGCCGTAAAACTCCGGAAGACGCTGCCCACGATAGACACGGCCACCTGTTACCGACATCCCCTCGTGGCGGAAATACTCCACAAGCGGATCGATGAGAACATCGCCGGTTTGAGGAGCGTTCGGCTCAAACGGGTGGAACCCCTCGCGGATTTTCCACCCGTAGTTACCGCCACGCACGATGAGGTCCACCTCTTCATACCGGTTCTGTCCCACATCACCGGCAAAGAGGTCGCCGGTGACCCGGTCAAAGGCCAGCCGCCACACATTGCGTAAACCATAAGCCCAAATCTCTCCCCGGGTGCCATCGGTTCGTCCGGCAAACGGGTTGTCTTTAGGGATGGCGTAAGCCAGGCCGGGGTCGCGTCGGTCCACATCGATGCGGAGGATTTTCCCCAGCAAGGTTTTCAAATCCTGGCCGGCGCCAAGCGGATCATTCGCCGAGCCCCCGTCGCCCATTCCGATATACAGATATCCATCCGGTCCGAATTCAATGCTGCCCCCATTGTGGTTGCCGAAAGGTTGCGGAATGTGCATGAGAACTTCTTCAGAGGAACGGTCCGCTCGATTGGGATCATCTCGCGAGACACGGAAGCGGGACACAATCGAGGCCCGAGGACGCGTCGAGTAATAAACGAAGAATTCTCCATTCTCTTTGAATCGTGGATGGAAGGCCAACCCGAGGAGGCCCTCCTCGTTGTGGTCACGCGAAACCACATCTCGGATATCCAGAAAGACGGTGGTGTGATCCACATCGGGCCGATTGGGAAAAACGTGAATCAGACCGGCCTGTTCCACAACGAACAGGCGACCGGACCCATCCCCGGCATATGTCACCTGTACAGGGCGATCAAAGCGCAGGCGGGGAAACGCGCGTTCGGGCTCCAGGGGCAATGGATCCGGCGAGCCCATCAACCGGCTTGTATCGATGCCCTTGAAAACCACAGGCTGGACAGGCAAAGGATTAACCTCTGTAGAATGCACCGAACTGGAAAGACAGCCTCCGATCACAAGAGTAAGATAGAAATATCGCCTTGAGGCAATAGAAATCATCTGTACTATCCTAGGGAAAACCGTGCGACTGATCATTCCAACCTCCACGCCTTGTCTCGGGAAAACGAAGCAACTATTACGCGACCGGCCGTCGGCTTGGAGATCACTCCAAAATGCAGTGAACCCCAGCGCCGAGTACCGTCATTGTACAGAGGTAGGTCAAGCAGCAATTGCGCGGAATGTTTAGTAACAAGAAGAAGGGGATGGGCAACTGCCGGAAATAAGTGAGGGAAATGGTTGACAGCGAAACCTGTGGCGAGTAAATTGTCATAACGAATGGCGGGTGTCGCACGGTCGGGGCTAGCGACTCATTGTACATGGTCGCTTCCGATTCGCAGCGGAGATCTGTCATTCTCTAATCTTTTGATCTTGGGTGCATTGATGGGGGATCTCTACAAAATGCATCGGGGGAATTCGTCAAATGTTCCAAGCCTACCTGAGTACTGTCCGAGGAAGTCCTCTTGACTGGGTCATTATGGCAGTAGGACTGCTGCTTATACTGCTCCATGTCTATGGCTTTTGGCAACGATGGAGGGCTCGCTCAACACATTTTGTACAACATCTCGATGACTTTCGAAATCTCTTACTTTCGCTGACTGAGCTTTTGCCGATGTTGGGGCTATTGGGGACTGTTTTGGGCCTTATGAGCACCTTCCAGAGCTTCCAAGTTGCAACGCAGGGTGATATGCCGGATGCATCCGTAGTGGTCAGCGCGTTCGCGCCAGCAATGAGCACCACGATTTCAGGGCTAATTATGGCAATCCTGAACCTTTTGTTGAATGTGGCTCTTGGCATTCTCGCTCCGGATGTGGAAGGGTAATCATGGGGGCAACCCGAGTTATTGCGCGATTTGTGTCCCTCCTGGACATTATGATGATCCTACTGGGATCCCTCATGATCATGTTGCTCCATGCGGATCTGCGCCGAACAAGGGATCGTGTGAACTCTGAAGATACCCGCAACGGCCCTGGGACACTTTGCCAGATGGCGGATTTGGGCTTCATCTATTTGTATGCCGGCTGGGAGGGTGAACAGAACGGACGGTGTTACTTGCTTACGCCCGACGGTAAGATTGGCAGAGAAGTGAGCACAAGCCGACCTGACGATTTACAGGAAATCATCAAAACACGCAGGCAAAAGAATCAAGTGGTTTTGCTTCTGTTTAGTAAGGATGGTTGGTATTCGGCATGGGACCAAAATAAACTCGATCAATTGGAGAAGATCTGGGAGGTTCCGGTTGTACCAGTGTACAACGCCCAGTTGTTGGAGAGGAAAAAGTGAAAAATATTCTCTTTTGCAGCACGTTGGCATTTGTCATAGGGGCTCTCTTGTCCGATATGCCGCCCTTTGACTGGCGGGCAGCTTTAATTGTTGGGGCAATCGTAGCTGTGACTGTTGCCGTTGTGATCGTCGTTGCTGTTCTGACCCCATTCATTGCTCTGCAGGCTGGGGCCACCCTGTTGGGAACCGCTGTTGCGATTGGTTCAATCGCATTAGTCACGGGAATCGTAGCGGCCGTAGCTGCCGGGCTATACTTTGGACATCAGGGGGATATTAAGCATCAGGAACAGGTCCAGCGCATTACGGGTGTAACCAACCAGCTTGACATTTATTTCCATCCCTCGCCAGACGATCCGAATCGGGCAGCAGACTTCCAGTGCACGCTCGTGATTTACGAAGAGGGAGATCTCGCCTCCCCAATGCCTGAGATTACCACGAAGAAGCTAGAAATCAAGGCAAAGGATGCTACGGATTTCTATGACCGGGTGAAAGAACAGATGCGAGTCTGGTTCACACGGCAGGTTTTAGCCGACTCTGACGGACGACCACGGCGCGTGACGGTGTATATGAGACCCTATCCGGGTGAAGGCGTTTTCGATCGCCTCAGGAGCCTCGCCGAAAACAATGGTATGCGAAAGTGCGTCGTCACCAGGGTGGACGGCCCTTGGATTTCGGCGGTAGAAGAGTAGAAAGCCTAGAAGAGTCACGTCAGTCATGCCGTTGGTTCTAGGAATTGTTGAGTTGTGGAGCTGGCTGGTCAGACCCGAGGTCGTTCCGCTCATTGGCGCTTTTTGCGTCGTGATCACAGCAGTTTTACTTAGACTCCTAGCCACCTCGGGGAAAAGTCGGATCAGCAGCCTAAGCCATGCACTTCTAGCCGCCACCATCTGGTTGGTATTAGTGGCATTAATCGGGTTTTTTGGTGCGTGGGGACGCGACAAGGGAGACGGCTCAGAGGGGAATGGAGGACATGGCTCACCGGCCACCATGGCGCGATCTTCTGATGAGCATATGCCTTCAAGTTCCAGCATATTAGTAGGTGATGCATCGGGTAAGACTGTTGTTCATGGAAATGTTGAGCCGTTGCATTTCAACGGGGCAAGTGTGATCATCACGTTTGTGCCCTCACCTGCAAATCCAATGCTCGCTCAAGAATTCGCTTGCGACTTGCTGTACCCGAAGGGTGAAGGACAGGCGGCAAAAGTCGAGATCAGGGCTCGGAACATGGACGAATTCGTCAGCCGGCTTGGTTGGGAGCTTCGCAAGGCCCTTGAATCCCAACCTTCAGTTCAGCCGACAATAAGGATTCAGCCGGTCCCCTTTCCTGGGCTCAATGTCGTGAAACGGGTGCGAGAGACTGTGCAGCGATGGGTGCCGAACGCGATCATCATATTGCATAGCAAGGAGGAGTCATGACTTCTCAATTTCGTAGCCACCGAGATCAAAAAACGATAAAAGTGGGAATTTACGGCAAGACATGGGCTGGCAAGACTCGCTTTCTCTATCAGCTGATTAACTACTGGGAGAAAACAGGGCGTATTATTCGTAAATCTCAAGGCTGCCAAAAGTTTTTGGACGCTGTTGCGAATTCTATTAAATCCTCCGGAGGCCCCGGCCGGACTACTGAAAAACAAGACATTACGGCTCTGGTACGGCATATAAAAAGGAAAGAGAGTGTAAAGTTTCACTTTCTTGACCTGGGAGGAGAATTTCTGGCGAAAGACCTGGATGGTCTGGCATCACACGCCGGCGACAATGATAAGAATCATATCCAAAGACAGGTCCGGGAGTGTAATGCTTATATTTTCTTCTTTGATCCCTCCAGCTCCGAGGTGCCCGCTGATATCGACGAGCACTATCGGAATGAGTTGCGACGGGCGGAGAAGTTCATCGAGTACGTGGTCCACACACGCGAAAACGAGGTTCTTCCTGTTGTCTTTGTCCTTACCCATTTGGATGTGTGGGAAAACAATGAGGATATACGCAAGAGAGTGGACGAGTGGTGTTCAAAAGTCCACGACGAGTTGTCCCGAGCGTATGCTCAAAAGCTAAAAAACCTTCATCCTAAAAGCGTGGTTAGCCGGGACCGGATTTTCTTTTTTGTTTCGTCAATTGGCACGACTCAAGAGGACGACAAGCGGCTTGATCATGTTGCCATGGAGTTGGTCGATTTGGTTGCCGATTCAGAGAGGAATCTGCAACAGTTAAGGCCAAGTTGGAGCAAAGTGCGAGTTGTTCTAGTAGTGCTTGTTGCCTTTGTTCTCGTCTTGGTCGTGGCTGTAAGTCTTCAACCAGGAACGTCTCCGCCTGTTGGCAGCCCCTCGCCAACCCAGATCGCGAGGCCTCCAAAAATGGATATACGTAGCAAGCTGGATGAAGTCGAAATGCTGTTGACAGGTTGGCAGCAGCAGGCAATGCGGATACCGACAACAGATGAGGCAAAGAAGGTCAACGATTTTCTTCGTGTGGTGCAAGGATGGATGACGACCAACCCGCCTGACAAACAATCAGTTACCGAGGAGACTCAACAACGTTTGAAAGAGTCGCTCAAATCGATTGCCAAAGTTGTGAGTAAGGTCCGTGAACGTATGGTTGAAAAGGCTGGAGATGCGACCATTCCCCTCGACGAAGGAGTTTCCCTTCTGGAAACATTTTTAGAGAATCTGCCTGACTTAACACCCTTCTCTGAGGAGTTAGCCCAGTGCCAAAAGGGTTACTGGCAGTGCAAGAGGCTCCAGGTGGCAGATCGGATCGCCAGGATCATGAAGCGGCGTGACGAGTTGAAGTCGCCGTGCATGGATGCATTGAGCGAAGTAAAGGCTGAGCTGGAAACAGCGAAGCAGGAGGTAAAAAACTCCTTGGTATACGGTGCTCAGGATCGTCAAAGTCTACTCGAGGCTATCGACGCAAGCGTGACCTTCTGCGAGGATCGAATTAACAACGAAAGCTACCAAGCAAAGTTTCGCGTCGTTTCGGCGAAAGCGATTTCAGATAAAAGAACTGGCTTGGTTTGGCATACCCTGAGGCTTTTATCGGGCAAGACGCATACAGGCTATTTTGGCCTTGAACCAGTGCGCGAATCTGAGCGGACGGTGTCCTACAAGACGGCCAAGGATTCTTACGAGATAGCTTTGGGACTTGACAGGCGGGTTATCTGCGAAATATCGGCCTACGATAACGAGAAGAAACAGTGGCAGAAGCCTCAGGAGTTTGAGCTCACGTCTGACCCAGGGCCGCTTGCGGCACTGGGAATGCCGCTGGTGAACCGGGACCGGGTAACAAAAGCAATTCGCCATCAGGACTTCGAATTGACGATCGAGTTTTTCGAGTTCTCCCCGGTTCCCGAGCTGATTTGGGAAGCTGTTGGTAGGGCCAGTGTGAATTCAGAGAGTGGAGCTCCATGAGTTCAATGCCGAAAAAGAAGGTCGCTTACCAGGATTTCCTGAAAAAAGGCGACTATTTCGTTATTGAGCGCGAGCCAGGAACGGGCTTCCATGTTAAGTTATCCGGTGGTCCTAACGCGCAAGACGAAGAACGGCAGCGGCGTGCCCTCAAGTTGTTGGAAGAACTCCCGCAGCCAGACTTGGCGAGCGACAAGGAAAAGATCTGGTGGGTAGAACCAACCGACCGAATAGGCGAATTTGCCCTCGTATGGATGGAAGTCCATGCCAATGGTGAACGACGATATCGAGAGTTTTGGTTCACGGTGAGGCAGGACATATTAACGCGGGCCTGGACAACATTCTGTACCGCGTTTTGGTCACGAAATTTTTTTACGGGCTTCGGTATTGGAGTTTTGCTGGTGCTGGCGATTGGAGCTTCGGCGTTCTGGTTTGGCATGGAGCGAGGCTGGATTGCAATAAAGCTAGCACAAGCAGAAAAGGAGGTCCCGGTCGTCCCCGATAGACTGGCGAGTGCAACCACCGAACCTACTTCGCCTGCGCGGGCTGAGAGGGATGCCCGCCAGGATGGACTCTTGCAAAAATTGATTCGGAGTCGGGAGGAACGCGATAAGCTCAAGAAATACTTATCGCAGCCCGATTTCGGTGCCAACGCTGACGTAGTGAAGAAGGAGAGATGTATCAAATTAATTGCTGACCTTGATAGAAGTCCTCCACCGCAGGAGTCCCTACAGTTGGACACGATAGAGGTTAGGCATCTATTAGAGCTTCTTCAGGAACTGGATCGATTCGAAAAAAGCGATGACGTAACGAAAAGTAGCGAGGGACTTGAACGATGAAAAATGATCAAGATTGCTTAGTGAAGAGGTTCGACATGTCTATGTTCTCTAGAAGCATTTTCATGATCGTAGTTTCGATTTTGGCTTTGGTTGTGACGGGCTGCTTTTCGAGCAGTAAAGAAGGCAAACCGTCGTCACAAGCCGAAGTAAAGCAACCGTCCGTCGTGCAGCCTGAGCTGGAAACAGTTCCTCCAGAGCCACTCGGCCCGGATAATAAAGAATTGCAGTGAGGCAAATTCGACCGGCTGAAATAAATCCCCACGCGAGATGAGAAGACCATTAGTGGTATCCGCGCCGGTGACCTCTCTGTCAAAAAACTTCGCCGGTGATCGCGGGAAGACTGGCTCTGCGGTTCACAGCGGGGAGGTCAAACAAGGTACCGCATGCGGACTCGTAAATGTCAAGATGCAAATGCGCTAATCACAACATTTAAAAGTGTAGCATGGATGGATAAAAACGGACGAAAAAGCAACGGAAAAGGTGTTGACTAATGGGATAATCGGCGCGCGTATAGAAGTTAAACGAAGCACGCCGCGATTTGAAGTTCCTATCACTTTCCGAGGCCATCCAAGATATACAGAAACCCTCGGGGGCAGCCGACAATCGTGGCCCACAATCCTGCACTCGTTTACCATCTGCCCCGCTGGTTGAGCCTGCCTGGGGAGTAGCTCATAATGTGTCTCGCGAGGATTGTGTTGCGCGTGGGGGGCAGAGAGAAGGCGCTCCGGGTGTCCGACGTGCAACTTCTGGTTTGGATGCCGTTCAGTCCGATCGCGCCAGTGGGAAGTCGTCCAGGTTTTTCGGAGCAAGGAACCATCATGAAAAGACTGCGCTGGTGCCTCTTTTGGAGTGTCGTTTTCTCAGTTTTCGCGACAGTGCTTGCACAGTCGCAAACGCTTGAAGAAGGTTGGGAGTCGCCGCCGCGCGAAGCCCGTCTGCGGGCTTACTGGTGGTGGCTCAACGGATGTGTCACCCGCGAGGCAATCACGCGCGATCTGGAGGAGATGAAGGCCAAGGGTTTCGGTGGGGCGCTCGTTTGCGATGCGGATGGCTCGAGTCAGGACGGCAACGAGCGAGCCCCCCACGGTCCCGACTTTTTCTCGCCCGAGTGGCGAGAATTATTCAGGCACACCTTACGGGAAGCCGATCGGCTGGGGCTGGAAATAAGCCTCAATATTCAGAGTGGCTGGAACCTTGGCGGACCCGTGGTGCCTGCCGAGGACACAGCCAAAAAACTCGTCTGGTCGGAGTTGCGTGTTTCCGGACCCGCAATTTTCCGGCAAAAACTGCCACAGCCGGCTTCGCGGGATGGCTACTATCGCGACGCCATCGTCGTTGCCTACCCTGTGAAACCCCCAGCCAACAATACGATCGACGTGCGGATCTCGGCGTCGTCGGCCCAGCCAAGCCATCCGGTGGAAGATCTTGTCGATGATAACCCTGAGACGTTTTGGGTTTCTGCGGGTAACCAGCCTGGAAAGGGGCCGTCACCGGATCACCCGGAATGGATTGAATTCAGATTCACCAGTCCGGTGAAGATCGAGAGGTTGCTTCTCCGACCGCGGCCGATGTATGGGCCCCATGTGTGTCGGCTGGATGTATCGCGAGATGGCCGTGAGTTTCGGCCTGTGGGCGAATTTACGCTCGAGAATCCGCGGGAGGATTTCACATGGTCCACTGAGCCGGTGGAGGGACTGGTTTTTCGGCTCGTCATTCTGGGGGCGTATGATCGGGGATCCCTCGAGAAACCACGCAATGTGCAGATTTGTGAACTGCGGCTTTCGGGTGCAGGGCAGCAATGGCCGCAACAGTCAACCCGTCGCCCCATTCGCAATTGGGCCGAGAAGGCCGGTTACAGACCACTCCATTTTTCCGCCCCGGATACCACACCACTTTTGGAGGAAGACGAGCCCATTCCGGGCGAAGAAGATACAACCCCGGACCAGGTCATCGACCTGACGGACAAGCTGGCCGAGGACGGCACCCTGACCTGGCAGGTTCCGGAGGGCACGTGGGAGATCCTGCGTTTTGGGTATACCATTGCCGATCGCGCCTATGTGTCCACGTGCAGTCAGGGCTGGGAAGGCTACGCTCTGGATGTGCTGGATGCCGGGGCTTTTCAACGTTACTGGGATCGAGTGGTGGAGGTCCTGCTGGCCGACGCAGGGCCGTATAAAGGCAAAACGCTGAAGTATCTCCACACCGATAGCTGGGAGATTGAACCGTTCAACTGGACTCCCACCCTGCCAGAGGAGTTTCAGCGACGACGCGGATATGCCATCACGCCCTGGATGCCTGTCCTGGCAGGCCGGATTGTCGGGGACCGCCGAGCCAGTCATCGTTTTCTCTATGATTTTCGCCGAACACTGGGTGATCTGGTGATTGACCATCATTATCGGCCGTTCCGCGACAACGCCCATAAGCACGGTCTCGAAATCCATCCCGAATCCGGCGGTCCTCACGCCGTACCAATCGATGCCCAGCAATGTTTGGGGTTCAACGACGTGCCGATGTCCGAGTTCTGGGCATGGTCATGGCGTCACCGAATTGGCGATGCCAACCGTTTCTTCGTCAAACAACCGGCCTCGGCGGCGCATACGTACGGACGGCGTCTTGTGGCGGCTGAAGGATTTACGACCATCGGGCCCCACTGGCAGGAGACGCTCTGGGACAATCTCAAACCATCTTTTGACAAGGCCTGTTGCGAAGGATTCAACCTGCTCTTCTGGCATGCGTTTGTTTGCTCACCCCAGGAATACGGCTTGCCGGGACTCCAGTATTTCGCCGGGACACACCTCAATCCAAACGTCACTTGGTGGGCAAAGTCCAAGCCCTTCTTCGATTACATCAATCGCTGCCAGTTCATGCTTCAGCAGGGGCTGTTTGTGGCGGACGTTTGTTACTATTACGGCGATCATGTGCCCAACTTTGCTCAGCACAAGCGATCGGATCCCGCTAAGGTCTTGCCCGGCTATGATTACGATGTGATCACGGCCGAAGCCTTGCTGACACGGGCGAGGGTGGAGGCAGGTCGTATCGTCCTTCCTGATGGGATGAGCTATCGGCTGCTGGTTTTACCCTCGCACGGCGTGATTTCTCTCCCCGTACTTCGCAAAGTGGCGGAATTGGCGCAGGCCGGTGCTGTGATCGTGGGACCCAGGCCGAAAGAATGTCCGAGTCTCAGCGATGATGAATCGGAGCACCGGCGGCTGGTGGCCGAACTCTGGGATAAAGGAAAAGTCATTTCCGACCGGACGGCACGCGAGGTTCTTCAGACCCTCGGCATACCCCCAGACTGTGAGTTTGTGGGGGGAGATCCGGAAACGGATCTGGACTACATTCACCGCCGGGCCGGGGACGTGGACATCTATTTCGTGGCGAACCGCAACCCGCGTCCGGAGCAGGTTACCGCTGTATTCCGGGTAAGCGGAAAGGCCCCTGAACTGTGGAACCCGGTGACCGGCGAGCGGAAATTCGCGCGCGTATACACACAGCAAGACGGCCGCACCTCCGTTCCTCTGGATTTTGCGCCTTGTGGTTCTTGGTTTGTCGTCTTTCGTGAGCCGGCCTCGCGGCACCCGGCGGAAAAAGGTCCGGCCTTTGCGCGGTGGAATGCACTGGCCGAGATCACCGGCCCGTGGCGGGTGACCTTCGATCAGAAATGGGGAGGACCGGGCACGGTTACTTTTGAAAAGCTCGACGGTTGGACGGAGCACTCGGAGCCGGGCATCCGTTACTACTCGGGCACGGCGATTTACGAGAACGAGTTCGAGGTGGCGGAACCCTGGATGGCCACGGACGCCGGTCAGCTTTGGCTGGATCTGGGATCGGTCCGCGAACTCGCGGAGGTTTTCGTCAATGATTGCTCCTGTGGGATCGTGTGGGCACCGCCTTTCCGCGTGGAAATCAGTGGGGCTGTCCGACCGGGAAAAAATCGCTTGCGCATCGAGGTGGTGAACTTCTGGCCGAACCGGATTATTGGAGATGCTTCCCTGCCCGAGGAAAAACGCCTGACACGGACCAACATCCGCAAATTAACGGCGGACACCAAGTTGATGCCCTCGGGGCTTTTCGGTCCGGTGCAAATCGGACGGTTGCAGTAGCCGTGCGGCTTGAAGGCAATCCCCACATACCGATACAAATTCCCATCACCACCAGCGAAGCCGATCGGGTCCTCGCTCAGCCAGCGGCCGACGTGGGCATCGTACCAGCGGTTGAGGTTGTTCTGAAGTTGGGTGTCACTATCGAACGGTCTACCCGTGAATACAAAGAGACTATTGCTGACTAACAACGGACAGTTATTAAAGAAGAAAATATTCCCTGTTGCCGGATTAGAGCCTATCCGAAAACCGAAGTGCGTCCGGGGAATCACGCCGATGTTGACTTTTTCGGATAGGTTCTTATTCTCCGACGTCACCTTGTCGAAGGCGTCGTAGATGAGGTGGTTGACCACGATCGTCGCCCCTTGCCTCCGCCCAATCGGGGTTGTCCAGCCTTGCGACCACACTGAAAACCGTCTGCGGGTCGAAGATCGCAATGTCCGGCACGGTATTCAACGTGGTCGGTCAGAGTTGATCGAACATGCCCCAACGATTCCCTCAGCGGTTCTATCATCAAGGAGGTCATCTCCCCCATATCCACGGTTGACGTACCTTCCTGTAGCTTATGTCGAATGAGGGATTAGTCCACATGTAACCGGTGTGTTATGCGGTGGTCACCAAGTTGTCCATGATGACATCTAAGTAATAACCTGGATACTCATCCTCAATATCCATTATGATCTGGCGGACAGCGCGAGTCTTCGGAATTCGAGACGCATCCCAGCTAATCACCACGGGCGAGTGAAACTTTTCCCCTTTTACGGTGCAATACACCATTTCCACAAGTGGCTTCCTTTCGCTATCCCACAGGATGACACTTTGCCCATTGCGCAGATGCTTTCGAAGAAGTGTAAGCGCAATAGCCATCCTACATTCCTCTTGGAATTCGTGAACCAATCGATTCAATGCATAACTTTCGAATAGGTTTAAAGGACGCGCCTGAATCTCCAGAACGAGGCTCGTTCCTGTGCTGAGTAGATGCCAACGAGTTAATTGTGCGTCGACGCGCGCACCGGTTCTGCCTGATCGCGATACGATGTCTTGACGAAACGCCGCACTACCCAGCGTCTCTAACAGTTCTTCTTGTTCTTCCTGCGTAAGGGCGGGCGCCGGAAACGGGGCTATATCGTAAGCAGTGTTCACGGCCCGTGGGTAAAAAGCTACGACCCCAATGACAACACCCCCTACAGGTGCTGCAATGATTACGCCCAGTAAGACGCGCTTGACTGCCGTATTGCTCATTCACACCTCACTTCTTCGAAACACAAACATTCCCAACTGCCCCAGCTCTTTGGCATCTATTGAAGAGTGCCGAATAAGCGAGTTGTTGACACACACTACTCGGATAGTTCTTCTGCGGCCATCCAAAAAACCGGCATGTCTAACTCCACGGTCCTAAATTCAGCTATCCGCTTAAGCTGTTTACGCCCGAAATCGGTGACCTCAGTCCCTCGCAAATCGAGGGATTGTAAGTTTCTCAGGCTAGTAAGCTGCGGAATTCCGTTGTCAGATATACGCGTAGCGCTCAAATCTAACTTCTGAAGGGTTGCGAGTTTGCTTAACCAATGCAAGCCCTCATCCGTTATGCCTGTGCCGGATAAATTTAAAAATTCCAGATCTTTCAAATTCGCTATATATCGCAAGCCTTGGTTACTAATGCCAGTATTTCCGAGTCCCAACGCGCGAAGCCGCTCAAGGCGAGCGATATGCCGCAAGTCCGCATCACGCACGGGCGTGTCGTCCAAAAAAAGAGCCTGCAAGCTCTGAAACCTACTAAGTTCGGATTTGTTCAGATCGTCCAGCGGATTCCCTGAGAGATCAAGCGATTCCAAAGCCGGTAACGTCACCAAGTGTGCTAACCCGGGGCCGTGAACGCCGCAATTCCGCATGGAAAGAACACGGAGCCCGTGCAATTCTTTCAAATGTGCAAGAGATTCATCAGTAATGGCTGGAAAACCACTGAGATCGAGTACCTGCAGATTACATAAAGCAGAGACGTACGCCAGAAAGTCACCGGTCAACTCCCCTTTCCCCGTTATACATAGGGATTCCAGATCTGGAAGTTTTGTGACAATCGCCAGTCCTTCATCGCTAACTGTGGGCTTATCGTCTCGCAAGGTTCGTAGAACATCAGGGCCGATGTCGATGAGCAAAGCACGGATGTGTGACCGGCCCTCCACCGCCTTCGCGATGTCCTCATCGGAATAGGCATTGACAAGAAGCCAATGTGCGGACTTACCTCTTTCCGGAATCGCCAGCGGTATCGTGCCAGTCCGTTCATACTCGCCGTCGTCACATCGCAAGCAGCCGCAACCCATGCAAGCGATGAATCCGACAGAGAGTGTAATCCCTAAAAATCCCTTTCCAGTCCGTGTGCACATGGGATCGCAATTCTCTTCCTTCAAATCTTCCTGAACTTCAGATGTCAACGACTAAACGGCAAAAAACGGCCATCCTACCACGAGCCTAGGTTTTCTCGCAACACGGTCCACATTCGCCGTAGAATTCTTTTTGATAAACAGCTAGAAATAACACCGTACCCAAAGACCACTGATCGTGTTCCTTGCGTGGATCAGTCACAATCACGGCAGTCCAATCCCCAAATAACCCAAAGAATCGACGGCTCAGCTTTACGAAAATCCGGAGCTCGCCCTCAAATTGTTGTGCAACCCGGATACGTTGACCAGGCCCAGGTATCGTGCCGGCCGGACATCGTTTATCGATGTGGAAAATAATTTTTCCGTCGTTTTTTGCCCATTCTCGGGTTGCATCCTCGACGAGCTTCTGTATTCTCTCCTTCGAGAGGCCAGAGGAGCCCTTCGCCGGAAGAACCACACTTATCGTTCTTATGGGCTGGATCACTCGGTATGTCAGCGTACCTCGATACCATAGCGTTAACCCTTCCGGGTCAACGGCTGTTAAGCTTCTATTCCCCACATACCGATACAAATTCCCGTCCCCACCAGCGAAGCCGATGGGATCCGCGCTCAGCCAGCGGCCAACCCGGGCATCGTACCAGCGGTTGAGGTTGTTTTGAAGTTGCGTGTCACTATCAAATGGTCTACCCGTGAATAAGAAGAGACTATCGATCGTC
>Ga0181858_1000414_pt1 | contig 20220 bp, 21 predicted proteins | sample NewIslPassag4_SG_FD_130749 | JGI IMG/M metagenome (GOLD analysis project Ga0181858, IMG submission 130749) | Feedstock adapted compost microbial communities from Newby Island compost facility, Milpitas, CA, USA - Passage 4_SG | ecosystem: Engineered > Solid waste > Feedstock > Composting ...
AATGTGATCCGAAGACTACGGCCGATGCTTTCAACGGCGCGGGCGTGCCAGCATGCGTGGACCCGGCGATGACGCCAATGAAAGCCACCGGCAACTACATCAGTCGTCGGAGTGCATCGTCACACGCTGGTCTTGCTGACGGACCGCTTCTCGTCATCGATGCCATGAAGCTCCCGAAAGAGGGGCGGAATTCGCTGTTGCGGGATGTCTTTGTTGAGAATCCCGTCAAACTGGCCAAAATGTCGTCGGGGCATCGCGATTTGGCCCAGTCGCTGCAGCCCAAATTTGCTCCGCTCGAGAGGTACTACCGAGCCGCAGCCGAAGGCGGGTTTCGCCGGATTGAGGCATTTTTCCTTGGAAATGCTTTCCGGTGGGCGATCCCCGACAACTACTCGCCAACCTCTTATCTCATCAACACGCTGCTTCCGCCGGACAACAAGACCCGGACTATGGATTATGTCGTGACGATCATGTTCGACGGATAGCCGGTCTGATTGGGGGGCTCTGCCGCGCGGGTATGGGTACATTGAAATTGTCAGCGGAAACACGCCCAGCGATTTGCGAGAGATCGTACTGAAGGTGAAGAGGAGGCTATTGGCCGTCCAAATCTCAGATGGCGGCCGAGAACTTCGACTACCGTTGTGGATGGCAACTGAATTTACGTTGAGTGGCCTACAGAGGTATCGAGGTTAGCTACGGCCGACTTGCGGCTGAGGTGGATGACCAAGCCAGCGACAGTGGCTTGAAGGCGCGCGCCGCTCGGTACGCCAGATATGCGCCAGATCGCCTTTAGGCTCACAACTCGGTTGGGAAATGGCGCACCGGGCAGGACGGCACGCCAAAAGTCTCTAACGCACGGAAAGTGCTGATAAATCTACCTCAGAGAGCTTGAAATAGGTACGATTGATTGGTACGAATTCGCCCCCAAGCGACGATGCAGGGCAAGGGGGGAAGATGAACCGAGCGCGTCGTAACCTGAGGCTGAGAGGTCGGAAGTGGCAGTTCTATCGAGAGGTTCCGGCTGACCTTCGCGAGACCCTCGGGAAACGATTCATCATTGTCACTCTAGGAACGTCTGATTTCGCCAAGGCACAGCAGGCCCGCGACAAGCTCCTGCAGTCCACCACAGACCTCTTCAGGACAACCCGGAAGAAGCTCAAGGATGGAGCTGAAGCCGACTTGCGGGCTTTGGAGGAAGAAGCCCTGAGGATGCGCGAGGCAATCGAGAACGACCAGGATGACGACAGCGTTCTTGAGCTTGTAGCTTCCGACAGAGCCGAACAGATCGAGAAGCAGTACGGACTTGAGCAAGCGCGAGCTTGGTATCTAGTCGCGACTGGCCGACAGACGCCGATTACAGACGCTCTGATCGACAGGTTTATTAGTGAAACGAATGTGGTGGCATCCACGGCAGCAGCGCGTCGGATCGCCATTCAACGCTTTAGAGACTTCCTGCAGCCCGCCCCGAATATCGAACGAGTAGACAGAAGGTTAGCGGGTCAGTACGCCAGCCATCTCGTTACTACACTGAAGCTGCTCCCCCGCACTCATAATGCGCACATCTCACACCTGAGCAGCTTTTGGAAATGGCTCATCAAGCGTGGGTTGGCTCAAGAGAACCCGTGGGCAGGCCAGCAACTCTCAGTCAAAGGCAAGCGTGGGTCAGTCGAGCAGAAGGGATCGCCTTGGACGCTCAAAGAAGTGAGAGTGCTGATCCAGAGGGCTCCTGACGCTCTTTTGAGGGACTGCATCAAGATCGCTGCCCTGTCTGGTTTGCGTGTTTCGGAGCTGTTTGAGCTGCGTGTTCGGGATGTGCGTGACGGTCTGTTCCATGTGAACGAGGGTAAGACGCAAGCAAGCATTCGCGCCGTTCCCATCCATTCCGAGCTGAAGGAGATTATTGAGCGCAGGACCACTGGCAAGAAACCCGACGACTATCTCATTGAGGAGATCAGGAGGGATACGAGGGGCGCTCTCCGGCGATCTGCCGTGTTTGTGAAGCGCTTCGGTCGGTACAGGGACAGGGTTTTCCCTGAGTATCGCCAGAACGGCCATAGGCAGGCTGCAAAGGTGTTTCACGACCTAAGGGCGCACTTCATAGACGAGAGGCTCAAGCGAGGCATCCCGATAGAAGTCGTTCGGGATTGTGTAGGGCATGAGCAGGAAGGCGTGACGATGCGCCATTACGCGACACGCTCCAGTCTCGAACAGCTTCGAGAGTGTGTGGAAGCTGTGAGCCTTAAGCCTGTTAATACCCAAACAGCAGAGAAGGCCGCTCAAACAAGCGGGGAGCACACCGGCTCGACGCAGGCATCATTGTAACGGGTCTGGCTAGGAGTGCAGAGCGCAGGGTGCCGGTGGGTCACCAGCACCCGAGAGCATCAATGGCAGTGAACAACGCCTGTGGAGTGGTCCATATGGCAGCACTGGCCTGGAGGCGAACTCTTCCTGCATCCACCACCGTGAGCCAGGGCACCCGAAACGAACGTAGCAACAATAATCATCGATGCCAAAACAGTTTTCATAGCAATACTCCCCCAACAAGTGACGGCTAGTGAACCGTCGCGGGGAGTATGAATATCTTTAGACGGAACATCAACCGTCGAATGGCCAAGCAGTCTGCTCAGGTGAAGCTAGACTTAAGAGACAGTCACCAAGGCGAATGAGTTTTGGGGCAAATTTTCGTGCGCCCGCCTCGATGGGAAACGAATGCGAATTCCCCCCGGTGGGGGCCACGATTCCTGCTAGCAGCCTTACGGAGCCGTTCAGACCCCGTTTGTGCTTTCCCAGAGAGGGCTTCCTCGGTCGGTCCAAACGGGGTCTGTACGGGCTCCTGAACGGCCTCCAGAGCTAGCCCGCTGGTAAGCAAACCTCGTAGAACTCCTCAGGGCTAGCAGCTCCTGAATCGAGATAGGCTCTCGCGTCCTCTCTCATGGATTCATCAGGATCAGGGAGCAGCTCGTAGGCTTCTGGATGAGCCTTGCGGAAGTATTCGGTGACCGCGGACAAAGCTTGCTCAAACGTCATTCCATCTCGCTCCTACGACTGACTGACTGACGGTCTGCTCAGATATGAGCCGAGGGGAGGAGTTCAAGGGCGCATTCAGCCGCGCATTGTCACACGAATTGTCACAACGTCAGCCTTGCTGTTTCTGAAATACCGATAACTCCTACTTTTTCGATGCCAATGCACAGGACTGCTAGTTTCTTGTGCTCAATTTTGTCCACCACTGTGACCGAAGTTTTTTCGACTGTACCCCATCAAGCTGGTGCCCAAAAGTAGACTTTCAGACTCCATCAATCGCTCATCCGCAAATCCAAGATTGACGCGGTGTCAAAAAGTGTGTCATAGGTATGTGTCATATTCTTTTTAACTTTATGACACTGGAATGCAGGAGCACGGATGAAGGTCGGATACATCAGGGTCTCGACTGTCGAGCAAAACCTCGCTGCTCAAAAGGACGCCATGAAGCGAGCGGGCGTCGAGAAGGTATTTCAAGAGAAGCGCTCGGGAACGGATGACAATAGACCAGTGCTCAAGCAGTGCTTGGACTTTCTGCGAGAGGGGGATGAGCTAGTAGTCACCCGAGCAGATCGTCTCGCTCGCTCAACTAGACACCTTCTCAATGTCCTGCACGATCTGAACGAGAAGGGAGTGAAGGTCACGTTCCTAGAGCAGCCTGAACTTAACAGCGGCACTCCTCAAGCCAAGTTGATGCTGGGCATTCTGGCGTCTGTAGCTGCCTTTGAGAATGACTTGAGGGCTGCTCGCCAGAGAGAGGGGATCAAGGCAGCGATGGAGCGGGGCGTGAAGTTTGGCAGGGAACCCAAGCTCACTGACGAGATGATTGCCGAGATCAAGTCAATGAGGGCCGAAGGGAGAAGCATAAGGGAGGTTATGGAGGCTACAGGGCTTAGCAAGAGCAGCGTTATGAGGGCTCAGAGGAGTCCAGAGCCGCAAAGAGCAGCTTGAGGGCTGGTCAGGCGGACAGGATAATAGAAGGGGGCGCTGGGCGATGCTTGGCGCCACTTTTCTTGTAGCCAGAAGGCTCAGCTTGATAGGAGGTATCGGACAGAGGAGACGCCAATTAGGTACTACTTTAGGAGGCTCAAATTACCCACCAATTTAGGAGGCATCGGCTTCCTCTTGAGGGGAGCCGTCGGACAAATACGGACCACTATAGGAGGCGAACCCGATTGGCTTCCCCAATTACCTGCCACTTTAGGAGACGGAGGAGATCACGAATCATAAGGTAAGCTGAAAGCATCTCTGTCACGGCCACAGGTGCTGAAGTTGAACGTGCGTATGGAGCGAAAGCATCTCAGCCCGGAAAGCCTGGAAGGATCACGCTGGAGCGTAACGAGCAGGGGCGGTGAGACTGACTAGTCATCCTTCTCGTTAGTTCTGCGCTTATGTCAGGCGTTAGATGTTTTTCCCCCTAAGACTTCTCGAAGATCTCCTTTAGCCCAGCCAACAATCACCCCTCCAGACTCTCCTGCAACCATCCAAAAGGAGTGGATTATCTCTGTAGCTTATAAGGTAATTCGCTCCTTTTTTCGCTCATTTCAGCCACCAGCAAGGAGGAGAGACCAGCAACATAAAAGGAGAAAGATTGCACAACCATGACACTTTATAAAGAATATGAGCGACTGATCAGCCAGCATGTGTTCAGGCGCTCCTTTGACCCGATTACACGATGTCCTGACGGTGACGAGCTGGTTGCCCTTTACGTCAACCAAAGACCACGCAGGAACCCTTCACTCATCTATCTGATCCGCCCTGAGACGTTGTTGGACTGGCTCTGCCGACACAACGGCAGCCCGAACCTCTGGCTCAATCCGGACAATGGCCCAATGGACGTCTATGTGTACCGTGGCAAGCGACGTTCGCTGTTGTTCTGCAAGTACCTCTTGGATTGCCCTGCAGGGAAGATCGCGAAGCCTTTGGCCTTCAAGGAAGCGAAGCCGGACTACATAAAGACGCGGGTACAGCTCGGAAAGAAACGACAAACACAGCTCTATAACGAGCGTTCGGATCGCATCAGGGCATCGCTCAGAGACTTAAGACCCGAGAAGTGGGAACTCACCGTCTCGAGGGGACCTTCTCGACAGTCCATAGCAGATCAGTTGCGAGAGTACCGATCTGTACGAGAACCGGCAACGTTGAGAGCGTTGGCAGATGCTCTGGTGCCCACACACAAGATAGAGGATGAAAGGGCGTGGCGTGCCTATTGTTGATCTGCCAGTAAGTACGCCCCTCATCGGCTCCACCGAAAAGGAGTGGATTATCTCTGAAGCTTATAAGGAAATCCGCTCCTTTTTCTCTCACCAACCCATGACAGGCACTCTCGATAAGTCCTGTCCTCGCTGAAAGGAACTCATGCAAGGCATAACTCTAACTGATACCACTCATTCATTCCACCGCAGACGTTTGCATCTTAAGTCCGTTCCCTCTCGCGTTCGAGAGGCAGTCGAGCAAACATTCAAGACCAACAATCACAATCCCTCCGACGCTCAATGGGCTGCCCTCAACGATCTCATCAATTGCCTCGATAGGATCGTTCACGGGACCGCTGAGCAAAAGGTCTACTTGTCCTCGCTCGATCCTGGGATCGGTAAGACAACTGTGTTGATCAAGTACATCGACACTCTGCTAGCTCAGCAGCACGAGCCCTACCGTGACTGTGGTGTACTGATTGCTATGAACACCAAGGAGGAGATCGAGCGCTTTGTCTCTGAGGCGGCAATCCCTCGTGACATGCTCGCAGTCTGGACCGACGAGAAACGATACAATGAGCTAGGACGCTCTGATCACGAGAACGCGCAAGTCCTCATCACCACGCACAAGCGAATGGAGATGGAGCTAGACGGCCAAGAGTTCTGGTCGGCTAGTCGTCTGTACTACAAAGACGATGTTAGACGCCTGCGAGTTTGGGATGAGGCTTGGCTGCCGGGGCACCCGATCAGCCTGAGCGTCGACGATGTGCTCTACATCGCTCGCCAGCTTAGCTCAGTGTCTCGGGGGCTCCGTGATGAAGTGGTCGATACCTTTATGCAGGTGGACAAGCTACCTGATGGCGCCACTCTCGTTCTGCCCGACTACATCGAGAAGCATAACATTGACCTCAATCGGCTCATGGAGGCCGCATTAGGCAATGCACCGACCAACACGAATGCTGCAAGGTTGAGTGAGGAGCAAGCCAATATCCTCACTGACCTCTACCTGGTCTCAGGTCGGCTCGTGAAAGTCCGGAAGGATGGCAGGAGCGGGAATACGGCAATCGACTTTCATGACACCATGCCGTCTGATCTCGCTCCGATCGTTGTGCTCGATGCGTCTGGCCGGAAAGGCGTCAGGGTGCTCTACGAAGACCTAGAGCACAGCCGAGGTATCCTGAATCGGCTCAAGTCTGCCCCCAAGTCCTACCGAAACCTGAAACTCCACGTCTGGCAGCGCGGAGGTGGTAAGGAGGCATGGAGGGAGAACAGCGAGGAGCTGATCGAAGGCCTCGTTAATACGATCCTTGAGAAGCCCGACGAGGAATGGCTGATCATCCACCACAAGGCTGAACGAGGAGTGCCGGACCTTCCGCGAGAGATTGAAGCTCGCGTGGCTCCTGGAGTGTTCTCCAAGCTCCACTTCCGGAATTGGGGACGGCATACGGCGGTGAACACCTACAGCCATGTCACCAACATAATCCTCGCCGGAACCCTGTTCTTGAGACCGTCTCAGTACGAAGCCCTGAAGCGGCTGGGAACGGGAGTGAGGCCGGGAGAGCGGGAATTTTCGACCAGAGAGCTTAAGAGCTTCGAAGTCGGAGAACATGCCAACAACATCCTTCAGGCACTCTGCCGGGGAGCTGTAAGGCTGTCCCAAAGCGATACCTGCCCACCATGTAATGCGTATGTCATCGCTTCCGTCCGTTCAGGTATCCCCAAGGCGCTTCCCGTGATCTTCCCTGATTGCCAGATCGGCACGTGGATGCCCGTCATCAGAACGTTGGAAGGGGAGATCAAGGCCGCATTTGGGATCGTGCAAGATTGGCTTAAGACCGCAGGACCTGATGAGTCGCTGAGGTTCACCGACGTTGCAAACAAGCTCGGAATGACGCGGCGAGCCTTCAAGGACCGCATCAGGAAGAACAAGGCTTTCCAGAAGGCGCTCGCATCCATTGGAGTCGTCGAATGGGGTCCGCGAGCCTACTTCACCAGCTTCAAGCGGGCTGACGCCATCTAAGCCTTACAGGCATCACTCGGCTAATTATTCCAAACTGAACGAAACAGAGGAGGGATCTTTCGACTCAAAGCTATCCGTTTGTAATCCATCGGGAGACCTAATGACGAGTTCTAACCCGGTTGACTCGTACATTCCAGAAGCCTTCAGAGCCATTGGCTACATCGAGCGTTTGAAGCGTCTACACTTTGACCGGCAGAAGTTCTGGAGAGACAAGTTCTTCCTGCCAGATGCAAAGCTCGAAATGAGGGGCTCTAGCCTTTGCCTCGTCGCGAGAGAAGAGGGCCGGTTCCCTGGCATCTGCATTGAGGTTCCGCCAATGGACCATGAGCTTGTCTCGATGGCTGTTGAAGCTTCGGGAGGAGTCATCCCAGCGTCTGCCAGAGACATCGAGCTGGTTGCGCGTGTTGTGGCCATTAGGCGTCTTAATCAAAATCGCAACGATTCCAACAACTCACTTTCATAAAAGGACTAACTCAAATGTCGAATGTTACTTCTGTGCAAATCATTTCCCCAGATCAAGCGCGTGAACTTGCCGAACAGTATAAGAGCAATCAAGACGAGAATGTAAGGGCACGAGTAAGAGCCATTGACGCCAATGATTGCAAGCTGCGCATTACACACGGAAGCGGTCAGGGCGTCGAATCGACCGGTGTCATGCGTGGCTCAGCAAGCCTCCATAATCCCGATCATGTGCGCTTGCCCAATGGCTTGACCACCAGTATCGCAGCAGCAGTCAATGCTGGCCTCATCGAACCCGATGGTAAGGGCGGTTATAGGATACTCGATGATAGCGTCTCGATTGGTGCGGTGGATCAGAAGGCCGGTAGCGTCAGCGAAGATGAACGCGTTCTTGAGGAGTTCAATAAGGCATATGACGTTATCGAGGAAACCGTAGGACTAGAGGAGATGACCGAGCGCACTCAGGTGCTCATCGAAACCGGAGATATTGAAGCTGCTACCGAGGGGCTCGATCCTAAAGTCGTCAAGGCGCTGACCAATGGGTACGCCCAGAACGCCTCCAAGGTAATGTCCGAAGTCGGGATCGATGACGTCTATTGGCTCGATAGCATCTTGGACGATGACGACACCCAAACTAGAAGCGCTGCTCTAAGGGCCATCGTGACGAATGACGTTCAGGCTATGCGGTCCATTGCCTATGACGTTGTCCGTAAGCTCCACACTGGAGAAGGCATCAATGACTTCCTCGGCGAGCTTGAGGATTTAGGCGTGAAGGTGATCCGTGGGCAGGGGCATAGCTCAAATCCGATTCACGTGCTCATCCCCGGTCACAACAAGCCTGTCACGCTGCTACAAGCTCTTCGTGATGGGCTTATCGTGCGTAGCTGAAGCCAATGGCTAACGAGTCGTCTAAGAAGAGGGGGAGGGCTGCAGCCCTTCTCCTCATTGCCGCCGGTCACAGTGACACGCAGATTCTTCAGGCCATCCCTGGAGTGTCTGAAGCGGACCTGAAGGCAGCCTTGCGGTTTCTTTACCGTCGTCTTGCTCCCCCTGATCCCGTCGTTGAGCATCTCCGGGCAGACCTGAGAGCGCGTAAGAGGAGCCCTTGGAAAGCCCGCCGGACAACGAGAGCGCATCGCGAGCGTGTCTGGAAGCTCTACAGTCAGATGAACCCAGCGCCACCTCGCGAGGAGGTTGTCAGGCGGTTAAGAGTAAGTCTCGGTTTCGCTCAGGCAATTGAGGGTGCCCGGAAGGCTCTCGAACGCAATGACATGGAGCCTAGCAGGTTTGGACTAGGGACTGCATTGGAGTCCGCTAGGGTCTTGAGGGAAGCTGAGAGAGTTAGGAGGAGAGCTGAAAGAGAGAGGCTGTGGAGGGAATATCGAGAGCGCAAATGCCAGACGAACCGGCGCTAGCAGATATTCGGGATCACGGAGTCTTACAATGAGAACAGCAAAGTAGCGACAGCCAGTCCCCCGAGAATCCAAATCACCCACGTCCAATCGCTCTCGCCTCCTTTGCTGGGCTTTATTGCATATGGTTCCACCACAGCGACACCCGAAGACGCTTTATCAATTCTCAATTCTAACTTGTGTTTGCCAACCTGAAGAATCTGGGCGACGTGGTGAGTTCGTTTGCCCTGATCACTCCGCAGATGGTCCATCAGTGCCGGGACGTACTCACGTGCACCGAGCTCGACCAACTCCTTCTCCTTTTGACGAAAATAATTCAGCAGGCTTTGCTTCGTTTGCGAGTCGCCAGAGGCAAGCCAGTCAAACCGTCGCTCCAGGTTTTCCGGAATCCGATACTGAATGACTACCTGCTCAATGTGATTACGAACAGCAGCAAGAATATCGTCCAAGCTTGCGTCTAGTCCAATTCTAATAACCTTGTTTGAGCTTGGCCCAACATGCGTCCAAAGATTCTCGATCAGCCGATACTTCTCGGAAAGTGGCATTCTTGGTGGCAGCAGCCTGAACAACCGTTCGGCTACCATGCCACTCATCTTTACGTGCCCACTCCTCCACTTTTCTAATGTTTCCTCGGCATACTGTCGCGCGGCTTCACCGTGCAACCTGCCGTACTCGACCAGGATTTCCTGCAGCTCGTTTGGGGGCAGTGAGAAGAAATACTGCTTAACGTCCTCGTCGGTTCCACCCAACTCTTGAGTTAGCCGGCGCGCCTCCTCAATGTGCTGCAGGGCGCGTGCTCTGCCAGTGCTATGGCGCGAATAGCGGAATCGGGAGCGGCGGTGATACCGACTCATGCTGATCTCTTGAAAAGTGCCAACAGCTTTTCAATGAAAGTTCGCCTCCCCCCTACGCCAAAGATCAGGCGCACTGAGTACCCATCTCCGGAGACTTCCCGAGTCACATTTATCTGACTGCCTATTCGAGAAAGTTCTTGCCCGCGCTCGACCAGCTGGTTCAGGGTGGCGCGAATCTGGGTTGCGATGAGGTCAATAGACGGCTCACCTAGTCCCGCCGCCTTACACTTTGCACGAAGGCTAGAGACGGTTGCCTCAATGTCGGTGTTCTCATCGGCTCGAATTGTTAGCCGAAACACGACGCCGCTCCTCGCCTATTTGCCGCCCATGATTAAAAACGCAATCAGAACCACTGCAGCAATACCAGCAAAGATATAATAAGGCGTCCAATCAACCTCTCCCGTTTGGCTCCGGCTTAGCTTCCCGCTCTTTGCCTCGTCGGTGTTCCCCATCTTTATTTCGGTGCGTCCAATGTTCGTGGTCTGCGTATGGGAAATAGTAACTGCATTACCCGACTCGGATACTTCTTTAGTCGTGACTGCTAGATGATTTAGAGTGCTTTTGAGCGTATTTACATCAACTTGGAGTTCTTGCGCCCGCTTGGCTATATCGATCACACCTTTTACATATTCCTGCATCAGCGCTTCGCGTTGATGTTCGGGCAAGAAAGATAGATCGATTGTAGGCGTCCCGCCCACCGTGATTGTTGTCGGCGCCGTTTGACTGACCGGAACCGGCTGATTCCTCGAATCTCGGTCTGACATAATAGTTCTCCTTTCGCTTGGATCGACGCCACTCATCTGGCATCACAAATGATCCACTCCATATTCCCGATCTAGTTTGTCGGGCTTTAGCCTCCGCCTCGACGTAGTCGAGCGAGTATCGCCTGAATGCGACGGCCCAGCCGTTCTCGACCATCCATTGGCCAATATCTATGGTTCCGCTCGAACAGCGCGCCACCATGCGATCCCAACGATCGCGACTAAGTTCAGTGCAGGTTACGAGCTTCGATTGGATCAGGTCGCTCAGTGCGAATGCCGCCAGGCGCCCACAAGCGTATCGCTCGTGGCCCCGTTGGCAGGTTTGATCACTTTCCGGCGCATCTATGCCGTGAAGGCGAATTCGAGTACCATGAATCTCGATGGTATCGCCGTCGATTACGGTTGCGCGTCCTGCAACGCTGGCTGCTAATGGCTCCTGCCGAGCACTGTCGCTCGAGGTCGGTGGACCTGCAGCGTCCGACACTACCCTCGGTTTGATCTTCTTGAGATCGAAGAGAATCAGCACGAGCACGAGAAGCGCAACTGTCGCGAGTATAGCCAAACCAACCCGACCACCCATAGTTGTCTCCCTACGGAGCAAGGATAGCCGCCTGACACTTTCTTCGTCAAAGCCCTAAACAATTTGATTCGCCAGACGGGTACGCGTGCACCCGGCGGAGACTGCCCCACGAAGACTGTTAGGACCGGAGAGCAGCAGGGGCTGATGACGGAGCCCACTCGAAGCGATCCACAGAAAGGGCGCTTGAAAGCGCGCGGGATCGTGTGTTCACGTCTATTTAGACGACAACGGATTCACGGTGCGGAAAGGGGGCACACGTGGATATGACAGCTACCGACGTGGCCGCCTATGTCGGCGCGATTACCGGTCCACTGGCTCTGGGATGGGAGATCTACAAGTGGTGGACCAAAGGATGCAGGCTCCGAGCGTCAACTTACGTCCACAGCGCAGGGCCCGCAGGAAAAGCGATCGGAGGAGAAAGATACATCAGATTGAACGTCCGGAACGTCGGTGACGCGGCCACCACAATCACGAGGGTAGCCCCGGTTTACTTCTACACTACTATCCATCGACTCAGGTGGGATTGGAAAACGAAGTATTCCTCAGTAGAAAAGTCTCCCGATCTTCCAGTTATTCTTGAGTCCGGTAGGGAAATAGATTTCTACGTTCGTCAAGATGGAGAATTATCGAGGATCTCTGTTGAGCATCTCTTGTATATTGGCGTGTGGCATTCGATGGGCGGGAAAAACCCCATGTTAGCTAGAGTGGAAAAATTCTCGGTAGACCCCGTAATCGATGTGCTCCTTAACCACCGGAAGAGATGAACAAGCTCGGGACCTTCATCGTTCCTGCTGCGGCTTCATCCCGCTCGGCCCGTGTGGCTCGTCTGGCGGCAGTTTCTCAAACCGCCAAAGACTGCGCCGTAGGTAGGCAACGACGTCCTTGGCAATCATCACGCAGATGTCAATCCGTTGCGATTCCTTGCCCTTGACCCGGAGTGGCGACCGCCACATGGCAAAGCCGATGTCGCGCGCAAGGTCTTCGGTCCTATCATCGTCTGGAGCGGTCATGGGCTGCATTATAGCAGCGCGGGAACAAAAAGTGAACACCAATTTTGCTTATGAACTCGTGCGGCTTGGTCGTAATCCGTGCTCGATTCGAGAATGATGTTCGGCATTGCAGTGTGTAGCTGGAGCAGACGTTTCGCGTAGGAGCTCCTCGCGCTAGATCCCGCGCGAGATCCCAAGTAGTTTGAGCGGATGTGCAATCTTTACTCGATGACTCGGAACGTCGAAGCGATTCGCCGTCTCTTCCGAATCTCCCACAATCGGGCTCCGGCCTCCATCGAACCACTCCCGGCAATTTTCCCAGGTCACATGGCTCCGGTAGTGCGGCGTGCAGAGGATGGTGAGCGCGAACTCAACATGCTTTCATGGGGCTTCGTGCTGCTTCAGAACGGGAAAGCGCCTCGCCGCGTCACCAACGTTCGTGACGACAAGGTCCTGACCAGCCGGTTCTGGCGGGATTCGTTCGAACAACGTCGTTGTCTCGTGCCTGCATCGTCGTTCTGCGAGCCGTTCAGCGACGTGAAGCCAGCCACTTGGCATTGGTTTGCATTGCGTGGCGATGAACCCAGACCCCTGTTCGCTTTCCCCGGCATCTGGAAGCGGTGGCGCGGCCCCATCAGGAAGGACGGCCCGAACGTTGAGATTGACGTCTACGCCTTCATGACCACCGAACCGAACTCGCTAGTTAGCACGATCAACCACGAGCGGATGCCCGTGCTGCTGACGGAGGAAGAGGAGTTCGAAAGGTGGCTGACGGGATCGCCGAAGGAAGCCTTTGGGCTCGTCCGCAGTTTTGACCCTGAGAGGATGCAGATCGTGCAGTCTGGAATGGATAAGCAGGACCTTTTGGCACTGGTCTAAAGTCAGCCATCGACGGAATTCAGTTTACGAGTGCCCGAGAGGCAAACACTTCCCGCAGGAGATCAGCTGCCTCTCGCGGCTTCCCCTCGAAGTGCACAAGCCCGACCAATCTTGATGCGTCGTCGGCACCCTCCGTGAGATCCTCGTCTTGGATCAACAGCTCGTCTCTCCAAGGTATCCCCGTGATCTCTTTCCAAGCAATCGCAAGTGCCTCGGGCAGCTCGTCGTCACTCAACGGACTAACGTTTATGCGGAAGTACAACCCGATCAGCGTGGTGATGAATCCTACCAGATACGGCCTGCTCCAATGAACACTACGGGTACTTACTTCGTGTAGAAGCACCTTTATTAAGGCGGCTACCGCAAGTGCCGCTTGAGTAATTCGTTCGGTGTCCTTCCTGCTCATCTCTGGCGAGCTAAACAAGTTTCCTTAGGGCGTCCAACTTAGGGAGGACCGGAACCGAAAAGTCGTGTGGCAGGCTGAGTTTGAGGCCGCTCTCTGAAATGAGCGTCCGGCCTTCAGCACGGGCTATCTCGTTCACGGCTGGATTAGGCGCATAGATCTCCAGGGCAGTCCATGCCGCAATCCGTTCGAGATTGCTGGCTCCGGTGAACTCGGTCAGTGCTTTCAGGACAGCGAACGCTGATTCAACTTTGTCGAGTAAGTCCCTAAGCTCTTTGAACGCCCATGAGAGCGTCTTGGGATACGTCCAGTAGTCGGAATTTCTTTCCAGAAGCTCTTTTGCGTGGATCTCAAGGCGAGCAGCAGCCCCCTCAAGCGCATCAGCAAGCGTGCCCTTCAGCAAGACCGCATCAACGCCCGAGAGCGGGCCGGCATCCGTCCGCACACTACGGTACTGCGGGTGTTCGTCCTTCCACTTTTTGAGGCGGCGCAGACATGCCTTCTGTACACCCGGACCCTTTCTCGCTGCGTCCTTGAGGGCTTGGATCAGATGCGGGGCTTCGCGGGCCGCCAACTCGTCCTCTGCATTGCGGTCCCGTTCTCGCCTCATCGTCTCAAGCCGCCCGCCTCTCTCGGCGATCTTGCGTAGCGCACCTAGCAGCTCACCAAACTCGTGTCCAAGCTCACGTCGGTATTGATCAAAAGCGGTGATCACGCGCGATCTGCGGAAATGCCGAAGTTCCTCAAGGGCATCAGGAAGTTCCTTTCGGACCTCGATCAATTTGCGGAGGCCTTCGGCACGCTGCCTGTCTCGATGGAATTTCTGCTCTATCTCCTTGAACTCGAAACCGAAGTCTTCGCTGCCACAGTCGATTCCGACCCGGCCGCGTGTGCCGTCAGACCACCTCACGATGTAACCACGCCAGTGTCGCGCGGGATGGCCGAAGATGCACTTGAGGTGAGGCTTGTGACCCGCTGCCTTTCCTCCGGACGGGGTCACGTCATACTGGAACTCGATCTCCGGAACTTCATCTGTCTCTGGCGGTGAATCTGCGAGGCCGGGAAGACTTTCCGGGTCCTCAATGTCGAAAGTTCGTGCAAGGAGCGCCCGGTCGCTGTCAGACAGGAACGCTAAGGGATCGGTGACTTCCTTCTGCATGCTGCACTTATAGTCCGATTCGTGCTATTTGCCACGATCTGTTCCTATTGCGTTCTGTTGGCTGCGACTATTGAGGTCTCATGGGATTAGGGGAGCTTGTTACGCCAGAAGCTCAGCGTGCGGCATTAGCTTGGCTCATCTCCGGAGCCTTTCAGTTCGCGTCGGCGCCTGAGCTTTCTTTAGCCTCGTGGGAGGCTCTCTTGTTCTTCACGCTTGGTACGTTCTTGGCTGCTGTTGGGTTCGGTTGGCTGGAGCGGCTCGTAACCAGAGCAGCGGCCAAGCTTATCGCGCGGTTTCCGCTGAGTGGGCATCGCCCAGCTGAGGCCCAGCGCGTGAGGTGTATTGGAGCGCTGATCGCGTTTAGCACCTTCGCAACAGCGTTTGCGTGCGCTAGCGAGGTCGCTCGCAGCATCCAATGAAGTTGGTACGATTGGTTGGTACGATTCGTCGTGCCAAATCGCCTAACTGCTTGAAATTAAAAGCATTTTGGTGGTTGGCGCACCGGGCAGGATTCGAACCCACGACCCCCAGATTCGTAGTCTGGTGCTCTATCCAGCTGAGCTACCGGTGCTTGCCAAAGGTAGGACGACCGCCTCGAGCAGGCGGCATTCAGTTGGGCTGCACTACTAATGCGTGGCGCGCAGAAGTGCAAGAGCCTCGTTGGTGCGGCTGGGTGCCTCGCGCGGGCCGCTGGCCTAGACTCGGGGCTGCCAGAGCGCTGTAAGCTGCCTTAGCCAGCCGCAGCCGCATCATAAGGGCCCAACCAAGCACTTGGCAGCCCGCTGGGAAACGTGCAAAGGTGCCCGCGATCGCAAGATCGTTTGATATGCATCCATCAGGGAGGGCGAAGTGAGCTCCTTCAAACGAATCGCGGCCTTGGCCATGGGCGCGGCTGTTGCGCTTGGTGCGACGATGGCCGTTGCTCAAGATATGAAGTTTTTCCGCATCGGGACCGGCGCAGCGGGCGCGACGTACTTCCCGGTCGGCGGGTTGATCGCCAACGCGATCTCAGCGCCGCCAGGCTCCAGGCCGTGCTCGGAAGGCGGTGCTTGTGGTGTTCCGGGGCTCGTTGCTATCGCCCAGTCCACCAATGCCTCCGTCGCCAACGTGACCGGTGTCCAGAACGGCACGATGGAGTCGGGCATCGCTTCGGCCGACATCGTCTATCAGGCCTACAACGGTCAGGGCCAGTTCGAGAAGAAGTATGACAAGCTGCGTGTCATCGCGAACCTCTTCCCCGAGCACCTGCACCTTGTGCTGCCGAAAGGGGCCAAGCTTGACGGCATCAAGGACCTGAAGGGCAAGCGCGTCGGCATCTTCTCGGCCGGGTCGGGAACCCAGGTCGTCGTGCTGGAGCTCCTCAAGCTCTACGGTATTACCAAGAACGACATCCAGGCCGCGGAAACCAACGCGCAGCAGAGCGCGGATCGTCTGGCCGATGGTCAGCTAGATGCCTTCTTCATCGTGGGTGGCACCCCGGTTGCGGCCATTTCTCAGCTTGCTGCGACGAAGGGCATGCAGCTCTACAGCCTCTCCGACGAGGAACGTGCTGCCTTCCTGAAGGTCGTTCCCTACTACTACGATGCCGCCATCAAGGCCGGCACGTATGAGGGCCAGACGGAAGACGTGAACACGGTCGGTGTCGGTGCGCAGTGGGTGGTTAGCGCTGATGTTCCGGAGGATCTCGTGTACGAAATCACGAAGGCGCTCTGGAATGACAGCTCGCGCGCCTTGTTCGATACTGGTCACGCGAAGGGCAAGGATATCCAGCTGTCAACGGCTCTTAAGGCGGTGAACACGCCGCTGCACCCTGGCGCCGAGAAATTCTACAAGGAAAAAGGCCTGATCAAGTGATGCAGGCTTGAGAACGGCACGCGGATGGCCAGCGAGGGCGTTGGCCATCCTTTTTGTTTCTGTTTGAGGAAGGTGGATCGACGACGGGGGACCGATGAGCAAGACGACCGGTACAAATGCGCTAGAGCCGGCGAGCGAGCACCTCTCTCGCCAACTCGGTCCTCGGGTAAATTGGTTTGTCTACGTCTTCCTGATCCTGTTTGCGCTTTATCATTACATCACAGCCGGCATAGGGATTCCGGTAGACTACTGGCACATGGGAATTCACCTCGCCGGTGTTCTGCTGATCATTTTCATCCTTTATCCCGCCTTTTCGGGTGGAGTCGCGAAGCGGCGATCAGGGCTTCTCGCGCCGGGCGGCGTACCCATTCAGGATTGGGTGTTGGGTATCACCGGCGCCGCGACAGCACTTTGGATAGGTTTTTCCTGGGAAGGTTTTGACTTCACTTTCCTTGGTTATCCCATTCGGCTGCAGCAGCAGGCTCTGCGCCAGGGAGCACCCGCGCCTATTGATGTCGTCTTCGGGACCCTGCTGATTGCCATCATCCTCGAAGCCACGCGGCGCGTGATTGGACTGGTGCTGCCAATCATTATTTTGGCATTCATGGGCTTCGCGTTGTTCGGCCCGTACATGCCGTTCAATATCCTCAAGCACCCGGGGGTCGATTGGAGCCAGCTGATCAATAACGCCTACTTCCCGGCTGAAGGTATATTCGGTGTTCCGCTCTGGGTTGCTTCCACGATTGTGTTTCACTTCGTTTTGTTCGGGACGGTCGCCCAGAAGATGGGGCTCGGCAAGCTATTCGTTGATGTATCCACGGTGATCGCGGGCCGCTTTATGGGCGGTCCCGCCAAAGTGTCCGTGGTGTCGTCAGCGTTGATGGGCACGATCTCCGGCTCCTCGGTGGCCAATGTCGTTTCTACGGGCGTGCTGACAATTCCGAACATGAAGCGCCTGGGGTATCCCGGGTACTTTGCTGGCGCCGTGGAAGCTGCTGCCAGCGCCGGCGGTCAAATCACGCCACCGATTATGGGCGCAGCAGCGTTCATCATGGCGGAGTTCCTGCAGATCCCCTATTCGCAGATCGTGATCGCAGCGGCTGCTCCGGCCTTCATGCATTATTTGGGCGTCTTCACCATCGTTCATTTCGAGGCTAAACGCCTCGGTTTGCAGGGGGAGCCGGCTGAGAACATTCCCCGCGCCGTTGACGTCATCAAGCGTGGTTGGCCGACGGCCCTGCCGCTGGTGGTGCTGCTGTATGTGCTGTTCAGCGGTTATACGCCTTACATGGCGGCCTTCTGGGCCATTACGACGTGTATTGTGGTTGGGCTCATCAATCCGATGCACCGGATGAGCCTCAAGGATCTGGCCGATGCCTTTTACGAAGGTGGCCGAAACGCGCTCGCAGTTGGGGCGATTTGCGCTGCCGTCGGCATTATCGTCGCAGTCATCACGCTGACGGGCCTAGCCTTCCGCATGGGCTTCATGGTGACCAATGCGGCGCAGAGCATTGGCAGTGCATTGCATCTCCTGTTGACGTTTGGACCAATCGAGCTGCTGACGCAGCAAAACCTGACGTTGTTCCTGTCTATGCTGTTCATTGGCATCGCCTGCATCCTTATGGGAGCGGGCATTCCGACGACGGCGCTTTACATCATGCTGGTCACCGTAGCGCAGCCAGCCTTCTCAACTCTTGGCGTGCCGCCTCTCGCGACGCACTTGTTCGTTTTCTACTATGGGATCATTGCCGAAGTGACGCCGCCGGTCTGCACGTCAGCCTATGCGGCGGCGGCCATCGCCAATGCAAACCCGTGGCGGACCGGACTGATGGCGTTCCGGCTTTCGTGCGGGAAAATTCTGGTCCCGTTCGTTTTCTGTTATTCGCCGGCGCTCCTGCTCGTGCTTCCCGAGTACACGTGGCTTGAATTCTTCCATACGGCTGTGACCTGTGCGATCGGCGTGGCGCTGCTTGGAATTGCCTTCACGGGCTTTATGAACGCGCCGCTGAGCATGCCGTTACGCTTCCTGCTTGGCTTCGCTGGCCTTGCTTCCGTGCACCCCAATCCCTGGACGGATGTGCTTGCGCTGGTGATCGCGGCCCCGATCGTGGCCCATCAGTATCTTTTCAAACGGACTAAGCCAGCAGGCGCGGTTTAAAGGCAGGGATAAATTCCCTGCCCTACTCGAGATCCACGCGGTCGCCTTTTGTTGTCGGTGCGGAAATAACGAGAAAACGAACGGGCTGATCGCTGGTATTGTGCGCGCGATGGGGAACGTTTGGCGGCATTTCTAGCCCTTCTCCGGGGCCGAGTGTCACCGTTGCGCTGCCCTCCCGTTCCATGGAGAGTGTGCCCGAGAGCACGTAAAAGAACTGGCGCGCCCGATGATGAACATGGCGTTTCTCGGTGGTGCCGGGAGGCATTTCTTCTTCGGCAACGGCGAGATCCGGCTGCGCAAGGAGGCGCCAAGCGGAGCAATCGGTCCCCCAGATTTCCCGTGCTATCGTATTGCAGCTAACCTTGCTCATGTGCGCCCCATAGATTTTGCTTTTCTGCAAGAGCAGGGAAGTTGCCTCCCGACAAAAGGGGGATCAAGAGAGAAAAGCCGCTTTGTTTGTGAAGCTGCTGCAATTGTCTCAGTCTTTCTGATGCGCTTCACGCGCGTTCGCGTCCGTGCCATCCTCCCCGCCAAATTGCAGGGAGACCAAAACACTTGAGACATAAGGTTGGACTGCTGCCGTACGATGACGATACGTGCGGATGGGTGAGGCTACTGCCGCCGCGTAAAAATGTACGGCGTGTCGAAGGACGCATGTCTTTCGATTGGGCGGTTGTCGGTGCGGGCTACGCAGGGCTGGCTGCAGCGCGGCGGCTTGCGGAGCATTTTCCGGAACATTCTATCGCCGTAATCGACGCGCAGCGCGCCGGCGAAGGCGCAGCGGGGCGTAATTCGGGTTTCGCCATCGAGATTGGGCCGTCTGCGAACGCGAAGGTCGTTTCCCCGGAGGCCACTTCCGGGCGAGCATATCGCATCAATCGTTTCGGGCAGGATCAGCTCAGGCAGCTCGTCAAGAAGTATCAGATCGACTGCGATTGGCGCGAGGTCGGCAAGTATCAGTCGGCGGCGGAGGAGCATCACTTTGGCCGGCTTGAGACCTTCGCGCGTCACCTGGAGGCGCTGGGCATACCTCACGAGGTTATCGAAAGAGACGAGCTGGCCGCGCGCCTCGGTACCCGACACTACAAGCGCGCGGTGCTGACGAAGCAGACCGTGCTGGTGCAGCCGGCCGCCCTCACACGAGGACTTGCGCTCAACCTGCCCAGCAACGTTTCTCTTCTCGAGGAATCTCCAGTGCTCGAGTACGAAACGGGGGCGGATGTCACGCTGACATGTCCTTCGGGCACAGTACGCGCCAAGAAGGTGATCCTCGCCACGAATAGCTACCTGCCGCAGTTCGGCGCCTGGGCCGATGGCCTTATCCCATTCACGCTAACTGCAGCCCTCACGCGACCGCTCACGGACGAGGAGCATGAGAGACTAGGCGCGCCCGAACCTTGGGGCGTCATTTCCATCCATCGCTTCGGAGCGACTGTTCGATACACGGTGGACCGGCGCATTTTGATCAGAAACACC